>Ga0209724_1000181_pt1 | contig 70204 bp, 66 predicted proteins | sample grotaG_FD_184143 | JGI IMG/M metagenome (GOLD analysis project Ga0209724, IMG submission 184143) | Glacier valley bacterial and archeal communities from Borup Fiord, Nunavut, Canada, to study Microbial Dark Matter (Phase II) -... | ecosystem: Environmental > Aquatic > Freshwater > Ice > Glacier ...
CCTCGCGCAGCCTGTTCGCGCTGATCGAGCCGGGCTCGTGCTTCGCCGGTTCGCTGTTTGAGCTGGCGCTGGCCTGCGACCGCAGCTACCACCTCGCGCTGCCCGACGACACCGAGACGGCCCCGACGATCACGGTGGCCGAGACCAACTTCGGCCTCTACCCGATGGTCACCGGCCAGAGCCGGCTGCAGCGCCGCTTCTACAACGAGCAGCCCGTACTCGACGCGGTGCGTGCCGTGGCCGGCCGGCCGCTGGATGCCGATGCCGCGTTCGCGGTCGGTTTGGTCACGGCCAACCCCGACGACATCGACTGGGCCGACGAGACCCGCATTGCCATCGAAGAGCGCGTGGCGATGAGCCCGGACGCGCTCACCGGCATGGAAGCCAACCTGCGCTTCAACGGCCCCGAGAACATGTTCACCCGCGTCTTCGGCCGCCTGACCGCGTGGCAGAACTGGATCTTCCAACGCCCCAACGCCGTCGGCGAAAAAGGTGCGCTGAAAGTTTATGGAAAAGGCGACAAGGCCGCATTCGACTGGAACCGTGTTTAAGGAACTCCCATGAGCAGCATCAACTACAGCGACAAGATCCCCAACAACGTCAACCTCAGCGAAGACCGCACGCTGCAGCGCGCGCTCGAACAGTGGCAGCCCAGCTTCCTGAGCTGGTGGGACGACATGGGCCCGGACGGCAGCCAGAAGCACGACGTGTATTTGCGCACCGCCACCAGCGTCGACCCCGAAGGCTGGGCGCAGTTCGGCCACGTCAAGATGCCCGACTACCGCTGGGGCATCTTCCTGAACCCGGGCGAGGCCGACCGCAAGATCCACTTCGGCGACCACAAGGGCGAAGCCGCGTGGACGGACGTGCCCGGCGAGTACCGCGCCAACCTGCGCCGCATCATCGTGACGCAGGGCGACACCGAGCCCGCATCGGTGGAACAGCAGCGCCACCTCGGCGCCACCGCGCCCAGCATGTACGACCTGCGGAACCTCTTCCAGATCAACGTCGAAGAAGGCCGCCACCTGTGGGCCATGGTCTACCTGCTTCACAAGCACTTCGGTCGCGACGGCCGTGAAGAAGGTGAAGCGCTGCTGCAGCGCCGCAGCGGGCAGGAAGACAACCCGCGGATCCTGCAGGCCTTCAACGAAGAGACGCCCGACTGGCTGGCCTTCTTCATGTTCACCTACTTCACCGACCGCGACGGCAAGTTCCAGCTCTGCGCGCTGGCCGAAAGCGCGTTCGACCCGCTGGCCCGCACGACCAAGTTCATGCTGACCGAAGAGGCGCACCACATGTTCGTGGGCGAGTCTGGCATCAGCCGCGTCATCAACCGCACCTGCGCGGCGATGAACGAGCTGAAGACCGATGACGTGACCAAGCTGCGAGCCGCGGGCGTGATCGACCTGCCGACGATCCAGCGCTACCTGAACTTCCACTTCAGCGTGACGATCGACCTGTTTGGCTCCGACGAGTCCAGCAATGCTGCGACCTTCTACAGCACCGGCCTGAAAGGCCGCTATGAAGAAGGCAAGCGCATGGACGACCACCAGCTGCGCGGCCAGACCTACAAGGTACTGTCGGTCGTAAATGGCCAACTGGTCGAGCGCGAGGTGCCGATGCTCAATGCGCTGAACGAGGTGCTGCGCGACGACTACATCAAGGACAGCATCGGTGGCGTGGGCCGCTGGAACAAGGTGATCGAGAAGGCCGGCATTCCGTTCCGGATGACGGCGCCGCACAAGGCTTTCCACCGCAACATCGGCGCGCTGGCCGGCGCGAAGGTCTCGCCCGATGGGCGCGTCGTGAGCGAGGCCGAGTGGGCCGCGCACAAGGCCGAATGGCTGCCGACCGAAGGCGACCGCGCCTACGTGGCCAGCCTGATGGGCCGCGTGGTCGAGCCTGGCCAGTTCGCCAACTGGATCGCGCCGCCGGTCATGGGCATCAACCGCCAGCCGGTGAACTTCGACTACGTCCGATTCGGCTGACCCATGGGCGCTTCCGAAGCCATCGTCATCAAGCAGCACCTGATCGACCCCGAGATCTGCATTCGCTGCAACACCTGCGAGGCCATCTGCCCGCAAAAGGCGATCACGCACGACTCGAACAACTACGTGGTCGATGCCGACATCTGCAACCTGTGCATGGCGTGCATCTCGCCGTGCCCGACCGGCAGCATCGACAACTGGCGGTCGATGCCGAAGGCGCGCGCCTACAGCCCCGAAGCGCAGCTTGGCTGGGAAGCACTGCCGCCAGAGTTGAGTGACGATGAGCTGGCCGAGGCCGGCGTGGCGGCAGGCACCGTGGCCGGGGCTTCAGTGGGCGATCCGCTCGGAACGCAAGCAGCGCTCGGCAGCATCATGGAGCCCGGCGCGAACAGCGTTAGCAGTTCGCAGTACGGCGCCCAGCTGCCGCCGTGGTCGGCCGCGCATGCGTACACCAACCTCTACGGGCCGAAGGCGTTCGAGAAGACGGTCCGCTCCACCGTGACCGGCAACGTGCGCGTCACCGAGGTCGGCAAGGACTACGACACCCACCACATCGTGCTCGACTTCGGCGCCACGCCGTTCCCGGTGCTCGAAGGCCAGTCGATCGGCATCGTGCCGCCCGGCGTTGATGCGAGCGGCCGCGCACACCACCCGCGCCAGTACTCGATCGCGAGCCCACGCAACGGCGAGCGGCCGGGCTACAACAACCTGTCGCTGACCATCAAGCGGGTGCTCGAAGACCACCAGGGCACGCCGGTGCGCGGCGTTGCCAGCAACTACATGTGCAACCTCGAAGTGGGCGACACGGTGCAGGTAATCGGCCCGTTCGGCGCCAGCTTCCTGATGCCCAACCACCCGAAGAGCCACATCGTGATGATCTGCACCGGCACCGGCAGCGCACCGATGCGCGCGATGACCGAGTGGCGCCGCCGCTTGCGGGCGGCCGCCGCCGGGCCGTCCCAAGGCGGCCAATCCCCCGCGGGGGGCGGGCGTGGCAGCGCCACGACCTGGGGGCCCGAGGACTCCAAGTTCGAGGGCGGCAAGCTGATGCTGTTCTTCGGCGCGCGCACGAAAGAAGAGCTGCCTTATTTCGGCCCGCTGCAAGGCCTGCCGAAAGACTTCATCGACACCACCTTCGCCTTCAGCCGCACGCCCGGCCAGCCCAAGACCTATGTGCAAGACGCCATGCGCACACGCGCGGCCGACGTGGCCCGGCTGCTTGCCGACGCGAACAGCTACTTCTACGTCTGCGGCCTGAAGAGCATGGAAGAAGGCGTGCTGCTGGCGCTGCGCGACATCGCCACGCAAGCCGGCATGAACTGGAGCGAGGTCGGCGCGGCGCTGAAACGCGACGGCCGGCTGCACCTCGAAACCTACTGAGCCCCACGGTGGCCGCCGACCGATGACGCTTTCATTGCAAAACACACCCGTGCTCGTGATCGGCGCCGGCATCATGGGCGCGGGCATTGCCCAGGTTGCGGCCCAGGCCGGCCACGCCGTGTTCCTGTTCGACCTGCGCGACGGCGCTGCCGCCGAAGCCAAGGTGAAGCTCGCCGCCACACTGGCCGGCCTCGTCGCCAAGGGCAGGGTCGACGACGCTGCAGCGAAGAGCACGCTCGCACGCATCCAACCCGTGGCCACGCTGCAAGACGCCGCTTCGGCACGCATGGTGGTCGAGGCCATCATCGAGAAGCTCGATGCCAAGCGCAGCCTGTTCCAGCAACTCGAAGGCGTGCTCGCAGACACCGCCGTGCTGGCCACCAACACCTCGTCGATCAGCGTCACCGCCATCGCCAATGGGCTCAAACACCCGGAGCGGCTGGTCGGCATGCACTTCTTCAACCCGGTGCCGCTGATGAAGCTGGTGGAAGTGGTCAGCGGGTTGCAGACTTTGCCTGCCGTTGCCGAGGCCGTCTTCGCGCTGGCTCACGCCTGGGGGAAGACGGCAGTGCACGCCCGCAGCACACCCGGTTTCATCGTCAACCGCATCGCGCGGCCCTACTACGCCGAGGCGCTGGCGCTGCTCCAAGAGCAGGCCGCCACGCCGGTCGTGATCGACGCCTGCCTACGCGCTGCGGGCTTTCGCATGGGGCCATGCGAACTGATGGACCTGATCGGCCACGACACCAACTTCGCGGTCACGCAATCCGTGTTCGAGGCCAACTTCTTCGACCGGCGCTACGTGCCCAGCGGCGTGCAGCGCGAGATGGTCGACGGCGGCCTGCTCGGGCGCAAGAGCGGCCGGGGCTTCTTTGCCTACCCCGCCACCGACGCGGCCCTGCCGGTGGCCGTGCACGCCGCACCGGGCACCGCGCGCGAAGTCTCGGTACACGGCTCGGGAAAGATCGCCGATGACCTGCACGCGGCCGTGACAACGGCACTTGCCGCGCAAGGCTGGGGCCCCGCGCGCGAGCCCGCGAGCGGCTGGGTCGGCATCGTGATCGACGGCGCCGTGCTGTGCGCGAGCGACGGCCGCACCGCCAGTGAACTGGCCGCCGCGCACGGCACGCCCGACGTGGTGGTGTTCGACCGGCCGGTCGGGCGGCCAGTGTCCGGCGCGGCACTTGCCTACGCGCCGGCCGAGGGTGCCAGCCCGGCGTGGCGCGCCGAGGCGCCTGCGTGGCTCGCCGCGCTCGGCTTCGCGCCGCAGGCGGTGGCCGACACGCCGGGCCTCGTCGTCACCCGAACGCTCGCGATGCTCATCAACGAAGGCGCAGACGCGGTGCAGCAGGGCGTGTGCACGCCCGCCGGCGCCGACGCGGCAATGAAGCTCGGCGTCAACTACCCGCAAGGCCCGTTCGAGTGGCTGGCCGCGTGGAGCGCCGAGGGCGTGATCGGCGTGCTCGATGCGCTCGATGCGTGCTACCGCGGCGAGCGCTTTCGCGTGAGCCCGTGGCTGCGCCGGGCGGGCTTGCAGGCACCTGCGCGCGAGTCGGTGGGCTGACCGGCGCTCAGAACAACTCGGCCTGCGCCGGGTCGGCCGTGCCGGCGTCTCGCGTTTTGCGCGTCTTCCCCGCTGCCTTCGGCTTGCGTTGCGGCGGCAGCCCGCTCTTGCGCGAGCCATGCCGTGCCTGCACGGCGTCGGCCTCGGCCAGGGCCTGCGGCGTCTTGCGCAGGCCGTAGAGCTTGTCTTTGGCGGCCTTCAGCGCGGCGCGTTCGTCGACGACGGGCGGCGCATATGCGGCGCTGCCGAACTCGGGCACCCAGCGCCGCACGAACTCGCCGCTCGGATCGTGGTCCTTGGCCTGCTTGGCCGGCGAGTAGATGCGCAAGGTGTTGATGCCGGTCGTGCCTGATTGCATCTGCATCTGGCTCCAGTGAATGCCGGGTTCGAAGTCGAGGAACTGGCGCGCCAGGAACAGGCCGGTCTCGCGCCAGTGCAGCCACAGATGGTTCGACGCGAAGCTGACCAGCATGGCGCGCATGCGGAAGTTCAGCCAGCCGGTGGCGCGCAGCGAGCGCATGCAGGCATCGACCATCGGGAAGCCGGTGGCGCCCGCACACCAGGCCTCGAAGCGCGCATGGTCGGCGTCGGTCATCGGCATGCCGTCGCCCGGCCGCAGGCCGTCGAACACGCGCGCGAAGTTGCGGTGTTCGATGGCCGGTTCGTCTTCGAGCTTCTGCATGAAGTGGCAATGCCAGCGCAGGCGCCCGCCGAAGCCGCGCAGCGCGTAGGCGAGCGCGCGGTTCTCTGTATTCGCGGTGATGGCCATGGGGGCGGCTGCGGCGGCGATGGCCGCCTCGGTCGCGTGGTGCACGCTGCGCATCGAGAGCGTGCCGAAGGCCAGGTGCGGGCTCAGGCGGCTGCAGCCTTCCTCGGCCGTGAGTGGGCTCGACAGCGCACGCCGGTAGCCGCGCGCGCGGCCCTGCACGAAGCCGTCGAGCACGGCTCGGGCAGCGCCCTCTCCAGCGCGCTGGATCGACTTGCCGTGCGGCGCAACGCCGAGCGCCGCGAGCGTGGGCAAGTCGTGGACCGCAAGCGCCGCCCCGGCAAAGCCTGCCGGCGCAGGCAGCTCGGCGGCGTTCATGCGCGTTGCCCACCGCGCGGCCCAGCCGTTGCGAGAGGTGAGCGGCCGCACCACGCCGGTCTGCGGCCATTCGCGCCAGTGCACGCCCCGTGCGCGGCACCATGCGGCCACGGTCTTGTCGCGCGCATAGGTCCAGCCCGGGCCGATTTCTTCGTGGCTCAACAGATGCGTGAACCCGAACTCGCGGCGCAGTTCATCGAACACCTGTGGCAGCGAACCCACGCGCACCAGCAACGGCAGGCCGCGTGCTGCCAGGCCGGCGCGCAACTCGGCCAGGCAGGCGAGCGTGAAGGCCAGGTGCTGGCCATCGAACTCCGGGCTCGCCAGCCACTGGGGCTCGATCACGTAGAGGCCCGCCGCGCTGTCGCACGCGGCCGCTGCCGTCAGCGCGGCGTGGTCGCGCAGGCGCAGGTCGCGTTTGAACCAGACAATGGCGTGGGCGGGCATGCGCCGCATTCTCGGCCGGCGCCGCCCACCTCACCCACTGAGGGTCAAAGCGGTTCAGGTGCGTTCGAACACCGCCGCAATGCCCTGCCCGCCGCCGATGCACATGGTGACAAGCGCATAGCGCCCGCCGCTGCGGTGCAGCTCGTAGATGGCCTTCGTAGCGAGGAAGGCGCCCGAGCAGCCGATGGGGTGGCCGAGCGCAATCGCGCCGCCGTTCGGGTTGACCTTGGCGAGGTCGAACTCGAGCCCGCGCGCCACCGCAATGGCCTGCGCCGCGAAGGCCTCGTTGCTCTCGATCAGGTCGATCTGGTCGAGCGTCAGGCCGCCCTTCTTCAGCGCCAGCTTGGTGGCCGGGATCGGCCCCTCGCCCATGATCTCGTTCGGCACACCGGCCACCGCATACGACACCAGCCGCGCCATCGGCTTGTGGCCGGCGGCGGCCGCCACCGCGCTGTCGGCCAGCACGAAGAACGCCGCACCGTCGTTGATGCCCGAGGCATTGCCGGCGGTCACCGAGCCGTCCTTCTTGAACGCGGGCTTCATCTTGGCCAGCGTCTCCATCGTGGTGCTCGCCTTCACGTGCTCGTCGGTGTCGAAGGTGACCTCGCCCTTGCGCGTCTGCTTGACGATGGGAACGATCTGCGCCTTGAAGCGGCCTTCGGCAATGGCCGCTGCCGCGCGGCGGTGCGACTCGACCGCCAACGCGTCCTGCTCTTCGCGGGTGATGCCCCACTTCGTTGCGAGGTTCTCGGCCGTGATGCCCATGTGGCCCACGCCGAACGGGTCGGTGAGCGTGGCCACCATCATGTCGATCAGTTTCGTGTCGCCCATGCGCGCGCCGCTGCGCATGGCCGCCGACAGGTAGCCGCCCCGGCTCATCACCTCCACACCGCCGCCCACGCCGTAATCGCAGTCACCGAGCAGGATGTTCTGTGCCGTGGTCACGATGGCCTGCAGGCCCGACGAACACAGCCGGTTCACGGCCATCGCCACCGACTCCATCGGCAGCCCCGCCTGGATGGCCGCCACGCGGGCCACATAGGCAAAGCGGCTGTCGGTGGGGATGGTGTTGCCCACCGTCACGTAGTTGATGGCCTTCGGGTCGACGCCCGAACGCGCCACCGCCTCTTTCATCACCGTGCCGGCCAGCTCGGCGGGCTCGATGTCGGCCAGTGCGCCGCCGAAGGTTCCGATCGCCGACCGCGCCGCGCCCAGCACCACCACATCACGTTGTCCCATGCTCGTCTCCTCGAATGTTGAATGAATCCAAATGCAGAGTGGGCGCGCCGGGGCTGACGCGGCCCTTGCGTCAGATCAAGCTGGCGATTCTCTCGCTTGTGGCTTGCTGCGCTAGAGTCCGCCCCGCCGGGCTGCCCGGTGCCTGTTCGCGAGAAGCCCCGCATGAGTGAACCTGGAAACATCGTCGTCATCGGCGGCGGCCACGCGGCCGCGCAACTGTGTGCCGGCCTGGCCGAGGCCGGGCAGGGTGCGCGCGTGCACCTGGTGTGTGAAGAAGCCGAGCTGCCGTACCAGCGCCCGCCGCTGTCCAAGGCCTTCCTGAAGACCGAACAAGAGGCGCTGCAGCCGCTGCGGGCCGAGGCTTGGTTCGCCGCTGCCGGCATCACGCTGCACCGCGCTGATGCGGCCGTGGCCATCGACCGTGCGCAGCGCAGCGTGCGGCTGCGCTCCGGCACCGCGCTCGGCTACGAGCAGCTCGTGCTCGCCACCGGCGCCCGCGTGCGCAGCCTGCCGGCGTTGGCGCACGCGGCGCTCGCGAACGTGGCCGCTTTGCGCAGCGCGGCCGATGCACAGCGCCTGCGCGCGCAGCTGCATGCGGCTGCGCGCGTCACGGTACTCGGCGGAGGCTTCATCGGCCTCGAGATCGCGGCCACGGCACGTGCGCTGGGCAAGCAGGTGACAGTGCTCGAAGCCGCCCCGCGCCTGCTGCTGCGTTCGGTCTCCCCGGAGCTGGCCGAGCACGTGCTGCAGACCCACCGGGCCGCCGGGATCGACATTCGCCTCGGCGTGGCGGTGGGCGAGTTCGAGGTGCAGGGTGACCGGGTCGAAGCGCTGCAGGTCGACGGCATGCGTGACACGGTCGAGCTGCTGGTGCTGGGCATCGGTGCCGTGCCCGAACACGCGCTGGCATCCGGCGCCGGCCTGAACTGTGGCAACGGCATTGAGGTCGATGCCTTCATGCGCACCTCCGACCCGCACGTCCTCGCGATCGGCGACTGCGCGAGCTTCCCCGATTCACGCAGCGGCCGGATGCTGCGGCTCGAGTCGGTCCAGAACGCGAACGACCAGGCGCGCACCGCTGTTGCCACGCTCCTCGGCCGGAGCGACCCGTACAGCGCACTGCCGTGGTTCTGGTCAGAGCAGGGCGGCCTGCGCTTGCAGATGGCCGGCCTGATGCCGGCCGACGCCGAGCGCTTTCGCCGCCCGGGCGCAACGCCCGCGAGCTTCTCGATCCTGCATTACGTGGGGGACCGGCTGCTGTGCGTCGAGAGCGCCAACGCGCCCCTGGACCACATGGCCGCGCGCAAGCTGCTGGAGGTGGGCAAGAGCCCGGCGCCCGCGCTGGCCTGCGACGCGGCGGTTCCATTGAAGGCGCACTTCTAGCCGAAGGGATCAGCGCAGCGTTGTGCTCATCGCTGCGGTGCGGGCCGCGCGTTGATCGGCCACCGGCGCAGCAGCCATGCGCGATGCCGTGCCGCCGTAGGGCTTCAGGTTCAAGTCGCGCAAGGTCATGTGCGCCGGCATCAGCGGCCCGATCCGCGCGTCGCGAGAAAGATGCTCGGCAGGATCAGCAGCGCACCGACCAGGTGGTAGCCCTGCGGCACCTCGCCCAGCACCCACCACGCCACGCCCGCCGCGTAGATGGGCGACAGGTACATCACGAGACCGGCCCGGGTGGCGCCGAGTTCGCGCAGCAGCACCGCATACGCCTGGTACGACAGGAAGCCGGGCAACAGGCCGGCCAGCGCGATGAGCAGCAGCGCGTGCGCACCGAGCGGCGGGGCCGGCACGACGGCGGCCTCGATCAGCGTGAACGGCAGCAGCACGAGCACGCCGCCGGCGGTGATGCAGGCCAGGCGCTGGCGCGCGTCGAGCACCGAGCGCCAGCGCTGTTGCAGCACGGTGTAGGCCACCCACGAGATGGCGGCGGCCACGATCCACAGGTCGCCGGCCACGAAGTGCACTGCCATCAGGTTGGCCACACTGCCCTTGGCGATCACATAAACCACGCCGGCGAGCGCCACGGCCATGCCCGCGCGCTGCAGCGCCGTGCTGTGCTCGTGCAGTACCCAGCGCGAAACCAGCGCAATACCCACCGGCGTGGCGGCGTAGATCAGGCCGATGTTGGTGGCGCTCGTGGTCTGTCCGCCGAGGTACACGAACGCACCGCAGACCCACATGCCGAGTGCGCCCAGCGCCAGCATGTGCGGCCACTCGCCACGCCACTGCGGCCAGATGCGAACGAGTTCGCGGCCGACGAACGGCAGCATCAGCGCCAGCGCGAACGACCAGCGCCCGAGCGCCAGCACGTGCGGCGCCACGACAAAGCGCGCGGCGCGCGCAATGATGTAGTTCGACGACCAGAGGGCCGGCACGATCCACAGCAGTATTTGGGCGCGGCGCAGCCGCGATTGCTCATCGGTCACGCGGCGCAGCCGCGAGTGTTCGTGGGTCACGCGGCGCAGCCGCGTGGTGTCATGCAACACGGGGCGCTGCCTGGTGGCCGCTGACCTCGGCGCCGTCGGCGGGCCGCAGCCGTGCGAAGCCGCCCACGCTGGCCAGCGCGATCAGGCCGATGCAGACGAAGGCGACCTTGAAGTCCGGCCCGGCGAGCTGGCTCCGGCCATGCGCGATCTGCGACAGCGCGAGCAGCAGCGTGCCGACCGCTGCGCCGAGGGCCGAGGCCACCTGCGCGCACACGCTCGACAGCGTCGACGCTGGTGCGCGCAGGGCGGGGTCGATGTCGGCGAAGGCGAGCGTGTTCAGCGCGGTCATCTGCATCGAGCGCGTGGCGCCGGCCATGACCAGCAGCGCCACCGTCAGGGTCACCGGCGTGTCGGCGCGAAGCAGCGCACAGGCCAGCATGGCGGCTGCGGCGAGCGTGCCGTTCACCACCATCACGCGGGGGAAGCCGAAGCGCCGCAGCAGCGGCGTGGTGATGGTCTTCATCGACAGGTTGCCCATGAAATAGGCCAGCGTGAACAGGCCAGCCTGCACCGCGTTCAGGCCGAAGGCGAGCTGGAACATCAGCGGCACCAGGAACGGCGTGGCCTGCAGGCACAGCGCGAAGAAGCTGCCGGCCGAGACGGTGGCGATGCGGAAGGTGCGCACCCCGAACGGCGCCAGGCTCACGACCGGGTGCGCCACGCGGCGAAGGTGACGCAGCGCGAGCAGCCCGCAGCCGATGCCTGCGCCGACCAGCGCGGCGGGCACGGCCCAGTGGGCGAGCTGCGGGCCGGCCTGCGCACTGCGCTCCAGGCCGAACAGCAGCAGCACGAGCGCCGCTCCGCTGAGCAGCGCGCCGCGCAGGTCGAGCCGGCCAGGGCGCGGCACGGGCAGGTCGGGTACCCAGCGCAGCACGGCCAGCACGCCGAGCGCGCCGACCGGCAGGTTGATGAAGAAGTTCCAGTGCCACGACGCATACGTGGTGACCATGCCGCCGAGCGGCGGGCCGATCACCGGTGCCAGCAGCGAGGGCCAGACGATCAGCGCCATCGCGCCCATCACCTCCGCCTTGCTCGCGTTGCGCAGCACGAGGGTACGGCCCACCGGCGCCATCACACCGGCCGCCAGGCCCTGCACGAAGCGCGCGGCCATCAGTTCGTGCAGGCCGCTGGCGAAGCCGCAGGCCATCGATGCGAGCGTGAACACCGCCATCGCGGTGAGGAACACCCGGCGCGGGCCGAAGCGGTCGGCGATCCAGCCGCTGGCCGGCATCAGCGCGGCCGCCGCGAGCAAGTACACCGTGACCGCACCGGTGAGCGCGAGCGGCGTGACGCCGAGGCTGGCCGCCATGTTGGGCAGCGAGGTGTTGAGGATGGCGCCGTCGAGCAGCAGCATGAAGAGCGCTGCGGCCACGATCAACGCCACGCGCCGGGTCGGCGCAGCGGAGGGAGTCAGCGCGTCGGTGGCAGCCATGCAGGCATGCATTCTCGCCCGCCGAGGTCGGCCTAAAGAAGTGGCGGCGCAGCCGGTTTCGAGCGCCATGGGCGCGTGGTCGAGCAGGCGGTCGGCGTCGGCAAGTTGCATGGCGTGGGTGTTGTGAGGGCGGTCTTCGATTCATTCGCCGCAGGTGAATCCTTGCTATTGCCTTCACCCGGCTTCGAAGATGACTTTCGGCGTGCGGTGCAGACGTTCGCCCGGGCTGCCCGGCTCGGTCATGCAGGGGTCGGTGCTGTGCACGAGCATCTGCGCGTTCAGCACGCCGGGTGGACGATGATGGCCAGACAAGGTCGAGTTGCGCAAACGCCGCGACTGGTGGCGATGACGCCCAACACCACACCACCTGGGAGCGGCTGGACCGCGAGATCGCCACCGTACGTGCGACCGGCTGCGCTGCTGAAACACTGCGGCCGGCTGCCACAGCAACGGGTGCGCTGACGGCGCGTCCTTGACTTGCCGTCGACCCGTTCGGAATCGGCCGGCCGGCGCACCTGTCTCGAAACGGCGCAATCGCGAAGAGAAGCTCCGCCTGTGTCAGCCAGTCTGCTGGTTTGCCCTGTGTTTGCGTGCCGGCGTTGGCGCCTTAGCATGTGCAACGGCGGCCTATTCGCGCTCGCAGCACACCCCAGGAGAAAAAGCATGAGCCTTCAGTTGAACGTGAACGGAAAGTCGATCACCGTGGAGTCAGAGGCCGACACGCCTTTGCTGTGGGTGATCCGTGACGAGATCGGCCTCACCGGCACCAAGTTCGGTTGCGGCATGGCACTGTGCGGTGCGTGCACCGTGCACCTTGACGGCGTGCCCGTGAGGTCGTGCCAGACGCCGGTGTCGGCCGTCGTGGGCAAGACCGTCACCACCATCGAGTCGATGAGCACAACCGACCTCGGCCGCAAGGTGCAGGCCGCCTGGACGGCGCTCGACGTGCCGCAATGCGGCTACTGCCAGTCGGGCCAGATCATGAGCGCCGTCGCGCTGCTGAAAGCCACGCCGAAGCCGACCGACGCCGAGATCGACGGCGCCATGTCCGGCAACATCTGCCGCTGCGGCACCTACCCACGCATCAAGGCCGCCATCCAGATGGTCGCCGGCACGAAAGGGGCCTGAGCCATGACGAAGCTTCAACAACCTTCACGCCGCCACTTCATCCAGAGCAGCGCCGTCGTCGGCGGCACGCTGTTCACCGGCGGCCTGTTCGTCGGCTGCGCCATGATGGCCGACAAGGGCCCGATGGCGCGCGCCCTGCCGCCGAGCGCCACCGCTGCAGGCGCCATGCCCAACGCCTGGGTCAAGGTCGGTACCGACAACGCCGTCACCATCATCTGCGCCCGCGCCGAGATGGGGCAGGGCACCTTCACCTCGATGCCGATGCTCGTGGCCGAAGAGCTCGAGGTCGACGTGACCAAGGTGCGCGTCGAGATGGCGCCGGCCGGCGAGCCCTACACCAACACGATGCTCGGCGGGCAGTTGACCGGTGGCTCGACCTCGGTGCGCGAGGCCTACGACAAGCTGCGCGTGGCCGGTGCGCAAGCGCGCATCGTGCTCGTCGCCGCGGCGGCCGAGCGCTGGAAGGTCGACCCCTCGGCCTGCACGGTGGCCGATGCCGTGATCACCGGCCCGGCCGGCCAGAAACTCACCTACGGCGATGTTGCCGAGGCCGCCTCCAAGCTCACGCCGCCGAAGGAGCCGAAGCTCAAGGATGCGAAGAACTTCAAGGCGGTCGGCAAGTGGGTGGCACGGCTCGACACGCCGGCCAAGGTCGACGGCAGCGCCGAGTACGGCATCGACGTCAAGCTGCCCGGCATGCTCTACGCCGCGCTCGCTCAGTGCCCGGTCATCGGCGGCAAGCCGACCGGCTTCGACGCCGCGCAGGCCAAGACCATGCCCGGGGTGAAGAACGTCGTGCAGATCAGCGACGGCGTGGCCGTGGTGGCCGACACCTACTGGCATGCGCGCAAGGCGCTCGAGACCGTCAAGGTGACGTGGGACGAAGGCCCGGGCAAGTCACTCAGCTCGGCTAGCGTTGCGGCCGCGCTGAAGACCGCCAGCACGAAGCCCGGCGCCGAGTTCCGCAAGACCGGCAACTTCGAGGCCGGCTACGGCGCGGCTGCTAAGAAGGTCGAGGCGACCTACGAGCTGCCCTTCCTGTCGCACGCACCGCTCGAGCCGATGAACTTCACCGCCGACGTCCGCAAGGACTCGTGCCTGCTCTACGGCCCGTCGCAGTTCCAGCAGGCGGCGGTGGGCACCGCAGCGGCCATCACCGGCCTCAAGCCCGAGCAGATCACGATGCGCACCACCTTCCTGGGTGGCGGCTTCGGCCGGCGCATCGACTTCGATTTCATCGCGCAGGCGATCGAGATCTCGAAGGCGGTCGGTGCGCCGGTCAAGCTGCTGTGGTCGCGTGAAGACGACATGAAGCACGACTTCTATCGCCCGATCAGCCGCCACACGCTGTCGGGCGGGCTCGACGCGAACGGCATGCCGACGTCGGTGAAGGTTCACATGACCTCGCCGTCGGTCACGCAGCGCCTGTTCGCCGCGTTCGTGAAAGACGGGATGGACCCGTTCATGCTCGAGGCCGCAGTGCTGCCCTACGACATCCCGAACCAGCTCGGGCAGGTCGTGATCCACGACACCGGCCTGCGCGTCGGCTACTGGCGCTCGGTCTCGCACGCGCTCAATGTGTTCGCCAACGAGTCGTTCATCGACGAGCTGGCCGCAGCCGCGGGCAAGGATCCGGTCGCCTACCGCCAGGCGCTGCTGACCAAGGAGCCGCGCTACCTCAAGGTGCTCGCAGTCGCGGCCGAGAAGTCGGGCTGGGGCACGCCGGCACCGGCTGGCCGCTCGCGCGGCGTGGCGGTGATGGAGGGCTACGGCACCTACCTCGCGATGGTGTCCGAGGTGTCGGTGACGGGCAAGGACATCCGCGTCCACAAGGTCACGGTCGCGGCCGACGTAGGCAGCATGGTCAATGCCAACATCGTTGCGCAGCAGATCGAGGGCAGCACGATCTTCGGCTTGTCGGCGGCATTGATGGGCGAGATCACGCTGAAGGACGGTGTGGTCGAGCAGAGCAACTTCCACGACTACCCGGTCGTGCGGATGAGCGAGTCGCCGGTGATCGCGGTGCACATGATCCCGAGCACCGAAAAGCCTGGCGGCATCGGTGAGCCGTTGACGGCGCTGATCAGCCCGAGCGTCGGCAACGCGGTCTTCGCCGCGACGAAGCAGCGGCTGCGCAAGCTGCCGTTCCGCCTGGCGTGACCACCCGCGATGCGTGAGTGCGAGGCCCGCTTCGGCGGGCTTCTTCGTTTGCGTCGCGTGCGGTGACTCGCGCGCTGCATCGCCTGGCGCGAGCGCTGCTCGCAGCCGCGCTCGTGCTCGCCGGCGTGGCTGCATTCGCACAAGACTACGAGCGCGAAGCGCGCTGGGCCAACGAGACGCTCGCCACGCTGATGGTCGGCAACGCGGTACAGCTCGAGCAGAAGAACGGTCACCGCTTCCTCGGCTTGTACACGCGTGCGCAGAACTCGCGCGGCGCGGTCGTGATCGCGCACGGGCGCGGCTGGGCCCCCGATTTCGAGCTCTACGGTGCCTTGCGCACCCAGCTCGCCGAGGCCGGGTACTCGACCCTGTCGATCCAGATGCCGGTGCTGCCCGGCACCGCGAAGATCGGCGACTACCTGCCGCTGTTTCCTGACTCCAGCGAACGCTTCGCGCTGGCCATCGCGTGGCTGCGCGCGCAGGGGCACGGCCGCGTCGTCATCGTCTCGCACAGCCTGGGCGCGACCATGGCCAACCAGTACCTGATCACCGTGCCAGACCCGGACGTGGATGCCTGGGTCTTCATCAGCATCGTCAACGGGCTCGAAGACATGTTCCGCATCAAGGTGCCGGTCCTCGATGTCTTCGGCACGCTCGACTGGCAGGTCACGCGCTACGGGGCCGAGGAGCGGCGCGCACAGATCCTGAAGATCGCGGGGTCGGAGCAGGTGATCGTGCAGGGCGCGGAGCACTTCTTCGACCGCAAGCAAGAGGAACTGACGGGCATCATTGCTGCGTTCCTCGGCCGGGTGCTCAAGTAGCGCAGCGGGCCGGCGCCGTCAGTAAAGTGGCGTGGCACTACCCGTGGAGGCGGCTGTGTCTCGGCACGCTGGCCAGCAGGAACTCCATCTGGTCGGCCAGGATGCGCCGCCCGCGCAGGATCATGTCTTCGTGCAGGCTGGGCACGTAGGGCATGTACAGCAGGCTCATGTTCGCTTCTTCGGGCAGCTTGTTGCCCTTGTGGCCGTTGCAGGGCCGGCAGGCGGTGATGCAGTTCATCCAGGTGTCGTGGCCGCCGCGCGAGGTGGGCACGATGTGCTCACGCGTCAGGTCGTCGAAGTGGGCCTGGCCGCCGCAGTAGGCGCAGATCTGCCGGTCGCGCGCGAACAGCTTGGGGTTCGACAGCGCCGGCGTCTGGCGCCAAGCCCGGCTGGGCACCGAGCCGCGTACCGCAATGATCGGGTGAACCTCGATGCGGGACTGCAACCCGGTGCGGCGCTGGGTGCCGCCGCGCAGCACGAAGAAGGCGTCGCCCAAGGTCCACGCGATACCGTCGGTCGCATAGATCACCGCCGCTTCCTTGGCTGAGATCCATGCTTGCGGCCGACCCGAAATGTCGAGTTGCAAGACTTCCATGGTGCCTCGAGCGTAATGCATGTAACGCGTATCCCTCAAGCCCCCGATCATGCGCCATGTGCATGGGCGCCACAGGCGTGGGGCCGTGTTGGCATGGCCGCGTCATCGGCGGCGGGTGACCGATGGCGACACATCGTTCGGGGGGTTAACCCTCGCCAGCGCGACGCCGGGGGCGCCGTTCTAGGCGCGAACGCCTAGAAAAACACGGCTGCGCATCGGGCTCGTGGCCCACGGTCACCGCAATCTTCTGCAAAATAGCACGGTCGTTCGTTTTTACGATTGAACCTTTCCCTTACCGTGACCGACCCCCACTCCGACCTCCGCCCTGCCGAACCTGCTGCACCGCCGCGCCCGTTGATGAAGGGCCGCCAGACGCGCGCCACGATCCTCGACGCCGCGCTCGCGCTCGCGTCGCACATGGGTCTCGAAGGGCTGTCGATCGGCGCGCTCGCGGAAGTGACGCAGATGAGCAAGTCGGGTGTGTTCGCGCACTTCGGCTCGCGCGAGGAATTGCAGATATCGGTGGTGCGCGAGTACCACGCCAAGTTCGCCGACGAGGTGTTCTTCCCGGCGATGGCCGAGCCGCGCGGCCTGCCGCGCCTGCATGCGCTCTTCGACCGCTGGATCAAGCGCGTCACGGTCGAGATCGACTCGGGCTGCATCTACATCAGCGGCGCGGTCGAGTTCGACGACCGGCCCGGCCCGGTGCGTGACGCGCTGGTCGGCATGGTGCAAACCTGGCAAAGCTCGCTCGAGCGAGCCATCGAGATGGCTGTCGACGAAGGCCACCTGCGTGCCGACACCGAACCGGCGCAGATGCTGTTCGAAGTTCACGGCCTGATCCTCGCGCTGCATCACGACGCGCGCTTCCTGCGCCACCCGGGCGCCGACGAGCGCGCCCGCGCCGCATTCGAGCGCGTGCTTGGCCACTACGCGCTGCCGGGTGCCGCGCCCGCCAGTGAAACGGCGTCGGAAGCGGCCACCGCGCTGAACCGCAAGCGCACCACCTCATCCGTTTGACCTTTCCCCAGGAGCTTCACACCATGCCCCACTACACCCCGCCCCTGCGCGACATGCAGTTCGTCATGCACGAAGTGCTCAACGCCGTCGATGAATTGAAGGCGCTGCCGGCGCATGCCGACATCGATGCCGACACCATCAACGCGGTGCTCGAAGAAGGCGGCAAGTTCGCGGCCAACGTGATCGCACCGCTGAACCAGAGTGGCGACGAAGAAGGCTGCACGCTCGACCGCGCCACCCATGAAGTCACCGCGCCGAAGGGTTTCAAGGAGGCTTACGCCAAGTACGTGGAAGGCGGCTGGCCCGCACTGAGCAGCGACCCGGCCTTCGGCGGCCAGGGCCTGCCGCACATGGTGAACCAGTGCATGTACGAGATGATGAACTCGGCCAACCAGGCGTGGACGATGTACCCCGGCCTCTCGCACGGCGCCTACGAATGCCTGCACACGCACGGCTCCGACGAACAGAAGCGCCTGTACCTGCCCAAGCTGACGAGCGGCGAGTGGACGGGCACCATGTGCCTGACCGAATCGCACTGCGGCACCGACCTGGGCCTGCTGCGCAGCAAGGCCATTCCCTTTGAAAGAGATGGTCAGCCGGACGGCACCTACAAGCTCACCGGCAACAAGATCTTCATCTCCGCCGGCGAGCATGACCTGGCGGTGAACATCGTGCACCTGGTGCTGGCGCGCCTGCCCGATGCGCCGGCCGGCTCCAAGGGCATCTCGCTCTTCATCGTGCCGAAGTTCCTGGTCAATGCCGACGGCTCGCTCGGGGCACGCAACACCATCTATTGCGGCGGCCTGGAACACAAGATGGGCATCCACGGCAACGCCACCGCGCAGATCAACCTCGACGGTGCCGTGGGTACGCTGGTCGGGCAGCCCAACAAGGGCCTGGCCGCGATGTTCGTGATGATGAACGCGGCCCGCCTGGGCGTGGGCATGCAGTCGCTCGGCCTGACCGAAGTGGCTTACCAGAACGCCGTGGCCTACGCGAAAGACCGTATCCAGATGCGCTCGCTCTCAGGCGTGAAGAACCCCGACAAGCCAGCCGACACGATCATCAACCACCCCGACGTGCGCAAGATGCTGCTCACTGCGCGGGCGTACGCCGAAGGCGGCCGCGCGTTCGCTATGTGGACGACGCTGCTGCTCGACAAGGAACTCGCGAGCACGGATGCGCAAGTGCGCGCCGAGTGCAACGACCTGGTCTCGCTCGTCACGCCGATCGTCAAGGCCTTTCTCACCGACAACGCATGGATCGCCACCTCGCACTGCTTGCAGGTGTTCGGCGGCCACGGGTACATCCGCGAGTGGGGCATGGAGCAGTACGTGCGCGATTCGCGCATCAACATGATCTACGAAGGCACGAACACGATCCAGTCGCTCGACCTGCTCGGCCGCAAGGTGCTCGGCGACAACGGCGCCAAGCTCAAGAAGTTCGGCAAGCTGGTGACTGAGTTCATCGAGGAAGAAGGCACGAACGAGACGATGCAGGAGTTCGTGAACCCGCTCGCCGACCTGGGCGACAAGGTCACCAAGTTGACCACCGAGATCGGCATGAAGGCGTTCAAGAACCCCGACGAAGTGGGCGCTGCGGCAGTGGACTATCTTCGGGTTTGCGGCCACCTGGTGTTCGCGTACTTCTGGGCCCGCATGGCCAAGGTGGCGCTCGAAAAGCTGGATGGCGGCGACCCGTTCTACAAGGCCAAACTCACCACCGCGCGCTTCTACTTCGCCAAGCTGCTGCCCGAGACGGCCACGCTGATCCGCACCGCGCGGGCCGGCTCGGCCAGCCTGATGGAGATGGACGAAGCGCTGTTCTGACCCGCCACTTAAAGGGAGCCCAATGATGATCCGCAACACCCTTCACCTCGGCGTGGCCTGCGGCCTCGTGCTCGGCGCAACGCTTGCGCATGCGCAGGCCACGCCGGTCGGCTTGTGGAAGACCATCGACGACGAGACGAAGAAAGAGAAGTCACTGATCCGGCTGACCGAGAACGGCGGCGTCGTCACCGGCAAACTCGAGAAGCTGCTCGACCCCGCGACCAAGCAAGACGCGGTGTGCGACAAGTGCACCGACGAGCGCAGAGACAAGCCGGTCGTCGGCATGACGCTCGTCAGGGGCGTCAAGCAGAACGGCGCCGACAAGGCCTTGTGGGACGGCGGCGAGATCCTCGATCCGAACAACGGCAAGGTCTACAAGGTGCGGCTCGTGCCCAAGGAAGACGGCAAGAAGCTGGACGTGCGCGGCTACATCGGCATGCCGATGCTGGGCCGCACCCAAACATGGATTCGCGTCGAGTGACGCAAGGAGAACCTCCGATGAACCGATTCCCCGTGCGCAAGGTCGCCGTTCTCGGCGCCGGCGTGATGGGCGCGCAGATCGCCGCCCACCTCGTCAACTGCAAAGTGAGCGTCGTGCTGTTCGACCTGCCGGCAAAGGACAAAGACGGGGCAGGGGCCCTGTCTTCCAGTTCATCGAAGAACGGCATCGTGACCAAGTCTGTCGAAGGTCTGAAGAAGCTGAAGCCCGCGCCGCTGGGTGTGCCGCAGGACGCGGCGCTGATCCAGCAGGCCAACTACGAAGAGCACCTCGACCTGCTCAAGGAGTGCGACCTCGTGATCGAGGCCATCGCCGAGCGCATGGACTGGAAGCTCGCGCTGTACCAGCGCATCGCGCCGGCACTGGCGCCGCACGCCATCGTGGCCAGCAACACCTCGGGCCTGTCGATCACCAAGTTGTCCGAGGTCTTGCCGGAAGACATCAAACCGCGCTTCTGCGGCATTCACTTCTTCAACCCGCCGCGCTACATGGCGCTGGTGGAACTCATCAACACGCCGACCACGAACCCCGACGTGCTCGACCAGCTCGAAGCCTTCGTCACCACCGCGCTCGGCAAGAGCGTGGTGCGGGCGATGGACACGCCCAACTTCATCGCCAACCGCGTCGGCATCGCCGGCATGCTGGCGACGATCAAAGAGGCCGAGACCTACGGCCTGAGCTACGACTTGGTCGACGACCTCACGGGCAAGAAGCTGGGCCGCGCCAGCAGCGGCACCTTCCGCACCGCCGACGTGGTGGGGCTCGACACGATGGCGCACGTCATCAAGACGCTGCAGGACAACCTGGGGCCCGACACCGAAGCGAACGACCCGTTCTTCCCGAGCTACGCCACGCCCAAGGTGCTGGCCGCGCTGATCGAGAAGGGAGCGCTCGGCCAGAAGGTCGGCGCCGGCTTCTACAAGAAGGTGGGCAAAGACATCCTTCGCTTTGATGCGGCCAGCGGTGACTACGTTGCCGGCGGCGGCAAGGCCGACGACATCGTCGCGCGCATCCTCAAGAAGCCGCCGGCCGAGCGCCTGAAGCTGCTGCGCGAATCGAAGAACCCGCAGGCGCAGTTCCTGTGGGCGATCCTGCGTGACGGCTTCCATTACGCCGCCGTGCACCTGGCTGACGTGGCCGAGAGCGCACGTGACGTCGACTTCGCGATGCGCTGGGGCTTCGGCGTCAGCCAGGGCCCGTTCGAGCTGTGGCAGGCGGCCGGGTGGCTGCAGGTTGCCCAGTGGGTCAAGGAAGACATCGACGCCGGCAAGGCGCTGTGCAACGCGCCGCTGCCCGAGTGGGTGCTCGAAGGCCCGGTGGCCGCGAACGGCGGCGTGCACCGCGCCGAGGGCTCGTGGAGCGCGGCGCACGCGCGCTGGGTCGCGCCCAGCACGCTGCCGGTCTACGCGCGCCAGCACTTCCGCGAAAGCGTGTTCGGCGCCGGCGCGCCCGAGCCGCTGAAGGCCGGCACCGAGGTGTTCAGGAACGACGAAGTGCGCGTCTGGACGCTCGACGGCGAGGTGCTGATCGCCAGCATCACCGCGAAGCTTCACCTCATCAGCCCGACCGTGAGCGAGGGCCTCGTCAAGGCCGTGGAACTGGCCGAGGCGTCGTACAAGGGCCTGGTGATCTGGTCGCCCGACGACGTGTTCTCGGCCGGCGCCAACCTGGAAGCGCTGATGCCGGTGTTCATGAAGAGCGGCGCCAAGGGCATTGCCCCGGAAGAGAAGAAGCTGCAGGACGCGATGCTGCGCATCCGCTACGCCAGCGTGCCGGTGGTGAGCGCCATTCGCGGCATCGCGCTCGGCGGCGGCTGTGAACTGGCGGTGTATTCCGCCAAGCGCGTGGCGGCGATGGAAAGCTACATGGGCCTGGTCGAGGTCGGCGTCGGGTTGATCCCGGGCGGCGGCGGGCTGGCGTACATCGCGCGCCGTGCGGCCGAGATGGCGAGTGCGGGCAACGCCAACGCCGACATCTTCCAGTTCGTGCGCGACGGCTTCACGAACGCGGCGATGGCCAAAGTGGGCACCAGCGCGATCGAGAGTCGCCAACTCGGCTACCTGCTGTGGAGCGACGTGATCGTGCCGAACAAGGACGAGCTGCTGTTCGTCGCCATCGAGCAGGCCAACGCGATGTTCGAAAGCGGCTACCGCGCACCGGCCAAGGCACTGTTCCCGGTGGCCGGGCGCAACGCCATCGCCACCATCAAGGCGCAGCTCGCGAACATGCGCGACGGCGGCTTCATCAGCGCGCACGACTTCCACATCTCGTCGTTGATCGCCGACGTGGTGTGTGGCGGCGACGTGGATGCCGGCTCGCTCGTCACCGAGGAGTACCTGATGGCGCTGGAGCGCAAGCACTTCTGCGGCCTGCTCGAGAACGAGAAGACCCAGGCGCGGATCATGGGCATGCTTCAAACCGGCAAGCCAGTTCGGAATTGACGGGTTCAGCAACACCATGCCCGCTGCGCACGCGCCGACCAATCCCCTCTCCCGCACGCGGGAGAGGGTTAGGGTGAGGGCGCGTGAGCTGCGCAAAACCTCCACCGACGCTGAGCGCTCGTTGTGGTCAGCCTTGCGCGATCGCCAGCTCGACGCCTACAAGTTCCGCCGTCAGCGCCCAGTCGGCTGTTACTTCGCGGACTTTGCGTGTCTCGAAGCGATGCTGATTGTCGAACTCGACGGCGGGCAGCATTTCGAGCCTGAATCATTGGCTGCGGATCGCGAGAGAACCGAGAAGGTGAATCGGGTCGGCTTTCATGTTCTTCGCTTCTCCAACCGGGAAGTGTTGGCGGAACGGGGGGCCGTTTTGATCCAGATATTGGATTGGCTTCATCGCCATCACCCTCACCCCCAACCCTCTCCCGCAAGCGGGAGAGGGAGCTAAAACACGGACCACACCATGAGCAAGCAAGTTCAAGACGCCTACATCGTTGCCGCCACCCGCACACCCATCGGCAAGTCCGGCCGCGGCTACTTCAAGAACACCCGATCGGACGACCTGCTGGTGCTGGCCATCCAGAGTGCGCTGCGGCAGGTGCCCACGCTCGACCCGAAGGCGATTCAAGACGCCGTGATCGGCTGCTCCTTCCCCGAGGGCGAGCAGGGCATGAACATGGCACGCATCGCCGTGGCGCTGGCCGGGCTTCCGAACTCGGTGGGCGGCATCACGGTGAACCGCTTTTGCGCATCAGGCCTGTCGGCCATTCAGATGGCGGCCGACCGCATCCGCGTCGGCGAGGCCGACGTGATGATCGCCGGCGGCGCCGAGTCGATGAGCCTGGTGCCGATGGGCGGCAACAAGCCCTCGTTCAACCCGAAGGTGTTCGAGCGCGACGAGAACGTCGGCATCGCCTACGGCATGGGCATCACGGCCGAGAATGTGGCGAAGCAGTGGAAGGTCTCGCGCGAGGCGCAGGACGAGTTCGCGCTGCAGTCGCATCTGCGCGCGCTCAAGGCGCAACAGGCCGGCGAGTTCGCGGGGGAAATGACGCCGGTGGACGTGATCGACCGCTTCCCGAACCTGCTGACCGGCGAGCAAGGTTTGAGGACGCGTACCGTCTCTCTCGACGAAGGCCCGCGGGCCGACACGTCGCTCGAAGGCCTGGCGAAGTTGCGCCCCGTGTTCGCGGCGAAGGGTTCGGTGACTGCCGGCAACAGCTCGCAGACCAGCGACGGCGCGGGTGCACTCATCCTCGCCAGTGAACGGGCGGTGAAGGAACACGGCCTGACGCCGCTGGCGCGCTTCGTCAGCTTCGCGAGCCGCGGCGTGCCGCCCGAGATCATGGGCATCGGCCCGATCGAGGCGATCCCGGCCGCGCTCGGCTACGCCGGCCTGAAGAGCGCCGACATGGACTGGATCGAGCTGAACGAGGCCTTCGCCGCGCAGGCGCTGGCGGTGCTGAACACGCTCGATCTCGACCGCAGCAAGGTCAACCCGATGGGCGGCGCCATCGCGCTCGGCCACCCGCTCGGTGCGACCGGCGCGATCCGCGCCGCCACGGTGATCCACGCGCTGCGCCGCCACAACCTGAAGTACGGCATGGTGACGATGTGCGTGGGCACCGGCCAGGGCGCGGCTGGCATCTTCGAGCGGGTCTGACCGTGTGAATGCCGAGCGCCGCCGCTCGCTGCGCGTGCTCGGCGCCGGCATTGCCACCGCCACGCTCGCAGCGCCCGTGATCGTGAGCGTGGTGCACCCCGCCGCGCTGCGCGAGTCACGCTTCGCGTCGATGGGCGATGCGCTGCGCACGCTCGAGCAGCTGAAGGCCGAGGTAGCGCGAATGAACGGCGTGTGGGACTTGCCCCACGTGCTGCACCACGTCGCGCAGAGCGTCGAGTTCTCGATGACGGCGTTCCCGCAACCGAAACCCGCGTGGTTCGAGGCCACGCTGGGCTCATACGCCTTCGTGCTGTTCAATGCGCGCGGTCAGATGACGCACGGCCTCGATGAGCCCATTTCCGGCGCGCCCGACATCGCGCAAGGCCAGCCGCTCGCGCCGGCCGTGGACCGCGCCATTGCGGCGCTTCAAGCATTCGACCGCCACACCGGCACACTGGCGCCGCACTTCGCGTATGGTTCGCTCGGCAAGGCAGCCTATGCGCGTGCTCACCTGATGCACTTGGCCAACCACTGGAGCCTGCTGCAGGCCTGACTTTTACAGCGTCATCCATTCAGCGTCGTCCATTCAACGTGATGCATTCAATGCAACGGAGCACCCCATGACCATCAAGACCGCCACCCTGAACGGCGTGGCCACCATCGAGATCGCCCGGCCCGAGAAGAAGAACGCCATCACCGGCGTGATGTACTTCGCCATGGCCGAGGCGCTGATCAAGGCGACCGACGACAAGGCCGTGCGCGCGGTGCTCATCACCGGCCAGCCCGGCATATTCACGTCGGGCAACGACATCGAAGACTTCATGCAGCGCCCGGCCGGAGCTGAGTCCCCAGCGCTCGTGTTCATGCGCGCGCTGATCGCCTGCGACAAGCCGGTGGTCGCGGCCGTCACGGGGGCGGCCATCGGCATCGGCACGACCCTGCTGCTGCACTGCGACTTCGTTTACGTGTCGGACGAGGCCCGCTTGGCGATGCCGTTCGTGAGCCTGGGGCTGGTACCCGAGTTTGCCTCCAGCCTGATCGTGCCGCGCCTGATGGGCAACGCGCGTGCTTCCGAGAAGCTGCTGCTCGGCGAGCCCTTCACCGGCGCCGATGCGGTGGAGTGCGGCATTGCCAACGCGGTGCTGCCGGCCGGTGAAGTGGCCCTGCACGCGCGCCGCATCGCCGAGCGCTTCAACGCGCTGCCGCCAGGGGCGGTGCGTGACGCGAAGCGGCTCATGCGCCGGCCGCTCACCGACGACATCCACCAGGCCATCGCCGCCGAGAGCGAAGTGTTCGGTGCCCGCCTGCGCAGCCCCGAAGCGCAAGAAGCGTTCAGCGCCTTCTTCCAGAAGCGCAAGCCCGACTTCAGCAAGTTCTGATCGCCTCTTCACTGCCGATCCCGCCCCCATGTCCCTGGCCCACAAGCTCGTTCTCTGGCCGATCCTGATGGCGCAGGCCGTCGGCACGCGCAAGCGCGCGCCTGCGCTATCGGAAGCAGCAGGCCCGCGCGAAGGCAGCCTCGGCCAGGGCCCGGCGGGCTTGCGCGTGCTGATCGCCGGTGACTCGTCGGCAGCGGGCGTGGGGGTGGCGCATCAAGACCATGCGTTCGCAGGGCACTTCACGCGCACGCTGCACCGCCGCAGCGGCCGCCCGTTGCGCTGGCGCCTGCGCGCCCGCTCGGGCCTGACCACGCAAGAGGTGGCCGACATGCTGCAGGCCGAGCCACCGCCGGCGGCCGACGTGGCCATCGTGCTCAGCGGCGTGAACGACGTGATCGAGCTCGTCACGCCGCGGCGCGCGGTGGCGCAGCGCGAAGCCATGGTCACGTGGCTGCTGGGCACCGGCGCCGCGCGGTACGTGGTGTTCGCCGCGCTGCCGCCGATCAACCAGTTCCCGTTGCTGCCTCAACCGCTGCGCCGCGTGATGGGTGACGACGCGCGCCGCCACGACGACGCGCTGGCGCGCTGGGCGGCCACGCGCGCGGGCGTATTCCATGTGCCGGTCGACCTGCAGCTCTCGCCGGCCGCAATGGCCGCCGACGGGTTTCACCCCGGCGAGCCGGTGTACCGCGCGTGCGGCGAAACACTGGCACGCTTCGTTGCCGAACGCATTCTTCCGACCGAGACGAAACGATGAACAACTTGCGCGGCAAGACCCTCTTCATCACCGGCGCCTCGCGCGGTATCGGCCTGGCCATTGCGAAACGCGCGGCGCGCGATGGCGCGAACATCGTGGTCGCCGCCAAGACGACGGATGCGAACCCGAAGCTGCCCGGCACCATCTACTCGGCGGCCGCCGAGATCGAAGCGGCTGGCGGCCAGGCGCTGGCGGTGCAGACCGACATCCGCGACGAGGCCAGCGTGCTGGCGGCCATCGAGCAAGCCGTGGCGCGATTCGGCGGCATCGACATTCTGGTGAACAACGCAAGCGCGATCAGCCTCACGCCGACCACCGCCACGCCGATGAAACGCTTCGACCTGATGTTCGGCGTGAACGTGCGCGGCACCTACCTGTGCACGCAAGCCTGCCTGCCGCACCTGGTGAAGAGTGCCCAGGCCGGGCGCAACCCGCACGTGCTGAACATGTCGCCACCCTTGAGCATGCGCGAGCACTGGTTCGCGCCGCACACGGCCTACACCATGGCCAAGTACGGCATGAGCGAATGCACGCTCGGCCACGCCGGCGAGTTCCGCCCGCTTGGCATCGCGGTGAACAGCCTGTGGCCGCGCACGGCCATCGCCACCGCGGCCTTGCAGATGATTCCCGGTGTCGACATCGCGCGTTGCCGCACACCCGAGATCCTGTCCGACGCGGCGTACCTGATCCTGACCAGCGACGCGAAGGCCAACACCGGCAACTTCTACCTCGACGACCTGCTCCTCGCGCAACATGGCGTGACCGACCTGGAGCGCTACAGCGTCACGAAGGGCACGACCGACTTCGTGCTCGACTTCTTCGTCGACTGACGGCGCGCCGTCAGGCCACAGCCGAGGGAATGGCGCGAGGCCGGCCTTCGCGGTCGATGGCCACATAAGTGAGGTTCGCCTCGGTTACCTTCACGACGTGCAGGTTGCTCGGGTCGCGCTCGGCGTAGACCTCGACGTTCACGGTGATCGACGTCTTGCCGATGCGCTCGACCTTGGCATAGAAGCTCAGCAAGTCGCCGATCGACACCGGCTGCTTGAAGATGAACTGGTTCACCGCCACGGTGACGATGCGGCCCTTGGCAATGCGCGCCGGCAGCACGGCGCCGGCCAGGTCGACCTGCGCCATGATCCAGCCGCCGAAGATGTCGCCGTTGCCGTTGGCATCGGCCGGCATGGGCATGGTGCGCATCACGAGCTGGCGGTCATCGGGCAGGTGCAGCGGGGCGATGGAGTCGCCCGCGTCGCCGCTGCGGCCGTCACTTGAAATCTCGTGCATATTGCGTCACCTGCGGTGGTTGCCCGCCGCATTGTGCTTGCTCGCCCAGCGCGTTCCTTGTTCCCTTTGCCTGTTCCTCCTGCCCCTCCTTGATGCGACCTGCCACGCTCGACCTTCCGCCCGTTGCCTCCGCCACACCGGCAGCGCCCCGATCCGACTGGGCCACGTTGCGCAAGCTCTTGCCGTATGTGTGGCAATGGCGCTGGCGCGTCGGCGTGGCGCTGGCGTTCCTCGTCGCCGCCAAGGTGGCCAACATCGGCGTGCCGCTGGTGCTCAAGCAACTCGTCGATGCGCTCGACCTGAAGGCCGGCGACCCGCGTGCGGTGCTGGCGGTGCCGGTGGCGCTGCTGTTCGCATACGGCGCCTTGCGCCTGTCGATCACGCTGTTCACCGAACTGCGCGAGTTCCTGTTCTACCCGGTGGCCGCACGCATCGCGCGCCGCGTGTCGCTCGAAGCGTTCGAGCACCTGCTGGCCTTGAGCCTGCGCTTCCACCTGGAGCGGCAGACCGGCGGTGTGTCGCGGGACATGGAGCGCGGCTCGCGTTCGATCCAGTCGCTGTTGAACTACACGATCTACAACATCCTGCCCACGCTGGTCGAGATCACGCTCGTCATCAGCCTGCTCTCGGCCAAGTTCGACGGCTGGTTTGCGGCTATCACCTTCGGCGCGCTGGTGCTGTACATCGGCTTCACCGTGACCGTGACCGAGTGGCGCACGCACTTCCGCCGCGCTATGAACGAGCAGGACAGCAAGGCCAACACGCGCGCGGTCGATGCGCTCATCAACTACGAGACCGTCAAGTACTTCAGCAACGAGCGCTTCGAGCAGAGCCGCTACGACGAGAACTTGCGCCGCCTGGAGCGCGCGTCGATCAAGTCGCAGACCTCGCTGTCGGTGCTCAACCTCGGGCAGAGCCTGATCATCGCGACGGCGGTGACGCTGCTGGTCTGGCGCGCCACGCTCGGCGTGGTGGCCGGCAGCATGACGCTGGGCGACCTGGTGCTGGTGAATGCGCTGATGATCCAGCTCTACATTCCGCTCAACTTTCTCGGCGTGATCTACCGCGAGATCAAGCAGTCGATGATCGACATGGAGAAGATGTTCGCGCTGCTCGGCGAAAACCGCGAGATCGCCGACGCGTCGGGCGCGAAGCCGCTGGTGCATGCCGGTGGTGCCGTTCGCTTCGAGCGCGTGCGCTTCGGCTACGACGCCGACCGAACGATTCTTCACGACATCAGCTTCGAGATTCCGGCCGGCAAGACGGTGGCCGTCGTCGGCCCCTCGGGCTCGGGCAAGAGCACGCTGGCGCGGTTGATGTTCCGCTTCTACGACGTGAACGCCGGTCGCATCAGCATCGATGGGCAAGACATCCGCACGGTCACCCAACTGAGCCTGCGCCAGGCCATCGGCATCGTCCCGCAGGACACGGTGCTCTTCAACGACACGGTGGAATACAACATCGCCTACGGGCGCACCGGCGCCGGTCGCGCTGAAGTGGAGGGTGCTGCGAGGGCGGCGCACATCCATGCGTTCATCACGTCAACGCCGAAGGGCTACGACACGATGGTGGGCGAGCGCGGGTTGAAGCTCTCGGGTGGCGAGAAGCAGCGGGTGGCCATCGCCCGCACGCTGCTGAAGAACCCGCCGGTGCTGATCTTCGACGAAGCCACGTCGGCCCTCGATTCGGCGAACGAGCGCGCCATCCAGGCCGAACTGCAGAGCGCGGCGCGCAACAAGACCGCACTGGTCATCGCGCACCGCCTGTCCACGGTGGTCGACGCGCACCAGATCCTGGTGATGGAACTCGGCCGCATTCTCGAACGCGGCACGCATGCCGAACTGCTGGCGCTGAACGGGCGCTATGCAGACATGTGGCGGCTGCAGCAAAGCGTCGCCGAAGACGAAATAGAGGGTTAACGCTTACGCGTTACCTTGCCCCCCTAGTTGTCGGGGCGACCCCCGATTCGGGGGAAGATTCGCAGCACATGCATGGTTAGGATCGTGACATCTGGCACGAATATCCCTGCGGGGAAAGCCCGTGACAGGCCGAAAAGCACCGGTGCCAAGGTACTTGCTTTTCGCGCGGCGGCGCAGGCGGGCAGTACCCGGTTTGTGATCGCCAACGCCTTATCAACCTTCGGAGAGGACCTGCAATGAACGTCTCGCAATTCAAGAAAACCACGCTGGCTGCCTTGATCGGCGCCGCCGCCATGCTGGGTGCTGCTGGCAATGCCAACGCGCACGCGTTTTCCATCGGCTATGAGAACGCCGGTGCCAATGCAGCCACCGTGTGGCTGGGCACCTACAAACATGGCAGCATCATGACCAACGAGGGCAGCCTGAACCTCGTCGGCGTGAACGGCAACACCTTCGCTTCGACGACGATGGCGTACAACCTGCTCGTGTCCTCCAAGCCGGCTGGCCTGATCGACGGCACGACGAACTTCTTCGTCTCCACGACGCAGAGTGGCCCGCTGGTCGGCTCCGACACGATCTGGCTGACCTCGCTGTGCTCAGCTTGCGGCCCGGCCAACCACTGGCAAGGTGCCACGTTCACCGGCCTGTCGGCTGGCGACTACAAGTTCACCTATGTGCCGCGCGCCAACCCGACGGCCGAGTGGACGCCGTACAACGACAGCCTGAACGGCATCTTCACGATCAGCGGCGCGGTGCTGAACCCGGTGCCCGAGCCCGAGACCTATGCGCTGATGCTGGCCGGCCTGGGCGTGGTGGGCTTCATGGCTCGCCGCCGCAAGCAAGAGCGCGCTGCGGCCTGACCTTCCGGTCACCGCTCGCACCCGAACCCCGCTGCGGCGGGGTTTTTTGCGCGCGTTTCGCATGCGCGCGCCATGCATCCAGCATGCGCCGTGAACGGTGCGCGCCGATGCGCTGCCAGCCCACGGAAACCAAGTGGCTTGAAGACTCCGTGAGCTTGGCTCGGCGCGATCTACCGCGAATTCAAGCAGTCGATGATCGACATGAAGAAGATGTTCGCGTTGCTGGGCGAGAACCGCGAGATCGCCGATGCGCCGGGCGCGAAGCCGCTGGTGCATGCGGTGGGCGAGCGCGGGTTGAAGCTCTCGGGCGGCGAGAAGCAGCGCGTGGCCATCGCCCGCACGCTGCCATCCAGGCCGAACTGCAGAGCGCGGCGCGCAACAAGACCGCACTGGTCATCGCGCACCGCCTGTCCACGGTGGTCGACGCGCACCAGATCCTGGTGATGGAACTCGGCCGCATTCTCGAACGCGGCACGCATGCCGAACTGCTGGCGCTGAACGGGCGCTATGCAGACATGTGGCGGCTGCAGCAAAGCGTCGCCGAAGACGAAATAGAGGGTTAACGCTTACGCGTTACCTTGCCCCCCTAGTTGTCGGGGCGACCCCCGATTCGGGGGAAGATTCGCAGCACATGCATGGTTAGGATCGTGACATCTGGCACGAATATCCCTGCGGGGAAAGCCCGTGACAGGCCGAAAAGCACCGGTGCCAAGGTACTTGCTTTTCGCGCGGCGGCGCAGGCGGGCAGTACCCGGTTTGTGATCGCCAACGCCTTATCAACCTTCGGAGAGGACCTGCAATGAACGTCTCGCAATTCAAGAAAACCACGCTGGCTGCCTTGATCGGCGCCGCCGCCATGCTGGGTGCTGCTGGCAATGCCAACGCGCACGCGTTTTCCATCGGCTATGAGAACGCCGGTGCCAATGCAGCCACCGTGTGGCTGGGCACCTACAAACATGGCAGCATCATGACCAACGAGGGCAGCCTGAACCTCGTCGGCGTGAACGGCAACACCTTCGCTTCGACGACGATGGCGTACAACCTGCTCGTGTCCTCCAAGCCGGCTGGCCTGATCGACGGCACGACGAACTTCTTCGTCTCCACGACGCAGAGTGGCCCGCTGGTCGGCTCCGACACGATCTGGCTGACCTCGCTGTGCTCAGCTTGCGGCCCGGCCAACCACTGGCAAGGTGCCACGTTCACCGGCCTGTCGGCTGGCGACTACAAGTTCACCTATGTGCCGCGCGCCAACCCGACGGCCGAGTGGACGCCGTACAACGACAGCCTGAACGGCATCTTCACGATCAGCGGCGCGGTGCTGAACCCGGTGCCCGAGCCCGAGACCTATGCGCTGATGCTGGCCGGCCTGGGCGTGGTGGGCTTCATGGCTCGCCGCCGCAAGCAAGAGCGCGCTGCGGCCTGACCTTCCGGTCACCGCTCGCACCCGAACCCCGCTGCGGCGGGGTTTTTTGCGCTCGCTTGGTGTGCGCTTCGCTTGCGATTCGCGGGGTGTGCGCCGATACACTGCCAGCCGATGGAAACCAAGTGGCTTGAAGACTTCGTCAGCCTTGCCGAGACGCGCAGCTTCTCGCGTTCGGCGCAGTTGCGGCATGTCACGCAGCCGGCGTTCTCCAGGCGCATCCAGTCGCTCGAAGCCTGGGCGGGCATCGACCTGGTCGACCGCTCGAGCTACCCGACGCGGCTGACGCCCGCCGGCGAAACGCTACATGGGCAGGCGCTCGAGGTGCTCGGGTCACTGCAGACGGCGCGCAACATGATGCGCGGGCACAAGTCGGCTGGGCACGACATGATCGAGTTCGCGGTACCGCACTCGCTTGCGTTCACATTCTTCCCGCACTGGGTCATGGACCTGCGTAAACGCTTCGACGGCTTGAAGAGCCGGTTGATCGCGTTGAACGTGCACGACGCCGTCATGCACCTGACCGAAGGCAGCTGCGACCTGCTGATGGCCTACCACCACCCGTCGCAGCCCTTGCAGCTCAACCCCGAGCGCTACGAGATGCTGAGCCTCGGGCACGAAACGCTGATTGCCTGCACCAAGCCCGATGCGCAAGGCCAGCCGCTGTTCCGCCTCGGCAGCGCCGGTGGGCGCGGGGTGCCCTTCCTGAGCTATGCCGAGGGCGCCTACCTCGGCCGGTTGGTCGAGGTCATCACCAAGCTGTCGCCGGAGCCGCTGCACCTGGAGCCGATCTACGAGACCGACATGGCTGAAGGCCTGAAGGCGATGGCCGTCGAGGGCCACGGCCTGGCGTTCCTTCCCGCCAGTTCGGTGCGGAAGGAGTTCAAGTCGAAACGGCTCGTGCGCGCCGCAGCGCCGGGCGCACACGAGCTGACGATGGACATCCGCATCTACCGAGAACGCCCGGAACTGGCCCGCCACAACAAGCCCGGTGCGTTGGCGTTGTGGGACTTCCTGGCTGCGGCCCATTGAGCCCGGATCGACTGCGGGTTGGCCCTGATCCGTTATGCGGCGATTGCATGGCCGACCGGAGATTCAGCATTGGCGCGGCGTGCAGCCTCGCCCTACAGTTCGCGCCGGCACCGAACCACGCTGGAAACACCAAAACATGCCTGCTGCTCCGCACCGCATCGAACACGACTTCCTCGGTGAAATGACGATCCCACTCGCCGCGTATTGGGGAGTTCACACCGCGCGTGCCGTGGACAACTTTCCGATCTCGGGCCAGACCGTGGCGCAGATGCCCGAACTCGTGAGTGCGCTGGCTTTCGTGAAGAAGGCCGCCGCGCAGGCGAACGCCGAACTGGGCGTGATCGACGCGGCGCGCGCCAGCGCCATCGTGCAAGCCTGCGACGATCTCATCGGCGGTGCGCTGCACGAGCAGTTCGTGGTCGACGTGATCCAGGGCGGCGCCGGCACCAGCACCCACATGAACGCGAACGAGGTGATCGCCAACCGCGCGCTCGAACACATGGGCTTCGCCAAGGGCGCTTACGACAAGCTGCACCCGAACGACCACGTGAACGCGTCGCAGAGCACGAACGACGTCTACCCCACCGCTTTGCGCGTGGCGGCCTGGTTCGGCATCGAGGGGCTGCTCGCGGCGATGGTCGAATTGCGTGGTGCGTTCAAGGCCAAGGCAATCGAGTTCAAGGACGTGCTGAAGATCGGCCGCGCGCAACTGCAGGACGCGGTGCCGATGACGCTCGGGCAAGTTCCTCGCCTTCGCCATCATGATCAAGGAAGACGAACTTCGGCTGCGCGAGGCGCGCGCGCTGATCACCGAAGTGAACCTCGGCGCCACCGCCATCGGCACCGGCATCAACGCGCCGGCGGGCTACGCCGAGATCGTGATTCCGCTGCTGGCGCGGGCGAGCGGCGTGCCGGTGGTGAAGGCCGAGAACCTGGTCGAGGCCACGCAGGACACCGGCGCCTTCGTGCAACTGTCGGGCGTGCTCAAGCGTGTGGCGTGCAAGCTGAGCAAGGTGTGCAATGACCTGAGGTTGCTGTCGAGCGGGCCGCAGGCCGGCTTCGGCGACATCAGGCTTCCGGCGCGGCAGGCGGGATCGTCGATCATGCCGGGCAAGGTGAACCTGGTGATCCCCGAGGTGATGAACCAGGTCGCGTTCGAAGTGATCGGCAACGACGGGACGATCACCATGGCGTCGGAGGCCGGCCAACTGCAGCTCAACGCCTTCGAGCCGATCATGGGGTATTCGCTTCACAAAAGCGTCCGGCACCTGACGAATGCCTGCAAGACCTTGCAGGTAACTGCGTGCAACGCATCCAGGCCAACCACGCCCTGCTGGCCAGGCGCGTGGCCGAGTCCGTCACGCTCGTGACGGCGCTGAACCCCATCATCGGCTACGAGCGCGCGGCGCTGATCGCCAAGACCGCGCTCGCGCTGCAGGGCCAGGAAGGCGGCACGATTGCCGAGGTGGCCGAGGCGCTGGGCATCATGAGCGTTGCCGAGATGAACGCGCTGCTCGTGCCCGAGCGGTTGACGCAGCCGGTGTGCCTCACGGCATGAAGCTTGCACCCGGGGTCTGGCAATGAAGAGCCTTGTCGTTGCTGCGCTTGTCCTGCACGTGCTGTTCGCGGGTGTTCAGGCGCGCGCCGGAGCAGTACTTGATCGAATCAAGGCGCGCGGCAGCATCGTCATCGCGCACCGTGAGTCGTCCGTGCCGTTCTCGTACCTCGATGCAGACCGCAAGCCCGTCGGCTACGCAATGGACCTGTGCGCCCGCGTCGTCGAGGCGGTGCGCCAGAACCTGCAGCTCAAAACCCTCGCGACCGAATATCTTCTCGTGACGCCGGCCAACCGCATCGCCGCCGTGGCCGAAGGCCGGGCCGACTTGGAGTGCGGTTCGACCACCAACAACGCCGAGCGTCGTCTCGCGGTCGCGTTCACCGTACCGCACTACATCGCCGGCGTGCGCTACATGGTGCGGGCCGATTCGACCATCAACGAGCTGCCCGGCTTCGAGGGCAAGAAGCTCGTCTCGACCCAAGGCACGACGCCGTTGAAGGCCGTCACTGCCGCGAACCGTGACCGCTTCCTTCGCATCAACATCCTCGAATCCCCTGACCATGCCCGGGCGATGGAGATGGTCGAGCGCGGTGAAGCCGATGGCTTCGCGATGGACGACGTGCTGCTGCTCGGCCTGATGGCCGGCGCCAAGGACCCGTCGCGGCTGAAGGTGGTGGGCAAGTTCCTGACCATCGAGCCGCTGGCGATCATGCTGCCCAAGGACGACGCCGCGTTCAAGCGTGTGGTCGACGATGAGATGAAGCGCCTGATCGCCACACGCGCCGCCAACACGATCTTCGACCGCTGGTTCCTGCGGCCGATCCCACCGAAGAACACTGCGCTGGGCTTGCCGATGAACTACTTGTTGAAGGACTTCTGGAAGTACCCCACCGACCAGGTTCCGGGCTGATTGCCGCGAAGTTTGCTCCGGCAAAACCCTAGTCTCTCGGGCAAACCTGCGCGCTCGCGTCGGCCGCCCTCCCTAGAATCCCGTTCTTTCGCTTTCAACCCCGTAGGAGTTCGCATGAATAAGTCAATGTTCGCAAACGCCGTGGCCGTGGCCGCCGCCCTGGTTGCGATGGGTAGCGCCCAGGCGCAGACCGCTGACACGCTGCAAAAGGTCAAGGAGAGCGGCTCCATCACGATGGGCGTGCGTGAATCGTCGGGCGTGCTGTCGTACACGCTCGGTGGCTCGAAGTACGTGGGCTACCACGTGGCGATCTGCGAAGCGGCGGTCGAGAACATCGAGAAAGCCATCGGCAAGAAGCTGACCATCAAGTACCAACCGGTCACGTCGCAGAACCGCATCCCGCTGGTGCAGAACGGCACCGTCGACATCGAGTGCGGCTCCACCACCAACAACGCGACGCGCCAGAAAGATGTGAGCTTCGCGAACACGACCTTCGTCGAAGAAGTGCGCATTGCGGTCAAGGCGACGTCGGGCATCAAGTCGGTGGCCGACCTGAAAGACAAGACCGTGGCCACCACCACCGGCACCACGTCGGTTCAAACGCTTCGCAAGAACAAGCGCGCTGCTGGCCTGGAGTTCAAGGAGCTGTTCGGCAAGGACCACTCCGACAGCTTCCTGCTGGTCGAATCCGGCCGCGCCGACGCATTCGTCATGGATGGCAGCTTGCTCGCCGGCCTGATCGCACGGTCCAAGAACCCGGCCGATTTCAAGATCGTAGGCGAGGTGCTGTCGGTCGAACCCATCGCCATCATGATGCGCAAGGACGACGAGGGCTTGAAGAAGATCGTCAACGCCACGATCGCGGGCTTGGTCAAGTCGGGCGAGATCAACAAGCTGTACACCAAATGGTTCATGCAACCGACGCCGCCCACCGGCGCGACGGTGGGTCTGGCCATGAGCGACATGCTGAAGGAAACGCTCAAGTCGCCCAACGACAAGCCCATGGAAGAGTACGCGAAGAAGCTCTGACCTTCTTCTCTGACCTTTCATTGCGGTGGGCTGCTGCGGCGTGAACCGGAGCCGCCCACCGCGTGCTTGATGGCCGTGCGGCAACCAGTGATCGGGGCGACGCTATGAAATGGGACTGGCAGTTCTTCCTGCAAGACACCGGCGAGGGCCGCACCTACCTGCAGTGGCTGCTCTCGGCCTGGGGTTGGACGCTGTCGGTGGCCTTGCTGTCGCTGATCGTGGCGCTGGTCGTTGGCTCGTTCATGGGCATCTTCCGAACCGCGCCGAACAAGTGGCTGGTGCGGCTGGGCGAAACCTGGACCGAGCTGTTCCGCAACGTCCCGCTGCTGGTTCAGATCTTCCTCTGGTACCACGTGCTGCCGTCGATCTTCCTCAGCCTGCGCGCGGTGCCGAGCTTCTTGCTCGTGGTCTTCGCGCTGGGCTTCTTCACCTCGGCGCGCATTTCCGAGCAGGTCAAGGCCGGCATCCAGGCGCTGCCCAAAGGCCAACGCTACGCCGGCCTCGCGGTTGGCCTCACGCTGCCGCAGACCTACCGCTATGTGCTGCTGCCGATGGCGTTTCGCATCGTCATCCCGCCGCTCACGAGCGAGTCGATGAACATCGTCAAGAACTCGTCGGTGGCGTTCGCGGTGAGCATCACCGAGCTCACGATGTTCGCGATGCAGGCGCAAGAAGAAACTTCGCGCGGCATCGAGGTCTACCTTGCGGTCACGGGGCTGTACTTCGTCTCTGCGTTCGCGATCAACCGGCTGGCTCTGTTCATCGAAAACCGCGTGCAGGTCCCCGGCATGATCGGGGGCGGCAAATGAATCTCGACTTTGCCTTCCTGAGCTGGAGTGTCGTCTCCGGCTTCGTCCTGAAGGGCCTGCTCTTCTCGATCCAGCTCACGCTCATCGCGATGATCGGCGGCATTGCGCTCGGCACCGTGCTTGCGCTCATGCGCTTGTCGGGCATGAAGTGGCTGGTGCTGCCGGCCGCGTTCTATGTGAACACGCTGCGTTCCATCCCGCTGGTGATGGTGATCCTGTGGTTCTTCCTGCTCATACCGCTGCTCATCGGGCGGCCCATGGGCGCCGAACTGTCGGCCATCATCACCTTCACGATCTTCGAAGCGGCGTATTACTCCGAGATCATGCGGGCCGGCATCCAGAGTGTGCCCAAGGGGCAGGTCCATGCCGGGTACGCGGTGGGCATGACGTATGCGCAGTGCATGCAGCTGATCGTGCTGCCGCAGGCGTTCCGCAACATGCTGCCGGTGCTGCTGACCCAGACGATCATCCTGTTCCAGGACACGTCTCTCGTGTATGCCATCGGTGCCTATGACCTGCTCAAGGGCTTCGAGGTGGCCGGCAAGAATTTCAACCGGCCGGTTGAAACCTACCTGGTTGCCGCCGTCGTTTACTTCATCATCTGCTTCAGCCTGTCGATGCTCGTGCGACGGCTGCAGATGAAGATCGCCATCATTCGATAAGACCCGGGGCCGCCATGATCGACATCAAGAACGTTTCCAAGTGGTACGGCGCATTCCAGGTGCTGACCGACAACACCACCACCATCAACAAGGGTGAGGTGGTGGTGGTGTGCGGCCCGTCGGGCTCGGGCAAGTCCACGCTCATCAAGACGGTCAATGCGCTCGAGCCGTTCCAGAAGGGTGACATCGTGGTCGACGGCATTTCCATCGCCGACCCCAGGACCGACCTGCCCAAGCTGCGCGCGCGCGTGGGCATGGTGTTCCAGCACTTCGAGCTGTTCCCGCACCTGAGCGTGACCGAGAACCTGACGCTCGCGCAGATCAAGGTGCTGGGCCGCTCCAGCGACGACGCGAAGAAGCGCGGGCTGAAGATGCTCGACCGTGTCGGCCTGATGGTTCACAAAGACAAGTTCCCCGGCCAGTTGTCCGGCGGCCAGCAGCAGCGCGTGGCAATAGCGCGAGCCCTCAGCATGGACCCGATCGTGATGCTCTTCGACGAGCCCACTTCGGCGCTCGACCCCGAGATGGTGGGCGAGGTGCTCGACGTGATGGTGCAACTCGCCCAGGAAGGCATGACCATGATGTGCGTGACGCACGAGATGGGCTTCGCCAAGCGCGTGAGCCACCGCGTGATCTTCATGGACGCCGGCAAGATCGTCGAAGACTGCAAGAGCAACGAGTTCTTCGGCAACCCCGAGGCACGCTCGCCGCGTGCGAAGGAGTTCCTGTCGAAGATCCTCCAGCACTGACCTTGGCCGGGCCTTCTGCGCAAAGGCACCTGCGGGTGCCTTTTTGCCAGGTGCGAAAATCGAACGCATGCTCGATTCGATGACCCCCACGCTCACCCTGATCCGCCCCGACGACTGGCACCTGCACCTGCGCGATGGTGCGGCGCTTGCGGCCGTGCTGCCGCACACGGCACGGCAATTCGCGCGGGCTATCGTGATGCCGAACCTGAAGCCGCCGGTCACCTCCGCAGCCATGGCGCAGGCCTACCGCCAGCGCATCATTGACGCGCTGCCTGAAGGCGCCGACTTCACGCCGCTGATGACGCTGTACCTGACCGATTCCTTGCCACCCGACGAGGTGCAACGTGCGAAGGCTGCCGGCGTCGTGGCTTGCAAGCTGTACCCGGCCGGTGCCACCACCAACAGCGATGCCGGGGTGACCGACATCCGCAAGACCTACCCCACGCTCGAAGCAATGCAGCGGGCCGGGCTGCTGCTGCTGGTGCACGGCGAAGTCACCGACCCGGCGGTCGACGTGTTCGACCGCGAAGCCGTGTTCATCGAGCGCGTCATGGCGCCGCTGCGGCGCGACTTTCCCGAACTCAAGGTGGTGTTCGAGCACATCACCACGCGCGAGGCCGCGCAGTACGTGGCCGAGGCCGGGCCGCACACGGCGGCCACGCTCACCGCGCATCACCTGCTCTACAACCGCAACGCGCTCTTCATGGGCGGCCTGCGCCCGCACTACTACTGCCTGCCGGTACTCAAGCGCGAGGTGCACCGCGCGGCACTCGTGCAGGCCGCCGCATCGGGCAGCGACCGCTTCTTCCTCGGCACAGACAGTGCGCCGCACGCTTCGCAGATGAAGGAGCAATCGGTGTGCGGCGCCGGTTGCTACACCGCCCTGGCGGCGCTCGAGTTGTACGCCGAGGCATTCGAAGCGGCCGGCGCGCTCGACAAGCTCGAAGCCTTTGCCAGCTTCAACGGCCCGGCCTTCTACGGCCTGCCACGCAACACCGGCACGGTGACCCTGCGCAAACAAGCGTGGACGCCGCCCGAATCGGTGCCTTTCGGCGACGCGCAACTCAAGCCGCTGCGCGGCGGCGAAACCCTGGCCTGGCAACAGGTGGGCTGAACTGGATGGATCACACACGATGAGCATTGCCCCCCGCCCAATCGAACGCGTCGCCTTGCTGATCGACGCTGACAACCTGTCGGCCGACGTGATCGAACAGGCCATTGCCCATTTGCTGAACCAGTTCGGCGCCATCCATTTCCGGCGTGCCTACTGCAGCCCGCAGAAGGCCGTCGATCTGATGGACCTGTTCCGCAGGCATTCGATTCGGCCGATGGTGAATGTGCCGACAGGCAAGAACTCGACCGACATCGCGCTCGCCGTCGACGCCATCGACCTGGCGATGAGCGAACGGCCCGGCGTGGTCGTCATCGGCTCGAGCGACTCCGACTACGCGCCGCTCGCGCAGCGACTGCGCGAAAAGGGCTGCCGCGTGCTCGGCATCGGCCAGGCAGGCAAGACGGGCAGCGAGTCACCGCTGGCCTACGACGACTTCATCGACATCGCCCACCGCAAGGTCGGCGCCCCGGTAAAGGCCAGCCCTGCGCCGCGGGCCCGCACTGCGGTGCCGCGAAGTCGCGCTGCAGCGGCTTCTCCAGACCCTTCGCGGCCGCCAACGCCGGCCGTGCGGCGGGCCGCACCGGCGCCATTGCCACCCACGCCTCCAGCCGCGCCGTCACCGCCACTGCCGCCCGCACCCGCGCTGCCTGCCGACGTGATCGGCGTGCTCGACGCCGTCCCTGCGCTCAGGGGCGGCGCGGCGGTGCAACTGAATGAAGTGGGCGAGGCGCTGCGCAAGCACGGCCTCCTGAAGAGCAAGAGCGCGTCGCCCAGCCGCTACCTTAAGCGGCTCGAAGTGCACTTCGAACTCGCGCCTGCCGACAAGCCGCGCACGGTTCGGTTCAGGGGCGCGCGCGGCGGCTGAACCGGTGTCGGGCGTGCCGGTGTGGCCCGAGGTCGACTGGACGCGACCGTGGCTGCAGCCCTGGCGCGCGGCCGGCGAGCCGTTGTTGAACCGCGCCCGGCAGCGCGGCCTGGTGGCTGCGCTGAACGAGGCGCTGTTGGAGCCGGGCAAGGCGCCTGTGGTCCTGGCGGCAGGCCATTTGCACTTCGTGGCGCAGGGCGAGCTGCCGCGCGGCGAAGCCTACGAGGCGCACATCGCCAGCACCGCGGGCGTGCCCACACGCGACAACCTCCACGACTTCTTCAACGGCTTGGCCTGGCTGGTGCACCCGGCCTTGAAGCGCCGGCTCAACGAGTTGCAGAACCTTCAGATCGGCGCGGCAGCACCCGGCACGCAGCGCGGCGCGGCGCGCGATGCGCTGACCCTGTTCGACGAGAACGCCGCACTGTTTGCGGCCACGGCCGTGATCGCCGACGCCTTGCTCCAGCGCGATTGGCAAGCGCTGTTCGTCACGCACCGAAGCGCGTGGGCGACATTGCCGCCGCCGCTGCTGTTCGGCCATGCGTTGCTCGAGAAGCTGGTTCAGCCCCGCAAGGCCATCACCGCGCATGTGTGGATCCTTCCGCGCGACGTGCAACTCGAACGGGGCGCCCTGGACTGCCTCAGCGTCCAGGCGCTCGCAGACAAGCCGTTCCTGCCGTTGCCGGTGCTCGGTGTTCCTGGTTGGTGGTCGGGCAACGAGGAGCCGGGCTTCTACAACGATGCCGCTGTCTTTCGCCGCCCTGCCATGGCGCGCGTGAAACCGCCACCGGAATGAAGACAGCGGCCCGTGGGCCGCTGTCGGTTCGCGTTCGGGTACCGGTTAGCCGGACACCCGATCAACGAGGTTCTTACTTCTTCGGCTCGAGGGATTCGCCAGCGGGCGTCAGCTTGCCCGACTTCTCGGCAGCCTTCGTCTCGGCCTTGCGCGTGGCACCGTCGGTCTTCGGGCCGGTGGCCGGTGTGTCTGCCTTCGGTGCGGCTTCGCCTGCCGGGGTCAGCTTGCCTTCCTTGGCGGCCATCTTGGTCTTGGCCTTGCGCTCGGCGCGGGTCGTGGTCGACTTCTCATTGGTCATCTCCGCCTTCGGGGCAGCTTCACCAGCCGGGGTCAGCTTGCCCGACTTTTCGAGCGCCTTGGTCTCGGCCTTGACTTCGGCGCGTGAGGCAGGCGCAGAGGCTTGGGCGAACGAGGCTTGGGCAAACATAGCGGCGGCAACGGCGGCAACGATGGTCAGGGTGTTTTTCATGTTCATAAGGGTTCTCCAATTCGACAAACAAGGGACTAAAACGAAAGACTGAAGGCACTTCACGGAGCCAACGCACTCGACAGAGACATGTCCTCATCAAGTCGGCTTGCTGCGGGTTTGCTCATGCAGACCGTTTGAGCGCGGCTCGTATTAGAACGCGGTATGGCGGGTTCGGTTGACGAAACTGCATGTTTGAGCCGCTGCGCCCGGCCGCGCGCGCCCGGTTTGTTGCGTCGAAGCTGCACGGCCGGGCGGGTCGGGGATAATCCGGAGGTGAAGCAAGCCAGACCGCCGCTGGTGCAATTTCCGAAAGGAAGCACTGGAGGAAGGTCCGGACTGCACAGAGCAGCGTAGCAGCTAACGACTGCCCACCGCGAGGTGAGGATCAGAGCAACAGAGACGAGTCATTGCGGGGTTCCTGAAATGGGTACTCTGTCAGGCGCCGGCGCAAGCCGGTAAGCCACGCGGCCTGCCGCGGGGCACCGGGCGCAAGCCCGGTCTTGGCAGCCACCCATCGAGGGGCAAGGCCCCTCGATGGGTGAAACGGGCAATCTCTACGCGCAGCAACACCAAATAGGCCAGCGTTGATGTGGCTCGCGGAGCTGGCGGGTAGGTGGCACCGAGCCGCGCAGTGATGCGCGGCCCAGAGGAATGGCGGTCACGGCCGGCGCGCTGCAAGGTGCGCCGGCTGCACAGAATCCGGCCTATCGGCTTGCTTCACACTTATCTTCAAAGCGGCCTCGTCGGCGCTTCGCATCACTTGGCAAGCCACCGATGAACCCCGACGCACCCACTCTCTGGCGCGGCTCGCGCTGGGCCCTGGCGGTGTTGCTGGCCTGCCTGGGCATGCTGGGGCCGTTCTCGATCGACACCTACCTGCCGGCGTTCACCGGCATTGCCGTTGCGGTGGGTGCCACGCCGGTGCAAATGCAGCAGACGCTGTCGGCCTACCTGTTCGGCTTCGCGGTGATGAACCTGTTCCACGGCGCGCTGTCCGACAGCATCGGCCGCCGCCCGGTGGTCTTGACGGGCGTGGCCGTGTTCACGCTGGCATCGGTGGGCTGCGCGATGTCGCAGAGCATCGCCGCGCTGGTGTTCTTCCGCGCCTTGCAAGGCATGGCGGCCGGTGCCGGCATGGTGGTGTCGCGGGCGGTGATCCGCGACATGTTCCCGCCCGCCGACGCGCAGCGCGTGATGTCGCAGGTGACGATCTACTTCGGCGTGGCGCCGGCCATCGCGCCCATCATCGGTGGCCTGCTCTTCGTGCATGTGGGCTGGCATTCGATCTTCTGGTTCCTGAGCGGGGTCGGCGTTCTGCTGTGGATACTCAACTACCGCTTGCTGCCCGAGACGCTGCATGCCACGCAGCGCCAGCCCTTCAATGCCAGCAACCTGCTGCGCGGCTACTGGCAACTGGGGTCGAGCGCGCGCTTCATGGTGCTCACACTGGCCAGCGGCGTGCCGTTCAACGGCATGTTCCTGTACGTGCTCTCGGCGCCGGTGTTCCTGGGCGAGCACCTGCACCTGGCGCCCGACCAGTTCTTCTGGTTCTTTCTGACCACCATCGGCGGCGTGATGGCCGGGGCCTGGGCCTCCGGGCGCATGGCGGGGCGCATCAAGCGCCAGCACCAGGTTCGCCACGGGTTCCTGATCATGCTGCTGGTGGCGCTTTTGAACCTGGCGCTCAACCTGGTGTTCGAGCCGCACGCGTGGTGGGCCATCGCCCCGCTGGGCATCTACTCGTTCGGCTGGGCAATGATGGTGCCGGTGGTGACGCTGATGGTGCTCGACCTGGTGCCCGAACGCCGCGGCATGGCCTCGTCACTGCAGGCCTGCGTGGGTGCGCTGGCGAACGGCATCGTGGCGGGGGTCGTGGCACCGCTCGTCATGCATTCGCCGGTGGCGCTGGCGGCCACGTCGCTGCTGATGATGTGCATCGGCCTGGTCGCGTGGGTATGGGTCAAGCCGCGGCTGGGGTGAACCGGAGTGACACAGGCGGCCGGGCGCATGGCTCAAGCTGCCTGCCGGCCGGCCGATATCCCGACGAGCCCAACCGCCGGAGACATGCCCATGCGCCACGCCGTTCACCCCCAACGCCACCCGCTGGCTGTCGCCGCACTGGCTGCACTGCTGTGCGGCTTCGCCCCCGCCGCACATGCCTCCGACGCGCACGCCGCGCCGGCGCAGGCCAAGGCCGAGCCGGCCGCCACTGAACCGAAAGCCGCCGACGCCAAGCCGGCAGAGACGCCGAAGCCGGCCGCAGCGAAGCCCGCCCGCCCCACGCCAGGCAAGGACCCGATGGACGTGATCCGCGAGCGCCTTGCCGAGAAGCTCGGCGCTGCCAAGCCGCTCGAGGCCGCGCCGAACGTGGTGCGCGTGGTGTCGAAAGTATCGACGGCAGCGGCGCCGGCCGAGGCCATGCACGCGGCGCCGGCCCGGCACGCGCGCAGCGCCGCAGCAGTACCGGCGGCCGCACCCGCGCTGGCCGGCGGGCACCGCGATGGCCATGGCGGCGCAGCGCATTGGGACTACGCCGGCAGCGCCGGCCCGGAAGCCTGGGCTCAGATGAAACCCGAGTTCGCCGCCTGCGGCAGCGGCACGCGACAAAGCCCGATCGACATTCGCGACGGCATCAAGGTCAACCTCGACCCGGTGCAATTCGACTACAAGCCCAGCGCGTTTCGAGTGGTCGACAACGGCCACACCGTGCAGGTCAACGTCGGCCCCGGCAACTCCATCGAGGTGATGGGCCGGCGCTACGACCTGCTGCAGTTCCACTTTCACCGCCCGTCGGAAGAGCGCATCAACGGCAGGCAGTTCGACATGGTCGCGCACCTCGTTCACAAAGACCTGGACGGCCGCCTGGCCGTGGTGGCGGTGCTGCTGGAGCGGGGCAGCGCGCACCCGCTGGTGCAGAACATCTGGAACAACCTGCCGCTTGAGAAAGGCGAAGACGTTGCCGCCCGCACCACGCTCGACATGAACACGCTGCTGCCCACCGAGCGCAGCTACTTCACCTACATGGGCTCGCTCACCACGCCGCCGTGCAGCGAAGGCGTGCTGTGGATGGTGATGAAGACGCCGATGCCGATTGCGCCCGAGCAGATCGGCGTGTTCAGCCGCCTGTACCCGATGAACGCACGGCCGATCCAGTCGGTCGCGGGGCGGCTGATCAAGGAATCGAACTGATAGAGCCCCGAGGCCGACGAGTACGTCGTCCGCCCCCCGAGGGGGGGATGAGCAAAGTGGCAAAGCCACATTTGCCCATGAGTCCGACCTGAACGCGCGGCGGGTGCCGCGCAGCGCCCCAGCACGGCGCACCGGTTGCCCGGCGCGCTGATTTGGTTTGCCCGAACCCTGCCGTTTCCCCCTGAAGTGGTGCGCCATGCTGGCACGCCGGTTGCATGTATACAAGAAGGTGTTCAGACAAAGAGAACCCCTGCAGCCACCAACAGGAGAAGCGGCATGACGACACGGTCTGATTTCAATCGGCGCGATCTGCTCAAGGGCCTCGGCGCCGCCGGCGTGGGCGTGGCGAGCGCCGGATGGGCCGGTCTCGCGGTCGCTCAGGCGCCGATCACCCTCGGCTTCATCTACGTCGGTCCGAAGGACGACTACGGCTACAACCAGGCGCACGCCGAATCGGTGGCCGAGGTCAAGAAGTGGGCGGGCGTGAAGGTCGTCGAGGAAGAGAACGTGCCCGAGACGGCCGGCGTTCAAAAGACCATGCAAGGCATGATCTCGCAAGACGGCGCGACGTTGCTGTTCCCCACCTCGTTCGGCTACTTCGACCCGCACATGTTGGCCGTGGCCGCGAAGAACCCCACCGTGCGCTTCGCCCACTGCGGCGGCATGTGGACGGAAGGCAAGCACCCGAAGAACACCGGCAGCTTCTTCGGCTACATCGACGAAGCCCAGTACCTGAACGGCGTGATCGCCGGCCACATGAGCAAGAGCAAGAAGCTCGGCTTCGTGGCTGCCAAGCCCATTCCGCAGGTGCTGCGCAACATCAATGCGTTCACACTGGGCGCACGCTCGGTCGACCCGAGCATCACCACCACCGTGATCTTCACCGGCGAGTGGTCGATGGCCGTGAAAGAGGCCGAGGCCACCAACAGCCTCGCCGACCAGGGTGCGGACGTGTTCACCATGCACGTCGACGGCCCGAAGGTCGTGGTCGAGACCGCCGCCAAGCGTGGCAAGTTCGTCTGCGGCTACCACGCCAGCCAGGCCAAGTTGGCGCCGAACGCATACCTCACCGGTGCCGAGTGGAACTGGATCGCTGCGTACAAGCAGATCATCGACGCCGCGCGTGCCGGCAAGCCGCACCCGAACTTCGTGCGCGGCGGGCTGACCGAAGGCTTCGTCAAGACGTCGGCCTACGGCTCGATGGTGCCGGCAGCGGCGCGCAAGAACGCCGACGACGTGAAGGCCAAGATGCTCAAGGGCAGCTTCGACATCTTCGGCGGCGGCACGGCGGGCCTGAAAGACAACACCGGCAAGGTGATCATCCCGGCAGGCAAGACCTTCAATCAGACCGACCCCACGCTCGAAGGCATGAACTACTTGGTCGAAGGCGTCGTCGGCAAGGTCTGACCGATCCGGCCTGGCACGAGCACGGCGCGCGCGATGGCCTTGTCCGACCGCAGCCGCGAAGCCATCGAATCGGTGGCCTTGCCGGTGCTTGCCATGGCGGGCGCATTGCTGCTGTTCGGCGTGTTCATCGCCGCCTTCGGCAAGAACCCGGTGGACGCCTGGCTGCTGCTGTTCAAGGGCGCGTTCGGCGACTGGTTCTCGTGGCAGAACACGCTGCAACGCGCTGCCCCGTTGATGCTGACTGCGCTGTGCGTCGCCATCCCGTCGCGCGCGGGCCTGACCATCATCGGCGGCGAAGGTGCGCTGGTGCTCGGCGGCCTGGCTTGCGCCAGCGTGCCGTACCTGTTCACGCCGCCCGCGAATGGGTTCGGCACGGCGATCCTGCTCGCGGCGAGCATGCTGGCCGGCGCACTCTGGATCGCACTCGCCGGTGCTCTGCGCCAGTACCGCGGCGTGAACGAAACCATCAGCAGCTTGTTGCTCGCGTACACCGCCATCGCGCTGTTTAAGCACTTTGTCGAAGGCCCGATGCGCGACCCGGCGAGCCTGAACAAGCCCTCGACCCGCCCGCTCGACGAAGGCCTGCGCATCGGCGGCTTGTTCGCAACCGACATCCACTGGGGCCTGATGTTCGGCATCGTCGCCTGCGTGGTGCTCGGCCTGTGGCTGTTCTTCACGACCTCGGGCTTCGCCACACGCGTGGTCGGCGGCAACGCGCGGGCCGCGCGGCTCGTGGGGTTGCCCAGTGCCCGCATCATCCTCATCGCTTGCGCCATCGGCGGCGCGTGTGCGGGCCTTGCCGGTGGCATCGAGGTGGCGGCGGTGCACACCTCGGCGAACGCGTCGCTGATCGCGGGGCTGGGCTACGCCGGCATCCTGGTCGCGTTCGTGGCGCGGCAGAACCCGTGGGTCATCATGCCGGTGGCGGTGCTGTTCGGCGGCTTCGGTTCGGCCGGCAGCCTGCTGCAGCGCCGGCTCGACGTGCCCGACGCGGCGGTGCTGGTGCTGCAGGGCTTCGCGTTCATGCTGATCCTGGCGAGCGAGTCGCTGCGCGGGCGGATGTTCCTGCCGCGCGCACCGAAGCTGCCCGTGCCTGCGCCTGCGCCTGCGCCGCTGCCCACCGTCATCAAGAGCAACGTCTGAGGCCCGCGCATGGACAACTCCGCCCTCTTCATGAACCTGCTCGTCGCCGTGCTCGGCGGTGCGGTGCGCGTGGGCACGCCATTCCTGATGGTGAGCCTGGCCGAGTGCATCACCGAGAAGTCAGGCCGCATCAACCTCGGGCTCGAAGGCGTGCTGGTGTTCTCGGCGATGGCCGGCTTCGGTGGCGCCTACCTCACCGGCAACGTGTGGCTCGGCGTGCTCGCCGCCGGATGTTCGGGCGCGCTGCTGGCGCTGCTGCACGGCCTGGTGTGCTCGCTGCCGCGCGTCAACGACATCGCAGCCGGCATCGCGCTGATGCTGCTCGGCAGCGGCCTGGCGTTCTACCTCGGCAAGCCGCTCATTCAACCGCAGGCGCCGCAGATCCCGGCCATCGCGCTCGGCGAGTGGAGCAGCTCGGCGCAAGTACGCGCGGCCTTGCAGATCAACCTGCTGTTCCCGCTCGGCGTGGTACTCGCGGCCGTGCTGTCTTGGGGCTTCAAGTCAACGCGTTGGGGCCTGATCCTGCGCATGGCCGGTGACTCGAGCGACGCGGCGCGCGCGCTCGGCTACTCGGTCAACGGCATCCGCATCGCCGCCACCACGCTCGGCGGCTTCATCGCCGGGCTCGGCGGTGCATCGCTGTCGCTCTACTACCCGGGCAGCTGGAACGAAGGCCTGTCGAGCGGCCAGGGCCTGATCGCGGTGGCGCTGGTGATCTTCGCGCGCTGGAGCCCCCTGCGCTGCCTGTGGGCCGCGCTGTTGTTCGGTGGCGCCGGGGCGCTGGGCCCGGCTTTGCAATCGGTGGGCATCAGCGAGGGCTACTACCTGTTCGCGGCGGTGCCGTATGTGCTGACGCTGGCGATCCTGATCTGGACATGCTCGCCGAGCCGCAGCCTGCAAGGCGCGCCGGTGGAACTGGGAGTATCGAAATGAGTGGACTGGGTGGGTTGAACAAGTCACCGAACGGCGTCGTCGTCGGCCTGGTGCAGTTGCAGTTGCCGGTCGTGAAGACACGTGCCGACCTGGCCGCGCAGACCGCGCGCATCTGCGACATGGTCGGCAAGGCGCGGCGCAACCTGTCGGGCATGGACCTGGTGGTGTTCCCCGAGTACGCGCTGCACGGCTTGAGCATGGACACGAACCCCGAGATCATGTGCCGCCTCGACGGCCCCGAGGTGGCGGCGTTCAAGGCCGCATGCATCGAGCACCGCATCTGGGGCTGCTTCTCGATCATGGAGTTCAACCCGCACGGCAACCCGTACAACAGCGGCCTGGTCATCGACGATGCCGGCGAGGTCAAGCTCTACTACCGCAAGCTCCACCCGTGGGTGCCGGTCGAGCCGTGGGAGCCCGGCAACCTGGGCGTGCCGGTGTGCACCGGCCCGAACGGCGCGAAGCTTTCGCTCATCATCTGCCACGACGGCATGTTCCCCGAGATGGCGCGCGAGGCCGCGTACAAGGGCGCCGAGATCATCCTGCGCACCGCTGGCTACACGGCGCCCATCCGCCACGCCTGGCGCATCACGAACATGAGCAACGCCTTCTGCAACCTCGCGCAGACCGCGAGCGTGTGCATGAGCGGCAGCGACGGCAGTTTCGACTCGATGGGCGAGGCGATGTTCTGCAACTTCGACGGCACGGTCATGACCGAAGGCGGCGGCCGCGTGGACGAGATCGTCAGCGCCGAGTTGCGGCCCGATCTGGTGCGCGAAGCGCGCGCCGGCTGGGGCGTCGAGAACAACATCTACCAGCTCTACCACCGCGGCTTTGTGGCGGTGAAGGGCGGCGCGCAGGACTGCCCGTACACGTACATGACCGACATGGCGGCCGGCCGCTACCAACTGCCGTGGAACGACACGGTGCAGGTGACCGACGGCACGAGCTGCGGCTTCGATGCGCCGACGCGCAACTACACCGGGCCCGACCCGTGACGACGCGCGCCGCCATCGGCCCGGTGTCGGCCGACCCGTACCGCTGGCCCTTCGATGGCGACCTGCACCCCGCGAACACAGCGCTGATCGTGATCGACATGCAGGTCGACTTCTGCGGCGTGGGCGGCTACGTCGACAAGATGGGCTACGACATCTCGCTCACGCGCGCGCCGATCGAGCCGCTGCGCCAACTGCTGGGCGCGATGCGAGCCTGGGGCGCCACCGTCGTCCACACCCGCGAAGGCCACCGCGCCGACCTGTCCGACTTGCCGGCCAACAAGCGCTGGCGCTCCAGGCAGATCGGCGCGGGCGGCATCGGCATCGGCGACATGGGCCCGTGCGGCCGCATCCTGACCATCGGCGAGCCGGGCTGGGAGATCATCCCCGAGCTGGCCCCGATCGCTGGCGAACCGGTGATCGACAAGCCCGGCAAGGGCTCGTTCTACGCCACCGACCTGGAGCTGATCCTGCACACGCGTGGCATCCGCAACCTCGTGCTCACCGGTATCACCACCGACGTGTGCGTGCACACGACGATGCGTGACGCGAACGACCGCGGCTACGAGTGCGTGATCGTCTCCGACTGCACCGCCGCCACCGATGCCGGCAACCATGCCGCTGCGCTGAAGATGGTCACGATGCAGGGCGGCGTGTTCGGCGCGGTGGCCACGAGCGCGGCGTTGATCGACGCATTCATCGACACACCAGGGGCGGCGCCGTGAACGAACCCCACCTGCCCGGCGGCATCTCGCCGAAGACCGGCGCGCTCGCGCTCGATACGCTGCACCTCACCAAGCGCTTCGGCGCGTTCACCGCGCTCGACGACTGCTCGCTCAAGGTGGCCCCCGGCACCGTGCACGCCTTGCTCGGCGAGAACGGCGCGGGCAAGAGCACGCTGGTGAAGTGCGTGGTCGGCTACCAGCGTGCCGAGGTTGGCAGCGTGCTGATCGACGGCCGCGAACACGACATCGCCACCCCCGTGGTCGCGCGCGACCTCGGCATCGGCATGGTCTACCAGCACTTCACGCTCGTGCCCGGCATGACGGTCGCCGAGAACCTGCTGCTCGCGCGCGGCCACCTGCCGGCGGTGATCGACTGGCCTGCCGTGCGCAAGGAGTTGAACGCCTTTCTCGCCACCACGCCGTTCAAGCTCGACCTCGACGCCACGCCGCAGCAACTGTCGGCCGGGCAGAAGCAGAAGCTCGAGATCCTGAAGCAGCTGCTGCTGAAGCCACGCCTGTTGATCCTCGACGAACCGACCTCGGTGCTCACCCCGCAAGAGGCCGACGAGGTGCTGGGCCTGCTGCGCGACCGCGCCCACGCGGGCGAGTGCAGCATCGTTCTCATCACCCACAAGTTTCGCGAGGTCACGGCCTACGCCGACGACGTGAGCGTGCTGCGGCGCGGCCGGCTCGTGGCCGCGCATGCGGTGAAAGACACCACGCCGAGCATGCTCGCGACCGACATGGTCGGCGGCGCCGACGACGCGAAGCGCGAGTTCGCCGCCCCCGAACGCGCGCTGCGCGCCCCGGGTGCGGTGCGCCTGAGCGTGCAAGGCCTCGTCGTCGACGGCGACCGGGGGCAGACGGCGGTCGACAACCTGAGCCTCGACGTGCGCGGCGGCGAGATCGTGGGCATCGCCGGTGTGGCCGGCAACGGCCAGCGCGAGCTGCTCGAAGCGCTGGTCGGCCAACGTGCGCGTGTGTCGGGGCGTGTCACCGTGGCCGGTGAGTCGTTCACCGCCACGCGCGGCCAGAACCGGCGCCTGAAGGTGCGCAGCCTCCCCGAAGAACCGCTGCGCAACGCGTGCGTGGCCGACTTGAGCGTGTCCGACAACATGGGCATGCGCAGCTTCGACGTGGCACCGGCGTCGAGCTTCGGCTGGATGCGCGGCGCCGTGCTGCGCGAACGCGCACGCGCGCTGATCCAGGCCTTCGGCGTGAAGACGCGCGGCGAGCTCGCGCCGATTCGCGCGCTCTCGGGCGGCAACGTGCAGCGCGCCGTGCTGGCCCGCGAACTCAGCGACGCGGCCGACGTGATGATCGTCGCCAACCCCGTCTTCGGCCTCGACTTCGCGGCCGTGGCCGAGATTCACCAACGCCTGATGGACGTGCGCAACCGGGGCGGCGCGGTGCTGCTGATCAGCGAAGACCTCGACGAGCTGCTCGCCCTGTCGGACCGCATCACTGTGATGAGCGAAGGCCGCATCGTGCACCAGGTCGACGCGCGCAGCGCCGACCGGAATGCGCTGGGCGCGTTCATGGGCGGGAGCGGGCATTGAGCCGAAAGCCAACGCCATGACCACAGTCGCCGCCCAGCCCACTGCGTTCACATTCGAGCCCGCGCACACTGCGCTGGTGATGATCGACATGCAGCGCGACTTCATCGAGCCCGGTGGCTTCGGTGCGACGCTGGGCAACGATGTGTCGCTGTTGCTGCCGGTCGTCGCAGCGGCGGCCGCCTTGGTGGCGTGGGCTCGCACGCAAGGCATCCTCGTCGTGCACACGAAGGAGTGCCACCGCCCCGACCTGTCCGACTGCCCGCCCGCCAAGCGGCTGCGTGGCCTGCCCAGCCTGCGCATCGGCGACATGGGGGCGATGGGCCGCATCCTGATCGACGGTGAACCCGGCGCCGACTTCGTGCCGCAGCTCGCGCCGCAAGTCGGCGACGTGGTCATCAAGAAGCCGGGCAAAGGCGCGTTCTATGCCACGCCGCTATCAGCCGTGCTCCAAGGCAAGGGCATTACGCACCTGATCTTCGGCGGTGTGACCACCGAGGTCTGCGTGCAGACCAGCATGCGCGAAGCCAACGACCGCGGCTACGAATGCCTGCTGGTCGAAGAAGCCACGGGCTCGTACTTCCCCGAGTTCAAGGAACAGGCCTTGGCGATGGTGCGCGCGCAGGGCGGCATCGTCGGCTGGACGGCGCCGCTTGCCGCACTGACCGGCGCGTGACTGGCGCGTGACTGGCGCGTGATGCGCTGCCGTTCCGGCCCGCACCAACAACCGCCGCGCCAGCAACACCGCTAGACTGCGCCGCAGCCAACTCAGCGGGAGCGTTCGTCATGGTGGTTTTCCTCATCGGCCTGGTGCTGTTCCTCGGCATCCACAGCGTCTCGATCGTGGCCCGCCCCTGGCGTGATGCGCAACTCGCGCAGCGCGGCGAGGGCGCGTGGAAGGGCATCTACTCGGTCGTCTCGCTGGTCGGCTTCGTGCTGCTGATCTACGGCTACGGCCTGGCGCGCCAGAACCCGGTGGTGTTGTATTCGCCGCCCACCTTCACGCGCCACATCGCGCTGCTGCTGATGCTGCCGGTCTTTCCGCTGCTGTTCGCCGCCTACCTGCCCGGGCGCATCAGCGCGGCCGCCAAGCACCCCATGCTGCTGGCGGTGAAGTTTTGGGCCACCGCGCACCTGATCGCCAACGGCACGCTGGTCGACGTGATCCTGTTCGGCGCCTTCCTCGCCTGGGCCGTGGCCGACCGCATCTCGGTCAAGCGCCGGCCCGGGCAGGCCGCGCCGGCCGCATCACGCAAGCCGATGAACGACTGGATCGCGCTGGGCGCGGGGCTGCTGGTGTACGTCGTGTTCGTGCTGTGGGTGCACCGCTGGCTGATCGGCGTGTCGCCGATCCGTTGATTCGAGCTGCAGGCTTTCTGGCCACTGAGGAGAGCCGTGCTCGCGCGCAACCTGAGTCTCGACTACTCGGGAGGAGTTACCTGAGAGGCAGCAATCTTGCGTAGTGTTCGGGGCGGCGTGTTTGCGAGCGCCGCCAGGATGGCCGGCACGGTAAGCGCCAAGTCTTCGATGCGATTGCTTCGAGCCAACACGACAAGAATGGAGACCGGGAGCGTGACCAGGTTCTGCTTGTACTCCATGCCCTTGTCGGCGGTTATCAGAACGTCGAATTCACCTGCAGCCAGAGCAAGGAGCTTGCCATTCTTGATGCTTGCCCAACCTCTTTGTTGGACAGTGGTCGCAGAGTGACCGATCAGCAGCTTACCCAGCCTGCCCGGTACCGATTCGTCAAGCAGGATGCGCATCGATGACAAGCGCGGCCTTGGCGTCTTCGAGCACTTGAATCGCCAACTCGCGGCTGACGGATGGAAAGTCCTCGAGGAACACGTCCAGGGGGTCGCCCGCTTCCAAGTGTTCGAAGAGGATGCGTACCGGCACTCGCGTCCCTATGAAAACAGGGGTGCCCCCGACGATGTCGGGGTGCGAAATGACGCGAGGCGATTTCATCGTTAGCTCCTTGCTACGGATGAGTCTACTGCGCGGCGTGTCACCAACGTGATGGTCGGAGCCTGTGCTCTCCACTGACAGCCATCACAACGCCCCCGCCACAGGACGCGCACTGTGCAACTTGTGGATCGTGATCTTGCGCACCTCGGCCTTGCTGGCTTCGATGTGGGTGCGCAGCATCAGCTTCGCCGCATCGGCGCGCCGGGCGAGCACGGCGCGCAGGACCTTCGCGTGCTCGTCGTAGGTGGCGGTGATGCGCGGTGGCTGGGTGAAGTCGAGCCGGCGCACGATGCGGATGCCGTCGGTCACGTCGGCATGCACTCGGGCCATCTCGTGGTTGCCGGCGGCCGACACCAGCGTGGCATGAAACGCTTCGTCGAGCCCGGCCACTTCGGCCGTGTCCGAGCGGCGCTCCTTCTCGGGCACGAGCCACACGGCCTTCAACATACCGAGGTCGGGCATGGGCTCGGCCGCGCACAAGCGGTCGACCGCTGTGCACTCGAGCACGATGCGCAGGTCGTACAGCTCTTCCAGCTTCTTGAAGTCGAACGGCGACACGCTCCAGCCGCTGCGGAACGCGACTTGCACATAGCCTTCGAGCTCCAGCCGGAACAGCGCCTCGCGCACCGGCGTGCGTGACATGGCGAGCTGCGCAGCGATGGCTGTTTCGGTGAAGCCCTGGCCGGGCAGCAGCACGAAGTCGAAGATCGCAGCCTTGATGCGCCGGTAGGCGCTCTCGGCGCGCGTGGTCTCGCGCGAGGTGCTTTGCAACGGCTTTGGCGGCGCTTTGGCGCGGAGTTTCATGGGCGCAGCTTATGCGAACAGGCAACGCATGAGCCGGGTCACGTTCACCCGCTCACACCATCAAGCTGACGTGCGCCGACACGACCCGCCAGCCCTGCGGCAGCTTGACCCAGGTCTGCGTCTGGCGGCCGATGCGCTCGCTGCCGATGCGCTGAAACTCGACGTGCGTTGTGGCGCAACTGTCGCCATAGGTCGTGATCTGCGCGCGCAGGATGGCGCGCGCCAGGCCGGTGGCGGGGCGTGCAATACGGAAGGCGCGAATGGCGTCGATGCCGTAGAGGTTCTCGGCCGCGCCGTAGCGCAGCGTGTGCGGGCTGTCCCAGAACAGTTCGTCGAGCGTGGCCACGTCGTTGGCGACGAGCGCGGCTTCGTACCGCGCGAACGCGGTGGTCACTTCGGCCAGCACGTCGGGGCGGTTGATGTCCACGGGGGTGTCCCTGGTCAGCTAGAGAACGGCGGTCGGCGCGCGTGCCACACCAACGGCTTCCAGCGTGCGCGCCACGCGCAGCGCCAGGTCTTCGCGCCAGGGTGCGGCGATCACCTGCACGCCGATGGGCAGGGCGTGCAAGCCCATTGGCCACAGCGGCACGGTGACGACAGGGCAGCCCGCGAACGAGATCGGCTGCGACAGCAGGCCGAGCGACGGCCGCGCCGGCACCATGACCCCGTTCAGCTCGAACTGCTCGGCGCCGATGGGCGTGGCTTGCACTGGCGTGGCGGGCGCGAGCAGCACGTCCCACTCGGTGAACAGCGCTTGCACGTGCTCGCGGTACAGGCGCCGGAAGCGCTGCGCGCGCACGTACCACTCGGCTGGTTGCAAGGCGCCGGCGATGAAACGGTCCACCGACAAGGGCTCGAACTCGGCCGCGCGCGTGCGCAGCCGCGCCAGGTGCAAGGCGCCGCCTTCGCTGGCGGTGGTCACGAACGCGGCAGCGCGGGCCAGTGCGGCATCGGGCCAGACGACATCGGGCGTGGCGCCGAGCGCGGTGGCTGCCATGCGCACCGCCGCGCGGGCCACGGGGCCGGCGTGCTCGTCGAAGTAGCCGCCGAGCATGCCGATGCGCAGGCCTCGCAAACCGTCTGCGCCACGTTCGGTGTGTGCCAGCACCGGCTGCACGCGCGTGGCGTGGCAGCCGGGGTCGAGCGCGTCGGCGCCCTGCATCACGTCGTAGCTCGCCGCCAGGTCTTCGACGGTGCTGGCGAACGGGCCGAGGTGGTCGATGCTCGCAACGAACGGGAAACTGCCGCGCCGCGTCAGGCGGCCGAACGTGGGCTTCATGCCGAACACGCCGCAGAGTGATGCCGGCACGCGGATCGAGCCGTTGGTGTCGGACCCGAGCGTGAGCGGCACTTGCCCGGCCGCCACGGCGGCGGCCGAGCCGCCCGATGAGCCGCCGGCCACGCGCGTCAGGTCGTGCGGGTTGCGGCACGGGCCGACATGGCTGTTCTCGGTCGTGAAGCCGTACGCGAACTCGTCCATGTTGAGCGCGCCGAGCAGCACGGCGCCCGCATCGCGCAGGCGCTGCACCAGCACGGCATCGGCCGTGGCAGCAGGCTCACCCAGGCGCACCTTGCTGCCGGCGCGGGTGGTCAGGCCTTCGATGTCGAACAGGTTCTTGACCGCATAGGGCAGGCCGGCCAGCGGCGGCAGCGGCGCGCCGCGTGCGCGCTGCGCGTCGATCGCGTCGGCCTCGCGGCGGGCGCGCTCGAGCGTCAGGTCGGTGAAGGCGTTGACGCGCCGGTCGGTGGCAGCGATCCGATTGATGCAATGCTCCAGCGCGTCGGCGGCGCGCAGCTCGCCGACGCGCACGGCGCGCGCGATGGACAGGCCGGACCTCATGGCGCGTTTGCCTCCGGATCAGCGTCAGGGAAGGGCGCAGGGCAGTAGACCTCGGCAGGTTCCAGATCGTCGGCCAGCGGCGCATTGCGCAGCAGCGACACCATGGCCTTGGTTCGGGTCAAGTGCCCGGCCACACGTTGCACTTGTGCCTCGGTGAGCGGCAGGTCGAGGAAGCGCGCGGCGCTGCGCACGTAGTCGGCCGTGTCGTCGGTGTCGGTGGCTGCAGTCATGCTCGAACAGACCCCTCAAGCCGTGCGCGGCAACGAGGCCAGGAACCCGCGCCAGCCGCCGAAGCGGGTGATGTCGATGGCCGGCGTGCCGGGGGCTACGCCGCGCGGCTCGCACACGAAACCGCGCTCGCTCGTGCCGTCAGCCAGCTCGACCGTGCCGATGGCCAGCGGCGCGGCCACATGGGCCATGAAGCTGCCGACGTGGGCGCTGTCCATCTCCCAGACCTCGACCTCGATGGCCGCGCCCTCGGCCGCGCCCACGTGCATCAGGCCCGGGCGCGTGGGCTTCTGGCCGGTCAGCGAATACAGCCGGTACACCGGCGCCGTGTGGGTGCGGCGCACCAGCCGCGCGGCGCGCTCCTGCAGCTGCCAGTTGAACGCCAGGCCGCTCATGTGCGCGCCGACCGCGACGATGCGCACCGGCGCAGCGGTCGGCAACGCCGTGAGCACCGGCGCCGGGCCGAGCGGCGTGCGCATCACGCCGGCGGTAGGTTGCAGCGTGCGCACCAGCACGGCGGCCAGTTGCGCGAGTGCGAAGTCGCTGAACGCCGGGCCGATGAGCGTCACGCCGGCCGGCAGGCCGTCGGCGCGGAACGGCCCGGGCAGCGCATGCGCTGCCATGTCCAGAAGGTTCACGAAGTTGGTGTAGTGGCCGAGTTGCCGGTTCGGCGTGAACGGGTCGGCGGCCAGGGCGGCCAACGTGGGGTGCGTGGGCGCGGTGGGCACGAGCAGCACGTCCATGCTCGCCCACATCACATCGGCCTGGGCCTGCAAGGCGCGCAGTTCGTACTCGGCCGCGAACAGCTCGTGCGCCAGCGGTGTGGCGCCGCCGAGCACGATCTGGCTCACGGTCGGGTCGGCCCCTGCCGGGTGTTGGGCCAGGTAGGCGCCGACAGCCGCATAGCGCTCGGCCACCCACGGCCCTTGGTACAGCAGTTGCGCGGCACGCGCGAGCGGCTCGAAGGGCACCCGCGTGATGCGGCAGCCGAGTTGCTCGACCTTCGCCAGCGCTTCGGCGAAGGCCTGTTCCGCAAGCGCATCGCCATGAAACTCCAGCGGCTGCGGCACGCCGATGCGCAGCGCGCCGAGCGCATCGACACGCAGCCGCGCCGGCACAGCCGTGCGGCTGAACGCATCGCGCGGATCGGGCCCGGCCGCAACGAGCGCCACCTGCCACGCGTCTTCGGGCGAGAGTGCGAACACCGACACGCAGTCCAGGCTGCGGCAGGCCGGCAGCACGCCCTGGGCCGAGAACCAGCCCTTGGTGGGCTTCAAGCCGGTGATGTTGCAGAAGCCCGCTGGCACGCGGCCCGAGCCGGCGGTGTCGGTCCCGAGCGCGAACGCGACCTGGCCGGTGCTGACCGCGTAGGCCGAGCCCGCGCTGGAGCCGCCGCTCACGTGCGCTGCGCTGAACGGGTTGGGCACCGCACCATACGGCGAACGGGTGCCGACCAGGCCGGTGGCGAACTGGTCGAGGTTGGTCTTGCCGATGGCGATGGCGCCGGCATCCAGCAGGCGTTGCACCACGGTCGCGTGTTGCGTGGCCGGCGCAGCCGCGAAGCCGGGGCAGCCGGCCGTGGTGAGCAGGCCTTCGACGTCGATGTTGTCTTTGACGGCGAAGGGCAGGCCGAGCAGGGGCAGCGCCTCGAACGCGGCAGCGCCGTCAGCGCGGATGCGGGCGTCCAGTGCATCGGCCTGCGCCAGCAGGCGCTCGGCCGGCACAAGGCTGATCCACACCGGCGCCGCGCAGTCTTGCGCGTCGCGCAGGACGCTGGCCACGACGCTCCGCACCGAAGCAGTGCCACCCGCCAGGCTGGCGCGCAGTGCGTCGAAGCTGAGGGAACGGAATGAGCGGATTGAGCGGATCGCCATCGAACATGCCCTGAGGTTGTGCATGCCATCTTGTATGCAAGAGGGTTGGTGCGGCTGAGCAGCATCTGTGCCAAGGCCCTGCCGGACAATGCCCGCCATGCCAACCCCCGCGCCCACGAAAGTGCCCGTCCGCCTGCGCCTGCTGATCTTCTCGGTGCTGTGCAACTTCGCGGGCGGGCTGTTGAGCTTCGCCTACTTTCGCACCATCGACCCTGCCGCCACCAGCGGCGTCCCGCCGGTGCGCGGCTCGGAACTCGGCGTGTTCATGGTCGTCTTCGTGCTGATCTTCGCGGTCGGCCGCGTTACCAGCCGGCGCTGGATGCGCCCGGTGACCACCACGGTGGGCGCGCCGCCTGCCGGCGCGCCGGGCGACGTGGCGCGCCGGCGCGCGCTGCTGGTGCCGGCCTTCATCGCGGCCACGTCATGGGCCGGCTGGGCCGGTGCCGGCCTGCTGTGGGGTACGCTGCTGCCGGTCGTGACGCGCAGCTTCGACGTGGGTGAAGGGTTGCGTGTGGCCTTCGGCATCACCTTCATCGGCGGCAGCTTCGTGGCCGTGATCATCTTCCTCGGCGCCGAGCGCATCTGGCGCGCCGAGCTGGCGCGCTTCTTCCCGAAGGGTGACCTGAGCGCCGCACGCGCACCACGCCTGCGGGTGCGAACCCGCATGCTGGCGGTGCTGTTGCTGGTCGGCCTGCTGCCGCTGGCGGTGCTCGCGATGGCCGCAGTCACCCGCGCCAATGCCTTGCTCGGGGCCGACGTGGCCACCGCCGCCGCGATCATCCGCAACCTGATCGCGGTGGTGGTCGTGATCGCGGCCGGCGGCGTGCTGGTCGGCGTGGGCCTGGCCACGCTGGTGGCCGACAGCGTGGCCGCGCCGCTGCGCGACCTGCAGCGTGCGATGGCAAAGGTGCGCGACGGCACGCTCGACGTGCGCTGCAGCGTCGCGTCGAACGACGAGATCGGCTCGGTCACGGAAGGCTTCAACGGCATGGTCGAAGGCCTGCGCGAGCGCGAGCGCATTCGCGAGACCTTCGGCAAGTACGTGAGCCCCGAGGTGCGCGACGAGATCCTGACCGGCCGCGCCGCCACCGCCGGTGCGCTGCGCGAGGTGACCATCCTGTTCGCCGACCTGCGCGACTTCACGCCCTGGGTCGAAAGCCGCCCCGCAGCCGAGGTGGTGGCCGACCTGAACGCCTACTTCGGCGAAATGGACGCCGCCATCCGCGCGCACGGTGGCCTGGTGCTGCAGTTCATCGGCGACGAGATCGAGGCGGTCTTCGGCGCGCCGCAGCCCAACCCGCGCCATGCCGACGCCGCCGTGGCCACCGCGCGCGCGATGTGCGAGCGCCTGGTGGTGTGGAACGCGGCGCAACGGGCGGCAGGCAGGCGCGAGCTGCGCCACGGCATCGGCATTCACACCGGCACGGTGATCGCGGGCAACATCGGCAGCGGCGAACGGCTGTCGTATGCGCTGGTGGGTGATGCGGTCAACGTTGCGTCGCGCATCCAGTCGCTCAACAAGGGGGTCGGCACCGAAGTGCTGGTCAGCGCGGCCACGGTCGCGATGCTGTCATCGACGGCAGGGCTCGAAGCCTTGCCCGCCGCGAAGGTCAAGGGGCATGCGGCGGAGGTTTCGGTGTTTGCGCTGCGCTGAACGTGTCGGTGTTCGCGCTGCGCTGAGTTCGCAGCTCACCCCCACATCGACCGCACCTGCGCCGCGACATCGGTGCACGGCGCTGCATCAAGCGCAGGCCGCACCGGTTCACCGGCGGCGCACTCGTCACTGAAACAACCCGGCCCGAGCCGCTCGAAGTGCAACGCCACTTCCGCCGGAATGAAGCGCGTCAGCGAGCCGTACAGGTGCCGGTCGCCGAACTCGGCTTGCTGCGTCACATAGAAGCGCTGCGGCACCATCAGGTGCAGGTGGCGCTTGGCGCGCGTCATGGCCACGTAGAGCAGCCGGCGCTCTTCATCGATCTCGGCCGCATGGCCGGTCGCCATGTCGGACGGGATGCAGCCATCGACCACGTTGAGCACGAACACCGCCGCCCATTCCTGCCCCTTGGCCGAGTGGATGGTCGACAGGATCAGGTAGTCCTCGTCGCGCAGCGGCTCGCCCGACTCGTTGCTCGTCGCCTCGGGCGGGTCGAGCGTCAGCTCGGTCAGAAAGCGCTCGCGCGTGGTGTACGCGCCGGCCATGCGCGCGAGCTGCGACAGGTCGCCTTCGCGCACCGCCGCGTCTTCGTGCAGGCGGCGCAACTGGGGCAGGTACCAGCGCGTGGCGGCTTCGATGTCGGCCGGCCAGGTGCCAGCGCAGTGCAGCGCATCGAACACGGTGACGAAGCCCTGCCACTCTTGCGCCGCAGCCGCCGGTGGCTTGAACGCGCGCAGGGCAGCCACCGGGTCGGGCGCCTGCGCCATCAGCGCGAGCAGGCGTTTCGCGCTCGCGGTGCCGATGCCCGGCACGAGCTGCGCCACGCGCAGGCCGGCCATGCGGCTGCGCGGGTTCTCGGCCCAGCGCAGCACCGACAGCACGTCTTTCACATGCGCGGCCTCCAGGAACTTGAGGCCGCCGAACTTGACGAAGGGCACGTTGCGGCGCGCGAGTTCCAGCTCGAGCGCGCCGCTGTGGTGCGAGGTGCGGAACAGCACCGCCTGGCTCTTCAGCGCCAGGCCACTCTCGCGGTGCGCGAGCACGCGGTCGGCCACCCACTGCGCCTGCGCCGACTCGTCGGCCACGGTGACGAGGCCGGGCTGCTCGCTCGAGATCGCATCGCTCCACAAACGCTTCGCGAAACGTTCTGCCGCCTGCGCGATCACTGCGTTCGACGCGTCGAGGATCGGCCGCGTCGAGCGGTAGTTTCGCTCCAGCGTGATGACGGTTGCAGGCGGTGCGAACTGCGCCGGGAAGTCGAGGATGTTGCGCACCTCGGCGGCGCGGAAGGCATAGATGGCCTGCGCGTCGTCGCCCACCACGGTGAGGCCGCAGCCATCGGGTTTGAGGCCGCGAAGAATCATGGCCTGCAGGCGGTTCGTGTCCTGGTATTCATCGACCAGCACGTGGTCGAAGCGGGCCGACAACTGCTGCGCGATGGTTGCATCGAGCATCGCCTGCGACCAGTACAGCAACAGGTCGTCATAGTCGAGCACCTGCTGGTTCTGCTTCTCGGCCACATACGCGCGGAACAGTTGTTTCAGCTCGGCCTCCCAGTCGCGGCACCACGGGTAGGCGGTGCTCAGCACGTCGGCCAAGGGCGCCTGGCTGTTGAGCACGCGCGAGTAGATCGCCAGGCACGTTGCCTTCAGCGGGAAGCGCTTGTGCGTCTGCGCGAACTGCAGTTCATGGCGGGTCAGGCCCATCAGGTCTTCCGAGTCGCCACGGTCCTGGATCGTGAAGTTGTCAGCCAGGCCGATGCGGGCGCCAAGCTCACGCAGGAGCCGTGCGCCGATGCCGTGAAAGGTGCCCGCCCACGGCAGGCTCGGCGGGCGCTGCGTGGCCGCAAGCCCAAGCGCGCCGTGCAGTACGCGGCCCACGCGCAGCGCCATCTCGGCCGCCGCACGGCGCGAGAAGGTCAGCAGCAGCACGCGGTTCGGGTCGGCCCCGTCCAGCACCAGCCGGGCCACGCGCGACGCGAGCGTCAGCGTCTTGCCCGAGCCCGCGCCGGCGATCACGAGCAGCGGGCCGCTGGCCACGCCGCCGCCGCCGATGCCGTGTTCGACGGCGGCGCGTTGGGCGGCGTTCAGGGCTGCAAATGGGTCGGTGCGGGGTGGCATGGTCGGACTGTAGTTGTATCCAGTGACCACGGGCGCGCTTTCGGTGGCGAAGAGCGCGCAAGGTGTTGCCGTCGTGGTCCGTGTGTCGGCTGCGATTTCGCCGTAGCATGAAGCGATGAACAGACTGCTGATCGCCCTCATCGCGCTGTGCTGCACGCTCGCCAGCGCACAGACCCCGCCCCCCGCCGCGCCGCCGCTGCGGCTGCGCGCCACCATCGAGAAGATCGAGGGAAACTCGATGACCGTGAAGGAGCGCAGCGGCGAGGTCATCACCCTCGTGCTCGCCGACAACCTGAACGTGAACGAGGTGTTCCCCATCGCGCTCGCGGCGATCCAGCCCGGCTCGTTCATCGGCACTGCGGCCATGCCACGCGCCGACGGCACGCTCGACGCGCTCGAAGTGCTGGTGCTGCCCGAGGCCGCACGCGGCAACGGCGAAGGCCACCGGCCCTATGACCTGCAACCCGGCAGCACGATGACGAACGCGACCGTGGCCGACCTGGTGGCCGCGCCCACCGGTCGCAAGCTCACCCTGCGCTACAAGGACGGCGAGAAGACGGTCAACGTGACTGATACCACGCCGGTGGTGTCGTTCAGGCCCGGCGACCGCTCGCTGCTGGTGGTCGGCGGCAAGGTCATCGTGACGGCCGAGCTGCGCAGTGGCGTGCCCACCGCCACCCGCGTGCTCGCCGGGCGCGACGGGTTCGCGCCGCCGCTGTGACGCGGTGCGCTTGACGCTGGTTTGACGCCACGCCGGGCTTGACGATGACCGTGCGCGTCGGCACCGCGTCGTGGACCGACAAGACGCTGATCGACTGCGGCCGCTTCTACCCGACGGGCTGCACCACGGCCGAGGCGCGATTGCGCTTCTATGCGTCGCAGTTCCCGCTGGTCGAGGTCGATTCGAGCTACTACGCGATGCCGTCGCCGAGCACCGCGCAGTTGTGGGCCGAGCGCACGTCGCCGGGGTTCACGATGAACGTCAAGTCGTTCCGTCTGTTCACCGGGCACCAGACTTCGCCGACGGTCCTGCACAAGGACATTCGCGCGGCGCTACCCGACCCGAACAAGGCGACCGTTTACTACAAGGACTTGCCCGCCGAATTGCGCGACGAGTTGTGGCGCCGCTTCATCGAGGCGTTGGCGCCGCTGCGTGCGTCGGGCCGGCTCGGCCTGGTGCACTTCCAGTTCCCGCCGTGGGTGGTGTGCAGTGAGGCTGGGCATGCGCACGTGCGGCACTGCGTCGAGCGCATGGCCGGCCACGTGCTGAGCGTCGAGTTCCGCCACCAGAGCTGGTTCGCGGGCGAGCGCGCGCCGCACACGCTGGCGTTCGAGCGCGAGCTGGGCGTGGTGCACACCGTGGTCGACGGGCCGCAAGGCTTCAGCAACAGCGTGCCCGCGATCTGGGAGGCCACGCACCCCGACTACGCGCTGCTCCGCCTGCACGGCCGCAACACGGCAACCTGGAACATCAAGGGCGCGACCGTGGCGTCGGACCGCTTCAACTACGACTACGCCGATTTGGAATTGCGCGAAGTGGCGGGGAAGCTGGCCCAGCTTTCATCCAAGGTCGGCACCGCGCATGCGGTGTTCAACAACAACATGGAAGACCAGGGGCAGCGCAATGCGGGGACGTTGCAGACGCTGATGCGGGAGATCGGGCTGGGGTGAGGCTGCGGTGCAGCGAGTCTTGTCGCACGCATCGGCCTGTAACGCACGTTCGATGAGCACCGTGAACAGGGCTACGCCGGCACCCACAACGCCGGCAAGCCCTCGAGCGTTCGCAGCGCACTGGCCGCCAACCCGCCCGTGACCATGGCGGTGGCGCGCTCGATGTCCGGCGCCAGGTACCGATCCACCGGCATCGCCGCGCACTGCTCGCGCAGGCGTGCATGCAGCGCCTCCAGCGCCGCCGAACTGCGCAGCGGCCGCAGGAACTCCACCCCTTGTGCCGCCGCCAGCAACTCGATGCCGAGGATGTGCGCGGTGTTGCGGATCATCGGCTGCAGCCTGCGTGCCGCGAAGGTGGCCATCGAGACGTGGTCTTCCTGGTTGGCCGATGTGGGCAGGCTGTCCACGCTGGCCGGGTGCGCGAGCGACTTGTTTTCGCTCGCCAGTGCGGCCGCCGTCACGTGCGCGATCATGAAGCCCGAGTTCAGGCCGGCATCGGCGGTCAGGAACGGCGGCAGGCGCGACACGCTGGCGTCGATCAGCATCGCGATGCGGCGCTCGGCAATGGCGCCCACTTCGGCGATGGCCAGTGCCATCGCATCGGCGGCCAGCGCCACCGGCTCGGCGTGGAAGTTGCCGCCCGAGACCATGGCGGCAGTCGTGCCGCCGCTGCCATCGTCCTCGACGAAGACGAGCGGGTTGTCGGTCACCGCATTCGCCTCGCGCACCAGCACCAGCGCGGCATGGCGCAGGCTGTCGAGGCAGGCGCCCACCACCTGCGGCTGGCAGCGCAGGCAGTACGGGTCTTGCACGCGGTCTTCCGGATCTTCGTCGCCGCGAATGTGCGATTGGCGGATCTGGCTGCCGGCGAGCAGCGCGCGGTAGTAACGCGCCACGTCGATCTGCCCCGGCTGGCCGCGCACCGCGTGGATCCGCGGGTCGAACGGGCCGTCGCTGCCGCGCGCGGCATCGACGGTGAGCGCGCCGATCACGAGCGCGGCTTCGAGCACCGGCTCGAACGCGAGCAGGGCGTGCAGCGCGAGCGCGGTCGACACCTGCGTGCCGTTGATGAGCGCCAGGCCCTCCTTGGCCGCGAGACTGAGCGGCGTGATGCCCGCCGCGTGCAGCAGCGGTGCGGCCGGGCAGCGCCGGCCATCGACGAGCATTTCGCCTTCGCCGAGCAGCGCCAGCGTCATGTGCGCCAGCGGCGCCAGGTCGCCCGACGCACCGACCGAGCCCTGCGACGGCACATACGGCACGAGCCCGGCGTTGTGTACTGCCACGAGCGTGTCGATCACGACCAGCCGCACGCCGGAGTGGCCGCGCGCCAGGCTCGCGGCCTTCAGCGCCAGCAGTAACCGCACCACCTCCGGCGCCAGCGGCTCGCCCACACCCACGCTGTGCGAGCGGATCAGGTTGAGCTGCAACGTGTTGAGCTGGCTCGTGCTGATGGCGCGGTTAGCGAGCTTGCCGAAGCCGGTGTTCACGCCGTAGACAGGTGCGTTGCCACGCGCTGCGGCCTGCACGACGGCGGCGCTTGCAATGATGCCGGCACGCGCCCCGGCCGCGATGCCAATGGGCGCGCCGCCGCGGTGGATGCGCTGCAGCGTGTCGAGGTCGAGCTGCCCCGGCTGCAGGGTCAGTGTGTTCATCGTGATGCCCGTCGCGCTACCCGCAGTGGTGTCCTCTATGTCCATCACGCGCCAAGCATCGGCAGTTTCAACCCTTGCTCGCGCGCACAGGCCTGTGCCTCTTTGTATCCCGCATCCGCATGCCTCATCACCCCCGTGGCCGGGTCGTTCCAGAGCACGCGCTCGATGCGCCTGGCGGCTGCCTCGGTGCCGTCGCACACGATCACCACGCCGCTGTGCTGCGAATAGCCCATGCCGACGCCGCCGCCGTGGTGCAGGCTCACCCACGTGGCGCCGCCGGCGGTGTTGAGCAGCGCGTTCAGCAGCGGCCAGTCGCTGACCGCGTCGCTGCCGTCCTGCATGGCTTCGGTCTCGCGGTTCGGGCTGGCGACGGAGCCTGAATCGAGGTGGTCGCGGCCGATCACGATGGGCGCTTTCAACTCGCCGCTCGCGACCATCGCGTTGAAGGCCAGGCCGGCGCGGTGGCGCTCGCCCAGGCCGATCCAGCAGATGCGCGCCGGCAGGCCCTGGAACGCGATGCGCTCGCCGGCCATGTCGAGCCAGCGGTGCAGGTGCGCATCGTCCGGGAACAGCTCCTTCATCTTCGCGTCGGTCTTGCGGATGTCTTCGGGGTCACCGCTCAGCGCGACCCAGCGGAACGGGCCCTTGCCCCGGCAGAACAGCGGGCGGATGTAGGCCGGCACGAAGCCGGGGAAGTCGAACGCGTTCTCGACGCCGGCATCGAACGCGACCTGACGGATGTTGTTGCCGTAGTCCACCGTCGGGATGCCCAGCGCCTGGAAGCCGAGCAGCGCCTGCACGTGCGCGGCGCAACTCTTCGCGGCGGCTTCGCGCAGGGCGGCGTGCTGGGTCGGGTTGGCTTGCGCGGCGCGCCAACGTTCGACGCTCCAGCCCGCCGGCAGGTAGCCGTTCACGAGGTCGTGGGCCGAGGTCTGGTCGGTGACGAGGTCGGGTTTGATCGCGCCGTTCTTCACACGCTCGAGCAACGCCGGCACCAGCTCGGCCGCGTTGCCCAGCAGGCCGATGGACACGGCCTTCTTCTCGCGGGTGTACCTGGCCAGGCGCGCCAGCGCGTCGTCGAGGTCGGTAGCCTGCTCGTCGAGGTAGCGCGAGCGCAGGCGGAAGTCGATGCGGCTTTGCTGGCACTCGATGTTCAACGACGATGCCCCCGCGAAGCTGGCCGCCAGCGGCTGCGCGCCGCCCATGCCGCCCAGGCCAGCGGTGAGGAACCACTTGCCCGCCAGGTCACCGCCGAAGTGTTGGCGGCCGGCTTCGACGAAGGTCTCGTACGTGCCTTGCACGATGCCCTGGCTGCCGATGTAGATCCACGAGCCGGCCGTCATCTGCCCATACATCATCAGGCCCTTGCGGTCGAGCTCGTCGAAGTGCTCCCACGTCGCCCACTTGGGCACCAAATTCGAGTTGGCGATGAGCACGCGCGGCGCGTCAACGTGCGTGCGGAACACCCCTACCGGCTTGCCCGATTGCACCAGCAGCGTCTCGTCTTCGTTCAGCGCTTCCAGGCTCGCGAGGATGGCCTCGAAGGAGGCCCAGTTGCGGGCGGCCTTGCCGATGCCGCCGTAAACCACCAGCGCGTCGGGGTTCTCGGCCACCTCGGGGTCGAGGTTGTTCTGCAGCATGCGCCACGCGCCCTCGATGAGCCAGTTCTTGCAGTGCAAGGTGCTGCCGTGTGGCGAACGCACCGGGCGGGGTTGGGCCATTCGGTGAACGGGCGACAGGTCGGTCATGGCGGGCCTCGGGTGAATATGGTTGAGTGACTCTACTGGTCTAGACCACTTTGCACAACCGGAAATCCTCAAGTGGACTAGACCAGTTGTGGCAGCCGCTTGTGGCCGATAGCATCGGTCGATTCACGCTCGCGATCGAACATGACCGACCCGAACCTTCTTTGGGCGCCGCACGCCTGGCTGCCCGATGGCTGGCAAACCCAGGTGCTGCTTCGCATCGGCACTGACGGCCGCTGGGCGCACGTGGCGGCTGGCGTGGCGCGGCCGCCGGAGGAGTGCACGGTGCTGCAAGGCCCCGCGCTGCCGGGGCTCGTCGACGGCCACAGCCACGCCTTCCAGCGCGCATTCGCCGGCCTGGCCGAGCGCGGCGAAGGCCAGGACGACGACGACTTCTGGAGCTGGCGCGACCGCATGTACCGCGTCGCGCATCGCATCACGCCCGAGCAGCTGCGCGCCATCGCGTCGCAGCTCTACATCGAGCTGCTGCGCGGCGGCTACACGCACGTGTGCGAGTTCCACTACCTGCAGCACCGCGAGGACGGCGCGCCGTACGACGACCCGCTCGGCCTGAGCTGGGCGCTCGCCGATGCGGCCGAAGACGCCGGCATCGGCCTGACCGTGTTGCCGGTGCTGTATGAACGGGCCGGCTTCGGGCAGGCGGCGTTGCGCGTCGAACAGCGCCGCTTCGCGATGGGGGCCGACGCGGTGTGGGCGGCCTGCGAGCGCGTCAACGCGGCGCGCCGCCCGAACCTGGACGCGGGGCTGGCGATCCACTCGCTGCGCGCGGCTGCGGTGCGGTCGATCCACCGGCTGCGCGGGCTGGCGCAGGGCTTTGGCGGGCCGATCCACATTCACGTGGCCGAGCAGCTGAAAGAGGTCGATGATTGTCTGCAAGCGACAGGCATGCGCCCGGTCGAATGGCTGGCGCGCGAACGCCTGCTCGACGCCCGCTGGCAGCTCGTGCACGCCACGCACGTCACGCCAGGTGAGATCGATGCCGTGGCGCGCGCCGGCGCCGGCGTGGTGCTGTGCCCGACGACCGAAGCCAACCTCGGCGATGGCCTGACCGACCTGCCGGGCTGGCTGGCGGCGCGCCAAGGCGCGGTGGCTTTGTCGATCGGCTCCGACAGCAACGTCACGCGCGACTGGCGCGAAGAACTGCGCTGGCTCGAGTACGGACAGCGCCTCGGCCTGCGGCGCCGCAATGTGGCCGCCGGTGCCGGCGCCGGGCCGGGCACGCCCGTGATGGCGACGGCGCAGCGCCTGTGGCAGCGCACGCTGGCCGGTGGTGCGGCAGCGGCCGCGCAGCCGCTGTGGGGCTTGCAGGCCGGCGCCCGCGCCGACCTGCTGGTGGCCGATGCCGGCGACGCCAGCCTGCTCGGCATTCCAACCACCCACCTGCTCGATGCGCTGGTGTTCGCCAGCCCCGGCCTGCCCTGGCGCGACGTGATGGTGGCCGGCCGCTTCGTCGTGGCCGGCCATGAGCACGCAGCACAGGCGCCGGTGGCGGCGCGCTTCGAGAGTGTCATGGCCGAATTGTGGTCGGCACGCGGCGCGGTGCTGGCAGGCGGCGGGTGAAACCGCCCAAGACGTCGAAGGCGCCGCTCCACTTTGCGCCGAAGGCGCCGGCCTACTTCTCGACGAACGCCCGCTCGATCACATAGTCCCCTGCCTGGCCGATGCCGGCGGAGATCGCGAAACCCTTCGTGTCGAGCACCGCGCGCAGGTCTTTCAGCATTGCCGGGCCGCCGCAGATCATCGCGCGGTCGACAGTCGGGTCGAGCGGGGGCAGGCCGATGTCGGCGCAGATCTTGCCGTTCTCGATCAAGGTGGTCAGCCGCCCGGTGTTGCGGAAGGCCTCGCGCGTGACGGTCGGGTAGTAGATGAGCTTCTGGCGCACCTGCTCGCCCAGGAAGTCGTCGTGCGGCAACTCGGCCTCGATGAACTTGGCGTAGGCCAATTCGCTGCCGATGCGCACGCCGTGCACCAACACCAGCTTGTCGAAACGGTCGTAGGTGTCCGGGTCGCGAATGATGCTCATGAACGGCGCGAGGCCCGTGCCGGTGGCGAACAGGTAAAGGTGCTTGCCGGGCAGCAGGTCCGACAACACCAGCGTGCCGGTGGGCTTGCGGCCAACCAGCACCTCGTCGCCGACCTTCAGGTGCTGCAGGCGCGACGTGAGCGGGCCGTCTTCGACCTTGATGCTGAAGAACTCCAGTTCCTCGGCGTAGTGGGCGCTCGCAATGCTGTAAGCGCGCAGCAGCGGCTTGTCGTTCACCATCAGGCCGACCATCACGAAGTGCCCGCTCTCGAAGCGCAGGCTCGCACCGCGCGTGCAGGTGAAGGTGAAGAGCGATTCGTTCCAGTGGTGAACACTGGTCACGCGCTCGATTTCATAGGCGGCCATGGGGCAAGGTTCCGTGGGAGTGAAAACTAGCCACTATTTTGGCCGCAACGGCGCTGTGCCCGTCGGCCACGTCGCTTGACGTAAATCTACGATTCCAACAGAATAGAAAGATGGAAGAAAAAGCCGCCGTCGCGTCACTCGCTGCCCTGGCGCAGGGCATGCGCCTTCGCATCTATCGCGTTCTGATCGGCGCCGCTCCTCAGGGCATGACGCCCGGGGAGTTGTCCGCCACGCTGGACGTGCCCGGCTCGACGCTGTCCTTCCACCTGAAAGAACTGATGCACGCTGGCCTCGTGACGCAGGAGCGCGAGGGTCGCAACCTCATCTACCGCCCTTCCATCGAGCAGATGAACGACCTGCTCGCCTACCTCACGGCGCACTGTTGCCAAGGCGCGGCCTGCGAGGTCGTTTCAGCGCCCGGCTGCACCACCTGCTGACGCCAGGATCACCCTGAAGCGCAACCCATGACCGCTCACGTTCTCATTCTCTGTACCCACAACTCCGCGCGCAGCATTCTTGCCGAGGGCATGCTGAATGATCTGGCCACGAAGCTCAGCGTCGATGTGAAGGCGTACAGCGCCGGCAGTGCGCCGAGCGGGCGCATCAATCCGTTCGCGCTGGAAGCGCTCAAGGGTGCGGGCGTCGATACCAGGGCCTGCCGCAGCAAGAGTTGGGATGAATTCAGCACCGACGGCGCGCCGCAGCTGTCTCTTGTCATCACCGTGTGCGACAGCGCTGCTGCCGAAGCTTGCCCCGTTTTCTTCGGCGGCACCGATGGCCAGCCGGTCAAGGTGCACTGGGGATACCCTGACCCGTCCCATGCCGAAGGCGGGGACGAGGGCAAGCGCCGCGCCTTCGAGCTGACGCGACAGGCCATTGGCTACCGGATGCTGCAGCTGCTGTCG
>Ga0209724_1000182_pt1 | contig 70177 bp, 60 predicted proteins | sample grotaG_FD_184143 | JGI IMG/M metagenome (GOLD analysis project Ga0209724, IMG submission 184143) | Glacier valley bacterial and archeal communities from Borup Fiord, Nunavut, Canada, to study Microbial Dark Matter (Phase II) -... | ecosystem: Environmental > Aquatic > Freshwater > Ice > Glacier ...
TTAATAATCTTTCTTCTTTTAGTGGAATACGCTGACTTATCAGGGTATTCGGGATCAATCTGTATTATTGACTCCATACTGACTCTATACTGACTCCATACTGACTCCATACTAACTTTATACTAACTTTATACTAACTTTATACGAACTCAATATCAATTCAATACTAACTCAATACGAATTCAATAGTGAATGGGATGTAAATGGGTATTCAATGGGTTAATTACGGGTTCATAAACCCATTATGTACCCATTACATACCCATTAAGTACCCATAATGTACCCATTCACTATTGAGTTAGTATTGAGTTAGTATTGAATTGGTATTGAGTTCGTATTGAGTTAATATTGAATTAATAAGTAATTAAACTAGAAATGGAATATAATATTTCCATCGGGGGCAGTTATAAATTTTTGATAAGGTTTATATGATCATTCGTTCAATTTCATTGTATTTTATACCAATCTGTTTAATACAATATATCAATTTATCCCGTTTGATGTATAGTTATACTTTTGTTGATCAGCCTATTTTTCCTGTTTTATGACTTTAGTTTGTAATCACTTCATAAAAATGTTAGTTATAAACATATACCCCATAAGTATGATTTGACTATGAAAAGTGGAAATTGTAATGACCCGACATGGCTTTTGCATTAAGTTATATTAGACTAGCCAAAGATTTAAAATGGTTCTAAACCAATGGTCACAAGTGATGTTAATTTGCTAAGAAGAATAGGATCAGCTCAAATTAACCAGCCGTGTAATTTTATACTGACTAGTGCATGATGGTTAAATTGGACGCAATTTTTTCTGAATTGTTCCATTATGGGGTCTCGGAATGAATGTCTACTTAAAAAATTACAGACTTGAATTTGGATATCAAATTTACAGAAAGAAAATTTATACACCTGGAATTATAGAGGGATATAAAACAGACTGACAAGCATTTATGGGGTGGTTTGATATTGAGAAAGATGGATTTAAAATTCTTTTTTGACCCAATCTAAAATGCGGTATTCGGGTATGTCGTTCATGCAGCGGAAGTGCTTTTTGGGACATTTATGGTAGCCAAGTTTTGAACAGGGGCGGCACGGTAATCCTTTCACTTCCAGAATTTCTGAACCTTTACCCGGCATGTAGGGCGACATACCTAATTCAGGCGCTGTATTTCCCCAGATGGATAGAATCTTTTTGTGGTATGCCGCTGCAATGTGCATCAGGCCTGTATCATTTGAAATAACCAGGCGGGCATTTTTTACGAGCGATGCCGATTGGTTGATTCTCAGTTTCCCTGTATAATCGAGTACGTTGCCTGTATTCCATTCCAATATTTGGGCCGCAATTGCCTTTTCACTTTTGCCGCCCAGCAGAATAAACGGATAATTACTGGTACTGATAAGCTGGTGATATTTTTCAAAAGGCACTTTTTTTGTCGCATAAGTTCCGGCTAAAACCAAGGCTAAATAACCGTCTCTGTATATTTCCGGTAATTCGGCCATTGAGATTTCATCTTCCGAAGGAATAAAATGGTCTAATCCTTGTCCGTCATTTTTTACGTTGAAATGTTTTAGGGTCGCCAGGTTACGATCCACAATGTGACCTTCAGGCATGGCATGAATCTTGAAAAATGTAAGCAAGAACTTGTTTACATTCAACTTGTTAAAACTATATGATTTGATGTTAAGTCCCAGTTTAACCCTTAGGCTGCGCAAGTTGTTATGCAGATCAATAATATAATCGTATTTTTCAGTTTTAAGCTTTTTGATGGTCGCTGACAACGATTCGTCGAATAATTGTATTTTATCTATATATGGACTGGCGATCAACAGGTCAGCATTACGTTTTTTTGTAAGGTAATGTATTTCGGCATCTGGAAATTGAATTTTCAGACAACGTGCAACTGGTGATGTTAAAACGATGTCACCAATAGAACTGAACCGTATAATTAGAAATTTTGTTTTCACAGTAAAAAACCCTGAAGTTGATATATCTTCAGGGTTTAAATATAATCAGTTTATTGCAATATAGGCTAAATAGATTCGACAAGTACTACAATTTTATTGTCTTTATTTTCAATAATGCCGCCTTCGACTTCAAAAAATAGTATTTGTCCGTTCTCCTCAACCACTTTTATTTTACCTTTTTCAAGAGTAGAAATGATAGGAGCGTGATTTTTAAGGATTTCGAATGATCCAATGGTTCCAGGTAACTGAACCAATTTAACTTCTCCTGAATAGATGCGTTTGTCGGGTGTAATAATTTCGAGCAACATATTTCTTTTATATTTTCAAGTTCAAGTTAAAATAAGTTCAATTTCGATTCTAAACGATTAAATGCCGGTAAGCAATTTTTCACCTTTTTCAACAGCCTGCTCAATGGTACCAACGAGGTTAAACGCTGCTTCAGGATATTGATCTACTTCTCCGTTCATAATCATGTTGAATCCTTTAATGGTATCTTCAATTGCGACGAGTTGCCCTTTGAGTCCGGTGAATTGTTCAGCTACAAAGAATGGCTGTGACAAAAACCTCTGAACACGTCTGGCGCGGTGTACAATCAATTTATCCTCTTCCGAAAGTTCATCCATTCCCAGAATGGCAATAATGTCCTGCAATTCCTTGTAGCGTTGCAGAATCATGATAACACGCTGAGCACAGTCGTAATGCTCGTCACCAACAACTTCGCGCGATAAGATTCTGGAAGAAGAATCCAATGGGTCAACTGCGGGATAAATACCCAATTCAGAGATTTTACGGCTCAAAACAGTCGTTGCATCCAGGTGGGCAAAAGTTGTAGCAGGAGCTGGATCGGTCAAATCATCTGCCGGAACATAAACAGCTTGTACAGAAGTTATTGATCCATTTTTTGTTGAAGTGATCCTTTCCTGCATGATGCCCATTTCTGTAGCAAGAGTAGGTTGATAACCAACTGCTGATGGCATACGTCCAAGTAAGGCTGAAACTTCTGATCCTGCCTGTGTAAAACGGAATACATTATCGACAAAGAAGAGAATGTCACGACCTTTTCCTACTTTGCCGTCACCATCGCGTAAGCTTTCAGCAATTGTTAAACCTGATAAGGCAACACGTGCACGTGCACCTGGGGGTTCATTCATCTGGCCAAAAACCAAAGCGAGTTTCGACTTTTTAAGGGCTTCCTGATCTACTTTTGTCAAGTCCCAATTGCCTTCTTCCATGGATTTTTTGAATTCTTCACCATAGTTGACAATATCTGCCTCGATCATTTCGCGCAGCAAATCGTTTCCTTCGCGTGTACGTTCACCTACACCGGCAAAGACTGACAATCCACTGTGCGCAAGAGCTATATTGTTTATTAATTCCTGAATAAGTACTGTTTTTCCAACACCTGCACCACCAAATAATCCAATTTTACCCCCTTTTGCATAAGGCTCAATCAAATCAATTACTTTAATACCAGTGAAAAGTACCTGCGTTTCGGTGGTAAGATCTTCAAAAAGAGGAGGTTCGTTATGAATGCTGAGACCATTTTTAGGAAGCGGTTCCAAACCATCGACAGGGCTTCCTATTACGTTAAGTAAACGACCCAATGCGATTGCTCCATTTGGCATTGTGATAGGTTTGCCGGTGGCAATTACTTCCATTCCGCGACGAAAACCATCTGTAGAATCCATCGCGATAGCACGCACCGTGTTTTCACCAATGTGTTGTTCACATTCAAGTACCAGGTTTTCCTGTCCTTCGCGTACAACCTCCAGTGCATCATATATTTGAGGAAGATGACCATCCTCCTGATCAAAGCTGATGTCTATAACAGGACCGATAACTTGTACGATTTTTCCAATATTTTGGGCCATAATCTTTGATTTATTCTTTAAAGCGGAAATTTAATAAAATTGAAGCAATTTTAAACGCTGTCCAGAAGATAAAATGATTTTTAATTAATTAAAGTGTCTGAATATTCAATCTAACGATCCCTTTCCATAATCATTTGAGCCAATTGAAGCAGTTCAGCTTTCGTTTCAATTGGCAAATCAATTTCATTCCATATACTTATTGCGGATTGATAAAAATCTTCTATGCTATTTATGGTTATATCTTTTATATTCAGCTTATTATAAATTTGTTTAACTGCGGCAATTTTTTCATCAGGGTCGAAATCTTTTCTATCAATCCAATCCAGAAGTTCTATTTTCGTTTGCTGGTTTGATAATTCAAGTGCCTTTAAGAGCAGAAATGTTTTTTTGTTTGATAAAATATCTCCACCGGTTTTCTTTCCGAATATATTTTGGTCAGCATAAACATCCAACAAATCGTCTTGAAGTTGAAAAGCAATACCCAGATCGAGGCCAAAGACATACAACAGATCGGCGGTTGTCTCTGGTGCATTAGCAGCCAGAGCACCAATTTTCAGACTACAGGCCAACAGCACAGCCGTTTTTAGTCTGATCATATTTAGATATTGATGAATCGAAACATTCATCTTTGTTTCAAAATCCATATCGAATTGTTGGCCTTCGCATACTTCAAGCGCTGTTTGCGAAAACAATTGAACCATGTTTGGAAGGTTTTTCGATTCGCTATTTTGCAGATAATTGTAGGCCATTATCGACATGGCGTCTCCTGAAAGGATCGCGATATTCTTGTTGTATTTTTTATGGACAGTTGGTGAATTTCTACGTACATCGGCTTCATCCATGATATCATCGTGCAGCAAGGTGAAATTATGGAAAACCTCGATGGCAATTGCCGCGTGAATGGCTTTTTCAACTTTATCGGAGAAGAGATTGTAAGCCAAAAGAACCATTACCGGACGAAGTCTTTTGCCTCCCATTGCAAGTGTATAGGCAATAGGTTCGTAAAGATTTTTTGGTTCTAATCCATTTAACCGCTTGATTTCTATGTCTATTTCTTCCGAAATAATTTTTTGTAATTCTTTTATCGTATACATTGATACTGTCAAATCCAAAAATTGTTAAACGAAATTAAATATTAATCCATTATATATTAAGTCAAAAATAAACTTCACTTTTAAATATAGTTGAAATTTATTCGATATAATTATATTTTGTTGTATAACAGTCTGTTAAGGAGTTCATCCTTAAATTTAGGCGATACCGGCAGTTGAGTTTTATCAATCATTTCAATTACACCGCCATCACTTTTTAGGTAACGGTTTACATTTCGCAGACTGATCAGATGGGAGCGATGGATCCTGAAGAACCCATGCGTGACCAACATGTTATCGAATTCAAGTAAAGTACGGCTTATAAGTACGGATTTTCCATCGATAAAGAAAATTCGTGAATAGTTGCGTTCACCTTCACATCTGATAATGTCTTTTACCTTAATAATGGAGAATCCGTTTATTTCAGGCAGGGCGATTGTTGTATCTTCGTCATTGGTCTGGGTCATATTTTTTCTTAGGACCTCAATGCGTTGTTTTTCGAGCAACACAGGAATCTCCTTTATACGATTAATTATAGATCTGACATTTGCCGTTAAAATAGGTTTAACGATGTAGTCAAAAGCAGAATACTTGAAGGCAGTAATGGCATAGTCTCTGTAGGAAGTGGTAAACACGACCTTGAAATTTACCGTTGGAAGTTGTTCCAAAAGTCGAAAACCTGTTCCGTCGGGCATTTCAATGTCCAGGAATACCAAATCCGGCTCAAATTCCTTGATTAATGCTAAACCAGATGCAACACCATCTGCTTCACCCATAATTTCTATTTCCGTGAAATTATGCTCCAAAATACACATCAGACCTTTTCTGGCTAGTTGATCGTCATCAATAATTATCGTATGATACATTCAGATTATGATTCGGATATTTTTTTTAAATATAGTACATTTGATTGGACTTGCGAAATTAATAATTTAATATTATTTATAGGAAATTGAACAACTATTTTTTTCTTCTGCACAAAACAGCATTTTATTTGTTTATATGCATAGTTTTGTAGAATTATTAAAATCTTATATGGCCGCAATTCTTATTATTGAAACATCAACCGAAGTGTGTAGTGTTGCGTTGACAATCGACGGAAAACTTACAGATTGTACGGAATCAAAGGAAGGGCAAACCCATGGGCGATTGGTAACTGTCTATGCTGAAGGCTTATTGAGCCGTAATAATATAAAACCTGAAGAGTTGGTGGCTGTTGCGGTAAGTAAAGGTCCAGGGTCGTATACGGGTTTACGAATAGGGGTTTCGACTGCAAAAGGAATCTGTTTTGCTCTTCATATTCCACTTATTGCCATTGGAACTTTAGAAGCTATGACGCTGCACGTGATAAAGAATCGTTATATTTACAAAATTCCGGGTGGCAAACCAACTTTATTTTGTCCAATGATTGATGCCCGAAGAATGGAAGTCTTCTCTATGTTGTACGATGAAGATGGTACTGTAATCAGGCAAATAGCAGCGAAGATAGTCGATGAGGCTTATCTTTCAGATGAACTGAGTGAAAAGCAAATCGTATTTTTTGGTAACGGTTCTGAAAAATGCAATCAGGTATTGAAATCGCCTAACGCTTTTTTTGTTCCTCACATAGAGGCCTCAGCTAAATATTTATGCGATTTGGTCTGGAATTTGTATAACAAAAACCAATTTGAAGACGTTGCTTACTTCGAGCCTTTCTATTTGAAGGATTTTGTAGCATTAGTTTCAAAGAAAAACCTTGTAGGATGAAAATTTCAATGATTATTTGTTTGTTAGTAGTATTTTCTGTGAAAATAAATGCCCAACCAATTGAAGAGATGGAATATATCCTCAGGTTCGGTATTATAAAAGGTGGCAGAGCTACCTTGACAGCACAGAATGAGAAATTAAATAAGAAATCGACTATACATTACCGGATGAGGGGAAAGACTACCGGTTTGGTTCATAAAATCTATGATGTGAACGATGTGTACGAAAGTTGGGTCGATCCTAAAACCTATTTGCCTGTGAAATCACTTCGCAATGTCAAGGAGCAAAAATACCGATTTTACGATGAAGTGACTTATGATCATAAAAATGATTCTCTTTTTAGTTTGAAAAAAGGCCATAAGAAAGTACCAAAGAATGTGAATGATTTGGTAAGTGTTTTCTTTTTTATTCGTCAGAATCAATATTTTGAGGCCTTGCTGGCCGGGAAAAATGTTGAGATACCTGTTTTTCATGGTGACGAATTGTTTATGATGCATTTGGTTTACCTGGGAACCGAAACCATAGATACGAAAATAGGGAAAAAACTGTGTTATGTAGTTTCGCCTTCAGTGCCTAAAGGAAAACTTCTAAAAGGTTCAGACGACTTGAAAATATACATCACTGCTGATAAAAACCGCTTGCCAATTTATGCAGAATTTAATTTAACGCTTGGTTCTTTAAAGTGCGAATTGGATGAATATAAAATAAGTGGAGTGAACCAGATGGTCTCAGAATAATATGTTGATAGTTATATATTTGAAAAAATATGCTTAAAAATTTAGAATTAGCAATATTTCTCTATTTTTGCACCCGAATTGAAATTATTCTAAAAATTTTCTATGGCAATAACTACAGCAGATATTAAAAACGGAATGACAATAGAGTACAACGATCAGTTGTTTCAAATAGTATCGTTCCAACACGTTAAGCCGGGTAAGGGCCCTGCCTTCGTAAGGACGAAACTCAAAAACCTTAAAACAGGCAGAACAATTGAAAATACATTTAATTCTGGTGTACGAATTGAAGTAGTGAGGATTGAACGTCGCCCCTATCAATTTTTATATAAGGATGAAGCAGGTTACAATTTTATGAATTCTGAATCATTCGAGCAGATTTCAATTGGATCAGAAATGATTGAAAATGCTGACTTGATGAAAGAGGGCCAGGTTGTGGAAATAAATATTCATGCGGATACTGAAACTCCACTCACTGTTGATTTACCTGCATTTGTTGAATTAAAGATTACGTCGACAATGGCGGGTGAAAAAGGAAATACAGCCAGTTCAAATGCACTTAAACCGGCAACCCTGGAAACTGGCGGCGAAATGATGGTACCAATGTTTATCAACGACGACGACATCATTAGAATTGATACCCGCGAGCGTATTTATTATGAACGCGTTAAAAAGTAAACTATTTATTCAATAAATAATTTTAAAAAATGGCCTCTTACGAGGCCATTTTTTTTATTTCTTATTTTCCGAAAGAGATTCATTCAGAGCTGCTTTACGGGTATAAATATCAATGGATACAATGATTGCTGTAAATCCCCAGAACGGCACTGAAAGTTTATCTGTATCCAGAAAATTGTTCAGTGTGCCGTGAATAAAGTAAGTGATAAGTCCAAGTAACGAACTCATTACAAGGGTCTTCATCCTTTTGTCATTGGTTCTTGAATAGGCATGAATAGCAGTATAAATAACTGTTACCATCAGAATTAAAAATGAAATAAGTCCCATAAATCCCGATTCTGCCAATGGTCCAAGGTATTCACTATGTGCATTTCCTCTATCGCCTGAGTTGGTGCTGATAATAGTCCGATCAGCTTTTAACTGGTAGGAGCCATAATTGAACATGTAGGTTCCAGGGCCAAAGCCAAACAGCGGTTTATCTTCAAACATCCTAATAGCACAGCTCCAGCGGTTAATCCGTTCAAGGTTGGAGGCATCTGATGTAATATTTGAAACAGACGAAAGGTGATCGGCTAAATTGGCTGATGATTCTGTATTATTGCGTTCCAGATACATGAGTATTTGAGTTTGAAAAACAAAAATAAGTGCAAGGAATCCTAGAAATGTAGTAAACAAAAGCTTAAACCTGATTTTTAGCCGAATGATTCCCCAAATTGCCAATGCTATCACCATACTCAGCCATGCCGCCCTTGCATAAGATAAGGTGAGTCCTATCAGCAAAATTCCCAAAACTATGCGAATGAATATTTTGGTGGTTGGAGTATATATTTTTGTAAGCGAAAAGCCAAACAGAAAGGGTAGGTACATGGCGATTACGGCTCCATAAGAAGTGTGGTCGTTGTAAAACGGATTGACCACAAAATGGGCTGCTTGTTTATCCCATAATCCATAGCCTAAATGTCGGTAAGTGGCATAGAAAATGACAATCAACAATGGGATGGTATAACACCAAATATATTTTTCAATATTTTTCCCATCTTCAAAAAGTTTTGTTGTAATCAGATAAAAGCCTACAATAAACCAAACCCTTGAAAGGAAAAATTTTATTGAAACGAGGGGCATGGAACTGGTGAGGCTTGTCAGCAATATCCAGAATAAACTTAAGTAGATAGCCAGGGTGACTGGATGGTGCATTATGTCACGATCGAATTTGCCTGTTGCACAATACTTCATGACGAATATGAGCAGTAATCCGAATAGTAATGGCTCGGTTGGCAAAGACATATTGAAAGATAGCCCAGGCATTATTTCAGAAAGTGACAATGAGAGCGGTGTAAAAAATACAACCAGGTACAAAATTTTATCGAAAGCGTAAATTGCCAGTAATACAATTCCAAAGATCACAGGTAAAGTATTGATTATCATTGAATGCCTTTTGACAAGAAAATAAGCATTCAGCAAAATAAACAATGCTGAAACAATATAAAAAATGGCAACTTTAATCCTGACTTGATGCACAGGTTAGATATTTTTCTTGTTTTCTAATAATAAAATGGCCAAAAGGGCAACAAAAAGGGCTGCCAATGTCGAAATTAAGACAATGAGCGAGCGTGTTGGATAAGATTTTTTATCTGCAGGAACCGGACTTTGCACTTTCAGTCCATAAGTAATTTTCTTTGTTGCATCACTCAAGGCAGCATCTAATATAATTTTAAGTTCACCTCTTTGTACTACCAAAAGTTTTTGCTGCTGGTCAAGTAAAACATATTCTCCACCTTTTTCAATAAAATTATTCATCCATTTTTTAAGTTCTTTTCCTCCGGCAGTGTTCATCTTTTGGTTGGCTAAAACTTTTACCATTCCTTTCGTAATTTCCTCAGCCTGAGTGCTATAATCCACAATCTGGTATTCTTTACGCAGATAGTTTAACTTTTCTTCTACCGAATCAATTTGATGACTTAGAAATGCATAATCCTTTCTGGCAATTTTTACAACTTCTTCATATTTAAGGCGGTGCAGTGATCGTACTTTTTCATCAAGGAAAGTAATGACGGAGTCACACATCACACTTGCCCTTTTGGGATCAGTATCCAAAACCTGGATCTCAATGGTTTCAAATTCTGTCTTGTTAAATTTGACATTGTCGTTGAATTCTGCAAGCATAGAAGTCAGATATTGAGGATCTTGCTTGCTGATATTATAAACTTCGCTCAGATTGAAAGCATCTATCAAGCGTAGTTTAATATCCATTGCATTTACTATTTCAACTAATTGTTCACTTTGTGATTCCTCACTAAATACATAAATGTTTTTACTTGGATAAATTCTGGCTGTTGATTTGTATTTAGGCTTAATGAAAATGGCAGATGAGAAAAAGGCCGATAATATAATTGCAGCGATGCCCACAACAATTAAATGTTTCTTCCATTTCCAGATAATTTCAAAGAGATTCTGATTGTCAAAAAAATTTGTCATAGAATATAGGTCTTATGTTTGAATTTTAACGAAATAACAGTCATTGATTATTGAAAAGATAAATCCTGAATTTATACAATTACGAGAAGAAAATAATTCTTCTTTCCTTTTTGAATCAAAATATATTTGCCATCAATCAGGAATGAATTATTAACAACCGATTCAGGATCCGATATTTTATCTTTATTTATGCTTAACCCGTTTCCCTGAATAGTTCGCCGTAATTCTCCTTTTGAGGGGAATACCATGGCTTTTTCAGCCAACAGGTCAACTACTTTTATGCCAGCCTCTAATTCTGTTGCTGAAATTTTGAATTGAGGAACGCCCTCAAAAATAGCTAAAAAAGTTTCATTGTCAAGTTTTCTGAGTAATTCTGCAGTTCCTTGTCCGAATAAAATTTGGGAAGCCTCAACTGCCATCTCATATTGGTCGTTCGAATGAACCATTACAGTAACTTCTTGGGCCAACCTCTTTTGCAGCAGCCGTAAATGTGGGGCTTCATTATGAGTGGAAATCAATTCAGCGATTTCTTCTTTCGGCAATAAGGTAAATATCTTGATATATTTTTCAGCATCCTCATCGGAAGTGTTTAGCCAAAATTGGTAAAATTTGTAAGGGGAGGTCAGTTTTGGATCAAGCCAAACGTTTCCTGATTCGGTTTTCCCAAACTTAGTCCCATCGGCCTTTTTAATCAATGGACAGGTTAATGCAAAAGCTTCACCACCTGTTTTTCTGCGTATCAGTTCAGTGCCTGTAGTAATGTTTCCCCATTGATCGGAACCACCCATTTGCAGTTTTACATTTTTTGTTTGATACAGATGTAAAAAATCGTTACCCTGAACCAGTTGATAGGTGAATTCGGTGAACGACATACCGGTGCTGTTTTCAGAATCCAGTCTTTTCTTTACCGAATCTTTCGACATCATGTAATTGACAGTGATGTGCTTACCAATATCACGGATGAACTCCAGAAAAGTAAATTCTTTCATCCAATCGTAATTATTGACCATTTCGGCTGCATTCGGAGCGTCTGAATCGAAGTCCAGAAATTTTGAGAGCTGTTTTTTTAGGCAATCCTGATTATGACGCAAGGTTGGTTCATCGAGTAAATTACGTTCCTGCGACTTTCCAGATGGGTCACCAATCATTCCAGTTGCTCCACCGATCAGTGCAAAAGGTTTATGTCCGGCAATCTGAAAATGTTTCAGCATCATAACTCCCACTAAATGGCCTATATGCAGTGAATCGGCAGTAGGGTCAATTCCTACATAAGCTGCAGTTAATTCTTTTTCTAGTTGTTCTTTGGTACCTGGCATGATATCATGTATCATACCCCTCCATTTCAGTTCGTCAACAAAATTCATTGTGATTTTTTCTTGTGATCATTAAAAATTATTCACAAAGTTCCGAAATCCAATCAGATAATCTGATCCATCATTCGAAAATTATTGCCCAAAGATATAAAATGAATCGACCCATCAGAGATAAAATCTCATACAAGTGAATGATAATCTTTAATGAGTTCAATCGAATAGTCGAAAATGGCTATTTTATATATTGTAATTAGAATATAATTTCAGGAATGTTTGAAAGTATGATTTAACAATGATCAGGTAACTTTTTGTTCCGGCTGAGTAACTTCCTTTTTATTGGTGTCTTTGGTATTCCAGAGTTTTATAAATGGAAATAAAGTTGGAACTACTTGTTTCATTGGCGTGTATATTTTTGATTCTTCCTTTTGTTTGATAGGTAAAATATGTACATTTTCATCAATGTCATCAAATAACAATAATAAGATGCTCAAAAAGACTGCCGTTTTAAGCACTCCGAATATAATTCCTGCAAGGCGGTTCAGAAAGCCTAAAAATACGGCTTTCACAACTGTATCAAGCATCTTGGCCATTAGATGAATGAGAATTACGATTATAATAAAAGTCACAATAAAAGCAATAGTGCCCAGATATTGAGAATGGAACCCTGTATGTTTGGTTATAAATCCGGCAGTAAAATCCGAAAATTTTATTCCTCCCCAAATTCCTAGGATTAATGCTGCAAGTGAGGCAAGTTCAATAATAAAACCTTTACGAAATCCCTGTATTGCAGCTATAATAAGTACAAGTCCAAGAACCAGATCAATATAATTCATATTTTGGGGAATGAAAATAAAATTTCTGTAAAATTAATAAAATTACATTTCAGTAAACATTAACATTAACTTAGCGGTCAATTTTAAATTGTGCAAAAGGTATTGTAATATATCCCTTAATAAGTAAGATTTTTTAATAAATTTGACCAAACTGAAAATAGTCTTTCATGCCTGTAATCAATTCCATTATTAAATGGATCAATTTTAAGCGTATTTACGAGATTGAACTTTTTAAAAAACACCCGCACGAAGTGCAAAGCGAGGTGCTGTTCGATCTTTTGGCAAAAGCTTCCCATACTGAATTCGGGGAGAAATATAATTTTAAGAATATCCGTTCCGAACAAGAATTTCGAGAACATGTCCCCATTCAGGGATATGAGGATATAAAACCAACCGTTGAACGGATGATGCTGGGTGAAAAAAATCTGCTTTGGCCTGGAGAAACCAAATGGTTTGCGAAGTCCTCGGGTACAACTCATGACAAAAGCAAATTTATACCAGTCAGTAAAGATTCCCTTGAAGATGTTCATATTCGGGGAGGGCGCGACGTATTGGCCCTCTATCTTAAAAATTATCCTGAGTCCGGTCTATTGTCAGGTAAAGCGCTTACATTGGGGGGAAGCCATAAAGTGAATAACTTTAATAACAACAGTTATTATGGTGATCTTTCAGCAATTATCATCGAAAATATTCCATTCTGGACCGAATTTTACCGAACTCCCTCGACCGAAATATCTCTTCTTGAAGAGTTTGAGGAAAAAATTGAAAAGATCATAGAACATTCACTTACTGAAAATGTGACTTCATTTGCCGGAGTTCCTTCGTGGTATCTGGTCTTGCTCAAACGCGTTCTTGAAGTCACCGGGAAGAGTAATATTCTGGAAGTATGGCCTAATCTGGAGGTTTTTACTCATGGAGGAGTGAAATTTGATCCCTATCGGGAGCAATATGAGAAACTTTTCCCCAGCGATCAAATGCATTACATGGAAACTTACAATGCATCGGAAGGTTTCTTTGGTATACAGGATGACCCTGATAAAAAGGACATGTTGCTGATGCTCGACTATGGAATCTATTACGAATTTATTCCAATGGACGAGTTTCGTAATAATTATCCTGCTGTTGTTTCACTTCGGGATATTGAAATTGGGAAAAATTATGCCATGGTCATTACAACCAATGGCGGACTTTGGCGATACCTGATTGGTGACACCATTAAATTTACCTCGAAACTTCCTTTCAAATTTTTAATAACAGGACGAACCAAGCATTTTATCAATGCTTTCGGTGAAGAATTGATAATTGACAATGCTGAAAAAGGCTTCAAGATTGCTTGCGAACGCACTGGTGCAATCATTTCGGAATATACAGGAGGCCCCATTTACATGAAAGATAAACAAAAAGGTGCACATGAATGGATTGTCGAGTTTGAAAAGTTACCCAACGATCTTGATCACTTTATTTTGTTATTTGACGGTGCATTAAAAACCATCAATTCTGATTATGAAGCCAAAAGACATAAAAGCTTGAGTCTCGAAATGCCCCATTTTGTTATTGCCAAAAAAGGACTATTCTATGAATGGATGAAAAATCGCGGCAAGATGGGTGGTCAGAATAAAATACCGCGCCTGGCAAACGATCGGCAATATCTTGACGAATTGATTGAATTGAATAAGTCGATGTAATTATTCTAAATCATTATTTATTCGATTATTTATTCTATTTTGTTGTTTTATTTTATACTTTAGGTCAAAATTTAAAGAACCATTAAATGCATATTGCTTTAGCCGGAAACATTGGAGCAGGGAAAACTACCTTGACAGAGTTACTTTCAAAACATTATTTATGGAATCCCCATTATGAAGATGTGGATGAAAATCCCTATTTGAATGACTTCTACATTGACATGCAAAGATGGTCGTTTAACCTTCAAATATATTTTCTTAACAGTCGGTTTAATCAGATTGTTGATATCCGAAGTTCAGAAAAAACTGTGATACAGGACCGCACGATTTATGAAGATGCTGAAATATTTGCACCCAATCTTCACGCTATGGGTTTGATGTCTACCCGCGATTTTAACAACTACCATTCCTTATTCCAGATGATGACCAAGTTTTTACAGGCGCCCGATTTGCTTATCTACCTGCGTGCATCGGTTCCTACTTTGGTAAATCAAATTCAGAAACGAGGACGCGACTACGAAAATTCTATCAGGATTGACTACCTGAAGCAATTAAACGAAAGGTATGAAGCTTGGATCAATCGTTATAAAGCTGGTAAATTACTGATTATAGATGTCGATCGTATTGATTTCCAAAATAATCCTGAAGATTTAAGTACTGTTATCGACCGTATTGATGCTCAGATTCATGGACTTTTTTAATTGAATAAAGAATTCATATTGTCACTTATTTAGCGTAAAAATATTAACTTTGAATAATATGCATTTAAGTCTTTTTAAGCTATAAAATTTATGAAACTTGTATTTGCCACCAATAATCAACATAAACTTCACGAGATTAATAAATTGCTCGGTGATTCAATCGAATTGTTGAGTCTCAATGATATTGGCTGTGACCATAATATTCCTGAAAATCAGGATACACTGGAAGGAAATGCTGCTGAAAAGTCGTTTTTCATCTACCAAAAATACGGAGTAAATTGTTTCGCTGATGATACAGGTCTTGAAATTGAAGCCCTGAATGGTGAACCTGGAGTATATTCGGCTCGCTATGCGGGAGAGGAGAGAAATGCTGAAAACAATATGAATTTAGTTTTAGATAAATTATCCAAAATAAAAAATAGGAATGCTCGTTTTAGAACTGTAATTTCGTTGATAATTGACGGACATGAAACTCAGTTTCAAGGGGTGGTGAATGGTCGTATTCTGGAAGAAAAAATTGGCAATACCGGTTTTGGTTATGACCCCATTTTTCAACCCGAAGAATCGAACCTATCTTTCGCCCAAATGCCTTTGGATGAAAAGAACAAAATCAGTCACCGTGGTAGGGCTGTTCAGAAATTAGTCGAATATTTAAAGAATATTTAATACATATTATGCCCGATGATAAAGTTTAAAATCTTGTTGACTCTCCTGATGTTTTCAGTGGCCATGCTTTCTGGATTCACTCAGCCTATCATTGGCGAATGGACTGATTATCAATCGTATGCCAATGCTAAAAACGTAGTCGATGCCGGTGAGAAGATTTATTGTGTTACCGAAGGTGGTTTGTTTTCCTATAATAAAACAGACAACAGCATTCAAAAAATGTCAGGAATTAATGGTCTCTCTGATGTCGGTGTTGATCGTCTTGCTTACAGCAAAGAGAATAATGTACTGGTGATTACCTATAAGAATGCAAATGTCGATTTATTAATTGGTAACCAGTTTTTCAATCTCTCAGATATTAAGCGGAAGCAAATAGCTGCCGATAAAACTATCAACAATGTGTTATTCATTGGTAACCTGGCCTACCTTTCTTGCGGCTTCGGAATCGTTGTCATCAACCTCGAAGGTAAAGAGATTAAGGATACTTATTTTATTGGTCAGGAAGGGGCTTATGTCAATGTGCAGGATATGACTACTGACGGCACCTTTCTTTATGCGGCAACCTCAAATGGTATTTACAAGGCTTTGGCTTCTGAGCCAAACCTCCAGAATTACAACAATTGGGTCCAATTGACCAATATCCCTCATGCAAATAATAAATTCAGTAAAATAAAAGCATTCAATGGGAAGATAATTGCCAATTATACTACTGACAATGATGCATGGACAGGTGATGAACTATATATACTGGATGGAAATATCTGGACCCGTTTTCTCCCTGATATCACTTATGTATCTGATTTAAAAATCAATGGAAATTTCATTGTATTCAGTGGAAGGGAAGATGTGCGCGTTTATAATGAGAATTTTGAATTGGTAAAGACTGTTTCCAGGTTTTTATTTGAAGGAAATGTCGAGGACTTTCTAGATCCTAAAGGGGCTGTTTTAGACGATCAGAATATGCTTTGGATTGCAGACCATAACAATGGATTGATCAAAGCGGGTACGAAAAATGAAAAGATTGTTCCTGATGGGCCTGTCGATAACAAAATATTTTCACTTACCGTCAATGGCAACGATCTTTGGATTGCTGCCGGGGGCTGGGAAGTCGCTTGGGGTAATTTATATAACAGTCCGCAGTTCCAGCTCAACAGGGAAGGAAAATGGTCGGTTTTCAATCGTAAAGTATTTCCAGCTGCAAATAATTATACTGACATAGGTAGTGTTGCAGTTGATCCAACAAATCCAGATCATGTCTTTGCAGGTTCCTGGGGTGGCGGCGTTCTCGAATTTAGAGATGGACAATTTGTGGCAAGATATGATAATTTTAACAGCACTTTGCAAACACAGGTTCCAAGTGATCCCACTGCTCCTTTTGTCCGCATCGGCGGAATGGATTTCGATTCGAAAGGTAATCTTTGGGTAACCAATACAGGAGTTGCCAAAGTGCTTTCCGTTTTTAAAACTGATGGAAAGTGGGAATCATTTAATTTAAGTGGAATCGCCAATCAGTATTCTATCGGTACAGTGGTGGTCACTCAAAATGACGATAAATGGGTTCTGATTCCCCGTGCAAAAGGGCATGAATTGTATGCATTGAACAGTACTAACGATGTATCGAAAGAACAACGTCTCGTTGCCTATTTTACCAATGGGAAGGAAGAACAATTAACAGAAATGAACGATGTCTATTGTATGGTCGTTGATCAGAATAACGAATTATGGGTGGGTACATCAACCGGAGTAGCTGTTTTTAGTGATCCGCAAAAAATATGGGAGGACACTCCGATGTATGCCACTAGGCCTGGATTGAACGTAAACAACGATGGCGTATTTCATCCATTACTCGAAAAAGAATCAATTACTGCGATTGCCGTTGACGGTGCAAACAGGAAATGGTTCGGAACTAAAAATTCAGGCGTATATTTAATTTCTGCTGATGGTGAAACAGAGATTCAACATTTTAATACCGAAAATAGTCCACTGCCTCGAAATGACGTATCAGATATCGCTATTAACAATAACACAGGCGAGGTGTTTATCGGAACCAGTGCCGGCCTAATTTCATATATGGGTCAGGCTACAAAAGGAAGCGACGAATTTGCTGATGTATATGTATATCCAAATCCTGTGAGAGAAACTTATGATGGTCCAATAGTTGTAAAAGGATTGGTGACTGATACGGATGTAAAAATAACTGATATCAGCGGTAATCTGGTTTACAAAACAACCTCGTTGGGTGGACAGGCAATATGGGATGGCAAAAATCTGAATGGAAATCGTTGTAAAACAGGTGTATACTTGGTTTTTATGAACGACCCTACGGGGGATAAAACCAAGATAACCAAACTTTTATTCATTCATTAAAATCGATTCCCAGTGCTCGAAAAAACAAGGGGCATCTTTTTGCATTCGGTCAAATATTCTGAAACCAGCATTATTGCAGTTATTTATACTGAAGCTTATGGCCGTCAATCGTTTATGGTAAATGGGGCACGAAGTAAAAAGTCGATAGCTAAGACGGTTGCTTTTCAACCGCTTTATCTTCTCGATCTTGAAATTTATTACAATGCCAATCGTGAAATACATCGTTTAAAAGAGGTCCGTATTACCAATCCTTATGCCACGATCCCTTTTAACATTCGCAAAAGTTCGGTGGTAATCTTCCTTTCCGAAATTCTTTACAAATGTTTAAAGGAGGAAGAACCCAACACCGGTTTGTTCGATTTTATATACAATTCGTTGAGTTTCCTTGATTTATCTGATCGGGGAATAAGTAATTTTCACCTCTGGTTCCTGTTTAAACTCACCCAGTTTCTAGGTATTTACCCCCGAAGTGAAAATGCACTAATCAGTAATTTTTTCGATTTGCAGAAAGCTCAGTTTGTCAACCATGAACCATCTCACAATCAATTTACCGATAAATATGTAACTTTGCTGTTCTCACGGCTCTTTGAGGTGGATCACTCATCGCTCGATAAATTGGATTACTCTCACACAGACAGGAGGTTAGTCCTTGAAAAGCTGTTGGAATATTACCGTATCCATTTTGATAGTTTGGGTGAAATAAGATCCTTAGATATATTAAAAGAAGTATTAAGTTGATGGATTATAAAAAATAATTGTGTATATTTAAATACTCACCCTAAGCAAGGTCTTATGGATAGCATATTTTTTTAACTTTGTAGACCATATAGATAGAACATGTTGCAATCGAAATTACAGAATATCAAAGGAAGTATATTTTCAGCAGTTAATAAACTGGTGTCTGAAACCGGTGCCATTGACTTGTCACAGGGCAAAACTGATTTTCCATGCCCTGAAAAACTGGCTGAATTGGCTGCTACCTATATCCGGTCGGGATACAATAATTATGCGCCCAACGAAGGAATCGGTGAATTAAGGGAAGTGATTTCTACCAGGGTGAAAAGAATGTATCAGCATTATTACAATCCTGAAACCGAGATTACAATCACCGCCGGCCATGTTCAGGCGATAATGACTGCCATAAATTCGGTGGTGAAAGATGAAGATGAGGTCATACTTTTTGAACCTGCCTACGAATCTTATGCCCCTGCAATTGCCAGTACGGGTGCACGTCCTGTTTATGTAGCCCTGAAGCTCCCTGACTTCCATATCGACTGGGAGGAAGTGCGTAAAATGATTACTTCCAAAACCCGGATGATCATTATGAATTCTCCTCACAATCCCACCGGGTCTGTGTTAGGTGAATCTGATCTTATTCAGTTGCAGCGACTAATCATCGGAACAAACATTATTGTACTAAGCGACGAAACTTTCGAATCGATCATGTTCGACCAAAGTACTCATCAAAGTGTAGCAAAATTTGATAAACTGGCTGACCGCAGTTTTGTAGTTTCTTCTTTTGGCCCTCTTTTCAATATCAATGGCTGGGCTATTGCCTATATTCTGGCTCCTGAAAAGCTGATGAATGAATTCAGAAGGATCATGCAATTCCAGATTTCCAATGTGAATACACCCCTTCAATATGCGCTTTCAGAATATTTATTGACTGAAGATGCCAAGAAAGACATCAGTGAAATGTATGAAGGCAAGCGCAACTATTTTAACCGATTGCTGGCTGGTAGTTTATTTAAAATTATTCCTTCACAGGGAAGTTATTTTCAGATTCTCGATTATTCAGCTATCTCTGATGAATCGGATGCTGATTTCACTTTCCGTTTGGCAACAGATTACGGAGTAGGTGTCATTCCTGTTTCTGCTTTTCTGCACGAGAAAAACAAATTGAAGATGGTACGTATTTGCTTTGCCAAGAGCAACGAAACCCTCGAGTTGGCTGCTGAACGTCTATGTTTGGTCCCTTCTTTAAAATAGAAATTTCTATATTGAAATACAAAAACCGGATCAAGACTCCTAAAGTCTTGATCCGGTTTTTGATTTTATACCCATTCCATCCCTCGAATAAATCCACTTTTTGGTTTTTGATTGAATACTTATTTTCAGCATTGAATATTTTTCCTTCCCTCAATTACTGAACCTTTTTTTTCAATTTCAATTACTTCTTAGACAGGTTCTAAATTCAATGCTCAGAATTTATGCAGCTATACATGGCGCGTTAATTCCAATTACAAAGACCTTACTTTTGCTATTCCCCATTGATACCTCTGTCTTACCCCATTGATACCCCATTCAGTGTAAATACGAATATAAATAATTTATATACTGTATATACACCGTATATAATACGCATTTATACGGTGTATATATGGTGTATATACGGTATATAAATGTTTTATATTCGTATTTACACTGAATGGGGTATCAATGGGGTATCAATGAGGTAAGACAGAGGTATGGCAAAGATAATACTATAATAAGGCAATGATATATCGGGAATTTAGGCAAATTAAGAACTTAAGTTTTCTGGGGTAGTTTTAAAAAATGGAATAATACAGTTGAAGGAGTTCACCTATAGAGAGTTGCATTTATATAGATATAAATTCTGCAATGAATTTTGCAAAGTAATGGAGAAGTATATATTGCTTCAAGTACCTGGACTTTCTATTAAACGGTCCGAGGATTAATTAGACTTAATTGGAAAGATTCACAATTTCAACTTGGAACAAATTCAGGCTGACTATTTACGACAATGCGATAATTTAGAAATTGGTTTTGTCTTCAATCCATAAAAAAAAGGGACACCTTGCGGTATCCCTTTTAATGATTATTTAGATTGAATAATCTATTTCCTGATCAGTAACCAACTATCGGCATATTTAGGATATTGAGTCCTGATGTTCTGAACTCGGTTACGGGCTGCGGCTTCTTCAGTAAAACTGTCGACACAAACCCTGTAATAACCAGTTTCGCTGTGCAGAATGATTGGTTTAAAACCTTGCTGAGTCAATTCCAATTTGTATTTACCTGCATTCTCGTTACTGCTGAAACTTCCAACAATTACGAAAAAGTTTTTGTTACTATAAGCTGCCTGATCCTCCGTAGTAAGTGTGAAATTTTCACTTCTTACAGAAACTGGTTTGCCTGATACAGCCTTATCAGTTGGTTCTGACATGGCATCAGAAGCAGGATTTACGCGTGCATCGGTTGTGGGAACAGGTACTGAGAAAACTTTGGTATCAGCAGTTGTTTCAGTTCTGGGAGTTGAAGCTTCGCTCTTTTTGGACGATTTGAATATTTTACATCCACTGGTAAGCAGGGCAAGAGTAAAGGCAACTAAGATGATTTTTTTCATGATGTTAATGTGTTAATTTTTCTTTCAAATTTAATAAAGATCTTGTATATAATTGTTCATAAGAAGGAAATCCTTCATTTATTTATTAATAATGCATTGTTAATGAACTTTTGGCTATCCTGCATACGCAAAAATTAAACGCTCAATCAGAAATGGAGCATATTTTTCAGGAACCGCTGACCTTTGACAGAACGGTAAAAACTGACCTGGCGAATGGCTTTTAAGCGGGTTTCAAAACTTTCTGAAAACATCAGCACCCAAGGACCAAGATCTTTGGTAGGTGAAATCAGATTTGCATTGTGCATTTCGAGTACTTTTTCAAGATCTTCGAAATAGCCGTGATAGAATATTCCCGATGTATGCGAGTATATAACGTAAGAATAGTACTTCATATTATAAGATTCGTTTTTTTGCCGCTTCACCATTGAGGTTTCATTACTTTCCTCTGGTCAGGGTGCAAAAATACAAAAAATGCACGATCTTTTTCAAGAACTTATGGTAGGAATAAAATTCATCCAATTACTTTCTTCAAGGTAATCTTCAACCACCATTACCTCATTGCTGAAATTGAAACTTTTAAACAGGGAAGTAATCTCTTGTTTGAGAAAATGCAGACCATTGGCGATTAAATCACTCCTATATCCCCTCTCTCCCAGGTTGATCACCATTTCGAAACAGACAATACGTCCTACAATTTGGCCCAATTTGACCATTTTACGCTGAGAAAGTTCCATGTTTAAATCAAAATCAAGCAACTCTTTCATCATTAAAGCCGATTGGGATGTAAAATGTAAATGTTTCAGAAATTGAAACAGGTTCGATTTTTTTGACTGCTTCATCATCTTCACAAGATTTTCGGAAATCTGAGCATACAATATATCGTTCGACCCCTCAAAAATCTGAAATGGACGGCTATCAATAATACCTCTTCCGGCGATATGATTGAGCTTGTAGGCCTGAGCACCAACAAGTTGAGTAGCAGATTGAGCCGCTTCCTGCATCAGATCAGTCACCACACTTTTTACTGAATTGGCTTCAAATCCGATCTGCGAAAGATCATTTTGGATACCTGCTTTAGCGCTGCTGTTGGCACACATTGCTGAACAAATTGTATAAGAGGCCTGAAGCCGTCCCAACCGATGCTGAACCTGGTCGTAGGTCAATAGAGGTCGACCCCCGACAAGCCTGTTGTTGGCGTGGGATATAGAGTCATCGAGCAGGCGCTGGATAAAGCCCATAGCCATTCCAGGGAATTGCATACGGCTTCGGTGCAGCAAATCGAGCATCATTTTTACCCCTGTAGTTCTGGGCGTAAGTCTTTGCAGTTTAGGTATTTCAACGTCAATTTTGTTTCGTCCGTAAGGAATCTGGTAAAGGCCTAAATTTTCATAAAACTCTTCAACGACAATTTTTTGGCCTGGACCATTCACATCACAGATAAAAAAGTCGATGTCACGTTTCAGATCTCCTGCGTGGCTTTGTTCGCGGGCTGTGAGTAACCAATATTCGGCCCAACCTGTAAGTCCGGCCCAATGTTTTGTTCCCTGAATATGGTAGATGCCTTTTTTTTCTGAAAAGGAAGTCTGCATACTAAGGGCATCGCTGCCAAAATCAGGTTCAGTAATCATCAGTCCACCCATATTTTGATGATGAAGGAACCGATCAAAAATAGGTGCTTTGGCATCATGCTGGGCATATTTAGCAACTGGCTGAAGGAACAATGCCGAATTGATTCCAAAGGTCAGCGATAAGGCCAGGGACTCATAAGACGCCGCAGCAAGTAAAGCAATACACTCTTCCATTTTGCAGCCACGGCCTCCAAATTCAGTTGGAATGCCTACTGATAAAGGATTTGCACTCATGATTTCGCGCATCACAAAAGGAGGCATTCCACGTGTAATAGCTATTTGATCGATATTAGCACGGTCATGATATACGAGTTTCATTTTGGTTTTCAAATTATTCAGAAACTCACCAAAAGGAATGTTTTGAACGTTGGTTTCCGTAACGGGATTTTCAATTTTAAAATTTACTTGATTCATCAATCTCCATCTATTTCGTTACACAAAATTTTTCTCTTAGGGTATATTTCTGCGCCGGAAGAGTTTGTAATAATTAACAAGGATAACATTTGAGTCCCTTGAATGTTTTTGAACTTAAATTTAATAGACATTTTATTATTTGGGGACACAGGGTTTCCTGTTAAAAAGATTAGGTCCACAGTATTCCATAGTAAAAAGAAAAGGTCCACAGTATTCCACAATAAAAAGAAAAGTTACACAGTGTTCCATCCCGAGTACTCGGGATGTGACACTGTGTAACTTTTTAAATAATAGGTTCATTTTCAGAAAAGGTGTAATTTTCAAACGCTAAGTTATACATATAATGCAAAATTCCATATAAAATGAAGAAGAAATCAAATAAATTTTTGCCCTATATTATTGTCTTGGCAGTAATCCTGATCGTTGGTTTGGTTGTGGGTAAGAAACAAGGTTGGTTTGGTAAAAACTTTGAGATTAATGTAGCAACTAAGGTTGTTGAAAGTAGAACCATTACTGAACAAATAACGGCGAACGGAAAGGTACAGCCTGAAACAGAAATTAAAATAAGTCCTGATGTCTCTGGTGAAATTATTGAGATGGATATTGAAGAAGGCGACGAAGTGAAGAAAGGGCAACTGCTATTGGTCATTAAACCAGATATTTATATCCAATCGCTCAACAGGGCGCAGGCTAGTTTAAGTTCTTCCCAGGCACGTTTGGCTCAAACCGATGCCCGTCTGATTGAAAGCGACATGGCTTTTAAACGTTCAAATACATTATTTAAACAAGATGCCATTCCGGTTTCAGATTTTGAAACTTCACAAGCTTCATATAAAGTAGCACAATCAGAAGTTAAGGCTGCACAATTTGCAGTTAAATCGGCTGAAGCATCAGTTGCTGAGGCTCAGGAACAGCTTGTGAAAACAAAGATATATGCTCCCATGGATGGTACTATTTCGCGCAAGAATGTTGAAAAAGGCGAGCGTGTGGTAGGTACAAACATGTATGCGGGAACCGAATTATTGGTGATCGCCAATCTACACCTGATGGAAGTGAAAGTGGATGTAAATGAGAATGATATTGTGCGCGTTAACCTGAATGATACGGCTTTGGTTGAAGTGGATGCTTATCTTGGACGAAAGTTTAAAGGAATTGTCACTGAAATTGCTAATTCGGCCAATGTGGTGGCTGGTTCAACTGACCAGGTAACCAATTTCAATGTAAAGATACTATTACTCGACAGCTCATATAAAGATCTTACCGATTCAGTTTCGGGCAAGAAATATCCTTTCCGTCCAGGTATGTCAGCAACGGTTGATATTCAAACGGAAACAAGAAAGAATGTGATATCTGTTCCTATTCAGTCAGTTACAACACGCTCGCTAAAGAGCAACACAACTGAAGGACCTAAAAAGGAGGAAGCTGATAAGGCTGAAGTTGAAACGGAAGCTGTGACTACACAGGGACCAAAAATAAAGGAAGAAGAGAAAGTGGAGGTGGTTTTTATATATAAAGAGGGCAAAGTGTACAAACAACCTGTAAAAACTGGTATTCAGGATAGCGAGAACATCGAAATTCTGACTGGGTTAAAAGCGGGTGACGAAATTGTGGTGGCTCCTTTTAATGCCATCAATAAATTGCTCAACGACAGTACATTGGTTAAAAAAGTAGATGAAAAAGAACTGTTTAAAGTGAAAAAATAAATTTTTATCGACCATGAAAATAAAACAGTTATCAGCATTCCCAATAGGAGTAGTACTCCTGGCTATAACCATACTGATGGACAGATATTTACCTGTTAATAACGTAGTTGATTTCATTCAGGGGATGCTTCTGGGATTATCTTTAGTATTGCTCTTCAAATATTATTACAAACGTTCACGAAAGACAGTGTGTAATTGAGTGAATGTAAACAGCTTATGAAATTAAATGATTATTTTTATTTGTGTCTATTTTGTAGAATTATATTTTCAAAAACTCATCACATTTAATTGTTTTATCTTATGGTTTATTTGAGGGTATGTCAATTGATAGGAAAAAAATCTGATAAAGAATCAACCTTAGAATAAATGGAATTCAAATATTTTAAGTTTGAATTCCAAAAAATTGTATCTTTGTATAAAACAAATGATATGTTCATAGAAATTTCAAGGGATACTAGTATTTCCAAAATTAATGAAGTATTAAAAAAGATCAATCCAGGTAAACTGTTTAACGCAAAAAAACATTGTGGTAAGGTGAAATGGGATGTTGATGGTGTAATATACCAAAAAAAATTACGCGATGAATGGAAATAGTATACTGATTGATACGAATATAGCTATTGCATTACTCAATGGAGAGGAACAAATAGCAATTAAAAGAATAAATTTCTTCTTTGTTAATTTCTAATCTACTCTCAATCGCCTTTTAATTCTCCATCTTCCTTCTTTTTCATCTTTTCACAATCCAGTAATATGTTATTGGTCAGCGTTCACAAGGTATTCTTCACTTCTCGTTTGAACAGTTTCTTTTAGAATTCAGTAAATATAAATTCTGCATTTTTAAATCATTATTTTGTTTTCCATTATAGTCGAAAAATAGGGTCTGAGAAGGTGTTTAGGGTTTTGTATTGCTTATCTTTGTATAAATGTTCACAATTGATAGTTTACCAATTTTATGGAATTAAAAAAATCAGAAATACTAAAGTCGTACGATGAATTGCCTGAGTTAAGCCAAAGTGTGGTTGATCTGTTGGTTGTAACATTTATAGGTGTAGCAAAATACGAAGTCGGCAGTTTTTTTCAAACCCATTTAAAAGCTACACTTACTCATAAAGAGTATGAAAATGTATTGATCAAATTGCGTAAGCAGGAACTTATTGTCTTTAATGACAGGAACTTTGATGTTCCTCTTTGGTTAAAACTTGAGCTATTTCCCAAAATAATTAAAAAGGTGAACTGCGTAAAGTGGGTGAGACATTTGCAAAATGAAAGAAGTATCTATTACGACAGACCCATATTACAATATATCAGGGATTACCTTTTTTCTTATTATGTAGAGGAAAATCAATATACAAAATATGCTGTTGATAACTTGATCAATAAAATAGGAGAAGCTCTTCCTATGTTTTTGGAATTGCTGGGCCATCCTGAATACGACAAGGCATTGATGCATTCGCCGCAGCTTTTCTTTGAATTACTTGATTATATCCAACTAATCAATGTTTTATATTTTAATTCTGAAGAAGCCGCAATTCTGTTTTTTGAGAGAAACAAAGAGATTAAAGGATTGCATGACCAGGTTAAAATTATAAAAGCTGAAAATCTATTCCAATCAGGTCAAATTGCCGAGGCCAATGAACTCATTGAAAATAGCTATACTACTGATTCGATACTTTTAAAATCACAGATTGAATTGTTCAAGGGTAATTTTGCCAAGTCGATTGCTTTATACGATTTGGCCCAAATTACCGGCAAGGATGGAAAGAAAAGGTCCAGGATTGAATTCAACATTGTTTATGAATTTTTGAATTGGCTAAATTATGTGTTTTATCCCGAAGGTCTTAATATAAAAAAGCTTGATGCGAACATCAAAAAGAAGGAGAAAGGTCGTGATATAGATGATCTCTTTATGCTTCCTCTTCTGTATTTCATTAAAAAGGACAGTGCTCAGGCTGATAAGACATTAAAGGCAATCAACGAGGTAACGTTGTTATCTCACCCAAGTTTTAAATCATTTTATTACCTGTTGTTGAACTACATCATTAATGGCAAACTAAACGTGACGCAAAAGCTTCATTGTGAAATGATCAGTACCAAATTGCTTGAAAACAAGCGATGGTTGTTCTTGCGTGAACTCAACCTCATGATTGAAAAGTCGAATATCAATTTAAAAATAGTTGGCACACCAATTGATAAATTGCCCGATACTCCAGCCTGTTTGACAGAACGTGTTGTTGTTCAGGAAAAATGGGAACTCATGTTGGATGGACTGTTAAATATTACGAGGGGCAATTCAGAACCGGGAAAAAAGGATGCGGCAAGTTCTAGGATTTGTTACTTGGTCAACCTTGATAAAGAATATTTACAGCCTATTTTGCAAACCATGAATGCCAAAGGGGTTTGGAGTTCAGGACGAAATATTGCGTTGAAACGATTTAAAGATCAACAAGTTGATGGCTTAAGCGAACAGGACCGTAGGGTGGCTACTGCAATTAGCTATTCTTCAGGTTATTATGGTGCCACGGAGTATTATTTTGATTTTAACAAGGCAATTGCTGAATTATGCGGGCATCCGTTTTTGTTTTTATATGCAAACCCAGCAGTATCCATAGAATTAATCAAAGCTCAACCTGAGATTATTACTGAAAATACAAAAAATGGAATCACTTTAAAAACCAATATAACTGATTCGGAAGAGAGAGTCGTTTTAGTAAGAGAAACTCAAACCCGTTACAAACTGATCACCCTAAGTCCTCAACAGCAATCAATTATCCGGATGATCAACCAGGGAATTGTTATTCCATCCAAGGGTAAAGCAAAACTCATTGAAACGGTCGCCAACCTGAGTGGGGTCATGACGGTTCATTCTGATATTGCTGAGGGAACAGCAGCTGTCAAATCCATTGATGCCGACTCACGTATCAGGGTTCAGATTGTACCTATTGCCGATGGATTGAAAGCTGAATTGTTTGTGAAACCACTGGGCATGGAATCGCCTTATGTAAAGCCTGGTAAAGGAAGTAAGGTTGTGTATGGAATCGTTGATGGCGAAAAATGTCAGGCGATCAGGAATATACCCCTGGAAAAGACCAATTCAGAGAAACTGACCGATGATGTTGCCCAGGTTTTTGATGCTGATCTGACCGATGAGCCGGTTACTTTCATTGATTCTTATGAATGCCTCAGTTTATTGGAAATCATCAATAAGCATTCGGATATTGCCATTTTGGAGTGGCCAGAAGGTGAAAGGTTCAGGTTGAAGAAATCGGCTTCGTTTGCAAACCTTCAGTTGCGTGTAAAAGGGAAAGGACAATGGTTTGAACTGGAGGGTGACCTTACTGTTGATGAGGAAACTGTGCTCAGCCTTAAAGAACTGATTGGCTTGACACGAAAGAGCAAGGGCCGTTTTATAGAACTTAAATCGGGTGAATATTTAGCACTGACAGAAGACCTTAAGAAACATATTGACGAACTGGAAGCCTATACAACCATCGATAAAAATGGTATAAAGGTTAACCGTTTTGCATCCCATGCACTCGAAGAAATTACCAGCAATGCGGCATCCTTCAAAACGGATAAGTCGTGGAGAGAATTTCAGAAAAAGATAAAAGATACTTCAACTCCTGACGCTTTACTACCGGTAACGTTGGATGCTGAATTACGACCTTACCAGGAAGAAGGATTTCGGTGGATGGCAAGGCTTAAAACATGGAATGCCGGAGCGTGTCTGGCCGATGATATGGGTTTGGGAAAAACTGTACAGGCAATTGCGATGATGCTGCACCTGGCAGAAAATGGTCCAATCCTGGTTGTTTGTCCCGCATCTATTGTGCCAAACTGGGGCAGCGAACTGCAGAAATTTGCTCCCACTTTGAATGTTGTGAATTTGAAAGCAGGTAACCGGGAAGACTCATTTTCATCGTTAACCGCATTTGACGTGCTGGTTATTACTTATGGTTTGCTGCAATCAGAGGATGATCGAATTTCGAAAATCAATTGGGCAATGGCTGTTTTAGACGAAGCACAAGCCATTAAAAATACACAGACTAAATCATCGAAAGCAGCCATGAATATACAGTCAGATTTTAAGCTGGCGTTAACCGGGACTCCCATTCAAAATCATTTGGGAGAACTATGGAACCTGTTTAATTTCTGCAACCCGGGACTGTTGGGAACCTTGGCGCAATTTACCGACCGTTATGTGAAAAATGAGATTCCTGCACAAAAAAGCCATTTGAAGAAACTCATTACACCATTTATTTTACGCCGTACTAAAAGCAAAGTGCTTGAGGAATTGCCACCCAAGACTGAAATTACACATTTAGTTGCTTTAAGTGAAAAAGAACTGGCCTTTTATGAAGCATTGAGGCGGGAGGCCATCAATACCATCGAAAACAACAATGGTCACAATGGGCAACAACACTTGCAGGCACTGGCAGAAATTACAAAACTTCGACTGGCGTGTTGTAATACAACATTGGTAAACAAAGATATTCATTTGCCTTCAGCAAAGCTTGAAGCCTTTTTTGAGATCATTGACGAATTACGTGTCAATAAACACAGAGCTTTGGTATTCAGCCAGTTTATAGGACATTTGGCCATTGTTCGCAAAGAATTAGACCGGCAAGGTATCAGCTATCAGTATCTTGATGGCTCTACTTCTATACCTGACCGTCAATTGGCTGTGAAAGCTTTCCAGGCGGGTAAAGGTGAACTTTTTCTTATCAGCCTTAAAGCGGGTGGATTAGGATTGAACCTTACCGCTGCTGATTATGTACTGCACCTCGATCCATGGTGGAATCCTGCCGTTGAAGATCAGGCCAGTGACCGGGCTCACCGTATCGGACAATTGCGCCCCGTGACCATCTATCGGTTAGTAGCCAAAAATACCATAGAGGAAAAAATAGTCAAACTTCATGCTACCAAACGCGATCTGGCCGACAGTTTGCTCGATGGCACAGATCAGAGCGCCCATTTATCAACCGTCGATCTGTTGAATTTACTAAAGGAAGCATAAAATTGGATATAATTATCCCAAATATGTACTCTAACCCATATTACGCATATTACCCATATTACGCAAATTACATAGTATGTAATTTGCGTAATATGGGTAATATGCGTAATATAAAGGAGTAATTTAAAACGAGTCACACGGATTGCCTCTATGAAAATATCGCCGCAATATTTCTTATTATGTATTCATCTTCAATCGTAAAGTGAGTTACTCATAAAAGGTTACTATCCATACCACTTACGACTTCTGTTGGTGGTTTTCAAACAGTCCATCGCAATATTTACATTGTTGACGATCTGGAAATCGAACATGCCCACGCAGATAAAGTCGGCGCCATTGTCGTAAGCCCATTTGAAGCCATCCTGAGGTTCGATGGAGCCTGCAGCCAGTACTTTAAACCCCATAACAGGCACAGTTGCTTTGCTCACAAAATCGATGGTACGTTCTGGAAAAAGACAAAACATGTTATTGTGGAATCGATTGTGGTCCAGGTATTCCTTCCCATCTACTTCGAAGGGGAAACGAAATTCACGTGGGTGGGCAGACCAATATTGATCATGGTGCATTGTTTTCATATAATAATCGGGTATGATTCCCTGATCGGCACATGCGATGAGCGATTCGACAGAATGGGCTGCCAATCCTGCTGTGTAGCCCTGTTTGCGGATGTAGGCAATCATTTCATCAATCACTTCTATCTTATTGTCACGAACCAGCCAATCGCACCAGTTTCCCTGAACCTGAATAATATCAACACCGAAATCAATGGCCTGATCAATGAATTCAAAATAAAGCTTCTTATCGGTATGTGGTCCTATTTTTGAAAGTGCACCATTATCAAGATTGGGACCTACCTGGGTAATTATCTTGATTTTGCTCCCTGTCATCTTCTTGTATTTGGCCAGCAGCGGATTCGATGGAAAGCCAATATTGATGGTGTTAATACCTGCTTGTTCGGCCAATATCAATGTTTCATACACTTTTTTCTCTGTATTGTAAGCTTTGAAAAGTGAAGATACATAGATCAGATCGCGCGAATGGGCCCATCCACCTATTAGGTTACCGCCTGCAATAATTCTGCTGATTTCATGCTTGCCTATTTTACCGGTTGGAAGTTTGCCTTTCAGTTCGCTCAAGGCAACCTGTTTTACCTGGATTGTTGCACCCGACATTACATCAACACCATAAGTATTAAAGTTACTTACAGCTCCCCAACCCATAACCCCCAATACTGGCAAGGTAGCAAGGTTCTTCAGTGCTTCACGACGCGATGAACTCTCTTCAGATGACGTGACCGGTATTTTTGTTCTATTACGGTAGTTTTCAATAAAAGTATCAATGCTGTAACCTTGTTCACGGTAAAAGAATAGGAATAAAAGGGCAGCAGCTTCTATAAATAGTTTATCGACCATGTATAAATGACCATCAGAAGCATTCATCATTGGATTGCCGAAAGGTGGGTATGCAAAATAATACATTGTCAACAGCAATGCTCCGGCCAATGCTGCATAGCGACTAAAGAACCCAATAAACAATGCAAGACCAATAAACAGAAGTCCATACATGTTTAGGATATCGGTAACCAATAATAAGGTTGGTGAGCTTGCAATCCATTGGTAAAATCCGGAAAGGAATCCAGTGGTATTGAGTAAAAATGAGGAGGCGCTCCAGTTACCTTGAACGATTTTGGAGATTCCCTCAAACAGAAAATGCCAGCCAATGGCAACGCGAAGAATGGTAATAAACAGTGGATGAATCTTTGGAATGACAGGTTTCATAAGTTAGTTATTGGTTGATTTAGTCTTTTAAACTCTCAATTACAAACAGAAATTTGAATTGTAATTCAGGTTTTAATTCAGGCGGTTAAGTTGGTGAAATTTAATGAAATTGCCAAATTAATTGGAATGTTTAAAAACATAAAAGCCTTTAGATAAATTATACATGGCTTAGCATTTCTCGTGTCAGGGAAAGTAAAAAATTACCCACTCTTAATTTATACCTAATTGCAAAACCAAAAGGCATATATTGAAGTCGTGATTTTTCAAGACTGAATACCGATAAGACTGTTATTGCTCAATTGCCGAGATTGCCGAGATTGCAAGGATTGCAAGGATTGCAAGGATTGCACATTTAGTATTTTCTTAAATTCTTTTCAATTCTTTGTTTTTAATTTATATTCAATCAACGCTGAATTGAGAGAAAAAGTGAAACTTGCAATCTTTGCAATCTTTGCAATCTCTGCAATCTGATTGGATGCTGAGACCTTTACTTTATCTATCATCTATACTGTTAATTGATGGTTTGCTTCCATATATTTGAGTACGAACCTGATTTCAGAATAGCTATAACTGTCGCCAATTGCAGTGCGGATTTCGGTTATTTGTTTAGTTGTGCTTTTTTCGATGTATGCCGAAATGGTTTTAACCCTTGAGAGTTCAACAAATCGGCTTATTTCCAGTTCCCCAATTCCTACATAATAGGCCAGATGCCCTTCTATGGTTGAAGCTGCAAAATTTCTTTCAGCTGCAATTTCTAAAATTGACTGTCCGCTTATAAACATTTCGAAGCTGATTTCCTTGGTATCCATCCCTACTTTTTCGACTTCTTTGTCAGCACCAACGGATAAATCCATTCCGTTCAGTCGACGAAAATCAATCGCCATTTTAAGTATTTCCTTACCAAACTGCTGAAGCTTTGTTCCCCCCATTCCCTTTATTGCCTTCAGCTCTGCTCTGGAAGCAGGTAATGATTGTGCAATTTCAAGTAAAGTGTTCTGTGGAAGGATACGGTATATTTCAACACTCGACAGTTGGGATTTTTCTTCACGCCATTTCTTTAGTTTGGTATAAAAATCAGGATGCGTGGTAAATGTCGATGAGCTGGCTGATTGTTGGCCTTTCATGCTGAATTCAGGAATCTCTATGGCGGCTTTCGATTTTGTTTCGAGGTAACTTTTGATGTTGAACCCATTTTTACATAAATCGAAGCATACTTTCTTTGTGTAAATTTCCTTCCGCAGTTTATCCCCAATTTCGTTAAAGCTTTTGCGGATGGCCTTGTTATCAGTTTCAAAAGTAGCTACTGATAAAGGCTTTGCTATTAATAGTTCCAACTTTTCGGAGAAATAACCGGAGGCTTTTTTTATCCGATCCTGAAGTGCCTGATTTTCTTCAGCATTGGCTCCTGCCATAATTATTTGACGAAGCTGATGGTCAAATTTCACTCCTACTTCAAGCAGTTCTGTTTGCAATGGTGTCATCATTCCAAGCAATTGCGTTTTAAGAGTGCCTAGTAAATTTGCCTTATGTTCTTCCCAAAGTTTCTGCAAATTCTGTATTTGCCAAAGTATGGGTCTAAAATCAAACAATTCGGTCATCAATTGTTGTACATATTCCTTGCGTGATTGTGTCAACTCAGCCTGTCCGGGTTGTTTACGTTCCACTTCACCACTGAATTCAAGGACAGTTGAATCGTTTTTGACACTGAATGGGGCGATAGTCGAACTAAGCACCAATCCTTCCATTGTTTTACAGCGGCTCAATGCCACATATACCTGGCCATGTGCAAATGAAGCACGAGCGTCGATAATTGCCTTTTCAAAAGTGAGTCCCTGACTTTTATGAATGGTAATAGCCCAGGCCAGTTTAAGGGGATATTGAGTGAATGTGCCAATGATATCTTCCTTGATTTCCTGAGTAGTTTCATCAAGTTTGTATTTGGCATTTTCCCATACCTCTCTATTCACATCAATGGCGTCTTGATCCAAAGGGCAGCGTACCTCTATTTTATCGTCAATAATATTGATGATTTTGCCAATTTTACCATTGTAGAAACGCTTCTCAGGTGACGAATCATTTTTGACAAACATAACCTGCGAACCAACTTTTAATTCCAATTCAGGATCAGTAGGATAGGAGTACTCGGGAAAATCTCCTTTTACATCAGCTTTAAACTTGAATGATTTAGTCTTCAGCGTGGTCAATTTTGCATCATTGATCTGTTTCGCCTGGTAATTATGGGTGGTGAGTGTAATGTAACCTTCTTTCTCATCAGGGGTAAAGCCAGGAATGTATCGTTTGTTTAATTCCAAAAGAGTAGCATCATCCAGTTGGTTTTCACGAACCTTATTCAGCAGGTTGATAAACTTCGGGTCACTTTGCCTAAAAATATGTTTCAATTCGATGCCTGTGAACTTAGAGCGTTTCAGGGCATTGCTGCTAAAGAAAAAACAGGTGTCGTAATAAGGTTTCAGAATGTTCCACTCGTCGTCTTTTATAACGGGAGCCAATTGCTGTAAGTCGCCAATCATTAATAATTGCACTCCGCCAAATGGCTTATTGCGGTTTTTATAGCGGCGCAAAACTTCATCAATGCCATCAAGAATGTCGGCGCGCACCATACTTATTTCATCGATCACCAACAAATCAAGGCTTTTCATGATGTTGATCTTTTCTTTACTGAAACGATTAACTCTGCCTGCCATATTTCCATATCCAGCAACGGTGATGGGTCTTATCTGTTCAGGATTCTGTGGTATTTGAGGCCCAAACGACATTTGGAAAAATGAGTGAATCGTCACACCTCCAGCATTGATAGCTGCCACACCTGTTGGAGCTACCACAACCATCCGTTTGGGCGACAATATTTTAAGGTTACGTAGAAAAGTGGTTTTACCGGTTCCCGCCTTCCCTGTCAGGAATATATTCTGATTGGTATATTGGAGAAAATCAAAAGCAAGTTCTAATTGCGGGTTGGTCTGGTGTTCCATTTTTGATTGAATTATCTGTCGATTCTAACTATTTTAATTTTTATGAAATTAGCAGGTTGATCAAAGAAACTTACTATATAATTTCCTTACACTTTTGTGTGAATGGACTCTTCCTTCTTCAAAATCTTTCAATCCCCTGTCGATTGAATCCAGTAAATCCTTTTCAACATCAGAAGATGAGTCTACTGAATTATAGTTATTCGAAGCTAAATCTTCATCCATAATTATTACTACCCGAACAGCCTTTCCCTGAGCATTTTTCAATTCATTCTGAACCTTTTTGGGAATAGGAATAGATTGATTATTTACTTTTGATTTGAATTCTATTGTTCTCATGATATTATGACTTTAAACAAAGGTAATGAATTTCAATCATATAAAAGGTCATTTTGAGTGGTAATATTTCATTAAAAAACAGTCTTTTAAAGATATTTAAAAATGTATAGGAAATGATCTAATCAAAAACAGCAGTCTGGAAAATCATTCCAGACTGCTGTCTAATACGTTTAATAAATAAAGTATATTTACTGAATCATTTGATCCAATTTAACTGAAAACTGTTTAGCTGACCACTGCAAACTTTGCATCTTTACTTTCTTCTACTGTCTTCACTTTTGGCGTTTTCATTGTACTTACCAGCAGGGTGGCGATGAGTAGGAATACTCCGGACACAATATATCCATTGCTGTAGGAGCCCGTTCTGTCGGCAACAATACCTCCCAACATTGGCCCAATCACACCTGCAACTCCCCAACCTGTAAAGATCAGGCCATAGTTTACCCCGAGGTTTTTCATCCCGAAATATTCAGCAGTGGTGGTGGGGAAAAGGGAAAATACCGCACCATAAGCCAGTCCGGCAATTGCTGATCCCATGATCAATAATGGAATAGAAGTATAGAACATGAATAGAAACATATTCACTGCCTGAATCAAAAATACAATCATCATGGCCCGAGTTCTGCCTACCTTATCCGATAATATGCCTGCTCCTAAACGCCCTGATGCATTTAAAACCGATAAGATTACGATCAACCAGTAGCCAGCTTTCCAATTGGCCTGAGCTTCTGCAATCTTTGGGAGGTGGGCAATCAGCATCAGGCCAGCTGTTGCAGCAAGGGCATACATAATCCATAACAAATAGAATTGAGGTGTTTTGGTGACCTGGTCCCAAGTGAAATCATTTCCTTTGGGTGCTGGGGTGGCCTGTTTGCTGGATGCTTTTGGAGCCTCAACTTCTATCGGATTTGATAAAAACAACGAGAGAAGGGTAACTGCGCCAATAGAAAATACTCCCAGAATAATAAAGGTCGTACTGATGTCATAATTTTTCAGTAAATTCGCAGTAATTGGAGTAATGTAAACTGGAGATAGTCCCACACCTGCAACTACAATTCCGGCGATCATTCCTTTTTTGGACGATTCGAACCATTTCATTGCACAGGGTGTGGCAGCAGAATAACCAAGGCCAATACCTATTGAACTAATAATACCAAAAGTAATAATCAGCAACAAATGGCTGTCTTTTGTTGCAAGACTAGATAGTATCAATCCTGCGCCAACCATGAACCCTCCAAAAATGGAGACCATTTTAGGGCCAAATTTATCCTGTGCCTTACCTGCAAATACCATTGTAATTGCAAAAACTGCTGCTGATACAGTAAAGGGAATTGAGGCTTCCTGACTTGTCCATCCCCAGTTGTTAATGAGTGCTTTACCTATCACACCCCAGGAATAGAGTACTCCCATGATCAGGTTTATGCCCAGTGCGGCAAAGGTGATGATCCAACCTTGTTTGTTAGTCGATTTGTCCATTTTATTTAAGAGATATTTGGGTTCTTAAAATAATGTATAAATATTCAATTTTGCTAATTTAGAATGAATTATATTTTAGTTTGAAACTAAAATACCATTAATGGTATGTATTTGAAAGATAATATTCGAATCTGCTTAAAAGAATGGATATATAACTCTATTTGAATTTATTATTTTCAAGAAGTATTCCCTGTTTCAATTTAATTCTACTGTCGTGTCAAGGCTGCTATGTCGCAGCAACTTTAATGTGTTGACGCGATACCTAAAAATTGTTAGAATTCCACCACGCTCCAGTTATTCTGATAGGTGCAGAGCACCTTTAATATTTGTAGAAATAGGTGAAATACCGCAACCCCAAGGTGCAGCGCACCGAAATTTAATTAGGGTCTGCTGAAAAACTCACAATGTCAATTTGACCATAAGGTATCCCGAGCACTCGTGATCAATATAAAAGAGCTATTCAGCCCCTAGTAATCGGGGACTATCTTGATGAGTATATTTCTTCACCTTCCTCTCTACTTTTCAAAATAAGCAATCGATCCTGGATTTCTCCCTCTGTTCCGATGGAATGGGTTGGTGTTTGAGTGTCATTTTCTGATATCTTTCTGATACCTTTCTGATACCTTTCTGTAACCTAGGGTTACAGAAAGGTATCAGAAAGGTATCAGAAAGATATCAGATGATGGCATGTTATCCCTGGCATAATTGCAGTTGTACATTCTAATTCCTTATTTCTTATTCGATATTTATAATTCCTTATTCCTAATTCCTTATTCGATATTCAATATTAAAGAAAGAAAGAAAATAAGAAATAAGAAAATAAGAAATAAGGAATAAGAAATAAGGAATAAAAAATAAGGAATAATAAAAGAAATAAGGAATAAGAAAAAAAGTAAATTGACAAATTGTATACTCAATAATGAAAACTACTCATGAAAATCATTCGACAGAACCCTGAACTCAGTTCGTCTATTGAGACCTTTGGCTATTTCCTGTTGTTCAGGTGTGAGTTTCAGAATAAATTCTTCTGTCAGTTCGTCGTTACGTTTTAGGAAGTCGTATTGTTTTGCAATGGTGCGGGTTACCTTCTTGGGCCATGTTTCGCCGTAGCCTTTTGCAACTAGCCGTGCAGGATTGATTCCTTTTGAAATTAAGTAATCTACCACTGACTGAGCTCTTTTCTGTGAAAGTTCAGAATTGAATTCCGCACTGCCAACATGGTCGGTATGAGCCATTAGTTCGATGGTAATGGTTGGATTCATGGTCAATAACTGAACCACTGAATCGAGGGCCAATTTTGATTCTTCGGTGATTTCATAACTTCCGAAGGCATAATTGATGTTGTTTACCTTGATGGGTTCATTGGTAGGTGAGAGCTTGAACTCGAACCTGAATTCCTTGCTGTCTTCCAATCCAACAGTCGAAGTTCTAACCTTATCGTTCAAGTAGCCATCCTTAAAAGCTGCAAATATATAATCCGTTTCAGGTTTTAGCTTGATCTGAAAACGTCCTCCATCAGCTCGCATTTTCAGGTTAGTGCCGTCAGTTCCAATGATACGGATCATTGCACCATCAATTTTCTGGTCAGTTTCCTTATTGGCAATTTCACCGGTAACATTGAATATTTTTGGGGGCAGGTAGAATGAATAAATATCATCGCTTCGTGAGCCTTTTCTGTTGGATGAAAACAATCCTTTTGTCACATCCCCTTTGATAAAAGTCATGCCAAAATCGTCGCCAGGTGAGTTCACAGGCGCTTTCATGTTCTCCACAATCCATTTCTTATTTTCATCTTTAACGGCTTTGAATATATCGAGACCGCCCATTCCGGTATGGTAGTTGGATGAAAAATACAATTCACCGTTATCGCGAATGGTAGGGAACATCTCGTCGCCAGGGGTATTAATTTCAGGGCCTAAATTTACGGGTTTATCAAATGTGCCGGCGCCTTTTTCAGTTGCCATCCATATATCTTTACCACCGTACCCACCCATACGGTCAGACACGAAATAGAGCTGTGTTCCGTCATCACTCAAGGATGGTTGAGCAGCTATCAGGCTATCTCCCACCAATTCGATCAACGTTGGCTCCGACCATTCACCTCTCGACTGATTAGCAGAATACAATTCAGCACCCAAATCTTTTGTTTTGTCAAATCGGCAACGGGTAAAGATAATTTGATCACCCCTGGCGGAGAGCGTTGCAGCACCTTCATCGCTGGTAGTGTTGATGAGTTCGTTTTCTTCAAGTAATGTAGGCGTTTCCCATTTCTGTTTTTGTATACCAAACTTGCTGGTTAGCAAATCGGAGTATCGTGTTCCAGTAATATTGCTGGTTCGTTTTCCGGTAACCAATTCGCGTGTGGAAGTAAAAATAATCTCATTGTCACGTCCTCCGACAAAAACAGGGCAGTAATCACTATTTTTCGAGTTCAGTTCTTTGACTATATTTACAATGTATCTGTTTGGTTTTTCGAGCCACCCACCTGCAACAACACAGGCCTGCAAACCATTTTTGGCATATTGGTCATCTGGTTTTATGCCTAAATAGGTTTGGTACCAGGTACTTGCATCTTCGTATTTTTGTGTAGCCCTCAAACAATCGGCATAATGCAACATGCACAATGGTTCGGCATAATTTCGTTTGATGGCATTCTTATACCATACAGTAGCCTTGGCAAAATCGCTTAGTTTGAAATAGGATTCTGCAATACGGAAAGCTATCTTTGATTTTTCCTCACTGAGTTTTTGACTCCTGTATGCTTTTCTGTATTTTTCAATGGCATTGTAATGTTCACCGATCTCAAAGGATACCTCACCGGAACGCACTGATCTCTGGGCAGAGCATGCTCCAAGCAGAACAACCATTAATATCAATAGTATTTTAGAAAAGGTCTGGTTCTTCATTTTACAAATCAACGTTACGCGGTAAAAGTAACCAATTTAAATCCATTCTGAAAAACGAATAAGGTTTATTTAAAGTATTGGAAAACTGATAAAAGATGGTTTTTCTTTTCAGTGGAGGAATTATGTCCTTTTTTAGCTCAGATCAAGGGCTAATATTGTTGTTTTACTGTAAAAAGGTTTTGCAGTAAAAAAGAGAAAGGTACGAAGATTTTTTAATATATGACCCAGTGTACTTTTTTTTATTTAGGGTCTGAGGACACTTTCGATAGTAAACAAAAAAAGGCCTCCGCATAGTACGAAAGCCCTTTGTAAGTATATTAAAAAAAAACTATTTTACAAATAGTAATTCCCTGTATTTTGGCAGTGGCCACAGTTCGTTGTCAACAATTAATTCAAGACTGTCGATATGGGTACGAATATCATCAAGATAAGGTCTCACGGTCTTTTCGTAAGCATACGTTTTTTCCTTTTCATTCTCAATGATATTGGCCACCTTGCGGGCTTCAACCAATTCTTTTACTTTGGCTTTAATGGCCGAAACATGACCACCAATTTCCCTGATCAGCTCTAAACGGCCAGCGGATAGTGATTTATATTCGGCATCGCTAAATACCAGTTTCAGGTTTTTAACGTTTTCAAGCAGTGTCGACTGGTACTGAATGGCAGTAGGAACGATATGGTTAATGGCCAAATCACCTAATACGCGGGCTTCGATCTGAATCTTCTTGGTGTATTTTTCCAATTCAACTTCGATACGTCCTTCAATTTCTCTTGGACTTAAAACACCCAGTTTGCTGTACATTTCAATAACACGTTTGTCGTGCAATGCTTCAAGAGCACTTGGAACGCTGGTGATATTGGTCAAACCGCGACGAGCTGCTTCTTCTTTCCATTCAGGGCTATAACCATTTCCATCAAAGCGGATTGCTTTTGATTCGATGATCAGTTTTTTCAATACCTGGAAGATAGCTTCGTCTTTCTTAACCCCTCCTTCAACCAATCCATCTACTTCTTCTTTGAATTTAATCAGCTGATCGGCTATGGCAGTATTCAATGCTATCATTGCTGAGGCACAGTTTGCTGAAGAACCTACGGCACGGAATTCAAAACGGTTACCGGTAAAGGCAAACGGCGAAGTACGGTTACGGTCAGTATTGTCAAGGATGATTTCAGGAATACGGCCAATGTTTAATTTCAAGGCAGTCTTTTCATCTGGAGTCATCTTACGGTCTACAACGGCTTCTTCCATCATATCCAACATTTTGCTCACTTCTGTACCAAGGAATGCTGAAATGATGGCTGGAGGAGCCTCGTTTGCACCCAGACGATGAGTGTTTGGAGTTGTCAAGATGCTGGCACGTAACATATCCTGATTTACATGTAATGCTTTCAGTGTATTGATCACAAAGGTGAGGAACTGAAGGTTTGATTTTGGATTCTTTCCAGGAGAGAATAAATTGACACCTGTATCAGTACCCAATGACCAGTTGTTGTGTTTTCCTGATCCATTGATACCGGCGAATGGTTTTTCATGGAAAAGAATTTCAAAATTATGACGACGTGCAATCTTTTTCATCAAGTCCATGACCAACTGGTTGTGATCATTGGCAAGATTACATTCTTCATAGATCGGAGCCAATTCGAATTGATTGGGAGCTACTTCATTGTGTCGTGTTTTACAAGGAATTCCCAATTTGTATGCTTCATTTTCCAGGTCTTCCATGAAACGGAATACACGGGTAGGAATGGAGCTGAAATAATGATCGTCCAATTGTTGATCTTTAGAGGCAGAGTGGCCCATTAAAGTACGTCCAGTCATGATAAGGTCAGGACGAGCCATAAACAAAGCCGAATCTATAAGGAAATATTCCTGTTCCCAGCCTAGGTTGGCAATTACTTTGGTGACATTTTTATCAAACATCTGGCATACATCAGTGGCAGCTTTATCAACTGCACTAAGCGCTCTCAGCAATGGTGTCTTATAGTCAAGCGCTTCGCCGGTGTATGAAATAAAGATGGTAGGGATGCACAATGTATTGTCTACGATAAAAGCTGGTGACGAAGTATCCCAAGCAGTATAGCCTCGGGCTTCGAAAGTTTGACGAATACCTCCGCTTGGGAACGAAGAGGCATCAGGTTCTTGTTGAGACAACATTGAGCCGGACAATGATTCGATGACTGTACCATTTTCAGCATGAACAACAAATGCATCATGTTTTTCAGCTGTACCGTCAGTTAAAGGATGGAACCAGTGCGTAATATGAGTTGCTCCATTTTCTAAAGCCCATGCTTTCATGCCCTGAGCTACCTGTTCGGCCATTTTGCGGTCGATGGCTGTTGCGTTGTCATTTGCATCAACAACTGCTTTATAGGCTTCTTTAGACAGGTATTTTTTCATCTTGGTACGATCGAATACCAACATGCCGTAAAAATCAGAAACTAGGTTGTCTTCTCTTTTGACTTCCACTGGTTTTCTGTGAAGAACTTCTTCCAAAGCCATAAATCTGAATTTTGCCATAACTTAAAATTTTTTAAGGGTTGATTTTTTTTGTATTGTATGATGAATCATTTCGATATTTTCAATACAAAAATATATAAAAAACAAACTAACCTGCAAAAATTGAAGGTAAATGATTGAAAATTTACAATTCTTTTAACAAATACCTCAAAAAATTACATGATATTTGAAAAATATATAAAAAATATTCAGAATGCTACTATTTAAGAATATAGTGAGGTGGTGAATTTACGAACTGAAGTTGAGATGGATAAGGTACAAAAAAACATCCTCGCCGGTTCTGATTTCCGGGGAGGATGTATATATTGTACTATGATTATTTTTTACTTTTTCTTTTTCTTCTTTGGCTTAATTGTTTTGGCAGTTTTTTCTTCTTCCATGATAAGAGTTTTCCAATCGTTCGGATTATCTTCCGACAAGTCGACTGTAGCGGTGTAATCTTCTTTGTTGATGATTAATACTTTAACTTTCTGATCCAGGAATGTTTCAATTTCATCGAGGACAGGTTTCTCTTCTGGACTGCAAAACGAAACTGCCAACCCTTTTCTTATTCCACGTCCGGTTCGTCCAACCCGGTGAACGTAGTTTTCTGCCACTTCAGGCAAATCGTAATTGATAACGTAGTCAACATCTGGAATATCAATTCCCCTGGCACTTACATCAGTAGCAATCAGTATTTTTACCTCTCCGGTCTTAAATCGGTTCAATACATCTATCCGGTCCTTCTGTTCTTTATCGCCATGGATAGTAAGGCTTTCAATTTCAACCCTTTCCATTGCTTTAAATACCCTTTCGGCCCTGACTTTTGTACGAACAAATACCAATATCTTCGAATCAGGATGCTCTTTCACCAATCGTTCCAGAAAATAACGTTTGTCATCCATATCAATCATGGCTACTGAATGGGTCACATTTTTTGCCACCGGATTTTTGGGTGATATTTCTATCCTGATGGGGTTAGAGGTCAATGAATAAGCCAATTCCTTGATTTCAGTACTTATGGTAGCCGAAAAGAAGAGGGTTTGCCGGTTTTTGGGGAGGTGGTGAATCAATTGCCGTATATCGTTAATGAACCCAAGAGCCAGCATGTGATCTGCTTCGTCCAATACCAGAATTTGAATTTTTTCCAGAAGTATATGGCCTTGACTAACCAGGTCAAACATTCGGCCAGGGGTAGCCACTAAAATATCCACTCCGTTTTTAAGGGTCGAAATCTGTGGATCCTGATCAACACCTCCAAATACACAAGCCGTTTTAACTCTTGTATATCGACCGATAGTCTGAAAGACTTCAGTAAGCTGCAGGGCAAGCTCACGCGTCGGTACCATCACAAGACAGAAAATATAATCACTGCGGCTGCTGCTTTTCATCTGATGGATGATATCGATCACAGGGATAGCGAAGGCAGCAGTTTTACCTGTACCTGTTTGAGCAATTGCCAAAACATCATCCCCTTTTAAAATGGGGGTGATTGCTTTGTATTGTATGTCAGTTGGTCTGCGGAAACCTAAGCTTTCCAGACTCCTTTTAATGTCGGACGAAATGCGATAATCATCAAATTTCATATAAACGTAAATTTGTAGGGGTACAAAGTAAGGCATTTTTACCCTAATTCATGGTAGTCTATTTGCAAGATGATTCAACTGTTTGTTGATTTAAACAGTTGATCATCAAAACGACTGGCAATGTGGTTCCAGAAAGTGTATACTATTGAATTGAACTAATTTCAGACTGCGGAGAGAGAGGGATTCGAACCCTCGGTACCCTTTTGAGGTACACACGCTTTCCAGGCGTGCCAATTAAACCACTCTTGCATCTCTCCAATAGGTTTTGATTCTTAATTTCAGGGGCGCAAAGTACGAAAAAAATACAATAAACAAAGGGCTATTCACTAATTTCGCCTATCAGGCTTTTACTCAAATGCCATTTGATTTCTTCCTGCTCTATACCTTGCCCCAAAAGGAACATTAATTTGGTAATTGCGGCTTCGGTAGTCATATCTTTACCACTTACCACACCTGCATTTTCAAGTTCGTTGCCAGTGCCATATCTTCCCATATTGACAGCACCACCCTGACACTGAGTGATATTGAGGAATATTATTTTCCGTTTAATGGCATTTTTTATCTGACTGATCATCCATCGGTTGGTGGGAATATTTCCTGAGCCGAACGATTCCAAAACTACCCCTTTAAGGCCGGGAATGTTGAGTATATTTTCGAAGACAACGCGTCCCATTCCTGGGAAGAACTTTAAAACAACTACATTTTCATCAAAATGAGTCCTTACTTTGAGTAATCCATTGTTGGCCGAATGGTGAATATTCTCTTGAAAATAGATTATTTCAACTCCGGCATTGGCCAGTAAAGGGTAATTTACAGAAGAAAAAGCGCTAAAATCGTCGGCATGTCGTTTCGATATCCGATTGCCACGAAAGAGTTTGGAATTAAAATACACACATACTTCAGGTACTATGGCAATCCCGTTTTTTTTTGCAGCTGCTATCTGAATAGCCGTAATCAGATTTTCCTTGCCATCAGTTCTTAATATTCCTATTGGAAGTTGGGCCCCCGTCAAAACAATGGGTTTATCTAAATTCTCAAACATATAACTCAGGGCAGAAGCGGTATAAGCCATCGTATCCGTTCCGTGCAAAATGACAAATCCATCGTATTTATTGTAATTTCGTTCGATCATGTTGGCAATTTTAATCCAAATGGCCGGAGTCATGTTCGACGAATCAATTGGTGGTGAAAAGGCAAGTACCTGAAGGTTATATCCCAGACGATTGAGGTCTGGTACTTCCTCCTGAATATGATCAAATTTGACGGGTACAAGAACTCCACTTGCTGTCTTTTGAACCATTCCGATTGTACCACCGGTATAAATGATTAGGATTGAAGGCTTGTAATTCACTTTTTATTTATATTGACTGATGAAACTCTTATATTCCAAATAGTTTTCTGGCATTCTCAGTGGTAATCTTTGCAATATCTCCCACTGTCATTTGGTGAAGTTCGGCAATTTTTTGCGCAATATAAACAAGATAGGAGCTTTCATTTCTTTTTCCACGAAAAGGGACAGGTGTTAAATAGGGAGAATCCGTTTCAAGGATCAAGTGTGCTGGGTCAATTTTGCTGATTATCTGGTCCATACCGCTTTTCTTGAAGGTTACAATACCACCTACACCAATTTTGAACCCAAGGGCTATTATCAATTGTGCCTGATCAAAAGTTCCGGTAAAACTATGAAATACCCCTGTCAGCTTTTTATCATTCGGCTCAGTCAATACTTTATATACCTCATCAAACGAATCGCGTACATGTATCACTACCGGCAATTCATATTGACGGGCAAGTTCAAGTTGAAAGCGAAATGCCTGAGTTTGTTCCTCCAGAAAAGCAGTTTCCCAAAATAAGTCGATACCTATTTCACCAATACCGTAAAACTTACGCTTTTTAAGCCAGTATTCAACAAGCTGTAATTCTTCCTTGTAATCACTATTCACCGATGTGGGATGCAGTCCCATCAATGGGATACATATATGCGGATAGGTGTCAACCATATCCAACATATTCTTTACCGTAGAACTGTCGATGTTTGGAAGAATAATTTTCCTGACATCGTTTGAATAGGCGCGCTGAATAACTTCATCACGATCCTGAGTGAAGTCGGTTGAATAAATATGAGAATGGGTATCAATCAACATTTTCTGGTAAATTTCATCAAAATAAGTGAAAATTAACCACCCATATATGAAGGGAATATTATTTTATTATTTTGGAACAACAATTTTTTTAAGTTTTGTTAAAAATAAGTGAAAAAAAGTGTCTAAAGTACTTAAAGTGTCTAAAGTTGAGGGTGCCCCAATTACTTTAGGCACTTTAATTACTTTAGTTCACTTTAAGTACTTCTTTACACTTTGGTTAAACAATCCCCTGGGCCAGCATAGCGTCAGCTACTTTGACAAAACCTCCAACATTGGCGCCCACTACATAATTTACTTTGCCATCCTTTTTACCGTATTTTATACAAGTATCATGAATTTCTTTCATAATGCGGTGCAAATACATATCGACTTCTTCTTTCGGCCAGTTCATACGGATTGAATTTTGCGACATTTCCAATCCTGAAACAGCCACACCACCAGCGTTAACAGCTTTTCCCGGAGCAAAAGTAATTGCTTCGGTCAAATAGGTTACTGCCTCAGCGGTGCAACCCATGTTTGAAGTTTCTGCAACCAGGAAACAGCCATTTTTAACCAAGAGTTGAGCATCTTCCAACGTTACCTCATTTTCGCAGGCACATGGAATTGCTATATCAACAGCACATTGCCATGGTTTTTTATCAGCAATAAACTGAGCACCGAATTCTGCAGCATAAGGCTGAACCACATCGTTATTTGAAGCACGAAGTTCAAGCAAGTAGTCTATCTTTTCGCCTTTAATACCATCTGCATCATAAATATATCCATCAGGTCCTGAAATGGTCACCACTTTTCCACCCAGCTCGTTGATCTTGGTGATGGCGCCCCAGGCTACATTTCCAAATCCTGAAACACTAAATGTTTTTCCTGCCACTTCCATACCTAAAGAGGTTAACATGTGCTGAACAAAGTAAACAGCCCCGAACCCTGTGGCTTCAGGACGGATTAGACTGCCGCCCCATGCAATTCCTTTGCCTGTTAAGACACCGGTAAATTCATTTTTTAGACGTTTATACTGACCGAAGAGGTACCCAATTTCGCGGCCCCCTACTCCAAGATCTCCTGCCGGAACATCTGTATTTGGTCCAATATGGCGATACAATTCACTCATAAAAGATTGGCAGAAACGCATGATTTCATTGTCCGATTTGCCCTTGGTACTGAAATCAGAACCTCCTTTTCCTCCTCCCATCGGAAGAGTGGTAAGGCTATTTTTAAACGTTTGCTCAAATCCTAAGAATTTCAGGATACTAAGTGTTACAGTTGGGTGAAAACGCAACCCTCCCTTGTATGGACCAATTGCAGAATTGAATTCAACCCGAAACCCACGGTTGATCTGTACTTCTCCACGGTCGTCTATCCACGGAACACGGAATATAATGGTGCGCTCGGGTTCTACCATACGCTCCAGTATTTTTGCTTTCTGATACCTGGGATTCTTCTGGTATACGTCCCAAACCGATTCTACCACTTCCTGAACTGCCTGATGGAACTCGCGTTCGCCCGGTGTACGGGCTTTTAAAGCTTCCAAAAATTCATTGATATCTGCCATCATTAGTTTATTATTAATTTTTAAATAATCATACTTCTTGTTCCTATTGGTCAGGTGAATTCTTTCACTGAACAATATTCATTCTGCCTTATTTTGAATTTTTAAAATGTCTGCTAAAGTTATGACATTAGAGCCATGTAGATTCCAAATTGAAAAAAATAGATATTCATGTAAATATCAGGATATGTGCGTATTACGCTATTGTCGATTAATGCTTAACAACATTAGTTGATTTTTATCAGTATTTCAAACGCCCAGAATGGTCCAGAAATGGGAAATCCGTATAATTCTGTAATCCCTTCGGATGAACCTGCAACTTGAATAGAAGAGATATATATGAACCATCCCGAGTACTCGGTAAAGCAGATTTAAATGATTAATAATTATGATTGACCCTGCACCTTCTTGAGTACTAAGGATCGGGAGGGATTTCGTAGGGGAAAAGTGCGTCTAAAAGTTTTTCAGTAAGCCCAAAATTATAAGTTACATTATCTAAAACATTTTTAAGGTAAAACCTATACAACAAAGTCTTTTATAACTGCCTATACTAAAATAATTTATTCCAATTATAATATAACTACATATTATCTCAATACGAACTCAATACGAACTCAATACTAATTCAATATGAACTCAATACTAACTCAATGCCGAATGGGATGTAAATGGGTTATATATGGGTACATTATGGGTTCATGAACCCGTAATGTACCCATAACCTACCCATAATGTACCCATAATGTACCCATTCAGTATTGAATTAGTATTGAGTTCATATTGAGTTAGTATTGAGTTAATAACTCGTGATTCTTTGGGAAACACCAAGGAAAATGGTTCTTAAATAGCTTAACGAAGAAATTTACGGGGTGCAAAAGCCTGACTGAAAAGGGAATTTATGATTCCAAACCGGAATTCCACGGCGATGGGTACCGGGAGTTCAATAGGTTTTTATGGGATCACATTATAAAGTTGCGGGGAAGTGTATTTAAAACCAAACTATGTTTTTTTTGAAAACACTTGCCCACAACAATAATTGATTGTTGTAATTTAATATGTAATATGTTTTGGGTATGCATTGTATAATATCTATAAAAGATAGGGTTGTAAGTGATTTTAAATATCGACAACCAGGCCCAGACTGCCACTAAACAATGTTTTTGACGACGGTGCAACCACACCGCTGTTATTGCTTTTCCACCATGTCCGCGAACCTCCCAGACTGCCAATCACACGAAAATATTTCAATCCCATTACTGGAATTTTTCTAACTTTCCAATCGAACTTAAAGTCTGAGAGTACTGTCCAGTCATAAATACCATCCTTCGTAAAATTCAACAATGGATACTGGGTAATGTCATCACCCAATTGCCAGCGGTATACATCACCATATATTTGATAGACATTGGTGCTTGCCAGGTCATTTGTCCCGTGAATGATCAGCCGGTTGTCAAGCGAAAGAATTAAATCGGGAATGGCAATATTAACCATCGACCAACTAAGTTCACCCGAATTGGGAGGAAGATAAAAGCCAAGGTTAAATCCATCACTGGTATAAGTCATATCCAAGGGACGCGCGGTAAAGGTATTAAACCTTGCATCAGGATAATGGGTATAAGCATAAGGAGTTACGCGCGTATATTTTAAGGTAGATGTAGTTCCGGGGAGTATATTGGATAAAAGGGCAGTTTTCAGTCCCAGTTGCCATGCATAACGGTTTCGGGGCATACGTAATAATGGACCGGAATTGGTGAAACTAAATTCATCATTGTATAAGCTTAACCAAGTTTTTCCCAATTTGGGTATTCGGAAGGCAAAGTCAAAACCCATCGACAGATTGTCGTAATCGCCTACTTCAAGTTCTGAAAAGTGTGAAAACACCAATGGCATCATATAGGATATTTCCATCCTTTTAGACCATATATTACCAGCTGAGGCAGATATCTGAAACCATTTTGAAGGCGTTAATTCGAGTAGGTGCAGTGTGAAAAGGTTTTGAGAATCACCTATATCATACCCATAAATATTTTTTTTATAGTTTGTACTCTGATTGGCATACGAAAAAAGTGATCCTGTTAAGTAAGAGTATCTGAGCCACTTAGTGGGTTCTAACTTAAGTTCAATACCTGGAAAACGGCGGGCGGTGGAAGACAGTACCAAATTATTATCATCATGGCCCCACGACCTGCGTTGATTGTTTAAACTTAACTTTAAAGCGCCATTTAACCAACTGCCGTTAAGCTCAGTATAATAGATCAACCCAACAGCCATTTCTTTGGTAATATTGGATTTCCCTGGTGTTTTATTTGAAATCTGTGTATGGGTATACAAACTTTCATAATTGAACTGATAGGGTAAATAGGCATATCCTAAAGACTGATAAGGAAAATTGACCTGTTGATCTTTTGTATATGATTGATAAAATAGATCAGGGGCCAATCTTTCTATAACCGCTCCCATTGTGGCATGAAATGAAATATGCTCACCTAAATCGCCTGAAAGATAAGGTAAGGCTGTTGAGCTGGTTGACCATGTGGCCACATTTCCTACACCTGCATGAACAGTGGTCTCGCCAGCTAATCCCACAAAGGCAAATCCATTTTCTCCAGCCTGCTTGTAAATTTTAATACCATTGGAATCTTCAGTCAGATCGAGAATATGGCTGTTGACCACAATCTTTTCTTTTTCTGACAATTGATCACCTGACTGGAGTTCATTCAGCAGTTTGAGAATCATTATTTTTGAATACGGTTTTGCCTGGGGTAAAAACCTAATCAATCCTGAAGCTTCATAGTAATCTAGAATTTTGTACACCGAATTATTCAACGGTATTATTTTATGCTTTAACCTGACTTGTTCCAGAGGAAACTGGGTTTCATCAGTTCTGCTCTCAACTGTTTGAGCGATTGAACTAATTGAGAAGAAATAGCAAAAAATAAATATAAAAAGGGGTGTGAATTTTTTCATGAATTGTCATTATAAGATTTACGCGCTACTTTGAAAATTAGAACTTTGGCACTCTATAAAAAGCGTTCAAAGTTAATCAAATCTTCGTATTTCATGAATACTTACAAATTACACCCGATTCAGGTGATCAGCTTCCAGATTGTCATCTCTAGGTTGACTAATTCGTAGAAGTTGAGGTTTTCCAATGGTATCCTTTTATAATCAGTACATTATAAATATGGCTTTCTTTGGATTTGAATTAATAATTCCAGGGTTGCTGGATCAACTGTTTCCTTGAATAGCATTTAAATTTGGTTTTTGGAATATGAAAAAGCAGTGAAGCAAAATTCAATGTTTTTGGATCAATATAATTTAGGTTGCAAAGGATATTTGTGATTTCATTTGCGCCATAGAAATTTTTTATAAGTTTTATTTCCTGGAGGTTGCCAAAGTTCATGACCCGCTCGATGATAATTCTTTTGGATTTAACTTCATCTAAATTGGAAGGATCAATATCCCAGAAATAGGCTTTATTTATATTTTGGAGCAATTCAGACATGGTCTATCTTTTGATGTAAAGATACTTAAAATCAAGGTGATTTAAAAGTTAAAAGTAAAAGTAAAAAGTGGGGTGCCTATCAATGTGTACAACCGTATAAATTGTATTTTGCAGCCGCTCCCAGATTGACACGCAAATTTAAACTTTGAACTTTTCAAATTTCACCTTCTGAAATGATCAGAATGGTATTGGGAACCTCCCCACTGCCTACTGGTCACTTCAAACCGCTCACTAATTACCTTCTTATTCTTATCTGAAGGGCATTGGGGACTGGTTTTTCTGAAACAATGACCAGATATCCTCCTCCGCCTGCGCCACTCAGTTTCCAACCAAGGGCCGAATGTCTATATTCTTCAATCTGTTCAGTGATCGAGTCATGGACCATATTGGGAAACATGGCAATTTGCGCTTCAAAGCTCTTTCTGAAAGCCATTCCAAAAGCTACTGCATCTTTTTCCATAATAGCTTTCCAGCAATCAGTGGCTGCATCAGCAAGTGCTTTGGCCTTGGGAGTGTTGATATCAGTCCCCGAAAGTACATTGTAATCACTTACTCGTGGTGAAAGGGTAATAAACCATAAATGTTTTTCTATGAATTCAAGAGTGGATCGTTCAGTTATCTTGTTAATCTGAGAAGGCCAGTATTCCCCGCTTTCATAGTCCAGTTTATTGACTCCCGGCAATACTATACCGATAGAATCTTGTGAGCCTGACACATATTTGGTTCCTGGGGGATTCTCGAAACTAAACAAGGTTTTGGCACGCAATTCCGCATCTCCATCAGGTATATCCGTCTGCCACAGTTGAATGGCCTTTTTACGTGTGCTGCTCGACATGCCGCTACGGTCGTTGAAATCATAGTCGGGCTCGATGGATATGGTAATGACAGAGCCAGGATAATATTCAGAGACAAAGGGCTGATCGAGCCATCCACCCGCCAAATCGAGTCGGAAAGGAATACGGCATTCACTTCTAAGTGAGGTGGTTGAACGTGCTGGAAGTCCACTGGCAGGAATTCTTTTGCTCACTAAAAGCTCTATACCTGCCTCTAGACAATATGCTTGTTTGTCGGGAGTAAAACCGTCTTCATTGACAAAAAACACATCGGGTTTCAATGCCCTGATTTCCGTTTCAAAATCCATCAACCCTGACCCAGAGTTGATCCATGCATCTTTCACGAACCGGATTGATTTAACCATGAAAAGCCTCTCCTTATTGGTGTTGATAGTCCTGCGGCCTTTCAGGTCATATACCGTTTCGTCGGAGCCAAGTCCCACATATAGGTCGCCCAGAGCAGAGGCTTCCTTAAAAAAAGCTACGTGACCTGAATGGAGCATGTCGTAACAACCGGATACAAATACTTTTTTCTTCATCAATTATACAAATTACGCAAAATACAAATTACACGAATTAAAACGAATTACACGAACAACAGTTACGCGGAATGAGTCTGCGATGTTTCGATGAGTTCATCCGAACCAAGTGTTTCGATTTCTACCTGTGATCAGTGTTCCTTCTATTTGGTTTTGATAACTTATGAATCCACTCAGAAAAGTCAATCAAATGAGAAATGCCACAAAGTCACCAAGCCACAAAGGTACACAAAGTAATTATTATTAGCTATATAAACTTAGTGTTCCGAGGATTCGGGATGAGCTTTTGAGGCTTCGTGTCATCCCTAGTATTCGGGAAGCCTTTTCGTAGTAGACTCAATTTTCAATATTTAAACGAAGTTAAAACAACATTTATTTATTTGTCATTTACCCAAATACCAGTTATATAATTTTTGGATCCCTTCATTTATTTCGATTTGATGGTGCCAGCCCAATGCGTGAAGTTTGGACGGATCGGTCAGTTTGCGCATGGAGCCATCGGGTTTGGTGGTGTCGAATAGCAATTCACCCTTGAACCCTATTTTATCTTTGATCAGTTCTGCCAGATCACGGATAGTAATTTCAATGCCAGTCCCAATATTTATGTGCGTGTTGCGTACCTCAGATTTTGAGGATTGCATGGATTTAGAAGGATTGACATCCTTGAAGTCAATGTTTTCCATTAAGAATATACAGGCATCGGCCATTTCTTCACTCCACAAGAATTCACGCAATGGAGTGCCGGTTCCCCATAGTTCAACTGAATAAGATTTTGCAGAATTTGACGTATTAACACGAATACCATATTTCGCAAGTATGTCTTTTATTTCTGTTTCATGAGCGCTGCCAGAAATTCCTTCGATGGGTCGCTTATTCAAATCATCGCGAAGTGCCTCCCAATTATTTTCTTCAAGGCATTTGCCCTGGTGCATTTTCCGAACCATAGCAGGTAGTACATGCGATTTTTCGAGATCAAAATTGTCATTCGGTCCATAAAGGTTGGTGGGCATCACCGAAATAAAATTGGTACCATATTGCAGGTTATAACTTTCGCACAATTTGATACCCGCGATCTTTGCAATGGCATACGGCTCGTTGGTATATTCGAGTGGTCCGGTCAACAGGCAATCTTCGGGCATGGGTTGCGATGCATCACGTGGATAGATACAAGTACTCCCCAGAAACAGTAACTTCTTTACTTTATGCACATAAGCTGCATGGATCACATTATTTTGGATCATCAGGTTTTCGTAGATGAACTGTCCTCGGTAAGTATTATTGGCCACGATACCGCCGACTTTTGCTGCCGCCAGGATTACATATTCGGGTTGCTCCTGTTCGAAGAATGAATTCACAGCCTTCGGATCCATCAGGTCCAACTCATGGATTGTTCTACCGATCAGATTCGTATAACCTTTTGATTGTAAGTTCTTCCAAAGAGCCGAACCAACTAGTCCTAGATGGCCGGCTACATATATTTTTGAGTTTTGTTCCATGTTTTATTTTCTCAAATCCTTTTATTCAAAATAATTCAACGTTCTATACCCACCTTCACGGAGCCATGCGTCTTTTTTCATCAAGGTAACGTCTGAATGCATCATATCCGTTACCAATGCCTGGAGATCATATTCAGGTTCCCAGCCGAGCTTGGTTTTTGACTTGGTAGGATCACCAATCAATAGTTCAACTTCAGTTGGACGAAAATACTTAGGATCGACTTCAACAATTGTGTTTGGAGCCATGCGTGTTTTGATACCGCCCAGGTAACGTTCACCCACTTTTTCAATAAATAGTTTATCTTGAATTGCAGTGATCATCCCTTTTTCATTGGCCCCTTCACCATTAAAACTTATTTCAAGTCCGATTTCGGCACCTGCCAATTTGATGAAATCACGTATGCTGGTGGTGATCCCAGTGGCTATTACATAATCATCTGGTTGATCTTGCTGTAGAATCAAGTACATGGCTTTAACATAGTCTTTGGCATGGCCCCAGTCGCGTTTGGAGGAGAGGTTACCCAAGAAGAGTTGATTTTGCATCCCAAGGGCAATACGGCTGATGGCTCGGGTGATCTTACGGGTTACAAAAGTTTCGCCGCGGATAGGTGATTCATGGTTAAACAAAATACCGTTACTGGCGTGCATCTTATAGGCTTCGCGGTAGTTGACTGTGATCCAGTATGCGTACATTTTGGCCACTGCATAAGGCGAACGCGGATAAAAAGGTGTTCTCTCAGTTTGCGGAACTTCCTGTACCAGTCCATATAATTCGGAAGTGGAAGCCTGATAGATTCTTGTCTTTTGTGTTAATCCGAGTAACCGTACCGCTTCAAGTATTCGCAAAGTTCCCAAACCGTCGGCGTTGGCAGTATATTCAGGTGTTTCAAAGCTTACGGCAACGTGACTCATAGCTGCCAGATTGTAAATTTCATCAGGTTGAGTCTCTTGAATAATACGCGTGAGGTTCATACTATCGGTCAAATCGCCGTAATGAAGTTTAAAATGTCGGTTTTCAACATGTGGATCTTCATAAATATGGTCGATCCGTTCGGTATTGAACATGGATGACCTACGTTTGATGCCATGCACCATGTATCCTTTTTTTAACAGGTACTCACTTAGGTAAGCGCCGTCCTGACCGGTAACGCCCGTAATTAATGCGATTTTTTGTGTCATCTATAGGTGTTTAAAATTAAGGCAAAAGTTGAATGTTCAAATAATCAATTTAAAATAACTAAGGTCTGGAATTAAATCAACAATACCAAGTTAATTGCAAAAGATTACAAAGATTTAAAGAAAGCATTACACTGATTGAATTATACCGATTTGAAAAAGATTGCATAAATTGCGCATCAGTCAACATTTTATTTTATCTTAATTCACTTCAATTTATCTGTATAATGATCTCATCCAGTGAACGTTTTGGTACATGGTGTACATGTTGCTCATCACGCCAGTATTTTGTTTCTTCACCTTTCAATACTTCCAGCACCACCGTTTCTTTGGGTTTGCCAAGTGCCAGTATATGAATGACTTCGAATTGTTCTGAAAGTCTGAAAATTTCCTTTATCTTGTTTCTGTTGACTGAGTGAATAATGCAGCCGCCAAATCCTGCTTCGGTAGCTCCCAGCAATATACTTTGAGCTGCAATTCCGTCATCACAAAGATAATCTCCTGAAATAAGGGTGTCATGAAGCATAATGATATAAGCTGAAGGGCGTTCACCTTCCTCGGGCCCTTTCCAATAGGGAAGATAGCCGGCCCAAGACAGCTGTTCAAATATTTCAGCATTCAGGGGCGCATCGGTGCTGATGATATATTTTAATGACTGAGAATTTCTGGCAGATGCTGAACAACGCGCCAAATCAACCCAATCGGTTAACAGTGTTTTACTTATACGTTCCGATTGGTAGAATCTACGGTAACTCCGGTTCTTCAGGATAAGATCTTTTAACATGGTACTTAATTTTTAAATGCTGAAGCGACTATCGCTTTATTCTCAAATAATTATCTTTGACACATAGTAAAGTCCATTCAATTGGCCCCCTGGTGCGATCTAAAATAAGATTCAAGGTTGCTAATTTAGTGAATATTTAAAGCTTTGATACTAAATATGAATATTTATCCGATGGAGCATCAAATAAGCCCACCCAATTATATTTTCCTTCTTAATTTTGTATTCTCATAATATATGATTATCTTTACAGTAATTAAGGTTTCTGAATATTTTATCAAGTAGAAAAGGTTCCTTCTGATTCAATCTAATTTGACCAAACAAAATGAAAATTACCCATTATATTGTAATTATCTACTGCCTCTGCTTTTTTTGTCAATGTGATAAAAAGGAGGACGTTAATCAGTCTCAATTCAATTTTCCAGTGATTGTAACTCTTGACCCTACGGTTTATGCTGAAATAAAAAAGACCAGTGAGACACATTGGAATTTGAGTCAAATGATCGAAACTACTTTTAATGTTGATAAAAATGGAGTTGAATATCTGATTCAATGTGATGGCTTTCTAAACGGTGGATACTATACTTATACAATATTGACTGATGAAAATGGCCAATGGAAGAGTAATAGCAAAAATCTCGTACCTTCCAAAAGTTATGGGTATGACTTATGGCCTGAAAAAGATGGACTCATTAAAACCGATATTGAATTCCCCACTCAGTTTATCTCCCAATACCATCTTTCCCTGGTGTCAGGTTACACGGCATGTTTCTTTACTTATCAAATTGCCCTTTCCACTACGGATACTGAAAAATCAGGCAGCATTAGTGTGGGTGTCTATCAAGCACCTTCCTTTGCTCACATGGCCCTTGTTGAATATTTATCAGGGCTCACAACCTCAATACCTACTTTGTTAACGGTAGAACATTACGCGGCGGGAGATGTAGCATTCGGAGATGTTACTGCCGGTATACTTAATATGGCTTTTGTAAGAAACAATGTACTGGTAATAATCAATGCTCCGGTAGCGGCTGCTACAGCTATTGATCTGGAAATTGATGCCAAAATACAAAGCGCCCCTGAATGGACGGCAAATAGTAACTATCCATCTTATATTGAAGGAACTTTGACACTTCCGCCAGAGAAAGATTACGGCTACGCAACCTGGCCCGGTAAAGCGGGTACTGCCAAAACCAATGTTGAATTGCCCACAGAGCTATTAACCAAGTATCAGGCAACTCTTAGCGCTGGCTCAAATGCACAAAACTTTTTCTACAAAGTGCCAATGGATGAGTTTGCTACAGTTAAAACCGGAAGGGTGCAGGCAAGTATTTTCCTGACTACTCAGGCGGCACAACTGGGACTGGTGAATTATTTAAACGAGTTACAAATTCTACCACCTCGTTTAACAAATGAGGCTTACAAGGTTGGAGATGTAGCATTTGGTCAAATTTTTGATGGAAAACTGTATTTAGTCTTTACAAGAAACAATGTGATGGTTGTAATTCAATCTCAAACAAGTACAACCACGGAACTTGCAATTGGTATGGATGCAAAAATACAGAGTTCACCTGAATGTCAGTCAGTTACAACCATTCCTTCATTTGTACTCAAGTAAGGAAATCTCTGAAAACTAAATATTGATATAAATATCTAAATGCTAATATATTAATTCATGTAATAATATAGTGCTTGTTTTTACAAAAACAAAATAAGCAATTATGGGGAATATAAGTCTACTTAGCCTTTTTGATATGAAATATATTAAAGCACCCCACCAATGTATTGCCAAGGAAGATCACAGGCACTTAAAATACACTGGCAAAGATAATTGGTATTGAAAAGAAGTCCATGCAAACTCTTGCCCCAAATCATTTTAACGATTAATTGATTCAGTACCATAAGGTATTCTGCGAACCACACTCTCATTTAACTATTAACACATCTCACAATATAGCTTATATTACGATGTCAAGAATATTAAGTTCATCTATATAAACCGCTTCCTTTGTTAAACGCTCAACGTATTCGGTACTTGATGTTACACTATCAGCGTACTTGGAGCATTTATAGATCAATCCCAAGGCTTATAATTATTCGAAAATTATTTGAAGATTATTTGAAAACTATTCGTTGATTAATTGAATGCGATAGAACTATCTTCGAATAGTCTTCGAATAGTCTTCGAATAACCTTCGAATAGTCTTTAGAGCAATCCCTGCTATTCATACTAAATACTTTAAACTTGGCATATCTAAATCAAACTGTTTTGATGCTCAGATTTCTGATGCAAAGGTCATTGTTTTGCAACTTAGAATAAGCTATTACTCTCTATGCACCAAATTGGTATTTATTGTATATTTGTAGTTCAATTCAATAAAATATCTGCCATGCATTCATTAAAGCTTAAAATAAATGACAGAATTTACGATCTACTTTTAGGACTTCTAAATAAATTCAATAAAGATGAATTAGAAATAGTTCTTGAAGACTCAGACCTGCATGATCATAAACAATATCTTGAAGCAGAATTGAAAGAAGTAATTGAAGGAAATGCAACGTTTTACTCAATTGATGAGGTTGAACAGAGACTCGATATGATCATAAAGAAACTTTAAAATAATCTTTAAAGAATCTTTCATTATTCGACTTGAAAATCAGATCGAATACCTTGCAGCTAGACTCCTATGGTGAGATTGCTTCGTGCCTACCAATAACGTACCGCACTCCTCAAACCCGTCATTGCGAGGCACGAAGCAATCTCACCATAAAAGCGTAAATGGCTAATTAATATATCATTGCGAGGTCTATTATTAAATATAGATTTCCTCTTGAAAAGTAATTGCATGACGTTGCAATACTTCATGTTGACTCTATTCAATGTCTTATGTATAACAACGAATATCTCTATTGCAAAATTATATTGAACTTGATGGAATGATTTATTTTTGTATATTTGCAGACCAGAACAGAACGTACTAATTTTTAATAGCATGGAGAGTAAGTTTCATTTTAAGGTCAATCCGCAATCCAATTTGTTGAAGTTTCAGCAATTGATGGATGCGGTGAATGAAGCTGTAAGCCGCAACCTGCTCCAGGTGGGTGATGTTCTGCCTTCTGTTAATCAACTCTGTAAACAAAGCGCCTTGTCGCGCGATACGGTCTTCAAGGCTTATGCTGAACTGAAGAATCGTGGAGTGATTGAATCGGTACCCAACAGGGGGTATTTTATTGCAAATGCGGTCACCAAGGTATTCTTATTCTTGGATACCTTCAAGGCATACAAGGAAGTGCTGTATGGTTCATTTTTGGACAATCTGCCTGAAACTGTGGCCATTGACCTTCATTTTCACCATTATAATATTGATGATTTTGAGAAGATCATCAAGGAGAGTTTAGGTAAATATACCAAATACATCATCATGAATTTCGATCATGAGCGGGTGCCTGAAATAACAAGCCAGATTCCTGCGAGCAAATTGTTGGTGATCGACTGGGATGTAAATGTTCAGGAGGGGACCTCTTCCATTCACCAGGATTTTGGACAGGCCTTGTACGATTCACTGACCAGTGGAATTGACCTGATCAAAAAATACAAAAAGTTCATTTTCCTGTATCCGTCGTTCACGTATCATCCTAGAATATCAGTTACTTACTTCGAAAAGTTCTGTACCGATTTCAAAATAAAGCATTCTACTTTATATGATTTCAAAAAGTTTGATCTAAAGAAGGGAGAACTTTATTTACTGGTCAGTGACCGAACATTGGCGCGATTCCTGGACCAGTGCGAGGAGAAGAACTACGTACCGGGGCAGGATGTAGGGGTGATATCGTACAATGAAACGCCCATGAAAAAATATGTAAAGGATGGAATTACAGTAATCTCAACAGACTTTACCCTGATGGGAAAAAGGATTGCAGAATTTGTAACATCGGGTGAAAAAATCAATGTGGTAATTCCCAGCAGGCTAAAGATTCGAAAATCACTTTAATTTGTTCATTCTAATAAAATACTGTTAAAAAACAGGCTTAGTTATTTTGAAATTGCAAATACATAAACTAGCTTTGCAAAGCATACCAGAACAGAACGGTTCTGTAATAGATAAACTTAAACACTGAAAAGATATGTACTTATTAGGCTTCGATATTGGTAGTTCGTCAGTAAAAGCATCGCTGATTGATGGGCAGACCGGAAATTGCGTTTCATCAGCTTTTTATCCCAAACAGGAGATGAAAATCACGGCTTTGAAGGCTGGCTGGGCAGAACAGGAACCATCGGAATGGTGGAGTAACTTGAAACTTGCTCTTAGCGATGTATTGGCTGAATCGAAAGTAGATCCCAAAAACATTGATTCAATCGGTATTTCTTATCAGATGCATGGTTTGGTAGTTGTTGACAAAAATCAGCAGGTACTTCGCCCTTCAATCATCTGGTGTGATAGTCGTGCTGCGGTTTATGGCGATAAAGCTTTTGCTGAAATTGGTGAAAAGGAATGTCTTGCCAACTTGCTGAACTCTCCGGGTAACTTCACAGCCTCCAAGTTGAAATGGGTCAAGGAAAACGAGCCTGAATTGTATGCCAGTATTGATAAAATCATGCTACCAGGCGATTATATTGCCATGAAACTTTCAGGTGAAATAAAAACTACGGCCAGTGGACTTTCGGAAGGCATGTTGTGGAACTTCAAAGAAAATGCTGTCGCCGATTTACTGCTTGATTATTATGGTTTAGAGAAATCGTTTATCCCTGAAATTGTACCTACATTCTCTGTGCAGGGAGTCGTAAATGCAAAAGCAGCTGCCGAATTGGGATTAGCTGAAGGAACCAAGATCAGCTACAGGGCAGGCGACCAACCCAACAATGCACTGTCGCTTAATGTGTTGAACCCAGGCGAGATTGCCACTACGGCAGGAACTTCAGGTGTCGTGTATGGGGTAAGTGGTGAAGTTAAATACGATGCGTTTTCAAGGGTGAATACTTTCGCACACGTCAACCATACTTCTGAGGCAAACCGTTTGGGAGTTTTGTTATGCATTAACGGAACAGGTATTTTGAATTCATGGCTGAACAATAACATAGGAAACAAAGCTTTCACTTATGAAGAAATGAACCAAAAGGCCGCTCAGGTAGTCATAGGTTCAGAAGGACTTAGCATACTGCCATTCGGCAATGGAGCTGAACGTGTTCTTCAGAATAAAAACATTGGGGCTCAGATCTCAGGCCTTCATTTCAACACCCATACCAGCTCCCATTTATTCCGCGCAGCGCAAGAAGGAATTGTTTTCTCATTCAAATACGGAATGGAAATCATGGAAAAAATAGGCATAAGAGCCCAGGTGATCCGTGCAGGTAAAGCCAATATGTTCCTTAGTCCAATATTTAGGGAAACACTAGCAGGCGTTTCGGGAGCGACCATCGAATTGTACAATACCGACGGATCAGTAGGCGCTGCGCGTGGAGCAGGTATCGGATCTGGGTATTATGCATCGGCCAAGGAAGCATTCGCGAGTTTGCAGAAACTTGATACCATTGCTCCTGATTTGACCAAAAAGGCGCAGTACGATGAAGCCTATCAGACCTGGAAAGTACAATTAGAAAAATATCTTTGAAGACTTTAAGGACCTTAAGGACTTTAAAGAACTTAAGGACTTTAAGGACAGAATCATTAGACAATAAATATTAATTAAAACAATAACATTTAAACTTATCGTTATGACAGTTTTTAAAGGAAACAAAGAGTATTTTCCAGGTATTGGTGAAATCCAGTACGAAGGACCAAAGTCGAAAAACCCATTGGCATTCAAATATTATGATCCTAACCAGATGATAATGGGCAAAACAATGAAGGAATACCTTCGTTTTGCAGTAGCTTATTGGCACACTTTCTGTGGCGACGGCGGTGACCCGTTTGGTCCTGGTACACAGATCTTTCCATGGGTTGGTGCAGCTGACAAAATGGAAGCTGCCAAAAATAGAATGGATGCAGCATTCGAATTTATCAGTAAGGTAGGCGCTCCTTTCTATTGCTTCCATGATACTGATGTTGTTGGAGACGGAACAGTTTTCGAAATTGAAAAACGATTGGGCAACATGATCGACTTTGCCAAAGAACGTCAGGCAGCTACAGGTGCTAAATTGCTTTGGGGAACTGCCAACGTGTTCTCGAATCCACGTTATATGAACGGTGCATCTACCAATCCTGATTTCAATGTATTGGCCAATGCAGCAGTACAGGTTAAAAATGCCATGGAAGCTACCATCGCTTTGGGCGGAACAAATTATGTATTCTGGGGAGGTCGCGAAGGTTATATGAGCTTACACAATACAGATGTTAAACGTGAATTGGAACACATGGGCAAATTCCTTACAGTAGCACGCGATCATGCACGCAAACTGGGATTCAAAGGAACTTTTCTTATTGAACCTAAGCCAATGGAACCGATGAAACATCAGTACGATTTTGATACCCAAACTGTTATGGGCTTCCTAAAATCTCATGGTCTTGAAAATGATTTCAAATTGAACATTGAAGTTAACCACGCTACTTTGGCTGGACATACCTTCACTCACGAGCTACGTATGGCTGCTGATCAGGGAATGTTGGGTTCGATTGATGCCAACAAGGGTGATTATCAAAACGGATGGGATACAGACGAGTTTCCTTCCAATATTTACGAAGTAACCGAAGCCATGTTGGAAATCGTCCAGGCTGGTGGTTTTACCAATGGTGGAATCAACTTTGACGCAAAGACACGCCGCAATTCAACTGACCTGGAAGACATCTTTATCGCACACGTTTCAGGAATGGATGTATTTGCCCGTGGTTTGATCACAGCTGACAATATCCTAAGAAACTCTGATTATTTGAAACTGCGTAAAAACAGATATGCAAGCTATGATGCAGGTAAAGGTGCTGAATATGAAGCAGGTAAACTGAATTTGACCGATCTTTACAATGTGGCCAAAGAAGTTGGTGAACCAAAACAAACCAGCGGCAAACAGGAAATGTTAGAGCAACTTATCGCTAGTTACATTTAGTCCCATGCAGGAACGTAACACTTCGTATGTTGTTGGAATTACCCTGGTCGCGACCTTGGGTGGACTATTGTTTGGATACGATACTGCCGTCATCTCAGGCGCTGCAAAATCAATACAGGCCTATCTGATAACAGGTCTTGGTCTGGGTTCATTTGCTTATGGCGCTACTATTTCAAGCGCCCTGATCGGTTGTATCATCGGAGGTTTGATCTCTGGAATTGTATCTTTAAAATTGGGGCGTAAAAGATCCTTGATGATTGCCGCTGCACTTTTCTTTTTAGCAGCAATCGGTTCAGGATTCCCTGAATTTTTGTTTTTCCACAGAGGCGAACCAACCATGGGACTGCTTTATATGTTCAACTTCTACCGCATCATCGGCGGAATTGGTGTAGGATTGGCATCAGCTGTTTGTCCGATGTACATTGGTGAGATTGCTCCGGCTGATATTCGTGGACGCTTGGTTTCAATCAACCAGTTTGCCATCATTTTTGGTATGCTGGTGGTCTATTTCGTGAACTATTTCATTGCTCACGGACAGACCATTGAATGGATCAACGAAATCGGATGGAGATGGATGTTCCTTTCAGCAGCGATCCCATCTGGTATATTTGGTATATTGTTGTTTTTCGTGCCTGAAACTCCCCGCTATCTTGCACTGACCAATCGTGATGGACAGGCACTTGAAATACTGACCAAGATCAATGGAGTTCAACAGGCTAAAATAATCCTGAAGGACATCAAGAAATCAGTAGAGGCCGCTTCTGAAAATATCTTTGCTTATGGTAAAGTGGTGATTGTAATCGGTATCCTACTGTCTGTATTTCAGCAGTTTGTAGGAATCAACGTGGCCTTGTACTATGCACCAAGTATTTTTGAAAGTATGGGTGCCGCAAAAGATTCTTCGATGCTTCAAACGGTGGTTATGGGATTGGTCAATGTAATTTTTACAGTGATCGCTATTATGACTGTTGATAAATATGGACGCAAACCTTTACTGATGATCGGTTCAATTGGGATGGCCATCGGTATGTTTGCCATTGGCGGATTGGCCTTTATGAAAGTGATCGGTATCAGCACACTGGTGTTTATCATTATCTATACCGCCTCATTCATGATGTCGTGGGGTCCGATTTGCTGGGTACTTATTTCTGAAATATTCCCCAACAAGATCCGTGGACGCGCCATTGCATTTGCAGTTGCTGCACAGTGGGCTGCAAACTATTTCATCTCCTCTACCTATCCTGCCATGATGGAAGTGAGCGGTGGTATGACTTATAGTTTCTACGGTCTGATGAGTTTGCTCTCCTTCGTTTTCGTCTGGAAAATGGTTCCTGAAACAAAAGGGAAGACCCTTGAGGAGATTGAAAAACTCTGGAAGAAATAAAAACCAATTTAAATACAAAGCAAAGGGCCGCTACTTCGAAAGGAGAGCGGCTTTTTCTTTTAGAAAGATTACACGGATTAATAAAGGATTACGCGGATTGGGTGCCCGACTGTTCAGAACCGATGATTGAAGGTTATAAATTTGATTCTACGTATTTGAGGGGATTCTGAAACAAATTCAGGATGACTCTAGGCATTAGACTCATGATGACAGGAGGAAACTATGAGGACAATTCTATTAAGTCAAAATACATTAGCCTTGTTTTAAGTGTATCAACTTCTAACAAACCCATGTATTCTTTTTCCTGTTCTTCGGTACTAAATAAAAATTCAAAATCATTGTTTCTATAGTATTTTATAGGAATTGTTTCGTTGTAGGCATCAACAACAATGAAGCGACAACCGGTTTTATTATTGGGATCAATAAACCAGGATTTTATAAAGTCCATTAATTCCCGACCTATTCCAACGCTTTTAAAGTTCTGATTTACACCTAATCTTCCAATAAGTACAGCGGGATAGCTACGGAATTGTTTTGGTCTTGGAATGGATTTTACCAGCTTTTTCTTTCGACTATTGGGAAGAGAATTTACTTTTATACTATCATTTGAAACTGAAAAGGCACAGGTAATAATGGAGGGATCATTACCTAATCGGAAACAATAACTTTTCCCTAGAAGTTCTTTTGAGTAAGCAATACAATCGTTGGAAAAGAAATCATTTAGGTCGGGATGGCCACAATCAAATATACTACTTGATTTAAGAACCGCCTCATCAAGTACTGAAAACGTGCATTTCGCTGCTAAAAAGCTCAAGGTACCAAAGCGCTAATGCAGTTTAGCCTTTTCCAAAATGGCATTGCATGCCATTACTTGCTTACTGAAATCTATAGTAGCACGTTTTTTTGATTTAGCGTCAGCTTTTCTGATAAAAGCTTTGGCATCTTTACTTTCAAGGGTAGGAATACTTTTTATTGCAATTGCCATGATTCAAATGATTTACCCTGCAAAGATAGTGAATTTCATACCAGGAAACAAGATATTAGTGAAATATGGACGCAAACCTTTACTGATGATCGGCTCAATAGGGATGGCCATCGGTATGTTTGCCATTGGCGGATTGGCCTTTATGAAAGTGATCGGCATCAGCACACTGGTGTTTATCATTATCTATACCGCCTCATTCATGATGTCTTGGGGTCCGATTTGCTGGGTACTTATTTCTGAAATATTCCCCAACAAGATCCGTGGACGCGCCATTGCCTTTGCAGTGGCTGCACAGTGGGCTGCCAACTATTTCATCTCATCAACCTATCCTGCCATGATGGAAGTGAGCGGTGGAATGACTTATAGTTTCTACGGTCTGATGAGCCTCCTCTCTTTTGTGTTTGTCTGGAAAATGGTTCCTGAAACAAAAGGCAAGACTCTGGAAGAGATTGAGAAAATCTGGAAGAAATAAAAACCAATTTAAATATATTGTTGAAAGGCCGCTACTTCGAAAGGAGAGCGGCTTTTTATTTATGAAAATACAAATTTCACGAATTATTACGAATTGCACGAATTGGCGCATCGGTGGTCTGAACGGTAGAATGAAGCTGATTTAATGCAGTTTAGCCTTTTCTAAAATGGCATTGCATACCATTACTTGCTTGCTGAAATCTATAGTACCACGTTTTTTTTGATTTAGCGTCTGCTTTTCTGATAAAAGCTTTGGCATCTTTACTTTCAATGGTAGGAATACTTTTTATTGCAATTGCCATGATTCAAATGATTTACGACGCAAAGTTAGCAAATTTCATACCAGAAAACAAGATGTTCGGTGATTATGAATTATTAGTCTGAAACTCTTATCTGAACCGTCCCTGCCTGACCCGATCCCTCGGGAAGTACTCGGGAATCCTGAGTGAGGTGATTTAAAGGATTAATGATCAGATTCTACGTACCAATAAAATATAGAATTTTCTACATTCACCGCTTAATAAATCATAGATAAGATAAAGGAACAAAATCAGAACACAGATCCTTAATTAAAGGGTGAGGATCGCAAATCCTTACCAGCCTGATTTTTGTTTCGAAGTTACCTCATCAAATAGCTTGCAGAAATGCATAAACTTCTATGATTGATAATTATTAGAAAATATTGTTTTACAAATATCAAATTTATCATTACAAAGAACTATATTTGATGGTTAATTTAAATTACAGTCAATTATGAAACACAAAACGTTCTTGTTATGTGCCTTATTCATATTCGGCTTTGGGCTGATAGGATTACAGGCACAAACCAAGCTGTATGTAAACGAAAAACCGGGAACGCAAACGCCGTTTGCAGCAAGCAGCATCCGTACATTAACTTTTACCGCCGGAAAAATGACGGTAAACAAAACCGACGGTAACTTGGGTACTTGCGCGTTAAGCGCCATTCGTTACCTCAGTTTTAATGACTACACAACCGATGTTCCGCAAATTAGCTCCCGGCAGACCGATAAGCTAGTAATTTATCCAAACCCGGTAGCTGGGCAACTGCAAATAAGCTACGAAACCGCAAAAGCCGGAAACGTGGAAATTAAAATTATTGATTTGCAGGGCAAAGTTTTGCACCAACAAGTCATAAGCAGCAATGCTGGTGCAAACCATGCAACAATTGCTGTCACGAAATTGCCCAATGGCATTTATCTGTGTCGGGTAAACAAAGGCACAAGCATTGAAACCACCAAATTTTTAAAACAATAACCTAAAGAAACAATGAAAAAAATAATTTTATCAATCGCATTATTAGCCTGTAGTTTAGGCTTATTACATGCGCAAAACGATACCATGTATATTATGCGGCAAGGCAAAGTACTTAGCAAGCACAAAGTTGCAGAAGTTGACAGTATTATATTTTATAAACCTGCTGTTATAAAACCCATTGTAACCCTTGATATTGCCACCGCACTAATCCCTGCCGGTACATTTACCATGGGTAGCTCAACCACCGAAATAAGCAGGGAAAACGATGAAACCCAACACCAGGTAACTTTAAGCGCCTTTAAAATGAGCAAGTACGAAACAACCAACTTGCAGTTTGCCGCATTTCTGAATGCCAAGGGCGTCGGTAGCAATGGGATATATACTGCCGGGGCATATCCAAACCAAATATTAATTTATGCCAGCATTAGCCCTTACGATTTCGATTTTGGCTTACATTACACAAACAGCAAATGGGTTCCGGTGGCTGACTATGAGAACACCCCGGTAATTTTTGTAACCTGGTATGGAGCAATCGAGTTTGCCACTTACGCTGGTGGGCGTTTACCTACCGAGGCCGAATGGGAATATGCCTGCCGCGCCAATACCACAACCCCCTTTAATACAGGCACTTGTTTAGCTGACGCGCAAGCCAATTATAACTGGGGTACACCATACAGTACCTGCACTAATAACAAAACCACTTTTCCTTGTAAAACGCAGGCAGTAGGAGCTTACGCTGCCAACGCTTTTGGTTTGTACGATATGCATGGCAACGTTTGGGAATGGTGCAACGACTGGTATGGCGATTATCCCACCACAGCTCAAACCAATCCAACAGGCGCTGCCACTGGCTCGCTCCACGTGATTCGTGGTGGCAGTTGGCACGACTACGCCGAGAATTGCCGCTCTGCTTTTCGCCTCTACGACCCTGGTTATTATTACTGGATAGGGTTTCGCATTGTCCTCGCGCCTTAGTTTGCTGTTTCAAGCATTGAGCAAAAAAGAAGCAATTACTTTAGCGAAATGGATCAATTGAGTGAAGTTGCCACTGTCCATTTCCTTAAGGCTAACTGCAAAGGGTAGGTCTCCGATCCAAGAAGGCATTGGTAATTAGCAGAATATTCTTTCCCTTTGGTTGATAATGGGGAGAGCATAACTGAGATAAACCGTTTTTCAACAGGCTATAAAGCTTTAGAAGTAGCTTACTTCCAATCGTTTGTAATCAAATACAATACATTTGAATGGAGCAATGGAGCTGACTTTGCACCGGAATATTTATATGAATTCGGAATGTAATTGGTAATAGCTATAACAAGTGTAGAGAATTTTGTTGACTATAAAATTAAGTTTTCATTTTCAGAAGGAATTGAAAGAATGATTGATTTCAGTGAGTTTGCATAAATGCATAAACTTCCATGATTGATAATTATTGAAAAAAAATATTTTTTTACAAATATCAAATTTATCATTACAAAGAACTATATTTGATGGTTAATTTAATTTCAGTCAACTATGAAACACAAAAAGCTGTTGTTATGTGCCTTACTCCTGTTTGGCTTTGGGCTTACGGGAATTAAGGCACAAACCCATCTGTATGTAAAGGAAAAATCGGGAACGCAAACGCCGTTTACAGCAAGTAGCATCCGTACATTAACTTTTGCCGCCGGCAAATTGGCGGTTAACAAAACCGACGGTAACACAGGTACTTATTCATTAAGCGCTATTCGTTACCTCAGTTTTAATGATTACACGACCGATGTTCCGCAAATTAGCTCCCGACAGGGTAGTAAGTTGGCAATTTACCCAAACCCGGTAGCTAGGCAACTGCAAATAAGCTACGAAACCGCAAAAGCCGGAAACGTGGAAGTTGAAATTATTGATTTGCAGGGCAAAATTTTGCACCAACAAGCCATAAGCAGCAATGCTGGTGCAAACCATGCAACAATTGCTATTACGAAATTGCCCAAAGGCATTTACCTTTGCCGGGTAAACAAAGGCACAAGCATTGAAACCACCAAATTTTTAAAACAATAACCTAACTAAACAATGAAAAAAATATTTTTACCAATTGTATTATTAACCTGTAGTTTAGGCTTATTGCAAGCCCAAAACGACACCATGTACATTATGCGCCAAGGCCGGGTTATAAGCAAACACAAAGTTGCTGAAGTTGACAGTATTGTATTTCCTGCTGTTACCAAACCCATTGTGAACCTTTATATTACCACCGTTTTAATCCCTGCCGGCACCTTTACCATGGGTAGCCCAATAAGCGAAGTAAGCAGGCTTAGCGATGAAACCCAACACCAGGTAACTTTAAGCGCCTTTAAAATGAGCAAGTACGAAACAACCAACGCGCAGTTTGCCGCATTTTTGAATGCCAAGAGTATTGGAAGCAATGGGCGATATGCCGCCGGGGAATATCCTACCCAAGCTTTAATTTATACCGATTACGATTTTGGCTTAAATTACTTCAACAGCGAATGGGCGCCGAAGGCTGGCTATGAGAACACCCCGGTAATTTTTGTAACCTGGTATGGAGCTGCCGAGTTTGCCACTTACGCGGGTGGGCGATTACCTACCGAGGCCGAATGGGAATATGCTTGCCGCGCCAATACCACTAAACCTTTTAATACAGGCAATTGCTTAACCGACGCGCAAGCCAATTATAATTGGGGTATACCATACAGTACCTGCACCAATAACAACAACACTTATCCGGGTAAAACGCAGTCAGTAGGAGCTTACGCTGCCAACGCTTTTGGTTTGTACAATATGCATGGCAATGTTTTAGAATGGTGCAACGACTGGTATGGGGATTATCCAACCACGGCTCAAACCAATCCAACAGGCATTGCCACAGGCTCGTCGAGCCGCGTGATTCGTGGTGGCAGTTGGGGCTACTTCGCCGAGTATTGCCGCTCTGCTATTCGCTACGGCTCCGCCCCCGGCCATTTCAGCAACTATATAGGGTTTCGCATTGTCCTCGCTCTTTAATTTGCTGTTTGGGGCTTTTAGTTAAAAAGAAACAATTACTTTAGTAAAGTATAGCAATTGAGTGAAGTTGCCACTGTCCATTTCCTTAAGGCTAACTGCAAAGGGTAGGTCTCCGATCCAAGAAGGCATTGGTAATTAGCAGAATATTCTTTCCCTTTGGTTGATAATGGGGAGAGCATAA
>Ga0209724_1000183_pt1 | contig 69962 bp, 69 predicted proteins | sample grotaG_FD_184143 | JGI IMG/M metagenome (GOLD analysis project Ga0209724, IMG submission 184143) | Glacier valley bacterial and archeal communities from Borup Fiord, Nunavut, Canada, to study Microbial Dark Matter (Phase II) -... | ecosystem: Environmental > Aquatic > Freshwater > Ice > Glacier ...
AAATTTCAGAAACGCTAACTTATGGATAACCAAAATTGAGAAAATGCAAATTTCAATCTCAATATTTTTGAGTCAAACTCCAGAAACAAGAATTTAGGTTGTTTTCTTAATGACACTAGATAGTTAGAATTGCTCCGAAAGTTAAAAATTCTAATGTTTTCCATGCGGGTGCATACTTATCATTAATGTATTTCCGATGATGGTTTTTGATAGTTTTATTTGTATTAATAAACTTTTCATTATAGAATTTATTCACATCTGAAAGCTTCTGATTGACAACTGTAGAATCTGCAAACCAGGTAGGTGAGTTTTTGTATTTATTTGACACATAATAAACAACTTTGGTCCTAAAGTTTATTTCTATTCTATTGATATACTTGATTAGGATATGTCTCAAATCTACATCAAGGTAATATAATTTAATCACATCAGAGAATTTTGTCCCATCCTTAAAATTGTGCTCAATATCTTTTTCGAATGGATTCCAATAAAAACCTAAGCGATAATAACCAATATCCAATAAGAACTCTTTTATCTTTTCCTCATCAAAATCAAGGATCATTCCTCTATCCTTAAGATATTGTATCTGAACAGAAGTATTTGTTGCTAAACGTCCCATTAATTTTTTTTGTTATAAGATAAACTGATGCCAAAGTTATCATTTTCATTCAATTAATCAAAATAATTTCACAATTAACATAGTTAGACTTTTTATTTGTGCCGGATGATCTTTAATAACAACGGTTTTATCAAGCTACTATTTATGGTTCATTGTTTTATCCCTGGCTACTATCCCAATCTCCTCCTCTGTCAATTAATACAGCGCATATATCATCTGGTTTATTTCCCGATCGGTGGTTTGTCTATTGGGTTATATCTCAGTTTCCTTTTTTGATTTCTGTAAAAAGTAATCCTCCCATTCAGCTTTATGTGAAAGGGATAGCTTATAATTGGAACTTAGATCCGCATTTAGGAGATGCCCGGAGCACAAAGGACAAATCTGCATCAATCATTTAAAATTATCTTATTCCATTCCCGCAGGCCTTCGGATAATCCTGTGCAAAATCGTTAATCAAACAAGTTAATTGGCACCTTGAAATGGTTTCCCTGGTGATAGGCCATAATGCCGGAATGTTGCAACTGACCAACGATAATAGCAGGGTGGGTTTCATACCTTTCAGCAAACTCAATAATATGGTGGTCGTTAAACAATTTAATTGTCACCAAACGTTCATAGGCCGTTGCCGGAAAAAGATACTTTTGGGCAAACAAGTTGGCCTCTTTTTCTTTTTCTTCATCCATTGCAGTACCGGCTAAATCTTCAAGAAAGATCTCTTTTTTGCCATGCTTTAGGATATGCGCTGCTTCGTGGTAAAAATCAAACCAGAAACGATCGTTGGTTTTATAACGTCCCGATAATTGGATGATCGGATTTTTCCCCTTCCACCAAGCTGCACCGCTGATTGGGGCTTTAGGCAGACAAGGAGTATAAAGAACCGCCACACCACAATGGCGACAAATTTCCTGTAATTGCTCTTTAAAATCAGCCGGCTGATGAATAACTAATTTTTTTATTTCATCCAATGCATTCGTAAAAGCCGATTTGTCTAATTCAGGCAATTTCTGCTCCGATGATTTGAGTTCACCAATCCTAATCCAGGCTGAAATAGCATAAGGACTTTGGGTATTGGCAAGCGATATTTTAAATGCTTTGGCAACCGCTTCTTCGATATAAATAGTTTGCCATTGCACGGGTGAAGCCACTCCAAAAAAACGAAGTAACGAATCAACCAATTCGGTTTGGTTCTTGGTGATAGGTAACCAACCCATATTCTTTAATGCGAGTACAGGAAATTGCTTTAGCCAGTCAATTCCTTGTTCAAGAAATTCTTGTTGCTCAATATTGGCCAGCTCTACCCGGTATTCTCTTTCGCGTTCAATCCAGAAACTAACGGGGATCCCTAAAACCCGGTCAAGTAAAAAAGCCGTTTTTAGAGTAATAGGCTCACGCCCTTTGATGATGTCGTTTAGCTTTTCTTTTGGCCGCCCCATTCGCTCTGCTAATTCGGCCTGCGACATACCAATGGTATCAATGGTTTCCTGAATGGTATCGCCTGGGGGAGAAAGTAATTCTTTTTGCAGTTCTAATTTGGAGTTCATCATGTTGGTGTTTTGATTTGATTTCAGTTTTGCCTCTAAAGCTTAATGATAATCTTCTGTTCCTAAAATTCGAATATCAGTAATTCTTATGCAGTCAATACTGTTGTCCTCTTTGACTGGTAAAGGATCGTGTTCGGGAACAAAAATTAGTCGGTAATTACCTGATATATCCACGGCAAACTGCCCTTTCTTTTTTCCTTTCAACTCATGGCAGTTCGCTGCAGGAATGGTCTTAAGTATTTCCAGATTCAGAGAAGATGAAAGCTCTTTCATCCGCTGAGATACCTTTTTAGCCATTAACCCAAATGCTTTTTGCATTTCTATTGCCTCGGTTAAACTTTTCTTTAATCTGTTTGATTGATAGGATATTTTCACTGCAAATATAAAATAAATTAACGAAAAAGGTTAATGAAATTCAATTTATTTTTCTCCAAATTCAATTTTCTTCTGTTGATCATTTAATTGTTAGCGCTTTCTTTCTTATTCTTCTCTCCCAAACTACCCTTCTACAATCCCAATCTCTTCCTCAGTTAATTCATACAGCGCATACACCATTTGATCTATTTCCCGATCTGTGGTTTGTCTATTGGTTTTTATTTCCCTCGCCTTTTTTGATTCATGTAAAAAGTAATCTTCCCATTCGGATTCTTCTGAACAGATCTTTTCTAAACGGATCTTAGATTCAAAGGTAAAAGGTATAGATTGAAAATCTACCCCAGTCGCTTTGAATTATGTTGGTTCATATCAGGAAGAGATGGTGGCAAATTCTGTTTGCTAACAACTTGTGAAGCCGTTTTCTCGATTGTGCGTTCATTGATTTTCTCGAAATATTTTAAGTAATTATTTTTACTGTCTAAATTACCATTTTTACTTGTGTAGTTCATTAACCATTTTTTTACAAAGAGCATCTTTGACTTGTATAAAATATTTCATGGCTATTTCTTCACTAATTTTTATTATAATACTCTCGTCATTAATACGAAACTCTTCTATGTCAGCTATGTTAAAAACAGTTTCTTGGATATAAGTATCTTTATAAGTCGACAATGATTGTTTGTCCTTTAAACAGCCGCTAACGAAACCAAAATTTGATATGTTTGCATAATGACAAACAAGATAATTGGTTGATATTCCACTTTGTAACTTTGTAGATGTTTCCCTAACGTAGCCAACCAATACAAGTTTTGGTTCAACGAAAATCAAAAGTGTTTCCCCTACCAATACCAGAGGCAAATAAATACTTTGGTTGTACATTATTCGCGCTAACGGGCTGGGGGATGGAGCTGTCTCATAGCAACTTTGAAATAAAAAACCATTTTGAGTACTTAAAGATCTGAAGGTCGTTGAAAAAAATGTAACTAACAAGGCTGATGTATGTTTATTTGATAATGAATGATCGATATCCTCAACATGATAATACTTATTGTCGGTTACATATTCTTTTAATTTAAATACCAATATTGGTTTTTCTTTAATGTTACTGTTCTGTGGAATAAACCCAATAGATTTTGAATACAGATAAATTTGTTCTATGTGATTGTTTACAAATGTACTAAGTGTTTCAATATAATATTTCTCATGAGAAATATAAGGAATATTACTTTTTATTTTCTCACTAAACGTCTTCAATGATTTGTATAATAAATAGGAATATTTGTATGCATCAGGATTTGCATCAATTGCCATTTCGTTTAACTTTTTAAAATCCTCTAATAACATCGTTAAGAATTCTTGATTAAGATCTTGGGAAATGTATTTGACGGGATATTTTTCTTGGAGTCGTAAACATTCTTTTCTTACAATTCTATTATTGTCGTGCATAATTTCAAATTGTTTAGTTATGTAGCTGTCAATTAATTTGCGCTTTAATAGAGGGTATCCTAAAATTATTCCGAGTACTACACCTAATGGTGCAATAATTTGATTAAAATAATTAAATAAAGTAGTTGTAACCCTATTAAGTTCAGGGACGTTTATTATACTAATGACTATAATGTATACAATTACTATACATATTAGAATAACCCACCAATGATTAATCATCCAATCAAGATTCTTCTTCATAGATTTAATAATTTATTACTATAGGCATATTTTTCATTTTTCGGTACTTTGCATGTTTTATTTTTACCTTACCATACTCTTCTTCACTAAACCAAAAATCAGGAGCAATCAACTTTACAACTTCCTAGGTTAAGTCATGTTGTCAGAAAACTACAAATATTAACTCTCCAAAATAGGCTTCAAAATATCCGGGCTTTCTTCTTTAAACATTTCCATACGCTTCCTCACTTCGTTATCAGGGTGTGTCCATATTTGATGCAATAGTTCGATTACATGTACTTTATCGTTATCGTTCAGTTTCTCAAAATCCCTACCATTCAACACTTTTTCAATATCAATCTCAATAAATTTCAATACATTTATTTCACGATCTTTCATGTGATTAGGGAAATAGAGTTCGAAAATAGCAGCATTCAAGACAACTAATAATCCATTATAAATATCTGATTTGTAATTACTAAATGATAGAAATAATGAAATTAACTGCACTGTTAAATTGAATGGTACAACTGGTAGTTCATCCAAATATGTTTTTGATATATTTACTGTTAAATTTGAATTATTCGAAAAATTATTCGCATAATACCAGTTCACAACATAAGAATTTATAATTGCTGAAATAAAATAATATTGGTTAAAATATTTTTCTTTTAATAATAGGTTATTAACTGAAGCAAATGTCTTATAACAATTCCTGTCAACAGCACTTACTAAAGGTCTTTTCCCACCGCTAATTCTTTGAATAACAATTTTATATGCAGAATCCCAAACATAGTCAGGTCTAGATCTGTGAATTTGCGATTTATCCCACAATAAATAATTCTTTGGTGAATCAATAAAGAAACATTTTATATCCTTTCCTTCTAAAAGTTCAACATATCCCTTAGCCATTATTGGTTCAATTAAATGTTTATGTGCAACAATACCTTCTATAATATCAACACACATATCTCCTAATTTTATATGATTAGATTTAATTGCATCAGAAATTTGAATCGACTTATCTTCAAGATATATATTAAATGAATAGCTAACATTACCAAAAAACTGTTTCTGGTCAATTATATTTATTGTAAATTCCCTTGTCTCAATATTTTGAATATCTGTTATAATTGATGTATTATTTGTAGAAATATTATTAAGTACATTAAAAATGACTGTTGAAGCAGTGACATTTTCAAAAACACCACTTCCTAAATCAACTATTTGATTTATATGAGATTGCTCTAAGAAATATTTTCTAATTATATCATAAGTTGTAGTGCGCAAGATATTATTGGGAATAATAAGAGTAAGACAACCACCTTTTTTTGATAATAACAAGCCTTTCATTGCAAAAACTGCAAATAGGTTAATCTTACCTGATTGAATTGCTTTTGATTTTTTGCCTCTAATTATTTTTGAAAAGTATTCCTTTTCAACATAGGCTTTAAAATCAATGCCAAAATCAACATCCCTTGTAAAAACATACGGTGGATTCCCAATCACAATATCAAACCCCTCCTTTATATCAAACATCCATTCGGGGTCAAAAAATGATGAAGATTCGTTTTGGTCATAAGGATCCCAACTTGCCAATTGTCGAGCGGTTTTATTTTCCCAACCATCAATAACTAAAAGGTCTGCAATTTGGTTGCGTATTTCTTTATCGTCCTCACGGAGTTTTCGTTTTGTTGCCGGAGATTTTGAGCTAAATAGTTTATGGCGTACCTTTTTTAATTCGGCTTCAAGTTTTTTGATTTCCTTATTCTCGAATAGGTTTAATTGAGCCTTGGGCTTTTCGATACCTATTAATGTATTGGCTGCAACAAACTTGGTTTCAAGGTTGGGTAAGGGTCGTATGCCAAAGTTTCCCTTTGTCTTGTCAATCTTTTGGTCAACAATTAGTGAGATAAAAAAACGAAGTTTTGATATCTGGGTTGCTATTGATTGGATGTCAACGCCATAAATGCAGTTTTCGATCAGGTATAACTTACGGCCATAATCCAGTTCATTGTTTTCAAAGGAGTCTTCAATATCCTTGATTTGTGCTCTCATATCTTTAATCCCTTGCTCTCTAAAACGAACATCATCAATTTCTTCAAGGCTTTCTATGGCATTATTTACCCTGTCGATTTGCCTTTGTTCCCATTCTATGTTTTTAGGATCAACTTTATGAAGTACATGTACCATTTTTTGAAGAATACCCATTGGAAATGCACCTGAACCACAGGCGGGATCAAGAATAGTACATTGGTCTAATGCTTTGATTAGTTGCTTTTTGATTTCAGGCTTTTCATGATATGGATTCAAATTATCATACGAAAGTAGCTGATGTAAATCCTGATCTAACAATTCTTCAGATACATAATCGTCTTTCAAGTTATTTTTTAGGTAAGCTATCAGACTTTCGTCCACCATATAATTTACAATCTCACGGGGCGTATAAAATGAGCCTGTTTGCTTTCTTGCCGTTGTTTTAGTTTCGGGATTGTAACTTGCCAATAAATTCTCAAATACTTTACCCAACAATTCAGGGTCAAGGGCAACGTCCTCTTCAATGGGAGTGTTCTCGGTAATGGTGAATTTATACGATTGCAATATTTCAAGTAATCCCCTTATCTTGGAATTTTTATAAACTTTACTCCCAAAATCATCGCTTAAATCGACCTCTTCTTCTACATCAAAAAACAGGTAATCAGGCACTACCAATAGATTATCAATTCGGTCAGAGAATCCGTCGTTATAAATAATAATGTCGCCACCCTGTTTCCCTCTTATAGAAGCGTGTGGTTTGTCTAAACATTCAAAAAGACCTCCGTTCATAAACGGTACAACCTCTTCCATTAGTTTTACAAAATAATCTGGATTTTTAAAATATGATTTATAGCGCATCAGGTTGGTTACATTTTGATGCTGACCTTCGCCACGAAATGCACGTTTCCCCATTTCCTGATTCAGAGTAGCAAAAAAGAGGTTTTGTAAAATGGCACGGTAATAAGGGCTATTTTGTTTTCCGGTCGCAAAAATACCCTGTGGCTTTTGTGGTGTAAAGTCTTTAATCAGTTTATCGGCAATAGCCTTTTCATCAAAAAGTTGCTCTGGAATTAATCCTTTCTCCTTGATAAACCATATAAACAGGATGCGTGTAAGTAAACGAATTACATTTTTTCCCTTATGCTCCTTTACCGCATCATCAAACTTTTCATCGTTTTCAAAGTCGAAACGATTGGGGGTATTGGGAAATGTAACTTCTTTAATGGCCCAAAAATACCAATTCTGTAATTCCTTATAGAATTTCTTGTTCAATATAGAAACACTAAATACTTCCTGCCAGTATTTGTATAATGTAGAAAATGAATCAACTGCATTTTTCCCTGACGTTGGAATCTCTAATCCTTTCAGTATTTCATGATGGCCCCGGTGTGGATTTTTAATATTTACATCACGTAAAATTGAAACTTTCCCTACTTTTTCACCTTCTCTCCAACCTTGTTTATATTGTATCCGTTCGGTGTTTGCAAAAGCAATTAGCCCGTCATATTTAAAAATGACAACGACAGGTGTAAAATGAAATTCGCGGTTAAATGCTCTTGATATTTCGGCCAACTGTCCACGTGTAGGCAATAACCCATTATTCCGTTTTTTTAGCTCTACTCCGAAAATCAGGATCCCGTCATAATCAGATTTGATACTTGTCACTTCAGGACTTTTGTTTCCTTCAAATGCGGCATCATCAATCATTCCAAGCACATAAACCTCATCAATTAACTGATGTGCCGGGTTGTTTTCCTTAAATAATTCGCCAAGAATATCTGCTGCCTTAGCCGGTTCATCAGCGAAATAGTTTACAGGCACCTTCAGGGCAGAAAAAAACGTTTTGAGGGCAGAAATAAATGGTTGGGTGGTAAAATAGTTAAGTTCCATATCGCTTAGATGTTCCGTAATTCGTTATTAATGAATGCTTCAAGTGTAGCTTTGTTGGGTAATTGCAGGATGTATTTGCTTACGAACAATTCTTTGTCTGATTCAGCAATGGCATATTCCACAAGGGTTTTGTTTTGGTCAGTGACCAGAAGTATGCCCACTGGAGGATTGTCGTCAGATGTCATTACCATTTTCTTATAATGCTGCACATAAGCTTTTAATTGTCCGATATGTGTATGCTTTGCCTTTTCGGTTTTTAAATCAATGAGTACATGGCATTTAAGAATACGGTGATAAAACACAAGATCGATAAAGAAGTATTCATCTCCTATTAAGACCCGCTTCTGCCGGGCTTCGAAACAAAATCCGTTGCCCAATTCAATAATAAAAGCTTGTAAATGGTCAATTAAAGCTTGTTCCAGCTCTGTTTCTTCAATAAGTTGAGGATTTTTGAGATCCAGAAAATCAAAGAAGTAGTGCGATTTAACTACATCAGAAGGGACAGCAGGTACTATTTTACTTTCAAGCTGAGCCATTGCGATATTCTTATCACCCGACAAACCGAGCCGTTCGAAAGCAAGTGTTTCAATTTGTCGTTTAAGTTCTTTTACCGAAGGGGTTGTTTTTAGAATCAGAAGCTCATAAAATTTTCGTTTTATAGGGTCATCAATCTGCACGAGTTCTGCAAAATGGGTAAATGAGGTTGTTTTCAGTAGCGAAAACAGGTACGAATTATCACTGCTTGTTAATTCGTCAGTTCCCGACTGACGAATTGTAATATTCTTATTTAAAACTACTTGTAATTCGTCAGTCACCAACTGACGAATCTTTGAAGGCAATTGGTTCCGGTTGGTATCGGGGTAGTCATTAAAAAGCTGATGAGATAACTGCAAAGTGAATTTTTGGGTTGCTGACCCAAGAATGTTGGGATATGTATGGTAAAACTGCCGACATAGTTTCAACATAGTTTCAGATAATCCTTTAATGGAAATTTTGGATACCAGATTAGGCAATAATTTTTCGCCATACCGCGCCCGGTCTTCCCCATTTTGTTCAAATTCAACAATGTATAAACCTACCAGCCAGTTACGAAGAGTCAGGTTTACATTGACCGCCTTGACGGCTTGTTGATAGAGCGCTGAGTGGGTTTCAGCAATAGTGCGAACAAGTAGTTCAAAATTCATATCAACTTACAATTAACCACGTTATTAAATCGAATTTATTGAAATCAAACTTTTCGGAGATAGATCCTTCAGTCTTAAATTCTTTAATGGCAACGGCACTGTTCTTTTTTAGTTGTTTAAGCCTGTTAAGATTAGCTGCTGACATCGTTTCAATAACAGTACCATCGTCAAGAACTTCTTCATTTTTGACTTGTTTGCTGATCCATTTTCTTAACGAACTACTAAGTACATCAAGCGTTGGTTCATCGCCACTGTCAATCTTTGGGTCAACATACCTAGGCTCTTTATAATACTTAAACAGTTGTTCAAGGATGATCTTTTGATTGTTTGAAATTTGTGTTCCTTCCTTGTCAATGTAAATCAATTCATGAGAAGTATATTCATGTTCCGGGTTGTATTTCTTTTGTGCCGGATAACCTAAGAGTGCTATTAAGCCATTTTTCAGTGTGGGATTGTTCTCTATTTTGAAACCTGAAAACACACCATTGGGCATTGATTGAAACTCTTTTTTCTTTTCGTTCAGCATATCATGAAGCAATTGACGGTAATTATCGAATGAAAAATCAGCAAAACCAATTGACTGTTTCTCTTCAATATTACCGGTATTGTTCTCCATTTGCCTTAACATATTGGCATTTTGCCGGGCTTCGAGATTTTCGTCATTGGCCATTTCTTCAAAATCATCGGTAAACTGTTCAATCACTTCAGAACCCGCCAACTTCATCAACGCCATTCGCTTTTCAACCCGTTCACGTAGGTTGATGTAATCGTCGATATCCTTAGCAGGCCAAAAATTAATGCTTTGAATAAATTGATTAGGCGAACCAATGCGGTCAATACGTCCTATTCTTTGTATGACTCTAACCGGATTCCAATGAACGTCGTAATTAATCACCATATCTGCATCTTGAAGGTTTTGTCCTTCGCTTAATACATCGGTTGCCAATAAGATATCAATCGGTTTTTCTGTTTTACGATATACTTCAGGATGTTCTACTTTTATCCAATCGAGCCATTCATTGTAAGCCAATTGAGGAGATACCTCTGGGATAGTTGGCTCAAAATTATGCCAGTTTTTTCCTTTAAAAAGTTTGGTATAAGGTGCAAAACGTTCCAGTAGTGGCTCGTGTTTCTTTAATTTTGAAGTTGATTTCCATTCTTTGTTTTCATCACCTGCAACCATTGCAAAATTAATAAAACCTCTTTTCCCCAACTGATCAAAAAGATATTGAACGGTATCTTTATAGGCAGAGAATATGACTATTTTTTTGTTTTCTGTTTTCTGTTTTCCCAGAATAATATGCAATAGTTCGTTTAATTTGCTGTCTTCTGAAGTCGTACTTGTTTCAGGTGTGATTTTTTCTTCGAATTCTAAAATGTTGTCAATGATATATTTTAGCGTTTTCTTGTCATTCTTTATGTCTTTCTTGAATTGATCAAGCATTCCGGCCTGGTCTATTTTTGAAATTGGAATGGGTTTTTTCTTACCAAATAAAAACGTATCCAATATACCGGATTCATCATCTGTGGCAAGTTCAGCAATTGTCTCTTCGTCATCATTAATTATTTGATTTTTCTTACTCTGTGCATCTTTGCATTGTTCATATTCCGCAATTTTTTTAAGCGCATTTTCGTGGTGCTTATGAATTCTACCAACTGTAATCTGGAATGAATACCAGGACGATTCCAGCCTTTTAAGAATTAAAATCATCATCATTTTCACCAGGAAGAATTCGCGTTGAACATTGTCTTCCATCACTTCTTTTGGATCTTGTTTTACCCCTTCTTTCTTTTTTGCTTTCTTTTCCTTGATCCTAAGTTTGCGTTCTTCTTTCGATTCGGTGTAAAATGAAGGCTGATAAGCCGATAAATTTAACTGCATATTCTCAAGCAGTTCGGCAAAGTTTTCAACATCACCAAACTTCAAGGGAGTTTTGAATATATTAATGGGTTTTTTATGCTTTGGAAATTTAAGATTGGGATCGAAATGTAAGTTTATTTGTTTACGCGTTCGGGCAACCAAAAGATGATCAGTTAACCGAAAGAAATCACTGTCTTTTATCCGATTGTGAAAATCAGCAAATTTGGCACCTTCTTCCTTGCTCCATTTATTAAAATCAGCCTGAACTTCCCTAAAAGTATGATCAATATTCTTCACATTCAACAGCTCATTAAACCCTTCATTCTCTCCTTTTACCATCAGTCTGAATTGGTTCCGAACATCCTTGAAGGCATTATTGATAGGAGTTGCGGATAATAAAAGAACTTTTACATCGCCATTTGATTTCCGTAAAATTTCTTCAACCAAATATTTATAGCGACTTGACTTGTCGTTTCTCAAATTATGGCTTTCATCGATTACAAATAGCTTGGGACGATCGTTGATAAAAAAGTCAAAGTGTGCCTGGGCACTTTCCATACCTCCATCTCTTAAATCGGTGTGAAAACGTACAATATAATCGAATTTATCTTCCTCAAATATTGCTTCTTTTCGCTTAAGATATTGAATCCAATTGTTTTCCAGCTTTTTTGGACAAAATAAAACGATTTCACGCCCTTTCATCTGAAAGAACTTCATGACAGCCAAAGCGCTCCAAGTCTTACCCAAACCAACAGCATCGGCAAGAATGGCACCGTTGTATTTGTTAAGCATTTTGATCAGGCTGTAAACTCCATTCTTTTGAAATGGATATAACTTCTCAAATATCCGGGTGTTTTCAAGTTTACCCAAATCACGCTTTGTTTCAGGATCGTCTTCCTCCTGATTAAAAAGTTCGTAAAGAATCTTGTAAAATATATGTTCAGGTGTGTATTCCTTAAACAACATCGATATTTGTTCAATGAGATACTGCTTGAAAGGTATTTTAGTTATTTTGCCGTTTTCAAGTACAATAGTCTTTGATTGGTGTGCCTGGGGTTTATTCCAAAGATCCTCAAACCAATTGGTAAGTTGAATATATTGATTGTTATTTCCTGTTTCGGCAATGTTCAATTCAATATTGCATGTTATTTTCTGTCCGATACCGGCTTCGGTAAGGTTAGAACTACCGGTGATAAAATAATGGTTTCTGTCATCATCGCTAGCAGTCTTGAGATAGACTTTTGCATGACAGAAATTAGGTTCCATTGTTTTAAGTTCAACTTCTTTTAATTCTAAAAATGAAACAGCTTCCTGAGCTAATTGCTTTAGTTTTAGAGAAGTTCCAATTTCAAGATTTTCATTCAGTAAATCAAGTGATTTCAATTTACCGGTATCAAAATTTACAATATCGCCTAAGATGAAGCGATATTCTTTAATTTTCTGATTGGTGATTTTTGAAAGATAAGCCAATGCTCCCACTGTAAAATAACCTGTTACAATGTCAAGATTGCCATCTTCATTGTACTTTGCAAGCCATTCATGGACCTTTAGGTTGCTATTTTCGTTGTCTAATATCATTAGCGTTAGTTGGTTTTTAAAAGAGCTAATTTGATCAAAATAGATTATTTCAATCTTTAATTTTAAAAGCTTTAAAAGTAATGATTATGCTCAAACAAACATCAAACAATTGAACCTAAATTCTACTAAAAATACATTATGGATTTGTAATGTAAAGCTTTCAAGAAATCTTCACCCCATTCCGAACCCAATTGCTAACAATACCCATTGGAAAATACAAAATTCCATTGATAATTCCATCGAATAATCTAAGCTCTACCAGCAGGAACATAGTGCAAACGAACCTTACTACTGAGTCGATCCAACCACATAAAATCTCGATTATTGGTGGCTGGGCTTTTTATTTCTATATTCTTGCTATAATTTTCTCAATTTCATTTAGTGCAGTTTTTTCCATTTCTTGAATTTGAATTCTCTTGTTCAAGAGATTTTCTTGTTTAATTGAAATCTCTTCATATTGTTTTATTAATATTTCTATTTCCTTTTTCTCTTCGTAGTTGAGATTATAACCTCCTCTTTCCATAATTATTTTTTCAGATCCATTGGTGTATTTGTCCATTTCAACTCTTTTGTCACCTAAATTTCCCCATTCAATTCTAAGCTTTTTCCTTTCCTCAACCTTTTCTAATAATATTGTTATAAAGCTTTCAATAGAAGCCGGAATCTGGATTGATTTATTTTCAAAATCAACTACCTTTTCAAAGATAATTTTCTTCTTTTTTTCAACTTCGTCAGAAACTTTATCGATAAGTGCGGTATTTGCCTCAATTCTTTTGTTCCTATTATGTAATTCGATGAGGTCTTGAAATGGATTGTCATTTTTATTCATTGGATATATTTTTTAAGAATTAATTTCTGTTTTGTATTCATCTTAGCCTTGCCACCAATGTTCTGCAAAATACACGCAGAACTGGATTTAACCGATGAACTTTTTACAAATGCATCATTTCAATATACTAATTTCCTTTCAATAAAGCTATGTAACCAGAATTGTAGATAATTTGCTATTAGTTGCACTTTTAATATCTTTTTCTATTAATTCTTTTACCTAAACCCATTGATTTTATTAACCCAATATGGAATTGATATTCAGATTCATAATCCACAAGAGGTTCAATATTGGTATATGATTTTTCTTTAAAAGACCAATGGTGAAAAATATCATTATTTGAATTTTCAATATAACATATGATATTACTAGTATAAAGAGACTGTAAAAGTACAAACGGTGTTTCAAAAACATCAGGATTATCATTTGGATAATCTTCTAAAAATCGAATAAAAGTCATTTCGAAATATTGAAAGTCGAATTTTATAGTACCATCGAAATAATTAAAAAAATCGAATAGAATGGCCCATTCATAATCGTCATGAAAAAAATTAAATTGATCTTTTACTTCACCTAATAAATATCTTGAGAATTCTGAAAGAGAAGAATTGAATATTTGACTGGTTATTTTATTTGAATTCAAACTAATAGCTTTCGATTGCATAATATCCATAAATGCAAAAAAATCTCTTGGTCGCATAAATGTTCTTCGTAATATCGAAATAAATGATGGTAATCGTTCAGTTTTGCCTGCATAACATATCTCAAATGTTTCATCAACATATTCATTCCAGCTATACCCTAATGCAAATTTAGATGACTGTTGCGATGCCAAAGAGTTATCAATCATTTTGAAAATCCGTGATCCTTTATATGCATTTTCAGAAGTTATCCAACTTAAAATTACTGAGTTGTCTTTTAATTTTGCATTGGCATTATGAAATCTAATAATTGAAAAAATATCGGGTCTTATTAGTAAAACAATTTTTATGAAACTGGTTGAGTTTTTGTCCTGAAATATTTGAGGAAAATATAATTGGTCTAATTCCCATATTGCATTTGCTAAACCTCTTAAGCATTCAATATACTTATCTCTTTTTATATCAAAAGGAACCTGGTCTGTACCGTCAACAAATAGAATAAAGCTTTTCTTAATCTTAATATCTTTAAGTGCTTTCTTAAATTCATTTTCTATTTCAAGAAGATTTATTTGAAAACCCGTTGTTTCAATTTTTTCTGATTTACTAACACCAGCTTTAATATTTTTTAAAATTTCAAGAAAAACATCAGCTTTATCAATAATCTCGATAGCATTCGATATTTCTGGGTAAAATGCAGATTCGTAATATTTATTTATAGCCTTGTCTAGTTTTGATAAAGTAAGAAAATTGGTAATTAGGTTTCCATCTAAAATTGATTTTATCTCTTGTGTTAATAATAACAATAATATGACTTTCCATATACTAACGAAATCAGAGATATTTATTTTACCACTTTCTATTAATCGTATAAACTTTTTAAAATCAGTTTCCGAAGTAAATTTCAAAGAGGATTTTATTAAGTCTGTTTCATTGTTTGAATTGTATACTGCAAAAGCTGTTTTTCCTGTACCTTTCTCTCCTTGCAGAAAATAGATTTTGCTATCCAATACTTTTTGAAAACTAGAATCACTAAAAAAGATTTTATTAAGAAAGTTTCTATCATCACCACGATAATAATTTATTGCATCTGCTTTGCATATTTTTATTTCTTCAAGTGGTAACATAGAGTTTTATCTTAAATTGTCGTTTCAATTAGATGCATTTCATCTAAAAAATGGGAATAGTTTTATAGTATTCTTTTAATATTATTCCCTCCAAATCTACACATTCCACTTTTCAGAATACCCTAAAATTCCATTTATTTTCCAGTTTCCCATAAAATAACTATATCATCACTTGATATAGGCAGATTTCCCAATTATTATTGAGAACAATTGGGAAGATTATATAAGAATCGTAACCCATCTATGTCTGAATTAGAATTCATAGGATTATCGCCACATTTTAATCCTTCCATTCTTTCATTCTAATTCAGACAATTTTCACCATCAATAGAATCACATAAAAAGGGCGGCCACACAGGGCCGCCCCTACAGGAGTTGTTATCAATTCATCTAAAAATTATCTGAATTAGGATTTAACGGATTTTAGAATGAACGGATTAAAATGGGAGTGGCAAATAATCATTAAATCCTAATTCAGACATTTTCATACAATCAAAAGTTTATAATCCTTATACGTTCTTACATCAGAATGCACCCAGCTAACGTTCTGTTCAATGCAGGTAATGCCCAAAACTCTCCAATTCTTTTTAATGTATTTACAGACTTCCCAGACTATTACATCTTTGAATATTTTATCGGAAGCTCGTCCAAAAGTGTGTTGTGAAGTCTCGGAAAAGTCTGGACTATCAATAGTTCTTAAGCCTGACCATTGACGATCGCCATCATTCCACCAATTGTTTATGGTGACAGGTCCGAACTGATTTCGTAACAGTTGATCAGCTCTTACCATTTGACGGTCAATAAGACCTGCAAGTATCAGTGGATTTTTTTGATATTTTAAATACAATTCTTTGGGAATATATTCATCTAAGAATAGATTAGCGGTCAATTGTTCTCTATTTTTCATTTATTGATATTTATTTATGTTAGCAATCAATATAAGTATATAAAGGAGTTGAACACATACAACATACTACATTGTATTGTTCCTGTTCATATCCACGTATGTACAGAAAAGTGTCTTTGTATTCAATTTTTAAATAATTATTGAATTTCTTTTCATCTTTCAATTCTTTAAGGCGTTTTGCAAGGCAATCAGAGCAATAATAAACAGTTATTTTCTCCCAGAAAATCCATTTGGCCAATTGTTTTTTCATTTTTTTGTTTTTAGATTGAAAAAATAGCCCCGAAAAATCGGGGCCTTAATGTCAACTCAATGAAGGTGTAATCATAATATCATACGATTCACCTAAAGAAAATGTATCAGCTACTTTTTTATGAATATGATTTAACAATACTGATGCTGAATCACTAAAAGGTTGGAAGAAAACATCATTTTCGAATATTAAATTGAATTCAATACCGACCATCAATTTCTCCTCATCTTCAATAGTTTCAATAAATTCCTTTTTTGATTTACATTTAAGTGTTACTAGTTTCATAATTTAATGGATTTCATAAAGCCCTTCCAGAGCTGTTTTGGTTAATAACTAATTTCAAAATGTATACTGGGTGAATAATTACAATTATCAGTGCTGGCAAAGAAAAAATAGACATGGCCCAATTGTGTAATCGCATCGGGCATAGGTTTATTAATTTCGGCCGTTAAATCGCTTCTTTTGATATTGGTGTCTGACATTGAAGTGAAATTATTATTATAATAAGTCATAATCATTAAATGATCATTTAAACGTTTTTTTTTTATGTTCGGATCATTGATCCATTCTATGTTAAATTTTGAATTGAGAAATGCATTGGTTATTTTAAATAGCGGATTGGTTAATTTCCCGTCGACAACCTGAATGAGCATTGGATCAATAAGTTCGCCTGATATGGAGAAGGCATTTATATTTTTTTTGACAAACCAGGCATAATTACTTAAATCGTTTGAAGCCAATTTCCATATATGCTTCATCTCCTCTGAATTTATGTTTCTCCACATTTTTGCGACATTACTTAATTTATGCCTATGATATATTTGTGATTCTGACCAAGCAATATTTGTTCGGTGAGGAGCTGATCTAACATAACTCTTACCTTTCATTTGCACGAAAACCACGTTCCCAATTTTGCCGCTGACATAGTCACCGATGTTTCTTTTCATTTTTGCCATTTTGTTCTTTTTTAGATGTGTTAACTTCTTAGTTTGTGTAATGTTTGTGTAATGTTTCAATACAAAAAATAGCATTTTAGTACAGATAACCAATTAATTAAGTACTTAAACACTGGATCAAGCATTGATATTTATTAGTAATGTCTAATTATTAAAACTTACCCCAAATAATACTCTACTCCACTTACCCCCCCCTCATAAATGAAAAAATATTTTAATAAAAAAAATAACATTAAAATAATATATTTAAATTTAAAGTTGTAATTTTGCTGCGATAATATTAAAATTATAAAAGCTATGAACCTAATACCTTATTTAATGAAAATGTTAGATAATAATGATTCATTAACTCCCAATGATGACAATATTGAAATACATGAACTCATAAAAAATGATGAGAATTTGATAATAAACAAAATAATAGTGCCAAACAGAAAGGAACAATTAGATGATGAGCCATATATTTTGTCAAAATTATTTGAAGACCCCAGGCAATATGCTTTTATATTGTTGGCTTTAAGATTTAAAAAACTAATTTCTGCAAATACTACAGCTTGGATTTGTCGTGATACAAAATATAAAAAACGCATAGTAGTTATAATTTTAAAGTTAAGAGCAAATGGCTACTACAAATCAAATGTAACTTTATCACACTTGCAAATACAAAAATTGGCTTTTTACACTTTTGGAGTCAAAATTAGCATAGATTTGATTAAACATACTTCTGTAAATGATTTAAATATCAATTACATACCGTCATGTAGCATAGATAATATATAAATAGAATAAATAGAATAAATAGAATACACAGTATACACAGAATACACTTTTATGCATAATGCAATATAATATGCTAATAACAAAATGCACAGAATACACTTCAAATACATAAAATACCACCTAAAATACACTTTACGATTAACAAAATACACAGAATACACCTTTTGTGAACTTTTTATATAAAAAACAGCATAAATAAAATACACAAAATACACAGAATACATAGTTTACACTTTAGTGTATTCTGTGTATTCTATCTACCTTTTTTACTTACTTTCAATAAAAATAGTTTGTATATTTATTTTGAATTTTAAAAATAATCGCTATGAACGACAATTTATTATTACTCGGTGGTAACAAGGTTTCAGTTCAGAATTCAAAACAAGTGAAGTTAATAATGAACTTACCGGTTCGTGTTATTTCAGATGAAAAGGTTATTGATATTTTACCCCTGGAATTAGATCCTAATATGGTTTACGTCAAAAAATTTAAAAAAAGACTTTTAGGGCCAAGAACATACCTTAGAGATTTTACTCCAGATGAAATGACTATTTTCTTTCATTCATGCAGCGTAGGTGATCTTTATTTAATGAGTCAAGTATGCAATCATTATGGAGTATGTAAAAGTACTATTGCCAGATGGGCTGCTTTAGGGCGCTTAAAACGTTATCAATTAACAAGTACGTTTACGGTTTATAAAGTAAGTGAATTACCCACTCTGGAAGCCCTGTATAATTGGGATAACTAATGATTGAGCTATCCAGTCAATTAAAAGCTATGCGAACAGAATTGCAAGCGATTATAAAAACACTTGCAATTCTTGCCAATAGAAATACACCTGCAAAAATAGGAGAATGGCTGCGGCAAGATCAAGTGCTTAAAATAATGGGTATTTCTACCAGAACTTTCAGCCGGTTAACCAGCTCAGGCCGATTGCCCACTTCAAAAATAGGAGGTCTTATCTATATCAGAACCGATGATGTCGACCTATTGTTAAATGAAAATTACCCAATGGATAATTTAACCATTAAAAAAAAATAAAATGACATTTATTAAAAATGAATTATCATTAGAAATGCAGGAGCAAAGCGCTCCTGCTTTTTATCCTCCCAATAGCCTGGATTTAAAACAAGACCATGGCAGCGGCTTATTTTCTTATTTTAATAAGCCGGTTACCAATACGTCCCCTGCCTTGATTATGAGTCCTAAAATGGCTTATTTAAATATCACAAGTACTAAGAATGAAACAGTTACTAGAGTTCTACGAAGTATAGCCTCACCCGAAAGTGCCCGCAATTATAAGGCTCGCAACTTTAACTATTCCTGTTTTTCAGGCACTTTCACATCAAGAGGCGATAAAAATCTAATCAAGCATTCTGGTTTTATAACTTTGGATTTTGACCATATTAAACATCCGGGCACTTTAGAAGATGAATTAATAGTTGACAAAAATTTTGAAACCGTTATCACATTTATATCTCCATCAGGTGATGGATTAAAATGGATAGTAAAAATTGATATGGCCAAACATTCACATCTTGAGTGGTTCAGATGTTTGGAATACTATGTGAATACCAAATATGGTTTTAAAGTAGACAAATCAGGCAAAGATATTTCAAGATGTTGCTTTTTACCTTTTGATCCCCAAGCATATATTAACCCTAAATATTTATTATAATCATGGAAGATGTACCTTTTAACATAGAAGATTTTTTTCTAAACAACGTAGTACCGGTTAAAATTACCAGTTCTAACGTAGAAGAAAAAAAGACAACAAATCAGGTTGTAACTAATGACACTGATCAAGACATTGAAGTGGTAGTTAAACGCCTGGAGGATTCGCATACCGACATAACTGATAACTACAATGATTGGCTACAGATTGGATTTGCCCTGGCACACGAATTAGGTGAAATGGGTCGCATTTATTTCCATCGTATTAGCAGTTTAAACGTAAAATATAATGCGATGATCGCGGATAAACAATTTGATAACTGTTTAAAAACTCATCATGAAGGCACTACAATAAAGACTTTTTTTTATTTAGCCAAACAAGCCAGTATTGATATTACCCCGGAAAAAAAAAACGAGGTGACAGCTATTAAACTGCCTGTTGCAGCTGAGGTAATTGAAAAAGATGATTCTGAGAATAATGATTTTAAAACTCCTTTATTCCCCGATACAGTTTATGACGGTTTGCCTGTTATATTGCAAGACAGCTGTGCGCTTTTTGAAAAGGGTATTGAAAAAGATATCTTACTAATAAGTGAATTGACTGTCTTAAGTGCTTGTTTACCCAATATAGAAGGGGTTTATTTCAACAAATCACTTTCAGCTCATTTATATTTATTTGTAACCGGGCCTGCCGCCAGTGGTAAGGGAACTATGGGTTGGGCCCGTTATATAGCTGATGGCATTCATCAGGAAATGGTAAATAAATCTATTGCTGAACATTATGCGTATAAAGTGGCTTTGGAAGCTTATGAAAATTTACCCAAAAATCAAAAAGTAAGCTCGGGGAAACCTGAAGAACCCAAAAGATACCTTTTGTTCATACCTGCAAACTGTAGTACATCAGCTTTAATACAGCTGCTTTCTGAAAATAATTTTAGAGGGATTATTTTTGAAAGTGAAGCTGATACATTGGCCAATACTGCCAAACAGGATTGGAGTGACTCCTCCGATCTTTATAGGAAAGCTTTCCACCATGAGAATACCTCTTTGGCCAGGCGTCAGAATAAAGAATTGATTGAAATTAATGACCCTCATTTAGCAATTTGTTTGTCAGGCACTCCCAAACAGGTTCATAATTTGATGCCCGACGTTGAAAATGGCTTATTTTCAAGGTTTATGTATTATGCTTTTGAAGATACTCGTGGATTCCTAAATCCATTTGAAAGCTTTCAATCAATAGATTATGAGGCCTTCTTTACTCAAAAAGGATATGAAGTACTTCATTTTTACGAGAAATTAAGTAAATTAAGTAAACCGATAAATTTTGAATTAACAAAAAAACAGGGGATTAAATTTACTCAGTTCTTTCAAAATCTGTTGGACAAGAATAAAATCCTCTTAAGTCGTGATTTGGATGCCAATTCCAAAAGGCTGGGTGTTATCACTTTTAGGATTGCTATGATACTTACATCTCTACACCTGATGGATGCTGAAATCGGTAATCCATTGCCTTTAAAAATGGTTTGTACTGATTGTGATTTTGAAAAGGCTTTAACCCTGGCAGGTGTTTTGGAAAGTCATGCTGTAGCTGTTTATCAACAAATGCCAAAAATAGTGCAAAAAGGGAAACGTTTAACTTTTTATGAAAAATTACCACTGGAATTTAATAGAAAAATGTACCTTCAATTGGCTAAAGAACTTGGAATTTTTGAAAAAACTGCAGATAAATGGATATCAATATTTACGAAGCATTTATTAAGTCATGATTATAATTCTTATAAAAAAGTATAGCTTAATTGTAGCTAATTATTTTATTTATAGTTATATATATATAAAAAAACAGATTTAATTAAAATCTGTTTTTTTTTCATATATAAGAGGGGGGTAAGTGGAGTAGAGCAGAAAATGGGGTAAGTTCTTTAATAGATATTAATAATTTAAAAATACAGTAGACTAGTGAGTTGAATTATAATATTAAAATTTAATTATATCTATTATACTGTATAAGAAATAAGAAATAAGGAGAAGTCCCGAGTACTCGGGATCAAACAGTGTTTCACATTAAAAGGTTTCACGATAAAAGAAAAAGGACACAAGTTTTTTTATTTTTTTACACCTTTTAACCCTGTTTGATCCCGATTACTCGGGATGGTACATTGTGTAATTTTTCTTTTTTTACTGTGTAATTTTTCTTTTTTACTGTGTAACTTTTTTTTCATTTGAATACAGAACACCTGCCAATTCATGCCAAACGATGCCAATTCATGCCAAAAAAAATAATAGATTCTTTTTATACATAAATTTGGTTTAAGAAATTATAAGAATAATCTTTTTAAGTGTATTGTTCTTTTAAAGTTTCGTAACCCTCCCCGATGTTTTTCGGGGCTAAATTTAAAAAAAATGGCAAAAATAGAATCAGGTATTTTAGGCGGTGTAAGAGGTAAAGTAGGAACCGTCGTTGGAGCAATTTGGAAAGGTATAGCAACTATACGTGCTTATGTTGCAACTATCTCCAATCCCAACTCAGAAGGTCAGTTGGCACAAAGATCGAAGTTTTCAACTGTAATTGCTTTTTTGAAACCAATGGCTTCATTAATAGCGTTGACTTTTCGCTCTCTAGCGGTTAAGCAGACCTGCTTTAATGCAGCTATGAAGCTCAATTTGAAAAATGCCATCACCGGTGTTTTTCCTAATTTTGAAATGGATTACACGAAAGCCATTCTTTCGGTTGGTAGTCTACCGGGCGCTTTAAACCCTGCTACATTGGCTGCAATAGCTGGTGCAATCGAATTCACCTGGGACGATAATTCCTGGGCTTTTGGTGCAGATGCAACTGACGAGGCTGTGATCATTGTTTACAATCCTCTCAAAGGTGTTGAAAGCATAATGGGGGGTATAGCCAGGTCTGTTGGTACTCAGACCATCGTGTTACCAAACGCTTATACAGGCGATGAAGTGCAGTGTTACATTGCCTTCAAAAAAGCCAAATCGAACGTTTTCTCTGATAGTCAATACATCAGCGGTATAGTAGTATCGTGATCATTCATAAAATATCGTCCCGAGTGTTCGGGACGGTATTTTTTTCTTTTCAACAATAAAAAAAACAGTCATGAAAATTTATCTATCTACAATAGTTTTAATTCTTTTGCTATTTGCCAGTCAGGTATTGGTCAACGCAAAAGAAACTACATACGTTTCTAATGCAAATTATGAAACAGGCCTTGTATCAATGGGTAATGATGCTACCAAAGCCTCATTAAGCAATGATTTAAAATTAACCTACGAGCAGACCTCTGATCAATTGGATGCTCCTATAGGTTACTTAGCCAACAATTGGGGCAATATTTTGATTGCATTAATTGGCATAAGTGAAGTAATAACGCGTTTGGTGCCTTCAGTAAAAGACAATTCAATATTCAATTTCTTTATTAAAATACTGAATGCCGTAGTTCCCAATCTGAAAAAATCTGGCGGTACCTTCTGATTAAGGTACCAACTACAAGAAACTTCCCATCATTCTTGAAATTGTTGATGTTTTTCTAGTTCATTAAAAGCCAGGCCTTGTCCTCCTGGCTTTTTTTAAAAGAAAAAGGAACACTGATAATCAAAAGAGAAAAAGGAACACTGATGACATCCCGAGTACTCGGGAATAAAAACTGATCTTCTGATTAGTGTAATTCGTTTTAAATTCGTTCAATTCGTAAATTTTAAAAAAAAAAGTCATGATAAATAAAATAAAAATCAAAACGGAAACAGCCAGGTTCATAGTCGAACATGATTTTAATTGTATACGTATAATGGAACATTTTTTTAGTTGCAATACTGATGGAGTTATTATTCCCATGGTTATTGGTTTACTGGAAAAAACACCAGATTCTTTCCCTGTACAACTTGAAAATTTAATGTCGGAAATACCACCAGAATTTCCAAGACTTCCTAAAGTACTTGATTCGATATTTCAAAAGTTACCCAAACAGTTACCCATGAATCTGGTACAAAAAAATATTCCAGTTCCCTTGAAAAGAATAAGAAATATTTCACCTGAAGTGTTTTTTAAGGAACTTTTCTGTTAAATTACGAATTACACGAATTTCATGAAAAAGAAAAGGTACACTTTTTTATTTTTTTTACACCTTTTAACTCTGTTTGACCCCGATGGCTATCGGGATGGAACACTGTGTAACTGTTTTTTTTTACTGTGAAACCCTGTTTGACACTGTGGTACACTGTGTAATTTTTTCTTTGTTTTTTTTAGTTCCTCAGTGTTCCTCAGTAAAAAAAAAGTTACACAGTGTTCCACAGTGTCAAACAGGGTTTCACAGTAAAAAAAACAGTTACACAGTGTCAAACAGGGTTTCACAGTAAAAAAAAACAGTTACACAGTGTTCCATCCCGAGTACTCGGGGTCAAACAGTGTTAAAAGGCGCAAAAAAAAAATTGGAACACTGTGTAACTACTGAATAAAACTTAAATAATAAATTTAAAATAAAAACAAAATGAGAAACACACCAAAAAAAACACAAACGGCAGCTGAGTTTATTGACCAGGAAATGGAAGAATATGCCAAAACTGCTGAAGCTTTAAAAGTATTGAACACTGCCTTTGAAATTGAAAAGCTGAATTTGGCTGGGCAATATACCCCACAAATCACAATTCTGGAAACGCAAAAAGAATTGACTTTTGAGAAGATCTCAGATTTTGCCAATGAGAATAAAATCTTTTTGTTTGGCGAAAAAAGATCTTATGATACCAAATACGGTAATTTTGGTTTTCGTTTAGGACATCCTAGATTTTCACTTGCAGTGAAATCGACTTGGGATACAGTTTTAAAAACGTTAAAAGAATTCCTTCCCCAATACGTCAAAGTAACTGAAGCTCCCTCTAAAACCAAGATGATGGCCGACATCAAATTACCAGCCTTAATGCAATTGTTACCTGCTTTAGTTGTTTCGGTAGTTCAGGATGATAATTTTTTCATTGACGTCAAATAAAAATACCAAAATGAGAAAGCCTATATTCACTTGTGCTTGCCGTGGCAATCAATTTGCAGTCTTAGAATGGAAATATACCCCAAGAGGTGATTCTGCTACTACAGTTGGTTACTTTCCAACGATTCAATTGGCAAAAAGAAAAGCCAAAGAATTAAATATGAATTGGTTTTTGGCTCAAAATCCTGGAATATTCTGACTTCCACTATTATATTTTCATGCTGCACAGCTAAGTACTGTGCAGCATTATAAATGTCCCCCGATGATATCGGACAGGTACTTTGCCTGAAGTTTGATAGGTCTGTAGGAGAAATGGATGACTTTAATTCCTTAAAAACATTCTATTTGTAAATGAAATTATTTTTTATTTCCTTTGGTGATTATCTGTTTCATCTAGCATTGAAATAAAAAGTATTTTGAAGACCAAATAAAAAAACCGGATTGAATTCTATGAAAATCAAATATTTAAGTCTGTCGAATTTGTTGATTTTAATTTTAACTAGTATTGCCTGTTGGTTTACTTATACCGAAATCCAACCCTTTCTACATTACTATAATCAGCAAATTGGATTTAGTACCAGTTTTAGTTTCTTTAAAAGTTATCTGCATTCTCCCGGTGGAATTTCCAATTACCTGGCAGAATTCATTTCTCAGTTTTTCTATTTTAATATTTGGGGAAGTTTACTAATTGTTGCAATTGCCTCCCTTCAGAGTTTGATTGCATTATTTATAGTTACCCGAATTGGGGGGTTAACAAAACTGAGCTTTTCAATTTTTGCAGTAATCTTACTTTTTGGTGTTATTGTAATGTACGATTACAATTATCCTTACTATGTAAGTATCAAACTTTTGTTTGCTTATGTAAGCACCTTACTGTTTTATTTAATTAATGACAGGTATCCCAGGCAAAGTCTTTATGCCTGGCCTGTGATTGCTCTTTTACTTTTTTATGCTGGCAGTGGGGCGTCTTTAGTGGTTTATGCCGTTTCAACAGCTTTGATTTTGATACTTACCCGACAATATAAAATCTGGATGTACTCCCTTCCAGCTATCTTTATTTTTGCTGGGGTAATACCATTTCTTGCCTATAAATTTATTTTTCCTTTGAGCATAATGACCCTGTACGGAATTTCTGAGGTAAAACCGCTGGAACTACTGACCTACATTCCATCCCGGCAAGTATATATTTATTACATGCTTTTACCTGCAATTCTTCTTATTGTCTTATTATTTAAACTGATAACCAAAGTTGCACCTGTTTCAAAAGGCAAAGTGAAAGCAAATTCTACAATCAAATTCTACCAACGAACTTCATTTATTATTTCAACACAGGTATTCCTATTTGCGATTATAGGTTATTCACTTTTTATTAAATTCGATGATCCATTCAAGAAGAAATTGCTTTACATTGAATATTATGCAGAAACCGAACAATGGAACAAAATTCTTGACGCGGCTGAGAATATTCAAGTGTATGATTTTACTATAAATTATCAGATTAATCGGGCTTATGCTCATCTGGGTTTACTCCCCGAATATCTGTTTAATTACCCCCAACTAATGGGTTCAAAAGGATTATTAGTTGATAATTCAGTGATGGACAGCAAGTATACAATGTCTAACAGTGATTTATATTTTGATTTGGGATATATGGATGAATCACTTCGGTGGGCATTTGAGGCTCAAACTTTATTGCCAAATAGTCCCCGAATTTTGAAACGATTGGTAATGATCAATATTATCAAAAGAAATTATAGTGTTGCCCAAAAGTTTCTGAATGTTCTTGGGCAAAACATATTGTACCATAAATGGGTTGGCAAGTATGAAAAATACATAGCTGATCCTAAACTTGCTGACCGTGATCCGGTTATTTCAGATAAACGGCTCTTTTCTCCAACAGAAAATGGATTTATTCTTGACCCCTACGAAAACTTAAAGCTTCTGGTAAAAACAAGCAAAAAAAACCGCCTGGCTTACGATTATCTGCTTACTCTTTTTTTACTGGACAAACGACTCAGTGATTTTGTAGAATTTGTTAAGCTCTATCCTGAATATAACGTAAAGAAACTTCCACGTTCATGGGAAGAGGCATTGTATGCTTATATATATAAAACAGGAACGGTTCCTCAATTTGTTACTTCAGAAACTATATCAAAAGGTTGCATACAGCGACTTACAGCATTTAATAAGACTCTTGCAAAATACAATAACGATAAAAGTGCGGCACAAGGTGTCTTGAGAGAAAATTTCGGTAATACCTTTTGGTATTACCTTTTCTACTTGAACACAAATTCCACTAATATTTCAAACTAAAAAACTCAGTTTTGATGATAAAAAAATACCTGAATTTATTGGTACTTATTTTCCTTCTTCTATTGACTGCATGTCATTCAGGCATCGGTAATTTTAAAGAAGTGGCTCGTCTTCCTTCAATTTTTCCTGATTATACGGGTATCATGGTTCCTCCAAATATCGCCCCTTTAAATTTCAAGATTAATGAACCGGGCAGTGAATTTGAAGCCAGGATATATACAAAAAAAGAGAATGCCATTGTTATTAGAAGTTCAAATCCTTCTATTCAGATCGGGCAAAGCCAATGGCATGAGCTTCTTCAGCAAGGTGAGGGAGAAAAGTTCTTTATTGAAATATTCGTAAAATCAAAAGAAGGGGGATGGCAAAAATTCCAACCTATTGTCAATGAAATTTCTAAAGAGAAAATTGATAACCATTTGGTTTATAGACTTATCAACACAGGCTATATTTTGTGGAATAACCTGGGTATCTATCAACGCAACCTTGAGAATTTTGATGAAAAGCCAATTCTAGAAAATAAGTCGATCGAGTTTGGCTGTGTCAACTGTCATTCGTTTGCCAATAATGATCCGAACAGCATGATGATTCATATTCGCAAGAACCATGGAGGGACTCTTATTTCGCATAACGGTAAATTGACAAAAATTGACACAAAAACCAAATACACCCTCAATTCCGGCGCTTATCCATGTTGGCATCCTGATGGCAAGCATATTGCATTTTCAGTAAATGACATTGGTCAGTTCTTTTGTTCAGGAGAAGTAAGAATTGAAGTAGCTGACGAATTTTCGGACCTGATTGTATATGACATTGAAAAGAATACGGTAACAACTTCACCAAAAGTCTCGGCTGCGAGCCGTGAAAACCTTCCCGTTTGGTCGCCCGACGGTAAGTTTATCTATTATATCAGTGCCCCGCCCAGTAGTGGAATAAATGATCGCGTTCAGGCAAAATATGATTTATTGCGCATTGGGTTCGATGTGAATACCAATACCTGGGGGAGTGTAGATACTATTATTTCAAGTAAAGCTATTGGGAAAAGTATCAGCTTTCCCAAATTGAGCCCGAACGGGAAATTCTTAATGTTCTGTACCAGCGATAACGGATATTTTACCATTCATCATCCGCAGTCAGATTTGAACCTTTTGGATTTGAGTACCGGTAAATTTCAAAAAATGGATATCAATAGTCCTGAAACAGAAAGTTTTCATTGTTTTTCGAGTACCGGACATTGGTTTGTTTTTAGCAGTAAACGAATTGATGGACTTTTTACAAGCCCCTTTTTCTCTTATCTGGATGACAATGGTAAAGCAACAAAACCATTTGTTTTGCCTCAGGAAGACCCTGAATTTTATAATTCGTTCCTCAAAAACTACAATATTCCTGAATTAATAACTGGAGAGGTTCCATTTTCGGAATTTGAAATTCGCGATAAAATACTGGAAGCGGCTGTACCTGCAAAACTTGATGCTTCAGTTGATACGCTTTATATGAAAGAACATTTGTCCAAACGAAAATCAGATTAAATATCAAAATATACGTTTATGAAAAAAGTATTATTAATATCGGTAATTCTAATTGGCATTATTCTAGCGGGCAGTAGCTCTTATTCCCAAACCATTACTGCCAGAGAGCAATGTAAGAATCTGGGTAGGGGAGTTAACATCATTGGTTACGATAAGGCCTTTTGGAAGGATTATACCAATGGCCGGTTCAAAGAAAGTTATTTCAAAATGATTAAAGAGGCAGGCTTTTCTAATATCAGGATCAATCTTCATGCATTTTCACAGATGGACAAATCAACCTATCAATTTGAACCCAAATGGTTGGAAACTCTCGACTGGGTGGTTAAGAAGGGTCTGGAAGCTAAACTAATGGTCATTCTCGATATGCATGAATATACCCAGATGGCAGATGATCCAATTGGGAAAAAAGAGATGTTCCTTGCTGTTTGGCGTCAACTTGCTCCACGTTATAAAGATCAACCCAGTCAGGTTATTTTTGAATTGTTAAATGAACCTAATCAGAAACTAACAGTAGAACTATGGAACGAATATCTGGCTGAAGCTACAGCCATCATTCGGAAAACAAATCCCAACCGTACCCTGATTATTGGTCCCGGTAACTGGAACGGTATTGAAAGTTTACCCACATTGAAATTGCCTGAAAATGACAAGAATATCATCGTTACAGTTCATTTTTATCACCCCATGCCTTTTACACATCAGGGTGCTCCATGGTCGAAAGAGAACAAAGATAAAGTTGGTATAAAATGGATGGGTACCAATGAGGATAAGCAATTGATTGAAACTAAATTAAAAGTTGCAGCCGATTGGTCAAAAGCAAACGATCGACCTATATTTTTAGGAGAATTTGGCTCTTATGACAAAGGAGATATGGATTCACGTGCCCGCTATACTGCTTATGTTGCCCGCACTGCTGAGAAATTTGGTTTCAGCTGGGCCTACTGGCAGTTCGACAGCGACTTTATTGTATATAATATTGATAAAGAAGCTTGGGTGCAGCCGATATTAAAGGCTTTAGTGAATAAATAATTGAAAAATAAAGACATAGACACCTGGGTCACCTGTATACCCGCATATTGCGGGTATACAGACTTTACCAGCAGTATTTCACTTTGAGTGAGGTGCAATATTATAGTATATTGACAATACAATGCAAATAAAATTGTAAGTATTCATTCAATTAAAATATATGAATATGGAAATTGACAGAATTTGTTTTAAACTTGACAAACCCAATGCAAGAGCACTTATTGAAGGTTTTGAAAACAAAATAGAATTATGGACGAAAATCTGCAATAATGGGTTGTTTGATATTTGGGAACCGATAGCTCCATATAACAGATTTAAGCAAGCAAAAACAGATCCCAAAAAATTTAGAATAGCGTTGATAAGAATTTCTGAAATTGAAGAAGAGTTTTTTGAATCAGATATAAGTTTTGTTTCAGACAGAAACGATTCAATAAAAGATAAGACCAAACAACATGTAACAATTAAAAAGCCACTAATTGATGACATTACCTTTAATAAAACAAAAGAGTTACTTGAAGAGACAATATCCGATTGGTTGATTTGAAAAAGTTTGGAAAAGCCAAGATATTTACTTCAACAGAATTCCAAAATAAAATATAGTACACCATACAATCGAATTCTAAGATCCCGCCAGTAATTAACTGCTGGGGAGAGCCTCTCATATCATCAGGCAATTAAGGTTCTTCGGGAGTGAAGCTACCAGGTCATCAATAAAATTACACATTCAAGCCTAAGATATGGGCTTAATGCAAGAAAATACTGCAAACTTGCAGGATTCTCGAGGATTTTTAGTAGATTTACCACATGACAAAAAAGGTTCAATATATTGACATCGAGATTGATAAATTAACAAATAGTATTGAGAATGCATTTTCGGGTGATAGTTTTGATACAGAATTATCATTGATTTCAAAAGAAGATTTAAGAGATGTAAAAAAGGGAAATGGATGGCAATTTGACTGGAAATATGAATTTGAACAAACGGGAAGGCATGTTTTTAAACTGACAATAATAGGTAATCCAAAAGTCATTCAAGGACTGATTAGTTTTTCTGATGAGAAAGACCATCTTTATATGCATTTAATTGAGAGTGCACCATTTAATAAAGGGAAAAACAAAATTTATATTGGAGTACCAGGAAATATGGTAGCATTTCTGTGTAAGGAATCTTGGGATAAAGGATATGATGGATTTGTATCTTTTATATCAAAGACACAGCTGATTGAGCACTATGAGAGGACTTTAGGTGCAGTCCATATTGGTGGTCATAAAATGGTGATATTTCCTAAGGATGCATTGCAATTGATTAAGAAATATTTTAAAATTTGAGATATGGGACTGATAAGAGAACCAAAAGGAATTGATTTTGTAGTTGACCCAAGACCATTAAAAGATTGGGAAAAAAAACAAATCAGTGATATTATTGCACATTACAAAAAGACTGGAGAGATTAAAAAGAGTTCAACTCCCCAAAAGACAAAGAAAGGTCAGACAGTTTAAGTAATACACTTATGCCCAATTGAAAATGAATTCGAAGACGAATCAGGACTGATTTTAACTTAATGTTGGACGTTTTTTGCACTTATAACTGAACCTACAAATATTATTAAATATGGGATATATACCAATAACGATAGACAAGTATGTAGCATTGCATTTGAAGATTAATCCGACTGAGAATGAAGTGGATTTAAGGAAACACTTGCAGTCCGCATTAAATGATTATAACAATGGGGCCAAGTGTTCTTGTGGAAATGACATCTGGGTAATTGGATCGGCATCTGTTGGAAACAGTTGCTTCACTTGTATTACAGGCGAAAGTTATCCGTCAGATGATTACGAAATTGATTCAGCAGTAAAGAAAAGAGAAAACAAAAAGGGCCTTAGGCACATAGACGACATTGATCCAACCAAAATTGCCGGCTTCTTCGATGATGATGGATACGAGATCAATTCAGAATTGATAAAAAAGCCATCCTTGTGTTTAATCTGCAAAAATGAAGATAATGCAGAGGAGGAACTGTTGTGCAATATGACTCGATATGACCAAAAAGATGATAACGAATTTATATGTTTCGCTTTTAGCAAAAAGTAGATTAGCAACCAATACACGATTGTTGGATATGTTTCATCTGGGATAGAAAGGCAGTTCACGATTTTCCATAGTTTCCAAACCGCCGACCGTCGGGGCGGTATAACATCTACAAATTGCAAATATTTCGCGACTAGTTCATTAATTTTGAGTATATTTGAAAAAAAAATATGCTTACAAAAGAAAAAATTCATTTTACAGTTGATAGGTTACCTGATAATTTGACAATTGATCAGTTAATAGATGAAATGATATTGTTGGATAAAATTGAACAAGGGATTAATGATGCCAATGAAGGAAGAGTTTTTACTACTGATGAAGTCAAAGTTAAATTAAATAAATGGTTAAAGTAGTTTGGACTCAACGAGCTTTGAATGATTTAGAAGACATCGGAGATTACATATCTAAAAATTCTTATAAATATGCAAAACTGACCTTAGAGAAATTAGTTGATACTGCTTTATTAATTGAGATAAACCCTTTAGTTGGTAGATTTGTGAATGAATCAAGTGATAAAACAATTAGAGAGATAATAAAAGGTAGCTATAGAGTTATTTATCAAATTCAAAATGAAACTTCTGTTTTCATATTAACTGTATTTCACAGTTCCCGATTACTATCAAAAAAGGATTTAGAATAATAACGCCATCCAATAGTCGAAATACCGCTAATGGAGTAAACTGCTCGGCTATAGATCATCATATCAAGTTGTTGGGTGAGTTTGGCTATCAGTATATCCTTACAAGTGCCTGAGCTATAAGGTAAAACTTCATTGTCCTATCCTGATTTATTTATTGTGAGTGTAAAGATGAACGTTTTTTGATGTGATTTGTTATGAGAAAGCCTTTTGTCCTAAACAGGTAAAGATTAGCCTGATGTAGAAAAATTAGATGATCTTAATTAGCTTAATTTCAAGTTAATTCTTCTGAGTTCTATTGCAATCGGCAATAGGATAGTTTGCAGCCAACCCTTATTGATTTTCAAGCAAGTGACATGGCTGGTTTCGTTTTTAGATTCATAATTAATACAACAAATTAACGAAAGGAAAACAAATTATGTCAATGGAAGATGAAGTCCGCAATGCATCAAATCAGTTTTATGCAGCGCTCAATAAAATGACAAATGGAGATCCCCAATCCCTGTCCGATATTTGGTCACATAATTCGGCAGTGACCACTTTGCATCCTATTGGAGGACGGCAGGTAGGATGGACGGATGTTTGGAAAACATGGGATCAAACCGCTCAGGCAGCTTCAGAAGGTCATGTCAAAATACAGGATCAGTTCATCCGGGTAGTCGGAGATGTGGTATATGAAATTGGCGTGGAAGACGCAGGTTTCAGGATTGCCGGGGAAATGGTCACTGATAAGGTTCGTGTAACGAACATCTATCAGAAAGAAGGTGGACCGTGGAAGATCATCCATCATCATACTGATATCTCACCCGCAATGGTTGAAGTTATGCAAAAGTTACAACATGCCTAAAGGCAAATTGAAATGAAACCTCATAACCGCTCAGGTTGATGGTTTCAAGAGTTATTTTAATATTCAGCCGGAGGTGCCAAAAAATAGTTGGCACCTCCGGTTTAATTATATAAATGAAATCTTCTATACATTTGTACAAGTAAAACAGTGCAAATGCCCACAAAATTCACCAATAAATAGTATTGTAAATTCAGATTGATTACCTTTGGCAAAGCCAAATGGGCAAGGATTTAACTAAACTATAAACCGATGAAAAGTAAATTAACAATTGGCCTGATTTTCTTATTGCTGATAAGTGTTCAGGTAAGTCAAGCACAGGTAACAGAGACTTCTCAGGCAAGATTTCAGGCATTAACCGCGAAGTTTACGAATACATTGTTTGGCGAGAATGTCTTTGTATTCGATCCGGGCATGGATGTGAAAGAGATTCAAAACTTAATTGATACGCTATACACTCAGCAGCATTCCCGAAAAAACGAATTCGGTATAAATAGGTATGCATTGCTCTTTAACCCCGGCACCTATCAGGTAGATATAAAAATCGGGTATTATATGCATATCATCGGTTTGGGTGAATCACCGGACGATGTTGTAATCAACGGATCATTGATTTCAAAGGGGGAGAAAAATGGAAATGTAACCTGTAATTTTTGGCGTTCGGTGGAGAATCTTACCGTGGTATCTCCTGCCGGTGCAATAAATATATGGGGAGTTTCACAGGCTGCCCCTATGCGGCGGGTACATATCAAGGGTGATATTCAATTGCATGACAATGGTTGGGCAAGCGGTGGATTTCTTGCCGATTCTAAGATCGATGGAACAGTGTTGGCTGGAAGTCAGCAACAATGGTTTTCCCGAAATGTAGATTTAGGAAAATGGCAGGGAGGCTCATGGAATATGATGTTTGTGGGAGTACCCAATGCCCCGGTTGATAAGTGGCCTGATAATCCATATACCGTAATTGATAAAACACCTCTTATTCGTGAAAAACCATATTTGGTATTAAAAGGATCGGATTACAGCATTCAAATTCCAAAACTTAAGAAAAACAGCACAGGGGTAAGTTGGATTAACGGGGGCAAGGATGAGTATAATATGAATATCGCTGATTTTTACATTGTAAAATCGAACATTGATAATTCAGAATCAATGAATGCGGCTCTTAAAAAAGGCAAAAATTTAATCATTACCCCCGGGATCTATCACCTGGATAAAAGTCTTAAAGTTACCCGTCCGGGTACTTTAATCTTTGGGATGGGAATGCCCTCTCTCCAGTCAGAGAATGGAAATCCTGTGATTGAAATTTCAGATGTTGATGCAGTTACAGTCTGCGGATTAACGATAGATGCAGGTGTAATTCCTTCCGAAACACTCTTTGTGGTGGGAGAACCCAATTCTGAAAAAAGCCATGCAAAGAATCCAAGCTTTCTATTTGATATTTTCTTCAGGGTTGGCGGTTATGGTGAAGGTAAAGCTTCAAGCTGTATGGTTATCAATAGTAAGGATGTAACTGTAGATCATACCTGGCTGTGGCGTGCCGATCATGGTAAAAATGTTGGATGGGAGGAGAATACGTGCAAGAATGGCCTGATCGTAAACGGCGACAATGTTACTGTTTACGGTCTGTTTTGTGAACATTTCCAGGAATACCAAACCCTTTGGAATGGCAATAAGGGGAAAGTATATTTTTATCAAAGTGAGATGCCTTATGATCCGCCTACTGTTGATTCATGGAAACACGGTGCTGTAGGCGGCTTCGCTTCCTATAAGGTATCTGATGGGGTAACCAGTCATGAGGCCTGGGGATTAGGCATTTATTGTGTATTTTATAAGGCTCCGGTAATTGTGGACAATACCATTGAAACACCAGTCGCTTTAGAAAAAGATATTCACCATAAAATCATTTTCTGGTTAAACGGAAATAAGGAGAGCCTAATGAAAAGCATTATTAATGGTAAAGGCGGTCAAGTTGATGTTTCGACAAGAAAAGCAACAATGAATTAAATCTTTTATAACTACTAACAAATTAATTATGAAATACTTATTCATTTTTCTATTCTTATGTATCTCCAGTTTAGCCCATGCAGCCAACGATGGAGTAGGGCGTGTGGTGATCAACCTCAATGGAACCTGGCAGTTTGACCAAACGGGCTATGCTTTTCCTCCGATGCACTTTACACGCACCATTCCTGTTCCGAGACTGGTTCATCTGGCTGAACCCAAGATAGTAGATTACGACAAATTCTTTAAACGTGCTGATAAAGTGGAGGCCAAAGATCAGCACAATTTATACAATATTGATTATACTCCCCGATACAGCTGGTACCTTAAATCAGTGTTTATTCCCAAAGAACTGGAAGGCAAACAGGGCGTGATTACCATTAAAAAGAGCCAGTATGTGACCCAGGTTTATGTCAATGGTTTCGATATGGGCACTTCCATGGCCTGTTATACACCCGTTGAATTTCCCATCACCAGTGCTATCAAATTTGGAGTCGAAAATGAAATACTGATTAAAGTAGGTGACCGTGTCTGGCTGCCCAGTGAAGCTGCAGGCGGCACCGATAAAGAGAAAGAACATTATCTTCCTGGTATATGGGACGATGTGTTAATCTCTTTTACAGGTAGTATTCGCGTTAACCGTCTGCTGGTATTGCCTTCAGTTGCGAATAAAAATGTTACGGTAAAGGCACAGCTTAGAAATTTAAACCCTGCCCAGATATTCTTTGGAGATGTGATGAACGATTCTGTCACCCTGGATATTTCGATTGCTGAAAAGCTTACAGGCAAAGTAGTTGCTAATAAAAGTGGACGGTTTAATACCAGACGCGACAATCTAACGGTTGCTGAGCTGGAAATACCTTTATCAAAATTCACCAACTGGTCACCCGATCAGCCTTTCCTTTATATCGCAACGTCTACTTTGAAATCGGATAAAGGGGTATCAGATGAACTGACCAAGCAATTTGGAATGCGTGATTTTACCCGCAAAGGGAAATTCTTTTACCTGAATGGTGAAAAAATAATCCTTAGAGGAACCAATGTAACTTTACAGCGTTTCTTTGAAGATCCAGACTGCAGCAATCTGGTATGGGACAAGGAATGGGTGAAAAAACTGCTGGTTGATTTTCCTAAAAAGCTGAACTGGAATATGATGCGTATATGTGTAGGCATAGCCCCCGATTTCTGGTATGACATAGCAGACGAAAACGGATTAATGTTTCAGAATGAATGGCTCTATTGGCAAAATCATGGTTGGGACGAACAGATCAGAAAGGAATATACCGAATGGGTCTGGACTGACGGCAACCATCCAAGTATTGCTATATGGGATGCGATCAACGAAAACTGGGACGATTATATTGGCAATAAATTGATTCCTGAATTGAAGAAACTAGATCCCACGCGCGTTTGGGATGCAGGGTTCATGGCTGATGGTCAGATGGCCATGGATGAAATGGACGAGCCGCACCCGTATCAAGGCCCCATGCCATGGACTTCAATACCGGCTTTTGATAAAAATCCTTATCCTCTTGGCAACCTGGATTACAAGCCTGAAGGAATTCTAACACTTGATAAATCTGCTTCTGCCCAACTGATCAATGAATATGGTTGGGTATGGCTCTGGCGAAATGGTATTCCCAGCAAGCTTACTGTCGACTTCTACAAATATTATCTGGGATACAACTCTACTGCTGAACAGAACAGGGACTTTCAGGCCTATTGGATGCAACTGGAGACTGAATGGCTACGAAGTGATATAAATGCTGCCGGGGTCCTTGCATTCTGTTATTTAGCCAATAACTATGGCTATACGGGCGACTGGTTTATCGACAACATTAAAGATTTGAACCCCTCTCCAACGCTCGATTGGTTTCAACATGCTTTTGCTCCTGCCGCAACATTTATTAATCTGACTGATGAACGGTATACCAAATTTATTGAACCCCATCAGCCTAATTCAACCTTGAAGTTTAATCTGGTTGGTATCAATAACTTGCCTGCTATAGTAAATGGAACTGTAAAACTGAAAATAATCAACCAAAAAGGAAAGTCCGTTTCAAATCAAAGCTATAAAGTCAAGCTCAATTCTTATTTGCGGACCGATATCCCCGTAACGGTGAAGATTCCGACAACCGCAGGGGGCTATATTATCGTTGCAGAATTTACCCCTGAAAATGGAACGCCTGTAATCAGCAGACGGAATATCAGGGTTGGCAAACTTGCAGAATATACCTATTTCGATCTAAAACCAACGACTAAATAAAGCATTTATAAATTGGTAAAACTCTGGTTATATTGACTTTGGATAATTAATACATGTTGGGTTAACCCATCATCAATCAAATACAAAAATTTAAATAGCTACCAGAAATCATTCCTCCACCTATGTCACCTATGTCACCATTGTCACCATTGTCAAGATTGCCAATTTGGCAATCTTGACAATGAGTGAAGTTTTGAAAGAGCCCCTAATATCTCATTAGGGCTGTTTCTCTAACTGATCGTTCAAAGCTGGGTTGATGACTACTTTATTCGAAATGGATATATCACGCGCCACAAATAGCCCAAGCACAGGCTTGCCGTCACTTGAAATGAAGTTGCCTTTAATATTAGCAGGGGGTACACTGAACAACGATCCGGTACCGTTTTGATTGATCATTTGAAAATAATAGTTGTATGCAAACTCTGAGATCGAAGTATGTTTCACGTAAACAGTATCATTAACTTTCAGTTTGCGGTCTTCTGGTTTTGTAAGATCATGAAAATCAGTATAGATCTCCAGGCCTGAAATGTAATTTCCGTCTACTAATTCATCACTTGCAATCGCTAATCGGTCAGCTTCATGGACCAATGTGTCGTTTATGAAAACATCCCATTTATAATAATTACCAATTCCTTTGGGTTCTATCCCGTAAGTGAAAACTCCCAGGAAACGTTTAGCTCCACGAAGTGAAGGTCGCACCTGAATGGAGTCAAGTGGTTCAACAGCACTTAGTTTGTCTGTAGCAATCAACGTCGCTTCTGGTGTTACAATGGTCAGTGTATATTCGCGTCCGGTAACTCCCAGAAAGCTTGTATTTTGGGGAACTTCGTAAAATCCTTTTCTGGAAGTATTTTCTACCAAGGTAATCTGGTTGGACGGTGTTGCATCATCAGACACAACAACCACTGCTGCGCTGATACCAGGATATCCTTCATCTTGATTGACCTTTAGTGTTTTATACAAAAAGACAGTTGGCTCATCGAGTGTAGTAATATATGCTTCAACCCCTATCAAATTCAGGTTTGCCTCGTTCACTTTTACATCAATCACGTCTTCGCAAGAACTTAGTATTCCGGCGAATGCAATTAGAATAAGGTATATATAGTTTTTCATGATTAATAAAAATTTAAAAGTTGAAATTGTAAGTGACTGAAGGAATCAATGATCCTATGATTGACAAACGGGTGGCTTCCGATACATTTGGATTATCCGCATTTTGGCGATAGGTAACCGAATAGGCATTTCTGCGGCCATATACATTGTAGATCGCGAAGTTCAACGATTGCTTTATTTTCTTGCGGTCGTTCTTCTTAAAGTCATAGTTCATCGAAAGGTCAAGGCGGTGAAATGCTGAAATACGGTCGCTGTTGCGGCTTGAATAGTAATAAAAGGTATTTCCCTGAACATCATATTTGGCAACCGGATAGGAGGTTGGATTTCCTGATAAATAGACCCATGTAGTTGACAGGGTCCACCTCTTTGACAGTTCATAACTGGCAACTAAAGAAACGTTGTGAGGGCGGTCGTAACTAGAAGGGTAATCTTTATCATCATTAAAACCAGGAACATTACGCATCGACTTTGACATAGTATAACTCAACCAGCCGGTCAATCTCCCTTCCTGTTTTTTAATGTACAATTCCATTCCATAAGCATATCCACTTCCATGAAGCAACTCTGTTTCAAGGTTTTCCCTCAGAAACAGTTGAGCATCATCAATGTAGTCGATCACATTGCTCATCTTTTTGTAGTACACTTCCACTGAAGTCTCAAACATATTCTCCTTGAAGTTTCTGAAATAGCCCAACCCTACCTGATCGGCAAGTAATGGCTTGATATAAGTATTACTTGGCAGCCATATATCCAGAGGCGTAGGTGAGTTGGTATTCGAAATTAGATGAAGATTCTGGGCCATACGGTTATAGGAAGCTTTGATCGAACTTCCAGTAGTAAGCATATATTTAACCGCCACCCGAGGTTCTATATTGTGATAGCCTGGTCCGATAAATTTGCCTGATGCATAATCAGTTACCCCAACAACTTCCTTTATATTGGGCTGATCAGGGTGTAGATATTGGGTTTCCTTACCTGGACCAATTTGCTGAAAATAAGAGTAGCGCAATCCATACCTTACTGTGAGGCGTGGTCCGATGGTTTGTTCGTTCGAAATATACATTGAATTGTCCAGGGCGTTGTAATTGGTCAGTTTCAAGTCGCTAAAAAAAGACTTCTCACCTGCCTTAATCTGGCCTGGATTAAAATGATGGTAGATGACATTAAAACCCATGGTGAGTTTATTGTTTGAATTCATGTACCACGAAAAATCTTCTTTAAAATTGTAATCCCTGATCTGTGAAGTCCAGTCGAACTGACCAGCTTCTGTTCCAGGAACACCTAAATTGTAATCATACTGCGAAAAAATAAGGGAAGTATTTGAAAATACTTTATTGCTGAACAAATGGTTCCAACGTGCCGTGGAAGTCAGATTTCCCCATCGCATATAGATCGATTCCCCAGCCTTGAAATAATCATCGCCAGTGTAGGCTGAAAAATAAAGGCGGTTCTTATCATTGATCACCACATTGGTTTTCAGGTTGAGATCATAAAAATAAAGCTTGTTTTCCTTCAACGCTTCGAGCCCTGCCAACCTACCCAGATAATCGGCATAAGTACGTCGACCCGAAACGATAAAGCTCCACTTGTCTTTGATGATAGGACCTTCAACAGTCAGACGGCTCGATATATTTCCGATACCGCCGCTCACCCCCAATTTCTGAGAGTTCCCGTCTTTCATCCTGATATCGATCACTGAGGAAGCTTTACCCCCATATTCAGCAGGTATTCCACCTTTGAAAACCTGTACATCTTTGATAGCATCCGAGTTAAATACTGAGAAGAAACCCAGCAGATGTGAAGCATTGTATACCGGCGCTTCATCCAGGATCATCAGATTCTCATCGGGGCCACCGCCCCTGACATATAATCCTGAACTTCCTTCTCCGCCATTTTGTATGCCGGGAAGCAAGGTGATGCTTTTAATAATATCCACTTCACCCATAAAAGATGGCAGCTTTTTAAGCATTTTAACCTGCACTTTCTCCATGCTCATCTGCAAACTCTCCACGTTCCGATCCTTCTTCTCACCGGTAATCACCACTTCTTCTATCTGCTTTACATCTTCCTGTAAAAGCACATTCATCTGCTTACTTTCAGTCAGATCAATCGTGGGTGACTGCGTCTGGTAGCCTATGTAGGTGAAATTGACTGGATATGAACCCTTTGGCACTGTGATGGAGAAGAATCCATAGACATTGGAAGTTACCCCTGTTTTTAATTGCGGAATGTAAACTGATGCACTAATCAATGCTTCCCCGTTGGCTTTGTCCTTAAGGTAACCGCTCAAGGTAACCATTTGGGTAAATCCGGGAAGTGAAATGATTAAAAGCAACATAAAAATACTTAACTGTTTCATTGATTCCTGTTTTCTGAATATTTTAAAGTGACTTACCAACGATGGATTGAAATTTGGAACTCACGAAAGTAAATAGATACAATCTTCTCCTCAAAAAGGTTTATATTTATCAACTATTTTATTAGCCCACCTATTTAACCCAAACTCAATTGTGAGGTTTATAATTAGGTAGACGAATTAAACAGTCGAATATTTTCCCTTGTCCTAAATATTATTCCATCGCTGTAAATAATTGTTTTTTTAGAACGCGACAAAGAAAAAACCTTTTTGCAGATAGTAAGGAATTGAAATCGGTGAATGACGTTAATTTAACAGTGAGTGACTGAAAACACTAAGATTGTATCTTTTTTTTGAAAGATAATATTCTTTGTTTTGAATAAAAGAAGTTAATCTGAAAGAAATAGTAGGCTGTTTTTTAATTCAATCGCATAAATGAATTGGAAGTTATTTCTGTATAAGGATTCTTATTTCTTCAATAAATTCAATCATTTCGGTTAGCATTATTTCAACTTCTTCAGTTGAAAATAGAATAAAAGCTTCATAATCACCTCTTGTTCTATTTTTATAGCCATCCTTTAGAGTTTTTCCATATTTTGGATCAACTTTTTTGCTGAAAATAAATTCTTTGTTGAACCATCCAATTAGCCAGATCAATTGATTCCAAAGCTTGCTTTAAGCGGTATTCTATAAGTGCCTCTCTTTCTTTGTCTGCGATCATGCGTACAATCCATTTGCCATTGCATCAATATAAATGGGTTGACTACCGCGTATGGTTGATAATTCACCTTCACTTAAAACGTGAATATCTGTTATGATATCATACTTTAGATCAATTTCATAACAGAGGTCAGAAATTTCGCGTTCGATTCTCCAATCTACTTTTTCCTTCAATACAATTAAAAAATCATAATCTGAATACTTTTGCGCCGTCCCATTGGCCCGAGATCCAAAAAGCACAACATCTTTCAAGTTACCATCAAATCTGGCTTTTAACAGATTATTCAATTCCTTCAGGATTACTTTTTTATTCGTTTTCATATCAAGAAACTTTAAACCAAAAGTAAGAAATTCTTTTGTATTAAAAAAAAGACTTGCTTTTCTTTCTATGCAATGCTTACTGCCTATCCCTCTACCAGTTAAACCGGATGGTTTGCTTTAATCCCATATTTAAACTCAGAGGTACAGGACTGGTGCCTGCCACACTTTCGATCAGGCTTTTTTCAGTTTCAGAATATCCTTTCTTCGGAAATGTAAATTCCAGTACCACTTCCGATACCCTTCGCGGATCGTTGGCCATAATTTTAGTGATCCCGATTTCGGTACCCACAATGTCTATGCCGTTGTCCATCGCCTTGATACCCATGATGGTCATAATGCAGTTACCCAATGCAGTAGCCAATAGGTCGGTAGGAGAGAAGGCCTCTCCCTTGCCGCGATTGTCGAGGGGTGCATCGGTAATAATTTTCGTACCCGACTGAACATGAATGTTTTCGGTGCGTAAATCCCCCAGATAAGTTGTTCTAACAGTTGGTGTGCTCATAATTTTTATATTGTTGGGGCGGCCCTGTGTGGCCGCCCTTTTGATTTAATGCGAATTCAAATAACCTGTTAATCTACATTAACCAACGGTTTTAATTTTGCTATTATTTGTTTCAGTCTGCTTATTTCATAGCCACTCAGGATAATTTCTGACCAAATCCCGCACCAAAATATTATATCTCCATGTGGATAATGTTGAAGCTTAAAGAATGCCCCAACCAATATTGCCAGACTTGAAATGATTAAAAGCGTGTTCATTAACTTATTTATCTTTTCAATTTTCATACGAAGTGGTTTTATAATTATTGATCGATAAAGTTATGAAAAAAACAATCAGGATCTAATGTTCAGTTAGAATATTTTTACAATTTTTCAAAACTAATAGTTTGTAGAATAAGATTTTCGTAAGGATATTGAAAGGCTCGGATTTAAACTTATTTACTCCATCTACTATTGTCGGCTTTCTATCTTATCTCTGTGTTATTTCTATTTTACCATTGTTTTATTAAATACAAATTAAATAGATATAAAATAGGTATCAAATACATATATATACGAATAATATATGTATTAAAATAGTATTATATTAGTATTTGATATGTATTTAAGAAGAAAAAGGTAAAATAGAGATAAAACAGAGAAAAGACAGTTATATACAATTAACCCAACATGTTCAGAGGACTAACAGCCAAGGAAATAAATTCAGTGAATGTGGAACTAAAAATTTCTTACTGTACAATTGGCACTTATAAAATAAATATAATGTTCCCAAACCTATTTGTAACTCAATTCGAAACTTGTAACTTTGCAGTTCAATATAAAACCAATTCATTATGTTTTCAGGAATTGTAGAAGAAGCGGGCAAAGTGATTGCCATTGAAAAGGATCAGCAGAATGTGCATTTTACCCTCACCTGCTCGTTTGTAGATGAGTTGAAAATCGACCAAAGCCTTTCGCACAATGGCGTTTGCCTTACCGTGGTGAAAATCGACCGCATGGCTAAAACCTATACTGTGACTGCCATCAAGGAGACGTTGCTGAAAACAAATCTGGGTAAATTGGTTGCAGGAAGTAAGGTGAACCTTGAACGCAGCATGATGATGAATGGCCGACTTGATGGGCATATTGTTCAGGGTCATGTTGATCAGACTGCTACTTGCACAGGGGTTGAAGAGGCTGATGGCAGCTGGTATTTTACTTTTGAATATCCATTCGACAAGGAGAAGGCGCTCCAGGGATACATGACTGTTGAAAAAGGTTCAGTCACTGTTAATGGGGTGAGCCTTACGGTAGTTAACTCGAAGGATAACTCATTTCAGGTGGCCATTATTCCCTATACTTATAATGAAACCAATTTCCATACTTTTGAAGTGGGTACAACCGTGAATCTTGAATTCGATATCATCGGCAAATACCTCAGTAAACTGATGAGTTTCAATGAATAGTCTAAAGGAATTCACCACAGATTACACAGATAACCACAGATTATTATTGTTTTTTAATCTGTGTTTATCTGTGTAATCTGTGGTGAATGGTTCATACTTTTCTTTGTGTTAGTCGGTCATGGTTTTAATGGTATCAATAAAAGCACGAATATTTTCAGTGGGTACATTTTGAGGCATTCCTCCTCCTACTGACCACAGCACTTTGTTTTTATTATGAACAGCGGAGACCATTTTGCGTGTTTCTTCCTTTACCATTGCAGAAGTTCCTGCTGCCATTACATCTCGTGGAGGCAAATTACCCAGTAGAACAATATCAGGGCCAGCCAATTCAGCAATAGTATTGATCGAATGTACGAAGCTGAAATTGAATAAGTTAACGCCTACTTCCTTCAGAAAAGGGGTACTTACCAGTCCCTGCGCATCGTTGTGAAAGAAACGAACCTTTGTTTCGAAGGCCGAAAAAGCCTGTTTCAAATAAGGAACTGCAAATTCCCTGCATTCATCTTCACCCACAAAACCAACAATATCATCGAGCAGCAGAATCCCTTCTATACCCGGGAAAGTTTCCTTCTGCAATCGCAGCCAGTCTACTATAAAGTCAGTAATTAACTTAAGTAGCTGGTGCATTTCTTCGGGGTTCATCATCAAGCCCATCATGAATTCGGTGGTCCCCATCAGAAAAGTGGCAATGTTAAGAGGGCCACGCGCAACTGCAAATTTGATCTCATGTCCCATTTCCTGAATCCTTGGCTGCATGGTTACCAATCGCTGAATGATAAATGGTAACATGCCGTCAGTCGCAGGATTGGGCTTTTTCAGATGCCTGATATCTTCAATCTGATGAATCACCTTTTCGGCATGTGGAAGGTTGAACTCGCTCCACACTTGCCTGGCTCCAAAAGCGGACGGTTCGGAACACATCCCATATTCCGACCAAAACCCAGGCAGAAACATGACTTCAGGAAAGGTTTCGTTGGCCTTTTTGTTGGCCGCAAACCATAACTCGTCAGAGGTATAATACTGAAGGGTTGAAATGCCATACCATCCTGGTAACCAAGGACTATCGATGATAAATCCAATGGGTGCCGCAAAGGGCTTTTCACCTGCAATGAGTTTCAATAAATCCTGCCAATGTTGGGTATTCATAGGGTCCAATAATGTTTTCCCAAAGATATCAACAGAAATGGCGTTTCCTTCATCCGATCCTAAAAAAGTTTCAACGCTTTGAGGATAAAATATTCATGGTTGCTACTTAACTATTGGCTCCACTTTGAAACAAATTGAGGGAATGATTGTTTATATTCAATGTAAAAAATAATCATCTATGAAAAAGTTTTTACTTTGAGTGAAGTCATGAGGTTATGTCATAGTTATCCAAAAATTAATATTGCAACTTTGTATGATTTAGTGGACGACAATCAACTTTGAGAGATAATTCGCTATGTAAAGTACTTAATATTGAAAATATAAAACTTTAAAATATTGCTCTATGACTCTCATTGATAATTATATCGAAGAAAATAAGGATCGTTTTTTGGAAGAATTGTTTGGATTAATCCGCATTCCTTCAATTAGTTCATTGGTAGAAAATAAACCGGAAATGTACAGAGCTGCTGAATATTGGAAGCAATTGTTGTTAAATGCCGGGGCTGATCGTGCTGAAGTGTATGAGTCGGAGGGTAATCCTGTTATTTATGCTGAAAAAATTATCGATCCTACGAAGCCAACAGTGCTGATTTATGCCCATACGGACGTAATGCCTGTTGATCCGATTGAGAAATGGACCTCAGCTCCCTTTGAACCTGAAATCCGTGATGGTAAAATATGGGCTCGTGGTGCTGATGATGATAAAGGTCAGAGTTTTATGCATTGCAAGGCTTTTGAATTAATGGTCAAGACGAATACTCTTCCCTGCAACGTCAAGTTTATGATCGAAGGCGAAGAGGAAATAGGTTCACCTAACCTGGGTAAATGGTGTGAAAAGCACAAAGAGATGCTCAAAGCCGACATTATACTGGTTTCGGATACCTCAATGATTGCTCCTGACATCCCTTCCATCACCACAGGATTGCGAGGATTGGCGTATTGGCAAGTGGAAGTGACGGGCCCCAATCGAGATTTGCACTCTGGATTGTTTGGAGGTGCTGTGGCCAACCCGATCAATGTGCTGGCCAAAATGATTGCCCAAATGGTGGATGAAAAAGGACATATTACCATTCCAGGTTTTTATGACGATGTAGTTGAAGTTTGGCCTGAAGAACGTGCATTGCTTTCACAGGCTCCATTTAATCTTGAAAAGTACAAGGAAGCCATTGGTGTTGAAGAAGTTACTGGTGAAGCTGGCTATGCCACCACCGAACGAACAGGCATCCGTCCGGCATTTGACGTTTGCGGAATCTGGGGTGGCTACACAGGCGAAGGGGCCAAAACAGTGATCCCCTCAAAAGCTTTTGCCAAGATATCCTGTCGGCTGGTTCCGATTCAGGATCATAAGGTAATTGCTGTTAAGTTTAAAGAGTATTTTGAAAAGATTGCGCCTAAATCGGTTAAGGTTGAGGTGACCTCCCTCCATGGCGGCCAAAGTTATGGCTGTCCGATTGATTTGCCGGCTTATCGTGCTGCCGAAAAGGCTTATACAGAAACGTATGGAAAAAGGCCTGTACCGGTTCGTAGCGGGGGAAGTATCCCCATTATCTCTACCTTCGAGCAGGTACTTGGCATTAAAACTATCTTGATGGGTTTTGGCCTCGAAGCAGACGCCATTCATTCACCAAACGAAAACTTCCCTCTGGAACAATTTTTCAATGGTATACGGACTATACCGCTGTTTTACAAGTACTTTGTGGAGATCAGTAAATGAGGATAAGTTGAACCAAGGTTTAATTAAAAAAAAGAAGAAAACTGACCCCGAGTGCTCGGGGCTGATTAGACTATAGTTAATCATTTTCTATAATGTTATGGTTAAAAAAAAAGTATTTGGTTCATATTCAATAGTCTACAAATACTGGCACTGGTTTGCATGCCTATCTCAATTCAACGAAATAGGGATAAAATGTGATTATGGAACTGATGTGCTGAAATTTAAAATGTACAATGGATTGCAAGTATTGTGATTTATTTTTGTAAATTTGAAAAAAAAACAAATAGATGCAATTGCGGATTTACATTGATACTTCGGTTATTGGCGGATACTTCGATGAAGTATTTGAGGATGATACCAGATTATTTTTTGATAGAATCTTCAAAAAGGATTTTTTAGTCTATTTCTCTGAGATTAGTGAAACGGAATTGGCTTTAGCACCTGATTTTGTAAAGGATTTAAAATCAAAAATTCCATTGGATTGTTATAAATATCTTGAATTAGATGATGAATCAAGAGAATTGGCTAAAGCTTATATAAATGAAAAAGTTTTAGGAAAATCAAGTCTTAACGATGCTTATCATATTGCTATTGCCGCCGTGAATAGGCTTGATGTGCTGATAAGTTGGAATTTTAAACACATTGTAAATTTCGACAAAATAAAACTCTTTAACTCAATCAATTTAAGGTTGGGATATCCAATGATTGAAATTCGTTCACCAAAAGATTTTTTGAAATATGAAAACAATGATTAATAAAAGATTTGACACACTAAAATTCTTCGGTTCTATTAAAGAGAAGTTGGCAGCGCGTATGATAAATATGAAACCGGAAGAACAAAAAGATTTTTTGCGTCAAGTAAGAGAAGGGAAAATAAAAATAACCTAGAGATTGTGTGTAATCTGAAGATGGATTGCTTTCCTGATCTATTGGGAAACAATACCTAACAATGTCGCGTAGATGATGGTAGTTGAAGATCATAAATAACTTTGATTCAAAATAAAGAAAACCAAAATCAATTATATTTTAAACAACTTCGATCAAGAACATTGAATTTTGAACAATCCACTAAATTGAAACACTGTACTGGAGCCTCATTCGTGTAATTCGATTCAATTCGTGTAATTCGTATTTAAATGTAATCCGTTTAAATCCGGGTAATCAGTTCTTCATGCGATCAGTCAATGTGCAGGTTTTCTTGAATGTTTTGGTGTGCCCCTCGCTATCATAAAGCTCTACCAGTAGGATATATACACCCATGTTGAGCTGTTGATTGGTATCACTGTCACCATTCCAGATCCATGTTCCCTCCTGTGCCAGAGATTCATTCTTTACCAGGTATTTAACCTGTCGGCCTACGATGTCAAATACCCTCACATTGGCGATGTATCCAGGTTTTCCAAGGATGAAACGAATGGTCAACTGATCGTTGAATCCATCACCGTTGGGTGAAAATACCTGTGGCTCAGGTAATATATTATCCGTTATTTCAGCATAAATATCTACCTGTGAATTGGGAAGTCCCGGAGTTGCGAACCCTGCAGAGGCTGCTGCAGAAGTCCAATTACGAAGATCAGCGGTTGGTTTATCCAAAGAAATGCGTTCGAGGGAAACGCCATTTTCATCAGCCACCAAAGGTGAATGCATTTTGGCAGTGTAGCTGAATTCATCAATCACCTCCAGCGAATCGTTTAAAAGTACCACTGTTCCTGCATCATCCGAATAGGTTGGAAATGATTTCATGGTGCAAAAAGTTTCAGCATCATTCGAAATATAAAAGGGAATAACGGCCTGTGGATCTTTTGTGCATGTCAGAAAATGTGCCGGCTTTAAATAGCCGACTACGGAACTTAATGCATAAATTTGTTTCAAAGCCATGGTGTCATTGCGGGCAGCTAATTTCAAACGATGAATAGAAACGGGAACCTCTGAAACGTTGAAAAGTTCCACAAAATCAGCCCCTCCGGTAAGTGGATTAAACAATATTTCATTGATGAGAACTGATCCTACTTCAGGCATAAATGAGAAGGAAAAAAGGACAGTTTTGGGAATCATGGCTTTGCCTGAAAGATCGCAAACTCCAGATACACTAAGGCTCAGCTGCACTCCGCTGACCTTACCCAGTTGAATTTCAACGACCTGATTTGACTCATCGATTGGAGCAATATTTAGGATGGGAATAGTAAGATTATCTTCATCGGTAAGCAGGAAACTATTGATGTGTAATGATGAAGGATTAATGGGAGTATTGAATGCCAATGCTATAGTATGTGAATTAATCATTGTTAGTTTTTGAATAGAAATTTCTGCCTGACTTACTTTCACTGAAATATCATCTACCCATAATAAGCCGGCGCGCGTTTTGGTGTAGTTGAAGCAAACACCTATATTTCTGCAATCGGCTGTAGTTATGTCTGTTCCATTAAATGTTTTGCTGACAGTTTCACCTTGTTTGGTGTAGAAGAGTTCCCAACTGCCTTGCGAACTTCGTTTGACATTTATTGTCGCCAGGGTTGAATTATTCCAGTCAAGGTCTGATTGAATGATCAGGCTGTCGGGTTTGCCATCCCTAATTCTCCATAGTTCAAGCCAATCGGTGATTCCTTTGAAATTGACCCCCACGGCCCAACCATTGATCAGGTCATTTTGAATGGTATCGGCACTTAGGTAAAACCAAAATCGATTGTCAGCTGAGGGGTCCCAGTTTCCATTTTTCATTTTAAACGACCATTCAATATCGAACCTATTGAAATCGGTAATCATGGTATGGAATATTGAACTTAATGGTCCGGTAGTTTTTGACAAATGCTTCAGAGAAAATACTCCTGCTAATTTTTCTGTAGGTGAAACTTCCCAGTCAGCTGTTTGTTTCCATCCTGAAAGATTTCCATCTTCAAAATTATCTTCAAAAATGGGTTCGAGGAGTTCATTTTTAGTCAATGTCTTATTTAATGACACATTTTTCAAAGGAGTAGAATTGTTGGCAAAGGTAATTTTGCTTACAGTTGTTAAAAAATAGACAACTATTATTACGAAAATAAAAATTAATCTGGCCTTTTTAGGTAAAATTAAAAGCAAAGGGTTATTTTTGATCATTCTTTCTGATTTGGCATTGAAATAATGTATTAAGTTAATGAGATTTAATCACATAAACAAGTACAATTGAAGAAAGTATTTTTATTTATTATAAATTATCGAAATGAGAGTTGCAGTAGTAGGTGCAAGTGGTGCAGTAGGTCAGGAATTCCTGAAAGTTTTGGCTGAGAGGAAATTTCCGCTCGATGAATTGGTTCTGTTTGGATCGGCCCGTTCGGCTGGTAATGAGTATGAATTTAAAGGAAAAAAACTGGTTGTAAAGGAGCTGAAGCACAACGACGATTTTAAGGATATCGACATTGCCCTGACTTCTGCAGGCGCTTCTATCTCAAAAGAATTTGCCGATACCATCACCAGGTACGGGGCTATCATGATCGATAATTCAAGCGCCTTTCGTTACGATGATGATATTCCACTGGTGGTTCCTGAGGTCAATGCTGAGGATGCAAGAATCCGTCCACGAAATATCATTGCCAATCCCAATTGTTCAACGATTCAGATGGTGGTTGCCCTTAAACCTATTAACGACTTGTCGAAGATTGTTCGTGTGCATGTTGCCACTTATCAGGCCGCCAGCGGTGCCGGTGCTCAGGGTATTGCTGAATTGGACACCCAGATCAAACAGGTTGCCAATGGTGAAGAACCTACAATTCAGAAGTTCCCTTATCAGCTGGCAATGAATATCATTCCTCAGATTGATGTCTTCCTTGAAAATGACTATACCAAGGAGGAAATGAAGATGAACTGGGAGACCAAGAAAATTATGCATACCGATGCCGAAGTAAGTGCTACCTGTATCCGTGTACCAATAGCTCGTGCTCATTCTGAGGCAATTTGGGTGGAAACTGAGGAAGCTTTGGAGATTGCACAGGTAAAATCAGCGATGGAAAAACTGGAAGGATTAACGGTTATGGATAATCCAGCTGAAAAGAAATATCCCATGCCTCTTTTTATTTCAGGACTGGACGATGTTTACGTTGGACGTATCCGTAAAGATATAGCCAATCCAAAAGGCTTGACCTTCTGGTGTGTAGGCGATCAGATCAAAAAAGGAGCTGCGCTGAATGCGGTCCAGATTGCCGAATGGCTAATCAAAAACGGCGAAATAAAATAATAGATTTTATTTTCGTGTCACGCTTATGGCATTTGTAGAATCTAAATCGGAGCATCATTGCTTACCTCTAGCAATCACGCTCCGATTGAAATTCTCTACACTTCACCATTTGTAGTCCAGTTTTCATCGTAGAGGAAATCGTTGAACGGAAAGCGGACGATATGAATTTTCTTTACTTCCTCGTATAAAGTCTTCTTCAAATCTTCAATGTTTTGTTTTTTAAGCGCAGAGACAAAAAGCGAAGGGGTATTGTTTTTTGCCATCCAGCTGCTTTCCCATTCTTCGAGCGAAACATTGCTTTTTGTCCGGGGAGTTAAATCATCTTCATGTTTCTGAACAAAGGTGAAAGCATCTATTTTATTAAAGACATATATCGTAGGTTTATCGCCTGCATTGATTTCATTGAGGGTGCGGTTCACCACTTCAATCTGTTCTTCAAACCCCGGATGGGAGATATCGACCACATGCAGTAAGATGTCCGATTCGCGCACTTCATCCAGAGTCGATTTAAAGGATTCAACCAATTGAGTTGGCAATTTGCGGATAAAACCAACGGTATCGGCCAGCAGAAAAGGAAGATTTCCTACCACCATTTTACGAACTGTGGTGTCGAGAGTGGCAAAAAGCTTGTTCTCAGCAAAAACTTCCGATTTACTAAGCAGGTTCATCATGGTCGATTTGCCAACATTGGTATATCCCACCAATGCTACACGCACCAGTCGGCCACGATTCTTGCGCTGAGTAGTCTTCTGCTTGTCAATTTTTATCAGTTGTTCTTTGAGAAAGGCGATTTTATCCAAAATAATACGGCGGTCAGTTTCAATCTGTGATTCACCAGGTCCGCGCATTCCAATACCACCCCGCTGACGTTCAAGGTGGGTCCACATACGGGTCAGTCGCGGCAACATATATTGACATTGAGCAAGCTCCACCTGCGTCTTTGCATTGGCTGTCTGGGCACGTTTGGCGAAAATATCGAGGATCAGGAAAGTTCTGTCCAAGACTTTACATTCCAGCACTTTTTCTATATTCCGTAGTTGTGTAGGACTCAGATCGTCATCAAAAATAACGGTTCCGATATTATGAGCTTTGATGTACTCATTGATCTCCTCGAGTTTCCCTGTGCCAACAAAAGTGGCATGATTGGGTAATTCCAGTCGCTGGAGGAAGTGTTTTTTGACCTCAGCACCAGCAGTATCAGCCAGAAATGCCAATTCTTCCAGGTATTCCTTTGCCTTTGTTTCATCCTGATTCTTGGTGATCAGGCCAACCAGAACAGCCGTTTCGGTGATAGGAGCATTTTCAATCATATAATTAAATCATTACCAATAAAAATTCTGCAAGGTAAACTATTATCACAGGAAATTCATTGCATTTATCAGGGCATAAAGATACAGAATAATCCAGCAAAAACTGACGCAATCACCTACATTGAGATTGAAGTAAAACATTATTAAACCTCACTGTTGAAAAATTACCTTTTGTTTTCTAAAAACATAACCATCACCGAATATTTTTATATATTTGTCGCCGGTTCTGCAAGGAATTGAAATGGGGGATTAGCTTCCCGAGTTTTCGGGACTAGAGCGTCCCGATTGGGATCAGGAAGGTCATCGGTTCGATTGCGAAGATAAATGTTGAAATAAAATAATGGGGGATTAGCTCAGTTGGCTAGAGCGTTTGACTGGCAGTGTCGGAATTTCATTTTTGCTCCACCTATCTCCTACTACTATACACTACATTACACTTTCAGTTAGTTTTATTTTTACCATAAACTACCCCCATTTTACTAATTCTTGGCAAAATTCTTGGCAAATTTTTGAGGAGCGAAATTCATTGGTTGTTATGACTTGGGGTAATGAAAATGCGGCTTTAGTCACTACATTAATTTAGATTGCTAATACTTTTTGTAGCGCCCACAATTACCAAAATTAAAATCAAAACACCCGCATATTTCTGTGCAGGTGTTTTGATTTTGTTGACTTTATAAGAGCCAAACAAATAATGTTCAAGGAGGAGAGATCGCCAATCACTCGTGCATAAGTTGCACCCTCGGTATTCATGCAACTGTAGCTGCCTCTTTTTCCCTTTTAACCAAGAAATCGTTAACTTTGAAAGTATCATCAATAGATAATGAATCTAGATAATGGCTTGTCGTGCGGGGATCTTGGTGCCCTAGCATTGAAGATATAAATTCCCTTGGAACACCATTCCTGTTCAAAGTACTGGCATAGCAATCTCTTGCACTCGCCATTATTAAAGGTACTGTCAGTTTCATAGATTTACTAATATTCTTTAGTTCTGTATTAATTTCCTGCCGAAACCTGTTCTTGCGATTTCTAAGTGCAGTTTCCGTATAACCTTCCTTTATCTTACCAAGGACAAAAGGGCTGATTGGATCACCAACAAGATTTAAGTAGTACTTGAGCTCTGGAGAAAGTGGTATAACAAGCTCTTGTATATTTGATTTACGGGTGGTTTCTGTTTTCTTGCGGATTAAATGAATATGGTTGTATTCAACATTCTCCCATCGCAGGCGCAACAAATCAATGATGTTAATTCCATTAGCATAATACAAACAAAGCCAGATATTGCGTGCATATTCTTGCTTTGGGCATTCGGATTTTTTCCGGTTTATAACGGCCAAAATTTCATCCTCACGTAATACATTTTTCTTTTTTCTAACCGACTTTATGGAATAGCCGCCTTTACCAAAAGGGTACTGATAATCTGTCGGCAGAATCTTCTTTACTTGACCAAAGTAGTTTATCACTGTCCGAATGTCCCTCATGTAGGATGCAACAGTTGATATACTTTTACCTTGGACAAGTTGAATTGATTCGAAGCTTTTCAAAAATTTCACATCAATATCATCAATGTAAACACCAGTATGGAATTTATTCAACATGCTTTGGGTAACTTTCATATGTATTTTTGTTCCTTCCTTAATTTGGGTATTGTCTGCGTAATACTGAAATAGCTCAGTCACAGACAAAGTAATCGGAAGTGATGAATCCTGATCCTCTGAAATTTTACCCTGATTGTAAAAAAGCTGTTTGAATCGTTCTGCATCATACCTTCGCATTGAACTGTAAACACGTTCCGCTTTAATTTCAATTTCTTTGATTTTTTCGCGGAAGTCAACGCATTCTGCACTCATCGCCTTTCTGCTGAAGACAAGGTTATGCTGTTCAGGTGTTAATTGGAACTGCAATGGCAGATACCTTACTGTGCCATTAACAGTTGCTCGAAGGCAATAGCGATGTGTATTGTCCTTTCGCTTGTACCGATTGTCTTTTACTACTTTGAATGTCGCCATGTTTTAATTTTTAAAAAAGTTTAGATCGGGAAGCTTTCCAGCCATAATTCCATCATTTCTGATCCAGTTATCAATTTCGTCTTGAACGAACAATGTCCGGTGCCCAATCTTATGGAATGGAATTTGGTTGGCGCTGATCTTCTTGTAAATGGTTGTTTTCGATAGCGTGGTGTATTCAGCAACACCATCAATATCAAGGATTTTTTCTACTTGTAATTTCATTTTAACTTAGTTTTTTGTAATTTAATTCTAAATATTTTAATAGATTAAAAGGAAATCCTGGCTAAGGTAACTAATTTAACGTGCAGATAATGAGATTAATATCGCTAATTCAGCAAAGTCAGTATTTTTTGCACGTTAACTGAGCCAAGCATTATTTTGGATCGTTTCCGGGGCTTCACGTCAGCCCCTGCAGGGGGACCGGCAGGAAGGACACGTATCCCAAATCAATAAAGAGAGTTTTTTTAATTGTCAGAATAGGGGGACAATGATCTAATAAAAAATTTTGCTGGAAAATTCCGAATGATCGACTCTGTTGAAAAACGGGTTTGAAAATTTTTCCAGTTTTTAAGAAAAGTAAGGCGACATAATTTTAGCCGCCTTGCTCAAGTCTCTACACTGCAGAGTTATCAAACGAATTTTCAAAGGATACCCCAATGTCGTTAAACATTTGTTCCATATTGTGTCTAAGCCCTCCTTTTAATACACATTTTTCATGATCATTCACATCAAAATACAAGAAATATCCAATAGATTGTTCAGGAAACGCATCTAAAGCAACTTCAGCTTCGAAGTATGATATGTAATTGATGATGATTGTATTTAGATCATCTTTGGGTTCATTAGAGTTCATAATTAAACTAACCAAACGGGGATGAGTTGTTACTCTTGGATCACTTCTAAAATAACGTCCTGATGTAGTAAATTCAATTGTTTTCCTAATAACGTTTAGGTCTGTTTCGAACTTGATAAGTTTGATCGGTTCGTCATCCTGCATTACAAATACTGCGACAAACACACTATAAGGTGAAGGGATCACGGACTCATCAATAAAATCATCCACATTAGTACTGCGTTGAGTATTTTTTGTTGTGCAACTTCTCTTTCGGATTGAATTTCGACTTCTTTTGTTTACTCTGAGTTTGTGCTTTTTAATTTTCTTCATAATTAATTGATTTAAAATTGTTTTAAAATTTCGTTGTAAGTATCTTCTATTTCTTCTGATGTACCACCCCACAATCTTGATTGCCGAGGGTTATCTATATCAAAAGTCAGCCTGAATCCGATTGATTGATCTGGCAGCTCTATATAGACTTTTGAAGCTTCTATCCTACAGCAGATACATTTTAAGGCCATACGACAGAGTTCATTTTCTGTATCATTTTCATCTGCAACCAAATTAGTCATCTGATTTAGTAGTTGAGAAATGAGTTTTGGAAATACGAGGCATCTTGCAGTTACCATATTTAGTAGTGTACCAAAAACATTATAATCGGTTGGGAATGCCATCATTTTAAATACTTCACCATTTTTTTTGAAAGTGACTACCACAAATACCTGATATGGTGATTTTTCTAATACTTTGTTAATTGCGAATACTTTAGGATCGAAATCCTTGGAAATAAATACGTTTTTCATTTTATTTTAATTAAAACATTAATAATAAGTTATTTGACATCATTTGGAAGTCCTGATGTCGGGGCATAGTTTCCCCAATCAACCAAAATTTGGTTGTTTTTAAAGCAGTTTTATCTACTTAATAATCTTTTGTAAATTGGGATTGGAAAGCTTTAAGATGTATCGAAAATTGCAACTGCAGATACATTGCAATTATTGAATGATAAACCGTCTTTTAATTTTTTGGTCTTACTGTGTGACCAAATGTATTTTTTCGTAAAAAAAATCAACCATTGGTTTGCATTTAAGTAATAATTCGGCCATTTTGTTTTTAATTTTATCTTTTTCATTTTATTAAATTATATTTGGTCTATCATTGTGACCAAGATTGAAATTGCATAAAAAAATATTAATTAATTAGCGTATAGGTCTGTCTATAAAGCTTCCACATTTCCAGCATCGCAAAAGTTCGTATTAAACTATCCTTTGCCTGTAGCTTTATTTCGACAGCCCACCTATTTTCATCAGCAGAAACTATCAAATCAGGTCTGAAGTCATTTGATTTATCTGGCTCTATTATAATAGCGTTTTTTACATGAGACTTAATAATTTTAGCGGTAAGTTCTTCCAAAGAGGCTTCTGTATTACTGATATTCCTTGAAAAACTTCGTTTCCTGGCCCCTTCCTCATCAAACCAATAGCCTTTAATCATAGTGTAGCGATTAGTCGTTTTCTTATCCTGAAAATCTATCTTAGTAAATTCTGGGTTTAGTACGCATCGCATTCTTTTTATTCTTAATAAAGCTTTGCTCAGTATGAAGTTTATTTCCATTGGAGATAATCCTTCATTGCCGTAAGTTTTATAATCTGATTTTGTAAGGTAAAATTCTTCAAATAGTTGAGCAAAGCTTTTTAGCTCCTGTTGCATGCTTTCAAGTAATGAAGATAATATGCCCCATGATTGCTCACCTTCCTGCAACTCTTTTCTAATTGATGTAAAATCATTGCTGGTTACTTGAAGCTTTACGAATACTAATCCTGATGATGTATTGAAATCCTGTACTGAAGCTTTTTCAATTGCCTCCAAAACAACATCTTTTTTTGATGTTAAATCACTCGTTATGGTAAAAATATTTTTCATCTGAATTAATTTACGGTACAAAGATAAGTATTATTTTCATTTGGTCAATATGTAAGACCAAATTATTTATTTATTTTTTGCAGGCCTTGATTTTTTTAAAGAAATAGTGTATATTTTAAAGGAACATAGTCAATAGTGGTAGTTTGACCCCAGTTCATAAAGACATTTTTAAAGTCTCCCTGATAGTAACTGCTACCACCAGTGAATTCAGGGAGAACTTTTTTTTCAATGTTTAGCTATTTTAGTAGTATCTATGATACAACAAGCAATAAATTTATTGACTTACAAACGTTAGTTGGAATAATTAGAAATAATCCCGCCGCAGACAAAATTACCGAAATAAGAACACGCCGTAGTAATGAAGATGATTCTTACAGACAACTTAAAGAGGAATTACCAAACATCACTCCTAACTGTATGGTTTCAAAACGTTCTTTAAATGAAGAGAATTTCCAAACTAATTTTATTCAATCAAGTGGCTATATATACTTTGATTTCGATATAAGTAATCCAGACGAGTATAAGGATTATTTTATTAGGAAATATGGTGATAAGGCCTCGCTTGTTTGCCTATCTACAAGTAAAGGAGGAATCTCCGTTCTATTCAAGGTTAAAAACAACATATCGAATGATAACTTTGAAATTATTCGCAATCAAATAATAGATACAATTCTGCTAGGTGAACCTATTGATAAAAATGCAGGCGGTATTGGTCGTGCAATGTTTATTTCTCACGACCCAGCTGTTTTCATTAACCATGATAATATAATCGAAGTTCTATTACCTGAAACAATTGTAAGTCCTAATAAAAAAAAGGTAAATCAGTCTAATTCATCTACCATTATTACTAATAGACTGAATTCCCCTTTTTCAATATTATCCATTGATAAGGTATATGAGAAATTACATACCTGCACTCAAGTAGAAGTTTTAAATCCTGTTGTCGATTTCAAGCCTGTTGAATTTGTTGAAGTGTATATTCCTAAATTAATAAAGGATAATACAAAGCACACCATTTATTCAAGCATGATACATCATCTGGTTCATTTAAATCCAAATATAGAAAAAGAATATATCTTTTCTTTTCTATTCTATGTAAATAATAGGTTTGCTCGACCCAAAATGGAACGAAAAGAACTCATACGATTTTTTAACCTAATATATAACGGCATTAAAAGAACAGAAATAAATAATCATCGACAATACACCAAATTCGTTCACTTCAACCATAATTGTCGCATTACAAAAAAAGAAAAGATACAGATTTCAAACTCGCTCAACGGATATGTTCGCCGGAATATATCTATCAAGAAAATTCAAGAGACAACGTATGAATTGAAACATTCAGGACAAAAGATTACACAAGTAAGAATTGCTGAAATTTCGGGTCTGTCGCCAAAGACAGTTAGGACTCATCTAAATTCAAAACTTATAGATATGGACGAAATGGTTAGGTTGATTAACGATTCAATTTATGCAACCGATTCAAATGAAGAAGCCGATAACCAAACCAGACTAGCTGGGAACGTTTTTAAACGAGCTTTTACAAGTCGAAAGGACAATGACCCTTTATGCGGGCAGACTCAACCAGCCTGTCTAAAATTGGCTTCACTTAACAATGGTATCGAGCCAATTTCTGCCTGTCATTCGAGAAATAAGGTTAACCACTATTCAATTACTAAACTATCTGCCTTCAACCAGATTTTGCATTGCTGATGATTTTATTTGTCAGGGGTACATTAGTGTAACCTAAGCAAGATTTACTAAAGACGATGATGGTGTGTTATTGGTACGATGATGTTTTTGTTTTGATGATTTGATTCACACATCATTTATATCAAATTTTTATACTTAAAGTCTTGAAAATTCAATGGTTTCACGACTTCTTTTGTCGTGGATCTAAGGTACATCCTGTTGCCTTTTTTTACGACAATACTTTCTGTATCTATCACTCTGCACAGAGTTATTAATAATTATTAGCTCTTAAATGAAACTCTCAGGATTGACCTGTTTGTGAATCAAGAGCTGTTTTTTGAAAACTCACATCACCTTATTTCATTTTCCAATGTGCCGTTTTGATCTTCAAACATCAAACAAATTACGCTTGTTAATTATATCATTGATTTTTGCTTGCTAAAACCAATCAAATCTAAGATGCAACAAATTCGTTGGTAATGTTGACGACATCGAAAAAGAAACAGGAATTGACTTTTTTCCTGGACTTGATGACAAGCTTCAAAATAAATTAGAAGGTGAAATTCATATATAAAATTGGGATTTTAATTGAACCCTTTTCAAATTGATGAATTACATTACAATAAACATTATATTTGATGAAAATATTGAGCAATAAATAGCAAGTATTTGTATCTAATAGTCCTGTGAATTTATAATAATTTGATAATCCAATGTATCTACGATTCTATGATCTTAACTCGACAATTACCTTTGGAAAGTATAACGGTAAAACTTTAAAAGAAGTAATAGAAATACAACCAAGTTATATAGACTGGTGTGCTATTAATCTGGGGCATTTTCATATTGATTATGAGGTTATGAAACAAATCAGGAAATTTGCGCCAGACTTTAGAATATCAAAAGAGGGACAGCAAATTCTAAATGAAAAAATAACAGAATGGGCTAATGATCGTGATGCTGAAGATGCAGAAAAATTGCGACAAGACCGCATCGAAGACAGCATTAGTTCAAAATATGGTGGTGCATATGGATATAATGATGATGCTATTGATTCCGCATTTGAAGGAGATCCCGAAAATTATTGGAATATTGATTAGCAAAACTACTTCTATATACATAGTGAGAACCAGCGAATGGACTTATAATGATCATTTTGGTTGGGTAAATTCATAGTCGAGTGTCTAAAGTTCCCACTTATTTAGGAATTCACTGTAATCCAAAATCGTATTTTTTGCCATTCTGCCAGCGATGAAATACCATTCACCCTCTGCCCCGAAATTTGTTGTGTCAAAAACATTACCCTCAGGTAGCAACCAAAACCTCAATTCTATGTCCTGATTGTTAGTTGTAATACATTTTCTTAACGCGATCCTATTTTTCAGTTCAGAACATGGAATTATAACAAATTCAACTTTTTTATCATGGTTGTTATTGAATGCGAAGATGTAGAAGTCTTGTACCTTCCCTTCTATTGGAAATTTAAATCGGAAGTAACCAATGGTTTTAATTTCATTATCGTTTTTACTGCCGTGTAATTTTTCTATAATGGGGTCAGAACATATTAGTTTTGCTGTAGTTATTCGGTCAGGTATATTATTGGGTGCAATAAAGTAGATGTTATCCGCATAATATTGATATGAATAACCTTGTTCATCCAAGGTATCTTCAAAAGTCTTTCTGAAAATTTCATTATTGCAATTCATGCTACAAATATTTGGATTGATTACTTTTAAATCCAATGGAATAATTACGTTCAAAGATATTAAAGTTACCGCTTTTGTCCTATAAATGAAGAATTTGGAATCAATTAACTTAGCGCAAAGGTAGCATTGAAAATCATATAAATAGATTGAATTTCTGTAAGTTAGCTCAATATTATATTTGTTTGTATTACAATTTTAAAAACTTAACTATGAAAAAAGTTGTCCTATTTTGCAGAGTATCTTCCACTAATGACCGTCAAAACTACGAACGTCAGATAAATGACTTAACACAATTCGCTGCAACACAAAATTATCTTGTTGCAAACGTTTTCGCTGAAAAAGTATCAGGCGCAAAGAAAAACGTTGAACGGAAAGAGTTAATGAACATGATTGAGTTTATAAACAGCAATCAGATAGACAAGGTTTTAGTCACCGAATTGTCACGTCTTGGTAGGGACACTTTACAGGTCTTACAAACCATTGAAATTTTTAATCAGAATAAAATTTCATTGTACATTCAAAATTACAATATTGAAACGCTGACACCTGAGAAAGAAATTAATCCAATGTCTCAGTTTTTGGTTACAATTTTGGCGGAGGTCGCCCGAATGGAAAGAAAGACTATTGAAAACCGGTTGTCCAGTGGATACCAAAATTTCCTTAATGCTGGTGGTGTTGTAGGAAGAAAATCAGGGTTCAGGAAAAGTGACGAAGTAATGAAGGGTGAATATGCGGAAGAAATTAAAATGCTGAAAAAAGGTTACAGTTTCACCCACATTAACCAGATAACGACAACTAACAAAAATACGCTAACCAAATTAAAAAAGATGTTCATTGATTGAACAGTTTTTTATAGTTTCCATAAGTAGGTAAAGTTTGAACTTACGAGTTACCATAACAAAAGGGAGTTCATATCGCCTTTGCGTAATTTAAATTTTGTTATTTCAGTAAATGTTAAATATTTTAACTTAGTTTTGAAAAAAATATTTACATATGAAAAAAGGATTTTTAATTATTATCTTTTTATATATCACACCTATACTTCAAGCACAAGTATATCCAGTATTCAAATCTGTAAATATTACAGCAGGTGGTTTATATTCAGCATTAACTTACAATGAAAGACTTGTTGTTACTGACCTTACAGTAAATGGGATAATTGATGCACGTGATTTTTTAACATTGAGGGATGAAATGCACTCATTAAAAGTATTAGATTTAACTGGCACTAGTATTGCTTCTTTTACAGGTTGGGGCCCTGCCAAAACAAGAGATTATCCTGCGAACACTATTCCAATTAATGGCTTAATGGAAAAATTTGGAGATTATTCTCACTTGAAATCCGTTTTACTTCCTTCATCGGTTACTAGTATTGATAGTTATGCCTTTCAGGCTTGTACATCTTTACTTACCTTCAATGTTCCTTCATCAGTAACAACTATTTGTGCTTGGGCTTTTTGGAGTTGCTCATCATTAACATCTGTTAATATTCCTTCATCAGTCACGACTATTGGCGAATATGCTTTTTGGAGTTGCTCATCATTATCATCTGTTGATATTCCTTCATCTGTCACATCTATTGGTTCAGATGCTTTTCGTTCAACTGGGATAAAATCCGTTAGTATTCCATCATCTATTACTTCGATTGAAGCAAGAACTTTTTTAGGTTGTAACCATTTAACCTCACTTACAATTCCTTTGTCTATTGATTCTATAGGTATAGATGCTTTTCGTGACTGTAGCGGTTTAACTTCACTTAAAATTCCTTCATCTGTTACTTATATTGGGGGAAATGCTTTTCTTGGCTGCTCGGGTTTAACTTCAGTTACAATTTCTTCATCAATCACATCTATGAGCTTTTTCCCTTTTGTAGATTGCGTTGGATTAAAAGCGATTTATGCTGATTCCAAAATTCCATTTGTTTTTACTCCAAATTCAACAGAACCTTCATTCGATTGGACTTTTTCTTGTAAATTATATGTCCCTATCGGCTCAATAAGTGCCTACAAGACAGCATACGTTTGGAGAAGATTCTATAATGTTCAAGAATTTGTTCCTACAGAAGTCAAGTTTTCAAAAAACGAAAAAATATCTCTTTATCCTAATCCTATAACAGATGGGTTTAGAATAATGGGAATAAATGCAGCTTCAGAGCTTAGATTGTATGATATAAATGGGAAATTGATTCTAGTAAAAAAAATCAACAATAATCAATTTATTTCCTTAAGATCATATCCTAAAGGAATATATTTAATTAAAGTAATTTCTTCTGGTTTCGTTTTAGAAAGAAAAGTGATGGTAGAATAAATATATCTTGTATAATGTTAATTTAATTCTTTGAGTTAAATTAGGATAATTGTACAGCAAATTATCATCCTATTTATTGTGTTTTTGGGATTAAAATAGGATAAAGTTATTGTTAGGAAATTTGTGGATATAAAACAACAGGTTAAGCGCAAAGAAAAAAATCCCGAGCAGAGTTTTGAGGAAGTCCGGATCATTCATATTTTGTTTGGCTCATGAGCCTTGTGGTGGTTAAGGATGGATTATTACCGTGCAGATTAATGAAATCAATTTTTTTCCACGGAAAATTTCCTATTAACATTTTGTTTTGCTTGATTAAAACTCTCATGCAGATGACCCTAAGCGTGATCTTCTTAGCTACAAAACATCAAATTTTGCTTAGCTCATGCACTATGTAAAAAATCCAAAACCAAACAAAAATTTACATTTAAACGGGAACTTCAATAATAGTATTAATTAACACCACAATCACTAAATCACAAGATGTTTCGACTTGGAGGTGTTAATTTGAATCGGCGAAAGCATATAAATTTAAACTAGTTCAGTGGGGATCAGGCAGTTTTCTGTTGGCATCAGGTTTTTAAAAATTATTGTATTAATTGCAACACCAAATCGTTAATTAATAATCTCAGTTTATTATTATATGGATTTACATCTTCTCGAGGCGGTTTTCCATGATAAATACCATTACGAATTGTTATGAGGGTAGTAAAATCTAAACTATACATTTCAGGATTTAAACTTAAATAAGTAACCAATGAATCAAACTGATCAACAAGACCTGTCTTTTTAATAAAATTTACTTTCCCATTAGCTTTTGCCAAAAAATCATCTTTGTCCGATGGATCTATAATCTCAACAATTTCTTTAATCTTATTCTTAATGTAATTATCAGTTGCGTCTTTTCCCTTTATAAATATAAACTCTTCCTTAATTTCAAGCAGACTTCCGTCTATAGGAAATTCTATACAATAATTTCTGATCTTCTCAACAATGCTATAGAGTAACATGAATTCAGAAATTTCATCTACAACTTTTGATCTATTTATTCGTGGTACTATCTCCTCTAATAATATTTTGCACATTGATATTTTTGTATAATCCAACGATTCAATGAAGTCATATACTGTTCCATAACGAGATTTTAAAGAGTTGTGTGAACTTTCATCAACGTAATGATTTGAATATCTATACTTTTTTAATGTTCGATAATTCGGATTATTATTCACTCTACAATGTGCAATAAAAAAATCTATCGTCTTTTCCCAATAAAATGACAACAGAATACATATCAATTTTCCTAGTTCAAATAAGTCTACATCATCTAAACTTTTTGAGCCATCAGTAATTGTCAAATAAGCATCCCGATTAATTTCAAACTTGTATTTGGTGTCATCACCATAATCATGATTTAAAGACAATACCATGCGGATATTGCCAAAAGATATTTCCCTATTATAGTTTGATGAAATAAAAGGATCAGAATCATCGTGATTACCTAACTGGCCATATCGAATTAATTCATGTATTTGCTGAAGGGCATTTTCTGTAAGCTGAAAGTGTCCATCACCAGAATAACTATTATGAATAAGTAAGTTAAGATTATCAATTATAAATATGAGCGGTTTTTTGTTAAGCTCCCAAAAATGACTTTCTTCAATATCAATTAATTTGCTATTTGAAAAATCTAAAAAATCTTGAAAATCCCAAGAGTTTTGTGGTGGTCTATTAGTTATAAATTGTAAAACATTAACTCCATTTTCATGTAAATATTGAAATCTTTCAAACAAATATTCCGTGTGTGAGTAATATACAGTAAAACTAATGTAACGTGGCCTTCTATGATTAAATACAATTCTTGCGTCATAATGTGAGCTAAGAATAATTCGAGGAATTCCAAATTTCTCATCTAACTTTTGATTGTATTTGCCAAAATCTATACATATCTGTATGTCATCTTGAGAATATTCATTCATATATTTATTTTAATGTACTTTTGTCTTAATCCGTTTTGTTAAACTATGTATATGTCCATCATTCTTATAAGTGGAAACTCAACAGACAATATTTTTTGATAAAAATAAAACATTCAAGTTATAAAACATCCAAAGGACGTTATTATTCTTTGAAAACCTTTGGTAAGAATGAACTGATTTTTTGGTGTCAATTTGAATCGGTAGAAATATCCTAAAATACATCACTTACAAATACATCGGTTATTATCTCATAATCAGTAAGTTTCGACTGATTGTTATTACTATAATTTAAATTCTTTTGATATGTTTCAATTGGAAAGTAAATTCTAACTACCTTGTCGGCTTAATCCTTGAAATCAAATCTAAATATCAATTTGCAACTGATAATAAGATGATGATTATATCGGACAAACGTTCGCTGAGCATGAAGTTTGTCAGATATGTATGATTTATTTATTCAAAAAGAGATTAATGAATTTTAGAAGGAACATGACTTTCATAACTTAATTTACGGTGATCTTTTTAAATGTGATCTGGGTGAGATAATTTTATACAAAAAAAAAATGTAGATGGAGGACAAGGCAAGAAAAGTAACCGAAGAGAGGATGTTGGAAGCAATCAGACTCGCAGCGATCAAACAGCATAAACACCCATTGCAGGTAATCCGTGAAATGCAATTAGCGATTAATCGGAGCAAAGAAAAAAAGAAAAAAGAAAACCAGTAGGGATTCTAATTAATTCTTTGTTTTTGCTTGATATTCTGAAAAATTAAGGACGAGGTAGAATGATACAAATAGTATGACAAAGCCTTAAATTTAAAAATTTGTTTTAATGAGAAATTTTAATTTTTATTCTGAATATATTAAATATAAGATTAATTCAATTAAAAAATAAAATTCTACATAACCAAAATTAGATGAGTTTATTAAATTTGATGACATTTAAATTGAAAAAATGAAGAGAAATGTTTATAAAACAGAATTAAGGGGTAGAGGAGAATATGATTATGGTTTTATAGTTGTTGATAACAATAAAAATATTTTGGAAAGGACACGACCACTTTTTAGTAATTATAATCAACAATTTGTGCCTGTAAATTGTAACGATGATTATATACAAGTAAAACCAGAAGATATTACAGATGATAGATATTCAAAAGAGATTACTTATTCTGAGTTTGGTGAATCCAATATAAGGTTGGGTATTGCCGACGGCCAAATTTATATTTATCTACAAGATTTTACAGGTTACATATCTATTTATTGCGGAATGATAAATCGTTCAGAGCAAGAAGTAATTTGTGAGAAGACAAAATTTAAAATTAGCGAAGACAATAATAATTTGATTATGGATTTACCTTATTGGCAAAATGGCATATATACCGTAAAACTATTTCCAAGTGAAAATGAAGTATGGAAATATTTTGTAAAACCAATTGTTTCAAATCTTTTAAATGTATTGTGCTGTGATTATACTAAGGTATTTTCGTCTTAATTTTTTAATCGTATGTTGAAGAATTATATGAGAATATTTTTCTATGTTTCAAAAATATAATAAAAAATAAAACAGGCCGATTGTTTTTAACTAAAATGTAATATCATGAAGGATCAATTGCGATATAATCATACAACTCAACTGCCTTGTAAAAAACTTCTAATAGGTTCGATATTTCAATGTTCCCCAATCTGGAGCAGGACTTGTAATTCGATTTTTTTATCCTGCATCATCCCCTGAAGATCATGCCCGGAGATAAACAAGTATTAATAATGCTTTGCTCACCAAATTTTAAAGCCAAGAAAGTTTCTATTAAATCCATAATTGAACCGGAAGAACATTGGTCAATTTGGATAGCAGAAGGTTGGTTAGTAAAAAAAGCAAATACACGTTCTTATAGTTTCTTGGCAAAATCTTGGCAAATTGAAAAATTGGATTGATTTATTTGGTTTAAAAGACCAAATTTTGTTTGGGGTTAAAGCATTGCAGATGAAAAATAATTATATCTTTGTCGCCTCAAATGGGGGATTAGCTCAGTTGGCTAGAGCGTTTGACTGGCAGTCAAAAGGTCATCGGTTCGATTCCGATATTCTCCACTGAAAGGGTTACAATGAAAATTGTGACCCTTTTTTTGTGCGCCGTGCATGGCGAATAACTTGACGGTGCAAGTCCGTTATGGGGGACTGTAGTTTCCAACCATTAGCCAAGAGCAAGGGTGTCGTGGGTGACTGCGAATCTGAAGGAAGCTGGCGGCAAAGTTCCGACCCGAGGAACACGAACATTATCAGGCATATCCGGTTGGATGAGTTTGCAATACAAAACGAAGTCCCAAAACTACACAGAAACTGGAGTGTAAATGATGCGGGTACATGGAATGAAGGTTATTTGTCTTACCGCGGGAGATCTCACAGACGTGTTGAAACGAAGTATGAAGCACGGTTGAAAAAGATTTACTGTGAGAAGTCAGCCGAGGCCATATTAGTTGGTGAAACGAGCCATCATAGAGAGGTGGAAGACTCACAAAACCAGTGAAGGGCTGAACCTTAAGAAGTGAAAGTAAATGAATGTTACCTACATGAAGGGAAGAAAGCAGAAAAAATCGGAAGATACCTACCAGCAGAGAGATAGAGCGGAACTCGAAGGGTATGCAGGAGGGCAGACCTACATTGGGATAACTGAAAACAACTTCACTAATGCCAGCAAACCGAGTTATGGAATGTTAGAGCAAATCCTGTCACCGACCAATATGAACCAAGCCTATAAACGGGTGAAGAGTAATAATGGGAGCGGAGGCATCGACAAGATGGAAGTCGAATCCCTTCTGGATTATCTTGTTGCCAACAAGGAGGAGCTTACACAATCCATATTGGGCGGTATTTATCGTCCGAATCCTGTACGACGGGTAGAGATACCCAAGGAAAACGGGAAGATGCGAATGCTTGGCATCCCCACAGTGGTGGATCGTGTAGTCCAGCAGGCTATCACACAAGTTTTATCCCCAATTTACGAGAAACAATTTTCTAACAACAGTTACGGGTTCAGACCCAAACGTAGTGCACACCAGGCATTGAACAAATGCAAAGACCATATCACTGACGGTTATAGATATGCGGTTGATATGGATTTGGAAAAGTTCTTTGATACAGTCAATCAGAGTAAATTGATAGAGATTTTGTCACGGACGGTAAAAGACGGAAGGGTCATTTCGCTCATCCATAAATACCTCAATGCAGGAGTTGTAGTGCGCAGTAAGTTTGAACAAACGAAAGTCGGAGTGCCGCAAGGAGGGCCACTGAGTCCACTACTGAGCAACATCATGCTCAATGAATTGGATAAGGAACTCGAAAGCCGTGGACACCGCTTTGCACGTTATGCTGACGATATGGTCATTTTGTGCAAAAGCAAACGGAGCGCCGGGCGGACATTGACGAACATCATCCCGTATATTGAAGGGAAACTTCTGTTGAAAGTAAACAGGGAAAAGACAGTGGTAGCTTATATCTCAAAGATTAAATTTTTGGGATACTCTTTTTATGCAAAGAAAAAAGAAGGACGATTACGGATACATCCAAAAAGCATTACCAAAATGAAAGCACGTATAAAAGAGCTTACATCAAGGAGCAATGGCATGGGGGATGCAAAACGGAAAGAAAAACTTAAACAGTACATTACTGGTTGGGTGAATTACTTTAAACTGGCAGATATGAAGACACTTCTACTGCAAGTAGATGAATGGTATCGCAGACGATTACGGATGGTTATCTGGAAACAATGGAAAAAGATAAGAACCCGTTTACGAAATCTCATTAAACTTGGAATTGCAAAATACAAGGCCTGGGAATATGCTAATACCAGAAAAGGCTACTGGCACATTGCCAATAGCCCAATCTTAAATACTTCTATCACCAATAATCGTTTACAACAAGCAGGATACATGTTCTTTACGGATTATTATCGGAGAGTCAATGGCGTAAATTAAGGAACCGCCGTGTACCGAACGGTACGCACGGTGGTGTGGAAGGACGAAACGGGAAATAATCCCGTTTCTCCTATCCGATTGCTAAAATTCAGTTATTGTTTTGAGAATGTGTATTTAAAAAAACAAAGCGGCGCCAGCCAGAATAAAAATTTTCTCATCTATGTGCATTTTAGCCTTGAATATTAGTTATCAAAAGTTCAACTTGTTTATTATTTGATTATATTTCCATCATTCAATTTGATTAAAATAGAATCATGTGTGAGAATTTTATCATTATAAATTCGGCAGAGCAGGCCAGGCACAGGGTTCAACTTAAGACTGGCAAGCAATATGTACCCATCAAAAGTCCCAGCCTTGTTTCAGGGACCGACCTGGTATGGGTTGTAACATCCAAAGATCCGAACACTTTGCAGACCATGCGGTTTGGTTTTACTTCTTACCGGTCAGATACCCGGACAGACTTGCTGAACATCCCGAAAGAAATTCTCCACCAGTAAGAATTGAGATCCACCAATAGTTTTAATATCTCCAAATCTGCTGTTAAGAAACAGGCCCGTTCGATAAAAAGCATTATCAAGCTGGATAAGAACTTTCATATTTACGTGCATGGTTCCCGTAAACTGATTGAACAAGGCGCAGATGAACAAGGGCGAAAATTTTACAAGATCTATTACAAAGAGGAATCGTAGTATTAAAAAAGTCAAAGGGATAACGAATAGATACGTAAATATGCTTACTTTCGAATGATTAAAAATATTTGCGCTGGATTTGCGATATTGTGAAGCAATTGAAATAAAATGATCATTTATTATTTTCGATGTTAATACGGCAGAAATTACCAATTTGTAAACTGGAAAAGTACTCAGGAGCGAGAATTAGTAGTCCGGGTAAGATATTAACTGTCAAGAAACATGAGTATTATGTTATTGATGGGTACACTATTACAGGAGATGCTCCAAAAGAATTCATTCGTATTTATGAATATGGCGCAGCTCGTAAGTCGAAGCCGAATAAATGGCCTCTGTATATTGCCAAAACAGGTCATAAATGGTATCCTACTGAATCGATCACTGAATATCTGTTAAATATTTT
>Ga0209724_1000184_pt1 | contig 69959 bp, 61 predicted proteins | sample grotaG_FD_184143 | JGI IMG/M metagenome (GOLD analysis project Ga0209724, IMG submission 184143) | Glacier valley bacterial and archeal communities from Borup Fiord, Nunavut, Canada, to study Microbial Dark Matter (Phase II) -... | ecosystem: Environmental > Aquatic > Freshwater > Ice > Glacier ...
ACGACACATTCATTTTTATGGGAGACCGCTGGGCAGATAAAAACCTGATCGACAGCCGTCATATTTGGCTTCCAATCAGGTTCAATGAAAAAGGAAATCCTATTCTGGAATGGAAAGACGAGTGGAGTTATTGAAAAAAGGTAAGAGGTGTCAGGTAATAGGCATAAGGGAAAAAACCATCAAAATCCGCATCAAGCTTTAATTAATAAAACTATTTAAATATCAATACTATGAATAGAGTCAATTTCATAATTTTATTGGTTGTGGCTTTGGTCTTCATTCAGTCAGGCGAAGCCGTTGGGATCGATAAAATCAAACGAACAGAAACTTCGAAAGTAAAAATCGGGATCAATTGCTACTCATTTAACCAGCCATTAATGGCCAAAAAGATGACCGTAGAAGAGATGTTCCGGATCAGCGCATTCGTGGGTTTTGAAGCGGCAGACCTCACAGGATATTACTTTTCAACTTATCCCGCAGTTCCCACTGACGAAGAAATCTACCGTTATAAAAAGTGTGCCTTTCTGCTGGGACTTGATATCAGCGGAACGGGGGTTCGCAATGATTTTACGCTGGCCGATCCTGATAAGCGAAAACTGGAGGTTCAACTGGTAAAAGACTGGATTATTGTGGCTTCAAAATTGGGTGCACCTGTGATTCGTGTTTTTGCCGGAAAAGATGTTCCGGCAGGATTTACAAGGAAACAGGTGGTCGAATGGATGGCAAAAGACCTACAGGAATGTGCCGATTTTGGTGCGCAACATGGTGTGATGGTGGGCATTCAAAACCACAACGATCTTCTGAAAACAGCGGCTGATGTCGAAGAGATCATGGAACAGGTGAAATCTGATTGGTTTGGATTAATTCTCGACATTGGCAGTTTCAGAACTACCGGCAATCCGTATAAAGAGATTGAACAAGTCGTTCCCTATGCAATCAACTGGCAAATTAAAGAGACGGTTTTCATTAACAATGTAGAGACGAAGACCGATCTGAAAAAAATCGCGGCGATACTCAAAAACGCTGGATATCGGGGTTATATCCCCATCGAAACCCTTGGTGCCGGGGATCCAACGGAGAAAGTTACACGGTTTTATGGAGAAGTTAAGGAAGCGATTCGATGAAGAATGACTTGGAGAGGGGGAGAAAGAGAGAACCGGCATTATTTCTACCAATTATTTAATTCGGTAGAAAATACAATTCATGAATGTTTTTTTATCCCGTCAGGGATATTCGTAACATTATTCTTCCGTTCCCAAATTAAGAATATGACATATTATTGTTCTTATTACTTAAGAATGCTGTATGCGCCACAAATAAAATCACTGAAGCATATAAAGATTTGAGAAACATTGAATAAGTAGCTGGCTTATGGCAGTTAACAACCTGCGATAAACGCAAGTTGTCAGTTACCAAAAGCCAGTTGCTATATTTAAATCTGTGAATAGTCGAGCGGCACAAGAAATACCTTATTGACCACACTTACCGTATTGGCATATTCGGTTTTGTTTTTCAATACATTCCAACCATCACTTTCGCCGAATTTCTTCCAGTTTGCTTTACGCTCTTCCATGTCCTTGAATTCCACCATATACATTAATGCAGGCATTTGAGGACCGGCGAGGATTTCGCCAAAAAAGACACTCCGAAGACCTACTTTATCAAAAAGCGCCAGCTCTTCACTGTTAAACATCTTGATCTTGCGTTGCGCGGCATCTTCATTATTACTTTCGTAGGTACGTAATTCGAGCAGACCGCGATCTTTTGATGGCATTCGTAATTGCGGAATTGCATCGAAAGCCTCAAGCAAGTATGTTTCAAACCGCGTGAATGTGCCCAACTCCGCCGTCGTTTCAAAATAGCCCTTCGCAGCATTCAGAAATCCGCTGTCTTTCCAAAGTTCCTTCTTGATAGCCTGGTATTCAATCATCGAAGGATAAATGATCAAATAATAAATTACCGGAGGTTCAGTCTGGCCATATTCACCAAAAGCACCGACTTTCACCCCTTTTGTTTTCAAAAACGGGATAAGTGCATCTTTGTAAAAACCGTCAACCTTGGCTTTTGCGCCACCATTTTTAAAATGATAAACTTTCCATTCATAGATTTCTTTTGATGCAGGAGGAGTTGCTTCCGATGCCATTACAGTTCCTGTTGCTGAAGCTGCAGCCACGACAGCTGATGCCTTGATAAAATTTCGTCGTTCCATGGTAATTTGAATGTTTGGTATTGATTTAATATCCGACTAAAATATAAAATATCATTGTAAAATAATAATTTCAACACAATCTTATCGTGATTTTAAATATACCTCCATATATGCAGAAATATGAATATATTTGTCCGGTAAATAGAAAATCATAATAAAACACGTCTATGAAAATGAAAATAAATCTCTTGATTCTGCTTGCAGCAACAACCATGCTGTCAATATCATGTACACAAAAAAATAAAGCCAACAAAAATCTGGCGCCGAATGTCCATGAAGTTACCGCCGAAGAGGTGATACAATCCAGTAACTACACCTATGTCCGAGTTACGGAAGATAGCAAGGAAACATGGATTGCCATTTCGAGGAGGGAAGTCGAAACTGGTAAATCCTATTATTACGAGCCAAGCATCGAAATGACCGATTTTGAGAGCAAAGAATTAAAAAGAACTTTTAAATCCATTCTCTTTGTCGATAAGTTTAGCGATCAACCTATTACAAATGTGAAAGCGCCGATGGATAATTCATCAAAAGGGAATCAACCTGCAGTTGTAAAAGAAGGAATTAAAGTTACGCCTGCTGAAGGTGGTATCACAATTGCCGATCTTTATGCGAAAAAAGATTCGTATGCCGGAAAAACTGTAAAAATCAGTGGCGAAGTTGTGAAATACAACGCTGAAATTATGGGAAAGAACTGGATACATCTTCAGGATGGCACCAATAGTAATGGTTCTTTTGATATCGCCGTTACAACCAGCGATGTTGCAAAAGTTGGCGATGTGGTAACTGTTGAAGGTTCTGTTACGCTGAAAAAAGATTTCGGAGCCGGTTATTTTTACGAAGTTATTATTGAAAACGGGAAACTTGTTCCGCAGATGTAGTTTTCATTTCTCCAACGATTTAAATATAAATTCCTCATTAAAAATATAATGAGGAATTTTTTTTTCCGCTATTTGCAAATTCACGGATTGAAGCGTTCTACATTGTCGAATCGTTGAATTGTCGAATTTGCTCATTCTTTTGTATTTTAGCCAGCTATTTGAAAACGTTTATGAAAAACGATCTTCCGTTTAAGGAATTATCACAGTCTATTGACGGCGAATTCTATACTGACAATATCCACCGGATTGTCTATTCAACCGATGCCTCCTCCTACCGCGAATTACCGCAAGCTGTAGTTCTCCCGCGACACAAAGAGGATGTGGGCAAAGTACTTGCTTTTGCCCGTGAACATCATACTTCAGTAATCCCACGTGGTGCCGGAACTTCTCTTGCCGGACAGGTTGTTGGTGGTGGCATTGTGATCGACATCTCGAAATACATGGATCGCATCCTTGAATTCAACAAAGAAGAACGTTGGATTATTGTTGAGCCAGGAGTAAACCTTTCTGAATTAAACATCTACCTCAAACCATACAACTTACAATTCGGTCCCGAAACCTCGACTACAAACCGATGCCGTCTGGGCGGTATGCTTGGAAATAACTCCTGCGGACTCCGATCGCTTATCTACGGAAGTGTTCGCGAACATGTTCTTGAAGTTCACACGTTGCTGGCCGACGGATCGGAAGCGGCATTTGGTCCGCTGACCAAAGCTGAATTCGAAACCAAATGCATATCAGATCCCGATAAACTTGAAACAAAGATTTATCGTCAGATCAGGGACGTCCTCTCGAACGAAAAAACCCGGAATAAAATCACGGAAGTTTATCCGGAAGCTGCCGTTACACGACGGAATATGGGGTATGCGGTCGATTTTCTGATGGATACCGATCCCTTCACGGGCAATGGCAAGACTTTCAATTTTTCGAAATTGCTTGCCGGTTCCGAAGGGACGCTTGCTTTCACAACTGCAATCAAACTGAACCTGATTCCATTGCCACCGAAAATAAAATGTGTGGTTCCTGCCCATTTTTCGTCGCTCGAGGAGGCGCTATATGCCAATGTAATTGTTTTAAAGCACCATCCCTCAACAATTGAACTGATGGATGACATCATCATGAACTGTACAAAAGAGAGCCTTTCGCAGCGCGAAAACCGCTTCTTTATCGAAGGCGATCCGAAAGCAATTCTGATGATTGAGTTTACTGCTGATACACGCGAAGAAATTGAAACGGCTCACGCTGCGATGGTCAAAGAACTCACCGAAGCGGGCTATGGTTACCACTTTCCGCTTATTTTCGGCGATGACAATGTAAAGAAAGTATGGGAATTGCGCACGGCCGGATTAGGTCTTCTGTCAAATATTCCGGGCGATAAAAGAAGTACAACCGTTATCGAAGATACGGCGGTTGCGCCCGAAAAACTACCTGCTTATGTTGCCGAATTTAAAACAATTATAGCGAAATACGGACTGAGTTGTATCTTTTATGCCCATATCGCAACAGGTGAGTTGCATTTGCGGCCTTTATTGAATCTGAAAGATCCGGAAGATCAGAAAGTATATGCCTCGCTTGCCCAGGATGTTGCAGCACTCGTTAAGAAATTCAGGGGTTCATTATCGGGTGAACATGGCGACGGCCGTTTGCGCGGATCGTTTATCCCGTTTATGTATGGCGATGAGATCTATAACCTTTTCAAAGCGATAAAACATACCTGGGATCCGTGGAACGTGTTGAATCCCGGGAAGATTACCGATGTTCCACCGATCACCCAAAATCTCCGGTTCGAATTGACAAACCATTATCCCGAGATTCCAACATCCATCGACTTCTCTTCGTCACAGGGTTATCTGCGGGCGGTCGAACAGTGCAACGGCTCAGGTGACTGCCGGAAATCGGAAATCATTGGCGGGACGATGTGCCCAACCTATATGGCAACACGCGACGAAGATAAAACGACACGTGCCCGCGCCAATATCCTGCGGGAGTTTATGCACCATTCCGACAAGGCGAACCCGCTGATTCAAAAAGAGATTTACCAGGTACTCGATCTTTGTATTTCGTGCAAAGGATGCAAGGGTGAATGTCCGTCGAATGTCGATATGGCCAAAATAAAGGCCGAATTCCTGCAGCAATATTACGACGTGAACCGCATACCTTTCAGGGCAAAACTGATCGCTTATTTGCCCCGTCTGGCGAAACTCGCGATGGCGATGAACCCACTCACGAACTTCTTTATAAGTCAATTATGGATTAACTCTCTGATTGGTTTTCATCCAAAGCGAAAAATCCCCGGATATTCCAAACAAAGTCTGAGAAACTGGGCCGGGAAACAACCCCATCTGCCTGGCGTGAAGGGGAAAGTCTACCTGTTTGCCGATGAATTTACGAATTACCAGGAATCTGAAATAGGAATTAAAGCGATTTTGCTTTTAAACCGTCTTGGATATGAAGTGGTGATTCCGAAACACCGCGAAAGCAGCAGAACCTTCCTGTCGAAAGGTCTGGTTCGTGAAGCGAAGAAAATTGCAACTGATAATGTACTGTTGTTGAAAGATATCATATCTTCGGAGACGCCATTAATCGGAATTGAACCTTCAACGATTCTAACATTTCGGGACGAATACCCTGAACTGGTAGAACAGCAATTGCAGGAAACAGCCGTTGAGCTGGGTAAAAATGCACTCTTATTTGATGAGTTTTTTGTCCGCGAAATGGAGAAAGGAAATATCACATCTGAGCAATTCACTCATGAGAAACGGGAGATTAAGCTCCATGCGCACTGCCAGCAAAAGGCGGTCGCCTCTTCCCTGTCGACACGACAAATGCTTGGTTTACCTGAGAATTATACGGTTCAGGAATTGAAAACAGGTTGTTGCGGTATGGCAGGATCGTTTGGATACGAAAAGGAACATTACGATCTTTCGATGCAGATTGGCGAAATGGTACTCTTCCCCGAAGTTCGTAAAAGTGCCGATTCTGTTACCCTTGCTGCGCCCGGAACAAGTTGCCGGCATCATATCAAAGACGGAACCGGCAAAACGGCCATTCATCCAATTGAAGTGATGTATGAGGCGGTGAATTTTAAAGCATGAAAGAATGTGGAAATTTTTAATCCGCACCTGATTAATGTGTGAATTATGTAATTTATTAAAAGAATTATATAATATTCTTATGTGAATTCTTCTGTACAATTGTACATTAATGTTTAATATAACTTAAATGAAAAAAATAATTACGATATCCCTAATTGTAATTCTCGTTTCGGGATTATTCAGTGGATGTGAAAAACAAGAAAAGTCAACTATACCAGTACTTCCACCAGCTACAACAATGTCAATGGATTTCAGCAATTTTAATAATACCAAATCGGCTATTATTGGAGGTGATGTCAAGGCTGCTGTCATACCCGGCAAAGGTAACTGGATTCTGGCCTCAACGATTGCAGGTATCTGGAATATCATTCTTACGGTTAACCTTGTAGTGCCTGTTGAATCATTCAAACTGGCTGCCAATACAACTCCTGTCTATCTTGAAAACAGTACATGGGAATGGAGTTATAATTTTAATGTTATTGGAGCAAATTATAAATCAAGACTTACCGGGCAAATCAGGTCAAACGATGTTAAATGGGAGATGTATATTACACGGGAAGGAGTCGGAGCTTTTTCTGAAATAAAGTGGTATGAAGGCACTTCTAAGCTTGATGGTAAAAGTGGCCAATGGATATTAAATCATGGCCAGCAGTTTGCGGAACCGATGTTACAGATTGACTGGGTTGTCGCAGGATCAGGCATTGGGAACATTAAATATACCTATATCAGAGATAAAAAGGACGATAGATCATCAGACCTGTTCAAGACCAGCTTTATTGAATACGGTTTAACAACAAATCCGCTGAATGCTTTTTATAATATTCATCAGAATTCCGGCATTGCAAATGTTTTTAACGATGTGTCTATTGAGTGGAATACAACAAATCATAATGGTCATATTAAATCAAATTACAACTATCAGGATGATCTCTGGCATTGCTGGAATGAAACGGGCGACAATATTGTCTGCAATTAAAGATGATAAAGGGCAAAACGACAATTCATCCGATTGAGGCGACGTATGAGTCGGCAATAAAAGAATGAAAAATGGATGATTGTATAAACCAATGGCATACGTCTAAATGTCGGAAGTGGGTGACTGGTATTAATAATTGACGATTGCGAACTGGCAGTTAATATCTGATTACAAGCATCTTAAATCAGTATTATATATTTTAAATAACGACTGATATTCGAGTTACCAACCAGTTAGTAACAGCCAGCTGCCCATTATTTTCGGCTATTTTCTTTGTTGAAGAACTTTAGTTTCCTTCGGCAACCACAGTCATTTCGATATTACCTTCATTAACAGCCACAGCATCGACAAGGTATGAAGGAACGAGACGTTCTCCGTTACTGATTGTCGATAAATAAGGTTCCGCTGGTTCTTCTTTTGCCAGATGTACTGCAAGCTCAGCAGCTGTGGATGCCATTGTTTTAATCCTTTTGAATACTGTCACTGATTGATTTCCTTTCATTATTTGCTGAATATTTGGTGCATCAGCATCCTGCCCAGCAACTGCAACTTTTCCTTCCAGACCACGTTCTTTCAACGCTTTAATAGCTCCAATTGCCATTGCATCATTTGCACAGATGATCGCATCGAGTTTGTTGGCTACGCTATCCAGACCTGCCTTTGCTAAACGATAGCCTTCATCGGTTGTCCAATAGTTAGCAAACTGCCGAAATGCAATATTGATCTCTTTACGCTCAACCAAGGGTTGTAAAATATTGAGCTGACCAATATAAAGCATTCGACTGTTGTTATCGTTTGGAGGACCGCCTATTAAAGCATAATTCCCTTTCGGTTTAATTTTCGAAAGGTATGCAGCCTGAATTTCGCCTACCCTCACATTATCCGTAGACACATAGTAATCCAATCTGCAATTATTAATCAATCTGTCGTAGGCAATAACCTGAATACCTTTTTCATGAGCCACGTTTACAATCTTGGCTGCCGTCGCCTGGTTCACAGGGATTACCACAAGTACCTTTACACCCTGGTTAATCAGCCCTTTGGCTTGTTCCAATTGCATTTCTGCATTATTATCAGCAACTTTCACCATTGGAACGCCACCCATTTGTTTCACCGCATCGACAAAATACTTCTGGTCATTTTGCCAGCGTGGAGATTCAAAACTGTGAACAAGAAACCCAATTTTAGGGTGCTTGTTACTACAACCGGCAAAGATTAACCCTGCCAGCAGTAAAAATGAAAAGATAGTTGTTTTCATTTGAAATTTGATTTTATGGATTATTATTACAGCAAATAAAAATCAATTATTTATGCAATAACAGCAGAAAGCAAAGGGAGCTTTGTTTGACTTTTTGAGTTTAGTTTATAGCCAAAGTTACGGAACAAATCTAAGAAATGAACCGATTAAGCAATAATTTTTTCATAAAAGTTTACCATTCCACTCTTCATAAAACTGATTAAGAAACAGAATCATAAAATCGTGGCGTTGTTCTGTCAATGTTCGCCCCATTTTTGTTTGCATCTGATCTTTCAATAACAGTAGTTTTTCGTAAAAATGGTTGATAGTTGGCGCATTGCTCCTTTTGTAATTCTCAAAATCGTCATGCATTTCCGGCTGAATTTCAGGGTCATAAATTCCTCGTCCACGACTCCCGCCATAAGCAAACGTCCGGGCGATTCCAATAGCCCCGATCGCATCTAATCTGTCTGCATCTTGCAATGCTTTGCATTCAATATCGTTAGTTGAGGTATTTACTCCTGCTCCTTTAAAACTCACTCCTTCAATAATCCTGCAAATCCGCTCTGCTACATTTTCCTCAACGTTGCAGTTTCGAAGCCAGGTCTTGGTTTTTTGCTCTTCAACGCCGGCTTCAATAAGCTTCCAATCATCAATATCATGAAGCAATGCAGCCAACTCGACAATGAACAGGTCTGCTCCCTCGGATTTAGCAATCATCAACGCCAGGTTCCTTACGCGATGGATATGCCACCAATCGTGCCCTGATGAATCGCCTTCAAGAACCGATTTTACAAAATTTTCAGTCGCTTTCAATAAATGTTCATTTTCCACAAATTGCATATTTAGTGTTTATTATCAATTGAGTCAATCATTAAATGCAGTATATAACTTACGCCGGCATTTGGAATTGATCAACAAAAAAACTGCGTTGAAGGTATAAAAAGAAGGCTAAAAGATAGTACATAAGTGATTATCTTACATGCTTTTTAAATTTAAAGTGGACTAAAAGGTTACGAATTGGCTATATTTGTAGCTGAAAGAATTTATAATGATGGAAAAAGAACTCACCAGCAAATGGACGCAAGGAGTCATCGTCCGAAAGGAGATTGACAAATACCTGATTGATGGTAAAGACTTTATAAACGAATCGGATATATTTGACCGTCTTGAAAAGAATATAAATCCCGATCCGAAACTGATTCGTGATATTCTTCAAAAATCACTTTCGATTAAAACCCTCGCACCTGACGAAACTTCAGCACTATTGAATGTTACCTCGCCTGAGATATGGGAAGAGATCTTTCATACTGCACTCGAAGTGAAGAAAAAAGTTTACGACAACCGGATCGTTTTTTTCGCGCCGCTTTATTGCTCAAATTTTTGCGTTAACAATTGTGCCTATTGTGGCTTCCGGGAAGCAAACAACCGCGAAGTTCGACGAATCCTCACACTTGATGAGATCAAACGTGAAACCAGTTCGGTTTTGAACGAAGGTCACAAACGATTGATTCTGGTCTTTGGTGAACATGAGCGTTCGGATGCAGAATATATGGCAGCAGCAGTCAAGGCTGTTTACAGTGTTGAAGAACCTGCTCCTGTTTCTGGCCGCCCTTCATCCATCCGACGCGTGAATATAAACGCAGCTCCAATGGAGATGGCCAAACTGAAACTTCTCAAAGAAGCAGGTATTGGTACCTACCAGGTTTTCCAGGAAACCTATCATCACGAGACTTACAGGAAAGTACATCCAGCCAATACGCTTAAAGGTGATTATCAGTGGCGGCTTTACGCGCTTCACCGCGCTATAGATGCAGGGCTTGACGATGTGGCGATTGGTGCCCTTTTCGGATTGTATGACTGGCGTTTCGAAGTGATGGGAATGTTATATCATACACTAGATCTGGAAAGGCAATTTGGCATTGGACCCCATACCCTTTCATTTCCACGCATGACACCTGCATCGGGTTCCTATTTAAGTGCAGACTCCCCATATCATGTTTCAGACGAAAATTTCAAAAAATTGGTTGCCGTGTTGCGACTCTCGGTTCCGACTGCTGGTATGATCATTACTGCCCGCGAAAAAGCTGAAATCAAAAGAGAAGTAATTCAACTTGGATGTACCCAGACTGATGCTTCAACCCGCATTGGAATAGGCGCATACAGCGATCAGAAAACAGAAAGCGATCTCGATAAAAAACAGTTCACGATTGGCGATCCACGCGATCTCGATGATGTTATTCAGGAAGTTGGAAAATTGGGATTTATTTCCTCCTTCTGTACTGCGGGCTACCGTTGCGGACGAACAGGTGAAACCATTATGGGAATGTTGAGTCATTGTGTTGAAGGTAAATTCTGCAAATTAAATGCTGTTTTAACCTTCCGCGAATACCTCAGCGATTATGCATCAGAAGCGACACGCGAGATTGGAGAACCATTGATTCAAAAAGAGATTCGGGAAATTGAGTCGATGGATTACTTTAAAAATAAACCTCACCTGCTGGAAAAATTCCGCAGTGATTATAGTGAAATTGTAAACGGAAAAAGGGACTTGTATTTGTGATGGAGTGATCGTGAGAAGGAAAACGAGAAGGTGTTGAATTGGATAACGCCAAAAACTTTACAAACCAGTATTTTAACTATCAACAAAAATAACCAGCAGTATGAATTTTAGGAAATTAAAACTAAGCATTCTTTTTCTTGTGATTGCATCCTTTTGTGGTGCACAGGATTTTCAAGTTACTTCGCCTGATAAGAATATCAGTGTCACGATTAAAAACGGGGATGAACTTACCTATTCAGTAACATATAACGGCAAACCAGTCATCCTGGAATCGGCTCTTGGTTTCGAATTTAAAGCTGAACCAACGATGAATAAAGGGTTCGCGGTAATTGACGAGCAGGAAAGAAATATCAATGAGACATGGAAACCTGTTGTGAAATCAAAACACGCCGAGATAGTCAATAATTGCAACGAACTTCAGCTAATGCTTAAAGAAAAAACCGGACTGATGCGCCAAATGGAATTCACTTTCCGCGCATTTAACGACGGAGCAGCTTTTCGTACTAAACTTTATCGAAGTGAAAAAAATGGTCACCGACAGGTTACAAAAGAGTTGACCACCTTTACAATTCCGGGTAATCCCAAAGTATGGGTTGTCGAATACGGAAATTATTCAAGTTCGCAGGAATCCGAATTCTTTGAACGTCAGTTAAGTTATATCTCCGATAAAACAATTGCAGGATTGCCTTTTTTAATGGATTGCGGCGACAAATGCTGGGTAGCGATTACTGAAGCCAATATTGACAACTATCCTGCATTCTATATCGGAACAAATGGCAAACCGAATGTCCTTACGACCAAACTGGTTCCACTTCCCGGTGAAGAGGAAACTGGTGTTAAAGCACGTTTCGACGATGAGGTTTATACGCCATGGAGGGTGGTGATGATTGGTGATACTCCCGGCAAACTTATTGAATCAGAGATTGTCCAGAACTTAAACGCACCATGCGCAATTGCAGACCCGTCGTGGATCAAACCGGGAATGAGTGCATGGGATCACTGGTGGAGTGGCGAAGTAAAAATGGAAATGCCTGTCATTAAGCAATACATCGATTTTGCGTCGCAGATGGGCTGGCCGTATATGCTCGTAGACTGGCAATGGTACGGAAAGTTCAACACCCACGAAGCTGATATCACTAAATGGGCGCCCCAGATTGATATGCCCGAAATCATCAGTTATGCAAAAACTAAAAACGTAAAAATCATTGTTTGGCTTTACAACAGCGATGTCAACCGCAATTCAGCCTACAAAAAGGCATTTCCGTTGTACCATAAATGGGGTGTTGCCGGAGTAAAGATCGATTTTATGGATCGCGATGATCAGGATATGGTGAACTGGTACCGCGACATCATCAAGTGTACAGCAGAAAACCAATTGCTGATCGATTTCCACGGAGCATTTAAACCGGATGGAATCATGCGCACCTACCCGAATATGATTACACGTGAAGGGGTGATGGGAAATGAGTATTACAAGTTTTCGGAGAAGATGAGTCCGGAACACAATGTCAAACTGGCCTTTACACGTATGCTTGCCGGACAGATGGACTATACTCCGGGTGCTTTTCTGAATGTGACCAAAGAACAATATAAGAATCAAACACCTGCAGTTGTATGGAATACACGTGCCGCAGAACTTTCGAAGTTTGTTATTTACGAAAGTCCGCTTACCGTAGTGTGCGATCACCCCGACAATATTCTGAATCAGCCCGGAGCCGATTTTTTGAAAATCGTTCCTACAACCTGGGACGATATCCATTTTATTGATGGTTATCCGGGGGAGTACATAGCCATTGCTAAAAAAACAGGTATTGATTGGTTTGTTGGCGTGATGAACAACAGCAATGAGAAAGAAATAACGATTAAATTAGACTTTATTTCAGCCGGTGAACATACGATGGAGATTTGGGCAGATGCAAAAGATTCCAATAAAGCACCTAAAAACCTGAAGATCTCTTCGCAGAAAGTAAAATCCGGCGATCTTGTAAAAATTAAACTGGCTAATAATGGTGGTTGGGTAGCGAGGATTGCCGGACTATAGCGAATTACCAGGGAAAGCAGCATGCGGCTGGCAACTGGCAGTCGCCCTGTTACCCATACAAAGATTTGTCGCATAATAAATTAAAGCATTCTGAATGACATTTGCCCGCAATAAGCAGTTCCGAAAATTCTGTGCTTACGGTTTTCTTAAAAATCTCCTCTTTTTCGAGCCTTTTTTGATTCTTTTCCTTCGTGATGCCGGTCTTAACTATACACAAATTGGATTGCTTATTAGTTTTCAGCTGATTACTCAGAATATTCTGGAGATTCCAGCCGGGATTCTGGCCGATTCGATGGGCCGACGTCGTACTTTGATGGCATCATTTGCCTTTTATATCGCGGCCTTCATCTTCTTCTTTTTCAGCTATGGCATTTTAGGTTTTACGGTAGCCATGTTTTTATTTGCTTTGGGTGAAGCACTTCGCACAGGCACGCACAAGGCAATGATCTTCGATTACCTGAAAATGAATGGATGGCAGTCGGAAAAAGTGGCCTATTATGGTATTACAAGAGCCTGGTCACAAAGAGGTTCAGCGATCTCTGCATTGCTGGCTGCTTTTTTTGTAATTGCAACACGCGATTACCGGATGATTTTCATTATTTCAGCGATACCCTACCTTATTGATTTAATACTTGTTGCGAGCTATCCTGCTTCACTCGACGGATCGAAAACCGGGTTTCATCTGGCCGAAATAAAGGTTAATTATAACCGGAATCTCGGGGAGTTTTTCTTTTCTTTCAAAAAACCTGGATTGCTTAAAACGACGATCAATAATGCTATCTATTCAGGATATTACAAAGCAGTCAAAGATTTCCTGCAACCAATCCTTGCGGCTTTGGCTCTTAGCCTTCCCGTGATGATCGGTTATTCCGATGAACAACGCAGCGCTTTGGTCGTCGGAATTGTGTATTTCTTTATCTATCAGGCAACCAGTTATGCATCACGCAAATCTTCAGCGTTTTCGAAAAAAACAGAGAATCTTCAACAAGCCCTCACTATTTCGCTTTGGACAGGACTACTGGCAGGTATTATCAGTGGAATCACTTATTATGCTGGTTATCCGGCAATAGCGGTTACATTCTACATTATCATCTACCTGATCGAAAACCTGCGAAAGCCGATTGCAATCAGCGAAACGGCTAATCAACTTGATACTGATATTCTGGCGACTGTACTCTCGACCGCATCTCAGTTTGAAACACTATTTGCGGCGCTCCTTTCCGCCATGTTGGGCATCATTGCCGACCATTTTGGACTGGGAATTGCTATCGCATCAATTTCGGTATTTGTGTTGATCACTGCACCACTGTTTATTGTCCGACATTCTACAAAAAACGCACCTAAAAACTGATAATATGAACTTACCAGGCTTTGATCCCGAAATTCTTGAGAAACGATTCCCCTACTTCGAAACAGAACTGCGTGAGGCAATTGGTGTTGAAGGTAGAATTGCAGAACTGAACGAGGGCGATGAAATGATACGTGAAGGGCAATACATTAAATCATTTCCATTGTTACTCGAAGGAGTTGTCAGGGTATGCCGAATGGACGAAGATGGACGTGAATTGCTGCTTTACTACCTGAATCCGGGTGAGGTATGTGCCATGGCATTAACCTGTTGCATGGGTCATACGAAAAGTAATATCAGGGCAGTTGCAGAAAGTAAAGTATTGCAGGTTCAAATTCCGATTCCTTGCCTCGACCGGTGGATTGTGCAATTCCAAAGCTGGAAAGAATTCATTATGTATGCCTACAGAAAAAGATTCGACGAACTGCTGGAGACAATTGACAGTATCGCTTTCAAAAATATGGACGACCGGCTGATCAAATTTTTCACCGACCGCTACCGCACAACCGGATCGACAATTTACAGTGGTACCCATCAGGATATTTCATTACTGCTGAATACCTCGCGCGAAGTGGTGTCAAGATTGCTGAAAAAGCTGGAACACGACCAGAGAATCATCATCTCAAGAAATAAAATCGATTTCACGGTGTTGGTTTCCTGAAAGAGACAAATCCATCAATCTAAATATTCAAAAATCTACTTTTATTTTTCCTTCTTTTATTTAATTTTGGTAAGAAATTCCTTAAAAGCATCATTCTAATACCTAAAAGCATTCCTCGTTTCATAAACCAGTAATTAAATTTTCTGGAATCGTATCTTTTTTTCGTTGTGTTGTCGCTGATTTCAATAATAAACTTAAATAGTTCCCATGGAAAAGCCAATCAATCAAAATGGATCAAACAAACTGCTAAAAATCGATGAGCAAGCCACATCCGGGTTTATGCCTCTCAATCGGAGAAGCTTTGTCGGAACAATTGCATCAGTGGCGGCTGCAATAACCATTGTACCCCGTCATGTTCTGGGAGGAAATGGATTTGTAGCTCCGAGTGACAAAACCACTCTCGCCTATATAGGAGTTGGAACTCAGGGACTCCGGGAATTGCTTCCTCTTCTGGATATTCCAGAATTACAAATTATTGCAGTCTGCGATCCGCAAAAAATCGCAACAGGTTATCTCGATTGGGGAAAAAATGGTCTCAGAGATGAGATCCGTGAAAAACTTAAAAATCCAGGATGGAAATCTGGAGGAGACAATACGATTCCGGGAGGACGAGACAATGGAAAATCAATTATAGATGAGTATTATCAAAAATTTCGCCCGGAACAAAAACTCAACGGATGTAATGCTTATGCTGATTTCAGGGAACTTTTCGAAAAAGAGAAAGACCTCGATGCCGTCAAAGTGATGACGCCTGACCATCTTCATGGACTTATTGCAACGGCAGCTATCAAAAAAGGGAAGCATGTCTCGATTCACAAACCATTGTCAAACAGGTTGCACGAAGGAAAAAAAGTAATTGAACTGACACGAAATAACCCAAAAGTCACAACCCACCTGATTCCATGGGATTACAACGGTTCGATGGAATTGGTAATGAAATGGATCAACGAGGGGAAAATCGGGACACTTAAAGAGGTTCACAATTGGTCGAACCGTCCGGTCTGGCCGCAATACCCCACTTTGCCAACCGACACTCCTGCAATACCAAAGGACTTCGATTGGGATTTATGGTTAGGACCGGAAGCCAACCGCGCTTATCATCCAAACTATACCAACATGGTTTTCAGGGGATGGTACGATTTCGGCGGAGGATCGATGGCAGATATGGGCCACTATAGTCTTTGGACTGTATTTAAAGCACTTGAACTTGAATCGCCAACCATCGTTGAGCCAAATTTCAGCCATGTTTGCGGTTTGCGTGACTCAACCGCGTTCCAGATTAAAAACGATTTTTCATTCCCAATGGCAAGTTCTGTCCGGTTCAAATACCCGGCTAAGGGTTCACGGCCAGCTGTTGATTTAATCTGGTACGATGGAGGAATTCGTCCGCCTGTTCCTGCAGAACTGTTCGAGGATAATAAGGAATTAGATCCGGAAGGGATGATGTTTGTCGGCGATAAAGGAAAAATTATCGCTGGATTTCATGTAGATAACCCAAGGCTGATTCCCGAAAAGCAAATGAAAGGAATCGAGACCTCACCAATCACCACCAAAATAGACAAACCTTCAGGATTTCAGCTATTTCTGAATGCCTGCCGAAGCGGGAAACAGTGCCCTGGCAGTTTCACCGAAGCGTTTCCAATCACCGAGGCGGTAAATCTTTATGCTGTTGCACTAAGGGCTGGTCGCCTGCTGAAATACGATGGATCCACCCTGAAAATCACCAATGTACCCGATGCCAATAAATACCTGTCGCGCGAATACCGGTCTGGATGGAATCCTGATTCAATTTAAAAAATCATTTAACTACTAATAAGAAGATTATGAGCACTTTCAACAGAAGACAATTTATTGAAAAAAGTATGCTGGGATTGGGTTCCGCAGCTTTTTTATCGCAACTTCCGCTGACCAGCCATGCTGATATTGTGAGTTCACATCTAAAACATCCGGTTGGATTTCAGGTCTACACCATTCGTGAAATGTTGGTAAAAGATTTTCCCGGAACTTTGAAAATGATGGCCAAATTGGGTTATCAGGGAGTTGAAATGTGTTCACCTCCGGGGTATATCTCATCCGGATTTGAACCGCTTGTTAAAATGAAACCGGAAGATATGCGTAAAGTCATTACAGATGCAGGTCTGACATGCGAAAGTTCACATTTCACATTCGGCGAATTAAAGGACAATCTGGAAGAGCGGATTGAATATTCGAAAAAGCTGGGATTAACACAAATGATTTGCTCAAGCTTTTGGCTTCCGAAAGAGGCTACAATGAATGACTGGTTAAAATCCTGCGATCAACTGAATGAGATTGGTCTAAAGACGAAGAAAGCGGGTCTTCAAATGGGATTTCACAATCATCATATGGAATTCGAAAAGATTGATGGAGCGTTGATTTATGATGCGCTACTCAAACAATTTGACCCCAAATTGGTTAAAATGCAGTTTCAGGTTGCAGTGATCAGTATCGGGTACAAAGCATCCGACTATTTTAAGAAATACCCTGGCCGATTTATCTCCGCGCATCTGGCGGACTGGTCATCAGCTGAAAACAAGCAGGTACCTGTTGGTAAAGGAATTGTAGATTGGGGCGAGTTTTACAATGCAGCTGAAATTGGCGGCGTAAAGAATTTCTATGTTGAGATGGATATGGACAAGTTCAAAGAGAGCGTCGAAAATATTCAAGCAATGTAGACGAAAAAAGCTTAAATAAATCAAAAAAAGCCGGCTATGTGACAAAAGTTACTGACCGGCTTTCTTCGTTTCTGTTTATTTGTGTCATAAATATAAATACCATGAAGGAAAAACTTATAAAATATCGCTTCAAAATATTGTTTGTCATCTTTGGCGGAATCGCAGGATTTCTGTACTGGCGATTTGTGGGCTGCACAACCGGTACATGCCCGATCACATCAAACTGGTATGCAAGTGTTCCTTATGGGATGCTATTTGGATGGTTGATCAGCGATTTAGTAAAACCCGATAAAAAAACTGAAATAAAAGATGAGAATCAATAAATTAGCTACAGTATTAGTAATTCTGGCATTTTCAACAATCTATTCATGCGGTTCAGGTGTTAAAGGAAATAACAGTGCCACAACCGAAAACGAACTTAAAATAATCAACGATATGGGAAGTTTTAACGAAATCATAAATAGCAGCACCCCGGTTTTAGTCGATTTTTATGCCGACTGGTGCGCCCCGTGTAAAATGATGGCTCCGATTTTACAGCAGGTTTCAAAAGATATGGAAGGAAAGGTGAAAGTGATTAAAGTCGATGTCGACAAAAATGAAGATGCTGCCCGTAAATATCAGATCCGCAGTATTCCTACAATGATACTGTTTAAAAATGGAAAAGCAGTCTGGCAAGGTGTTGGTGTTATGCAGGCCGACCAGATAAAGGCGATTATTCAGAAGAATAGTTAGGCAGATCAACATAAAGTTGTCAATCTGATTTTAAAATACTTGCGGCTGGCAATTAGCAACTGGCAGCTCGCAATTAAAATTTATTTCAGTTTATTTTGGAATGCAAGTACCTATGGCATTGCCAACTGCCAGAAGCCAGTCGCATCTTAAAGAACCATGTCGATTCTTATAATATTTTGCGTTCCAGGAGTAATTTTGTAGCGATCATCCAGCCGGTGACCGATAATCCAAACAACTTGTTCACCGTTTGCCAAAATCCATACATTCTCCTTTTCAGGAAGACTTAACTTCGAATCGATAAAGAAATCGCTTATCTTTTTAAATCCATTCATTCCCAATGGCTTGAAATAATCTCCCTTTTTCCACCTTCTGATTAGCAGCGGGAACTGAATATGATCACGATCAATGCAGGCCACAAATCTGGAATCAGAAATCTTAAATTTGTCCTTTTTTTCAGAAACCGATATCTTGAGGTGGACTGGAAAAGCCAACTCCTTCATCCCCTCCTCGAGGTAGAATTGCTTCCTGTTTTCGGGTTTAAGGGGCGACAGTATTAACAACTCACGGTCACGGACTATCCTGTGAGATTGTGAGATAAACTGTTTGCCGGAACCTCCTTCAAGTGAGGCAACAATATCCGTTTCTACCTGACTATTGAAACCGAATGATTTCAGGAATTCGAAAAGGTAAGTTGGCAAAGGATCAAGCAACTTCAGTTCGGCAATTGAAATGAGGTAATCGTTTCCCTTTCGAACTGCTACACGCTCCCAGTTCTGTTGAATCGCGTGGTCACATATTTTTGAAACATCTTCCAGGTAGCCCATTGTTTTGATCAATCCTTCGCGAAAAGATGGATTAAGCGTATCCATCACCGGCAAGAGCGTATGTCTGATTTTATTCCGTTGATAATCCAGACTTTGATTGGATGAATCCTCCCGGAAATCAAGGAAGTTTTCGTGGCGGTACTTTTCAATTTCATCGCGGGAGGCAAACAACAAAGGCCGCACTATCTTGCCATTCACTGGTTTCATTCCGGTTAAGCCGGTCAAACCAGTTCCTCTGGCAAGGTTCAGGAAGAAAGTCTCAAGCTGATCGTCGCGGTGATGTGCAACTGCAATGCAATCAAAATGATGTGTTGACCGGATTGTTTCGAACCACTGGTAGCGCAAATCGCGGGCAGCCATTTCTATTGAAATTTTATTCTCCAGCGCATAATCAGCTGTTTCGAAGGAAGTTTTAAAAAGAGGGGCATCGTATTTTCTTGCCAATTCACTTACCAATCTTTCATCTCCGTCCGATTCTGCGCCGCGTAACCGGAAATTACAATGCGCAATGGCAACCGAAAATCCTGCCTTATCAAGAAGATCGAGTAATACGACTGAATCGACGCCACCACTCACGCCAACAAGAATGGTATCCGCCTGATTAAACAGGTGGTTATCACTAATATATTTGATAAATCGCTGGATCATTGCCTATTCATAGTAATTTATTTAGACAAATTTACAAATTTTTAGTCAATGGTGACGTACGCCTAAACCTGACTTTTACCTTTCAATAATCCAACCTTTTCGACGATTTTAACAATTACCTCACACGCTTTTGCCATTGAAGGCGTTGGAATGTATTCAAATTTTCCGTGAAAGTTATGGCCTCCTGCGAAGATATTCGGACATGGAAGTCCCATGTAAGAGAGACGAGCACCATCGGTTCCACCACGGATCGGAACAATTTTCAATTGAACACCCGATTCACTGATTGCTTCAGCAGCAATGTCAATAATGTATTTAACGGGTTCAATTTTTTCACGCATATTAAAATACTGATCTTTTAGGGCAAGCTCGGCAGTTTTGTCTCCAAACTCACTATTAATCAGTTTTACAATAGTTTGCAAAAATTGTTTCCGTTTGTTATTTCCTTCGCGTGTAAAATCGCGCAAAATAAATTCGATCTCAGCTTGCTCAACTGATCCATGAAATCGCACAACATGGTAAAATCCTTCGTATCCCTCGGTATGTTCAGGCACTTCATTCGCAGGAAGCATTGCAATTAATTGATTCGCAATTAATATCGCATTTTTCATTTTATTTTTCGCATACCCGGGATGGACGCTTGAACCGTGAATGACTATTTTAGCGCCCGCTGCATTGAAATTCTCATATTCGAGTTCCCCAAGTTCTCCACCATCAATTGTATAGGCAAATTCGGCACCAAATTTCTCAATATTAAAATGATCCGCACCTTCGCCAATCTCCTCATCGGGTGTAAAAGCGATCTTTACAGTTCCGTGCTTTATTTCAGGATGATTGACCAGATATTCCATGGCTGTAACGATTTCAGCTACACCGGCCTTATCATCTGCGCCCAACAATGTTTTTCCGTTTGTTACAATCAGTTGCTGACCAATATAGGCATTCAATTCAGGAAATACCGATGGTGAAAGCACAATATTTTCGGCTTCATCTAAAATGATATTACCTCCCGGGTAACTTTCGATAAGTCGGGGAGAAACATTTGCTCCTGTAAAGTCGGGGCTCGTATCCATATGCGCAACAAAACCAACAACAGAAGTCGTATCCTCCATATTGGCTGCAAGTGTGGCGTAAACGTAGCCGAACTGGTCAACTTCAACGTCCTGGAGTCCAATATTTCTTAATTCATCAGCCAGCGCTCCGGCAAATTCAATTTGTCCGGCAGAACTCGGTGTAGTACCACTCGCAGAATCGGAGCAAGTGTGATACCTGACATATCTTAGAAAGCGTTCAACTACCTTATTTTCCATGGTTTATGCTTTTAATATGCCAATGCAAAAATCACCCTGCGATGCGAAGGTTTGCCTGTTACCATGCATACACCCTCTTCATCTGGAGCATCGAAAGGGATACAGCGAATGGTCGCTTTAGTTTCCTCCTTGATCTTAATTTCTGTTTCTGTAGTTCCATCCCAATGTGCGAGAAAGAATCCACCTTTGGTATTGAGCAGCTCTTTAAATTCGTCGTATGAATCAACTTTCGTTGTATTCTCCGCCCTGAACTTAAATGCTTTGTCGTAAATATTTTTTTGGATGGCATCCAGAAGATCTTCAACCACCTGATCGATATTTTCAAGCTTTCCTGTAGATTTCTCCAATGTATCGCGTCGCGCAACTTCAATGGAGCCATTTTCGAGATCACGCGGACCAATAGCCAGACGAACCGGAACACCTTTCAATTCATATTCAGCAAATTTCCAACCCGGACGTTGCGTATCGCGGTTGTCGTATTTAACGCTGATACCACGAGCTTTCAATTTGGCGATGATTTCATTCACTTTTACAGTTATCTCAGCCAATTGCTCCATATTTTTATAAATAGGAATGATAACAACCTGGTAAGGGGCAAGTTTTGGAGGAAGTACAAGTCCGTTATTATCAGAATGTGCCATAATCAATGCACCGATCAGACGTGTAGAAGCGCCCCATGAAGTTGCCCAAACATAGTCGAGCTTTCCGTCGCGGTTGGCAAATTGAACATCGAAAGCCTTTGCAAAGTTTTGTCCCAAAAAGTGGGACGTTCCCGATTGCAACGCTTTTCCATCCTGCATCAATGCCTCAATGGTGTAAGTCTCAATTGCACCAGCGAACCGTTCGTTGGCTGACTTGGCGCCTTTAATAACGGGCATTGCCATAAAGTCTTCGGCAAAACTTGCATAAACATTAATCATCTGATCTGTTTCTGCCAATGCTTCCTGGCTGGTTTCGTGGGCGGTATGCCCTTCCTGCCAAAGAAATTCAGTCGTACGAAGAAACATGCGGGTGCGCATTTCCCACCGGACGACGTTAGCCCACTGATTACAAAGGATCGGCAAATCGCGGTATGACTGTATCCAATTTTTATAGGTACTCCATATAATTGTTTCGGAGGTGGGGCGAATAATCAACTCCTCTTCGAGTTTTGCATCAGGATCAACGACCACACCTTTCCCGTTGGGATCGTTCATTAGCCGGTAATGAGTAACCACTGCACACTCTTTGGCAAACCCCTCAACATGAGCAGCCTCTTTCGAGAAGAAAGATTTGGGAATAAAAAGCGGGAAATAGGCATTTACGTGACCCGTTTCCTTGAACATCTTATCAAGCTGCGCCTGCATTTTTTCCCAGATTGCATAGCCGTAAGGCTTGATAACCATACAACCACGAACAGCTGAACTTTCAGCCAGATCAGCTTTTGCAACCAGATCGTTGTACCATTGAGAATAATTTTCTTCTTTTGTTGTAAGAACTTTTGCCATTACTGATGTTTTGGTATAATATTTGCTTAAAAATTGTTAATTATCAGAACGCAAAATAACGAAAACTTCAGGAGTTTTTTAATATAAAGGAGAACAAATCATGAAAACAAATGTCAAACTGCTCTCAGCCATAGCACTTCTAGCAAGCGCCTGTACAACAGGATCTATGGTCACATCAAGTAGTTACACCGACGATGTTTACTTTACCCCGGGAGACAATCCACCCGTGGTAGTCAGCTCTGCACCTTCCAGTGCACGGCAAGTTAAACGTCCAGCCACGATCGCAGAATCGCGACAGGAAGAAGCCGGTAAGATCGTTGATAATTATCAGAATAAAGATGCAGATCTGAATGCTGATGACTATGTATATAACGATGAATCAGCTGAATCGGATACGACATATGAGTCGGATGATGAGGCATTGTACATTATTAATAATTACAACGACCCCGAAGAGATCAGCTACACCACACGTATCAGGACCTTCTATAATCCTTATGCTTACGATCCTTTCTGGGATTCATACTATTCACCAGGATGGGGTTTTAACTGGGGAATCGGATTTGGCCGCGGATTCTACGGCGGCGGATATGGTGGTTATTACGGAGGTTACGGCAGCTATTATGGCGGTGGCTACGGTGGCTATTACGGTGGCTGGTATAATCCATGGTACTCTTATGGTTGGGGTGGATATCCTTACTGGGGTGGCGGTTACTATGGCGGCGGATATGGTGGCTATTACGGTGGCGGCCATTGGGGCGGCGGAGTTGTTAATAATCGCGATCGTTTTTACGGAAGACAAAACTTCACAGGTTCAGGCAGATCGAATGCTGTAAGATATAGCGGAAGCGGTTCGGGACTGGGTTCTTCATCATCGGCTGCAAATACAGGTCGCAGGGGTCAGGTAGGAACATCAGGTACCTCCAGCAGATCATCCAATACAATAAATAATGGCAGTGGTATTACAAACAGTCGCCAGCCTTCAGGAACAACTTCAACACGCCAGGGAGGAACGCGATATACTGTTGATCCGAATGCAACAAGAGGTGCAAGAACAAATTCACAAGGTCAGACGGGAACCAGGAATACTGAAACCCTTACCAATATGCGCAGGGGTCAATCCTCTAATCAACAAGGTGTGAACCCGTCGAATCAAAGCAGCCGGTCAGCAAGACCAGGTTCATCGGGTTATACACCTACTTATTCGAGGCCAAGAACAAATACACAGGCAACCTATAACAGCGGCACAACCCGTCAATACACACGACCACAGTCTTCGGGCGGTGCAGTAAGCAGCGATGGCAACCGTTATGCAAGGCCACAGGGAAGTTCGACTGGCACACAATCTTCAGGAAGGGCAGCATCAAGCAGTTCCTACCAGAGAGGTTCAAGTAGCTCATCGGGCAACGCAACAAGGAGCAGCTCTAATACCTATTCTGCACCTTCAAGAAGCAGTTCTTCCGATTCGTACTCAGCACCTTCAAGAAGCAGTTCTTCTGGTAGCTATTCGGGCGGCGGATCTTCATCGGGAAGCAGTAGCGGAAGCAGTAGCGGAAGCAGCAGTGGCGGCGGATCGGGACGCAGACGATAATAAAACAGCGTTCCAAAAAAATCTTTAAAAAAGTAAAAATATTGGTTCTGGAACTCGCCCCGATAATCGGGGCAGGTTTCACCCAACCACTTAAAAATATCAACAAATGAAAAAGTTAATACTCACCCTATTTGCAACAGCAGGATTATTGAGCCTTTCATTTGGTCAGTATGTTGACCAGGCGCTTATCTTCTCGCAACAGAATTACGGATCGACCGCCCGTTCGAAAGCAATGGGAAATGCCATCGGGGCAGTTGGAGGTGATTTCTCTTCACTAAGTATCAATCCTGCAGGTATTGGAATTTACCTCCGGTCTGAAGTTACAGGGACATTAAATATAGTTGGGAGAAACAGTACAGAATCAACCTATCGCGGACAGACTACCGACGATCTGAGCAATAATTTCAGTTTTCGTAACTTCGGTTATGTCCTCGCTACTCCTGTTCAAAGTGGTGGTTCCGGATTGGTTTCGTTTAATTTCGGAATCGGATTCAATAAGCTCAACAGCTTCAACCAATCAATCACTTTTGGTAAAGCAGGATCACCTTATTCAAGAACGGATGCCTTTGCCCTGAATTCCAACGGAATTAACAATAGTAACTTTTGGGAGGAGAACGACCCATACAACAACGGTACGCCATGGGAAAGTGTATTGGCCTGGGATAACTATCTGATTAATATTTCGAATCCTGATGCTAATGGAGACGGCAATCAATATCAGTCAATTCTTTTGCAGAATGAGTTGGTTGATCAGAATATGACGATCAGCAGAGAGGGATATCTGAATGAATATGTAGCCTCGTTTGGCGCTAATTTCAATCACCAGTTGTACCTGGGTGCAACCATTGGAATGCAGGATCTCTACTACAACGAGTCAAAGACCTACTCTGAAGATGGAGAATTCGGGTATTTCGATTATTCGAACTCGGACCGAACGCGCGGTTTTGGTTATAACCTGAAACTTGGAGTTATTTACAGACCAGTGCCTGAACTCAGACTTGGAGCAGCTATTCATACGCCTACATTCTTCCAGATGAAAAATGAATTTAGCGGGCTGATGTCTTCAAATTTGCAAAATGTGAGCACAGAAGCGAACGGACCGCACAGTGCAGAAACAAAGCTTGGTGATTATCAATACAACATGGAAACACCTACAAGAGCCATTGGAAGTTTTGCTTACCAGTTCGGTAAAAAAGGGATGATATCCTTTGACTATGAATATGTCGACTATTCGAAAATGAAACTTCGAAACGGAGGCGATGGTTATAACTTCTCAACCGAAAATACAAATATCAAGACAAACTACCAATCGGTTAGCAATCTTCGGTTTGGCGGCGAATTCAAACCAATCGACGCGGTTAGTCTGAGAGCTGGTTACGAATTATTTGGAAATCCTTATAAAACAACGATCGATAACATATCGCAACCCAATAAGGATTTCAGCTATAATACGATCAATGCAGGTATCGGATATCGCATTAACAATGTTTCGTTTGACATTTCTTATAGTTTAGGTACCAGAACTGACTATAACTACATTGATAATATAGATGAAGAACCCGTTAAATACAACAGTAAAAACAACGAAATCGTATTTACTTTAGGAATTAAATTCTGAAATACACAACAATAGATCACCCAAAAGAGGAGCTGGAAACGGTTCCTCTTTTTTTCGGATTGAATTTTACGCACCAAACCCTTCGATCGGTCGCAGATCCTCGAAGGGTTTGGTTTGTTGTGCAATTGAAATTACAGAATCATCCCGGCACCAACCACATTGTTGGTTGCCTCATCAATCAGGATCAGGCTGCCGGTGTCGCGGTTCTTCTTGTAAGGGTCGAAAAACAACGGTTTTGTTGTTTTAATCCTGATCCGTGCAATCTCGTTTAATCCAACACTCAAATCGTCAAGAATCTCCTCTGTTGTATTGATATTCACCTTGTATTGTACGTCAGTGATGATGCAACGAAGTTCGTTTGAATTGTGTTTCAACTGGTATTTCCCTCTTAAAACAAGCGGTTTTTCGCTGAGCCAGCAAACCATCAGATCAATCTCCTGCGATTGTTGTGGCTGATTAACAGCATCCACAATCATCGATCCACGGCTTACGTCAATTTCATCGGTCAGACGTAAGGTTACAGACTGAGGAGGGAAAGCATAATCGAGACTTTCGCCAGCAAAATCAATCGCTTCAACGGTTGTCTTTTGGCCGCCGGGTAAAACAACGACCTCCTGCCCTACCCTGAAAACGCCACTTGCCACCCTTCCTGCATAACCGCGGTAATCGTGGTATTCGTCTGATATCGGACGAATAACATACTGTACAGGGAAACGTGGATCCTTCAGGTTCCAATCCTCGCCAACTGGTAACGCTTCGAGCAATCCCAAAAAAGTTAATCCCGTGTACCAGGGCATATTCGTCGATTCATCCACAACATTATCGCCCAGTTTGGCACTGATCGGTAAAAAATGGAGATCCTGGTTACCCAATCTTCCGGCCACCTGTATGAAATCGGTTTTGATTCGTTCAAAAACTTCCTGACTAAAATCGACCAGGTCCATTTTATTCACGCAAACGAGTACGTGGGGAATATTCAGCAATGATGCAATATAGGCATGACGGCGGGTCTGTTCGATCACGCCGTTGCGGGCATCAATCAGGATCACTGCCGCGTTGGAGGTCGATGCCCCGGTAACCATATTACGGGTATATTGAATATGCCCGGGCGTATCGGCAATGATGAACTTGCGTTTTGGAGTTGCAAAATAGCGGTAAGCCACATCGATGGTGATTCCCTGCTCACGTTCGGCACGAAGTCCGTCGGTCAGCAACGCCAAATTAACTTCTTCGCCTCCGCGACTGATGCTGGCCTGTTCCAAAGCCTCCATCTGATCTTCAAAAATGGCTTTACTATCATATAATAACCTTCCAATCAGCGTACTTTTTCCGTCATCAACACTCCCTGCAGTCGTAAACCGCAGTAATTCCATATCGAGATATCCGTGATCTTTTCCAGACATATTATGCTTTGTATAATTAAAAATAACCTTCCCTTTTGCGATCTTCCATAGCTGCTTCCGACCGTTTATCGTCGGCACGGCCGCCTCGTTCAGTAACCCGACTGGCGGCTACTTCCTGAATGATTTCTTCGAGCGTATCAGCCTTCGAAAGGGTTACGCCTGTGCAGGTGATATCGCCAATCGTACGGCAACGAACATCTCTGACCTCCGCCTTTTCGTTGGGTTTCAGTTGCATAAAAGGAGCACATGCCATCCATGCACCATCGCGGCAAAAAACTTCGCGCTTATGGGTGAAGTATAAACTTGGCATCTCGATGTTTTCCATCAAAATATATTGCCACACATCCATTTCGGTCCAGTTGCTGATCGGGAATACACGGAAATGTTCGCCCATGTGTTTTGCCCCGCAGAACAAGTTCCAAAGTTCAGGACGCTGGTTTTTAGGATCCCATTGTCCAAACTCGTCACGGTGAGAGAAGAAACGCTCCTTCGCACGCGCTTTCTCTTCGTCGCGACGTCCGCCGCCCATTGCACAATCGAACTTCATCTCTTCGATGGCATCCAACAGCGTAACAGTTTGAAGAACATTCCGGCTTGCATTCAAACCCTTCTCCTCAACAGCGCGTCCACTATCTATTGAATCCTGCACATATTTAACGATCAGACGCGTACCTGTCTTTTCTGCCAGATCGTCGCGGTATTTAATGGTCTCTTCGAAGTTATGACCCGTATCGATGTGCATCAATGGAAACGGAACTTTCAAAGGATGAAAAGCTTTCCGGGCAAGGTGAAACATCACAATTGAATCCTTTCCTCCCGAAAAAAGCATCACAGGTTTCTCGAACTGGGCAACAACTTCGCGTATTACAAAGATTGATTCCGCTTCAAGCTCCCGTAAATGATTTATTTTATAGTGCTCCATATCAAATGATTTCTCAAAAATTAACTCCTGTGTCTGTTCAAAGAACACATTATCGGGCTTCTAAACTGACAGGGCACAAAAATAGTCAATCCGATGACATTTTCGGCCATCGGATTGACTTCAATATAGGTAGTATTAGTGCGTAATTTTCAGCTTAGTTTTTAATCAAAACACATTTCATTTCATCGGCATTCGTTACTTTATCGAAGAAGTCGACAAAATTAGCATATTCGGATGCCGGGTACCTTCCTTTATTAAGTTGAAAACTACGGGTATATGACAGCTGATTATTTGCAAATTCCACCTTGGCGTTATATTCGCCAAATTGTGTTTTAATGGAAACGGGTTTTGGCAGACCTTCGGGTTTTAAGGTTGCCGGCAAATTGTACACGATTGTATCCATGTCGAGCGAAGGCCTCCTGACATAAACATCGGTTTTCCTCGATCGCAAACTATAAGGGGCTCCTGCTATCCTGTTCGAAAAATTCATTAACAGGAAGTACCGCGCCCCCATTGGTGTCAGGTAATTTTCGAAATCGACTTTCAGCGTTTCTTCGATCGTTGGAATGATGGCTTTGTTTTCCTTGTATTTAAAACTTTGCACCTGAAAGCTTGGGAACTTCATCCTTTCGGAAATCCTTCGTTTTTTATCCGCATCATCGGCTAAAAACGTTGCGAGAATATTGTCATAATTCAATCCCTTGTAAACATTGCAAATTTCTGCCGAGCCTTTGCCATTTTCATCAATTGTGATATGCGAAGTATTCGTTTCTTTGTTATCATCCAGACTGTAAGCCTTGGTATGCACAATTTTGCTTTGATCATTGTCGACAAGCAATATATCGCGATCGTCGGTGAAGTCGCCAATGAAACCACAAGGCATGCGCTGACTGGTACATTCGAGCCAGATGGTGTCATTTTTTAAGGGAACACATAAAAACGCATGGTTAAACTGCGATGAAGGGAAATCTTTGATCATAAGCGGAGCGGTTTCGCCTGCATTTACAAGGCAATAATTTGCTTTTAATCCGATTGACTCAAGCATTGTTTTCATGTAATTGGTTAATGCTTTGCAGTCGCCATACGATAACCGGTGGACAGTAGTGGCATCGAAAGGTTGCCAGCTGCCAATCCCGATCTGGATGCTTACATACCTTGTACGACCTTGCATATACTCGTAAATCTTTCGGATTTTCGCATAATCGTCGGGGGTACCAGCCACCAGCTCAGCCAAAAACTTTTTAGTTTCATCACAAAATACGTTCTTTCCTGTATTTAATGTGGCTATAAACTTTCCGAAATTTTCCCATGATGTCAGGTTTCCTTTGAATCCTTCGATTTCAAAATCGGCAGGTGCCGCAATCATACACGGGAATATTTCCTGATTCGATATGCTGTAGGGCTCCCATTCCAATGCCTTCAGGTTTCGGGCTTCCCAGTAATAGATGTTGTTCTCAGCATCGGATGTGACAGTTACCTTTGAGGTCGTGTTTCGTTCGAGGTAACGAAAGGTCAGACTCTTAGCGATGGTCGCTTTATAAGAACTCTTTTCAACTGCAAGATTAAATTTTGTTTGAGGATACCATGATGGAAACGAAAAAAGGCCATCAAACGATTGCTCGTAAGAATATTCCACGGTAAAAGGAAAATTACGGACTTTAGGGTCGATGTATTTCACGCGGTTATCCTCGTAGATTGAAAACCCCGAAATAGCACTGTAATCAAGAATTTCATCAGTAGGAATCTTTTTAATTTGCTCGCCGTTTTCGTCGAATACCCGTCCTCTTACACCCGATATTTTTGTGAATTTGTCGTAAAACTCATGAAAGTAAGCATCTTCCAGTCCGTTTTTATTCAAGATGGTTATTGCAAAAGTTACACTCACAGTTGCGTTACTGACGGATTTCACCTCCAAAACAATTTCTTCGTTGCGTACAACCGACCGGGCATTTTCCTTCAATTCTTTTGGGATGTCGGCCACCTTATACTTAATATCCTTTGCATTTACCGAACAGGCAACCATCACAAGAATTACTGCAATACGAACTACTGTTTTAATATTCATAATATTAAAGTGTTTTAATTACAATTTGCTCCGCATTCTTTTTAACCAGTTCTGAAAATAATGCTCTTAAATCACCATACTCTTTCTCTGTATAAACGGCTTTATCTAACGTGAACTTATAGGACAATTGCACAAAATTGCCCCTTGCTTCAATCTGATAACGAACTGAAGCACTTCCATCTTGTAATTTCATTGAAAGCGGCTTCGGCAATTCTGCCACCTGGGCACCTTCGGGCAATTCAAGTTTTAAAATATAGGTCTTTTCAGAAGGGTAAACGAAATCGACCGGATATTTGCGTACCTCGGCTTTAAAAGGATTGGATGTGACCTGCTCGTACAATAAAGGATTGATATAAACCATATTTCCGGCAGTTGTAACATTATATTTAATTTTTACATCGTACGATTCCTGCAATGGAAGGTAAATGCTGTCGAGGTTAGTAAAACTGCAATTTGTCACACTTAACCCTTTATGCTCCATTTCAAAGCTTTTCACGTACTCCTCTTTTGAGTTGAATTTTTGGTATTTTCTTCTGAAATCGAGTGCTGCATTATCGAAATCTGAAGATATAATTTTTCCGGTCAGAACATTGTCGGCTTCGAGCTTCAGGTTAAACTGGATAATTTTCCGCTCTTTTACATTAGCCATCAGGTCGATCCAGTCCGATTTTTTTTCGTCGATCAGCCTGCCATTTATGTTAATACATCTTTGAGGCAACTTACCTAAAGGCAGAAATTCTTCTGTTGCATCCAGAAAATATTTTTTATCATTGAGCAATACGTAGGCCACAACATAGTTTAGTTTATCTAATGATGGACTTGCTGGTGACAAAAAACCATTATCCCTTGTACTTAGTGCAACCGGATAAACATCAAAATCCAATTTTTTCAAAAGCTGTATGAGGATGAGGTTTATATCACCCGAATTTCCGATTTTCTTGTTGAAGGGGGTACTTAAGTTCGTCGAAGAAGAAAACGCAGATTCACTTTCGTTCCACTTAACCGCCTTTTTAACCGCTTCGTGGGCTGCCTTTAAACGTTCAAGCGGTGTTGTATATTTTTTTTCAATATCCTTGGCAATGCTATTAAGAAAAGAGCATCCTTGCATTGCTTTCCCAAAGTTATCACTTTCCCGAAGTTGGTTATTGACAGCATCCCATGTTGTACTATATTCGCGAAATAGACCATTTGGAAAATTGTCGCTTGGCGGAAAACTTAAATTAAGAACTTCAATTTCGAATTTGCTTATAAAATTGGTTGTCGAGTTCATGTAAGGCTCCTTTTTGAAGGCCGGCATGTCTTTTGCGACCCAGCGCATAGGTGTACTTTCAGCCAAAGGTTCTAATCCAAAAAAGTTTTTGCGAAACGTCACATAAGGCGAAGGCTCTATAATCAGCTCGCTCCAACGTACGGGTACCTCCTGCTGAAACCTCCATTCGTTTGGTAACCCAGTGTAGCTGAATTCCATATCAATAATAGAGCCTTCTTTAACATTGGGCATGGCTACCCGGGTTCTAAAAATATTATGGGTTACCGTTTCCTTGAAGATAGATTCTGATTTTAGCTTCGATTCAACAATCGCCCCATTTTCGAGGTTGTAAGTTATCCCGCTTATGTTAGCTTTTGAGGAAATGGGGAAAACCTGATTGCCCCAGGTGGTACCCTCTTTTTTGAAAATTTTTATTCGCAATGTCCTTACAAACTGGAACCGGTTTGAACTGAAATAGCCATAATCGCATAATATGGCAGCAGCGGCACTGGTATCTGCCGGATAAACTTTCATTTCAAGATCAGCTTTGTTTACTTTCCCATATTTAATGGGGGCTTTTTGGGCAAAAACAGGGAATTCCATTAAACTTAATAACAAAACAGCAAAAAAGAATTTTTGGCTAACAGTTTTACTTTCCATCGTTTTTTTGTTTAAACAGGTAAATAAGGTAGTTATTTGTTTTTCAATTGTGCCAAAAATAAATATTCCACAATTAATAATATGTTTTGTTAGTGTATGCCTGGCTTACTAAAAGCTTCATCGCAGGTAATTACTTAATTAACAAGATTGAGGTACAATATTAATCTTTTTTTACAATCTTTCAATATTGATTCAAGTATTTTCATTTTACTTTAAAAAAAATGTCATTAATTACAGGTTAACATTAACCCGAGACTCAAAAGTCAACAATTTTAATCTCAATATTAATTACAAATGTTGGTTCAGCACGGTTAGTAGAACTATAAGTTGACGAATCAGAAGTTCTAATTTAGGAGGCACAGCAATCAATTCATCTCCTTCGGCCTGACATCAGCGGGGCGCTCAGTCAAATACTGCCGAAGGAACTATATCATTGCCATATTGCTACAGCCTTGCCTGTTGAAGTACGGGTGATTTTAGTGTTAGTTGGTATCCGTAATCCCAATTGTTGTTTTGTAATACATGCTGAACATTGACTTCGAATATCTTACGAATAATCATGCGGGTTTGATCGCGATAGTTAACTTTCACCTTCTCGTCTGAATCAAGCCAATCACTGATTTTATCAAATTGCTTTCTCTTGAAATTTTTAATCACTGGCACGCCCATCAATTTCAATGCAGCGGCATTACACTGCTGTTCGTACTGCCCTTTCATCGGTATGACCATCAACTTTTTATTCAAAAAAAGTGCTTCGGCGGGCGTTTCGAAACCGGCACCACAGAAAACACCCTTCGATTTGGCCATATCTGCCACAAATGCATCGTTTGTGATGGGTTTAATTATCACATTTCCTGTTTGATAAGCCAACTTTGAATGCTTTGAAAATACATGCCAGGTAGTACTCCAAAAGTGTGACAGTTTTTCGATGAGACGTTCGTCGTTAAAAGAGGGCAAATAGACGGTGTAATAGTCAAGTTCTTCTATTTCACTATCGCGCACCTGTTTTCGGATCACCGGTGTGAAGATGTTTTCGTCGTATGCCTCAAAATGAAAACCAAAATGTTTCATTGCAGGGGCATAATTTCTCAAAACAAAACGGCCGAAATGATTCTGCTCCTCAGGAAAAGGAACATTTTTATTCAGAAGTGATCCCTGATGACTTAAACTAATACATGGGACCTTTTTCTTGCGACAAGCCCATGCCGAAACCGGTTCGAAATCATTGATTACAAAATCGTAATCCTCAACATTAAGTTGAGCGATTTCTCGTCTCAGGCCCGGAAGACTCGCGTTCATCGTGGTATTCCACATATCGATCCCCCCATTTTTACCAAAGACAAAGCTTAAACCCTTAAACCGGTATTTTACAGGAACATCAAGTTCAACATCACATTGTGTTCCACTGATCAATATGTCGCACTGACAGTAATCCTGAAGATGTGGAATGATTTCGCGGGCACGACTGATATGTCCATTGCCTGTTCCCTGAATTGCGTAAAGTACCTTCATTTGCCCAGTTTATTTTCGTTATTAATTACTGAATTCAACAAGCATATTTTTAAACAATTGCTTCACTTCGGTATCAACCATCTCTTCTAATTCGCCAATTGCTACATCGGTTTGCTCTACAAAATCTTTCCTGTAATTAAAAATTTGCCATTTACCAACGTTATACTCCAATGAAGTGAGATTTTCGATCCAGTCGCCCGAGTTGAGGTAATTAACAGTGTGATCTTCAACCTGAATGGATCTCATTTCGGGATGATGAATATGACCGCAAACGATGTAATCGATCCCTTTACGTGCTGCTACAATGGCGGCAGTATTTTCAAAAGCATTAATGTATTTGACGGCCCCCTTCACTGATTCCTTAATCCGCTTCGAAAAGGAGACTGGTTCGAAGTTTAGTAACCGACCTATCCAGTTCACCTTTGTGTTCATCCAAATCAATGAATCGTATCCAATAGCTCCCAATTTTGCAAGCCATTTCGAATATTGCATCACCACATCGAAGACATCACCATGAAAGAACCACACTATTTTTCCGTTGAGATTAAGTTTTAGATCATTAAGAATGCGAAGTTTACCGATTTTCATTCCGTTGAACTTCCGAAACATCTCATCGTGATTGCCTGTAATATAATATACGGTACACTTATCGGAAGCCAGTCCGATCAGGTGTTTAATCACTTTAAGATGCGCTTTTGGAAAGAACCTCTTTTTAAACTGCCAGATATCGATAATATCGCCGTTTAAAATAAGTGTTTTTGGTTTGATACTTTTCAGATATTTCAGCAATTCGCCTGCCTGACATCCTGATGTTCCAAGGTGGATATCAGAAAGAACCACCAATTCCACATTCCGTTTATTGTCCATTTGGTCATGAGTATTTCTCACAACCAAGGAACGACTTATGAATTACGGATTTGTTACAAAACGATTAAATAATTATTACTTTCCAATAATACCCTCAAATTCTCATTCAACCGGCCAACCATATCGAGATTGACCATGGCATTCACTTTCATCAGATCAATCCCGTGAATTCGGGCCTTACCAATAAGTAACACATTTGTAATTGTTTTGTTATCGGTTGGTAACCAATACTTCTTTACTTGCATCCGTTGGAAAACATTCGTTGCGGAATAATACTGATCAATTATCTGAGTTTATAAATGAATAATTCATGTTCAATATGGAAAGTTTTGTAATTCATAAGCAAGGTGAAGAGCACTATGATGTAGTGCTTCTGTCGAATAAAAGTCGTGTTATCCTTCGGGGGAAGGATTGCTCCAATCTGCCGGAATGTAAATATTTGATTGATTCGATTCGCAGCAATGCGACCGATTACTCGAAGTACGAATTAATGACCGCTAACGATGGTAAGTACTATTTCAGAGTCAAGGAATCGGGTGGAGATGAAATAGCCCGAAGTGAAATTTTTGAAGATACGGCTGAACGTTATGCCGGTATCGGATTGGTCAGAAGGACGATACCCTATGCGATTGTTGATGATCAGTCAGCTGTAGTATAATTTCAGTTAATAATCTAAACCTTTTTAATTTAAATATTTATGGGAACCTTTATTGTAAAGAAAGAAGAAGACGGACATTTCTATGTCACGCTTAAAGCTAAAGGAGGACACGAAATGCTGAACAGTATTAAGCATCTTTCCAAATCTTCGTGCAAAGTCGGAATAGAAATCATTCGGGCCAATGCCATCGATCATTTAAAATACGAGTATAAAAAAACTTTTGACGGGAAGTTCTATTTCCGGCTAAAATCTGTTCATGGTGAAGTTTTGGGGAACAGCAAAATTTATGAAACGGCAGAAAAACGGAATATTGGAATCGAAACGGTACAAAGAATTGCACCTTATGCCACTGTGATCGATTTAGCTTCGTGACCTATTTTCTTTAAAATACGAATTGCCAAATAATTAAAGATGCTATTACAGTTTTAAATTCAATTCAGACTTTTGTTTTGCTTTCAGTCATAGTGTTAAATTTAGTGTTAGAAATCTCAGTTTGGAGAAGTCCGGGACGGTTCATTGTTCCCGGACTTTTTTTATTTCAGGAAGTCGCAAAACCATCATCCGGAATCCTTCACCGTCCGTTTCTGAGTATTGAAATCATTGTAAACCTTCCCGAATTTTAGACGAAAACCTTCAGCCCACTTGAAATTGCCGACAATTTTAAGGGTCAGAATTTAAAAAGGGGACTTGACAATTTTATCGTCAAGTCCCCTTTACTATTTATAGCTGACATTTATTCTTATCTTCTAAAAAACATTCCTGAACCGGGGTAATTTTCCATCCAGTCGTGCTGCCAATTGATTCGGTGTGGTTGACCTGTATCACCGGTATTTAGGTCGGCAACAACAATGTTTAGCCGGATGTTTTTCCAATCTGTCCCTTGAAAACGTTGCAGGAGTGCCTGAGGTATGGCATATTCTACGGCATATCCTTTTGCTGTTTTCCTGCCTTTACCAGTTAAGCCTGGAGGCATGTGTTCCTTAAAACCGAGCTCAAACTCATTGGCTGTTGGGCTGGCAATCATAAAAAGCCAATCTCTGCCCATGCCATCCGCGTTTCGGAGGTTGAAAGCACTTTCAGCCAATGGCCGGGGATCAAACACAACATAAGCGCCATCCTGATTGAGATTGGCGTGGGTTGAGGGAGCCTGAATATCCTTATCGGTTACATCCACGGCAATGTATAGGAATTTTTCATCAGAGCGAATATCGAAGCAAAATCCTTTGGTACTGGCTGAATCCTGTTTTGAAAAACGAAGTTTGCCCCATTCTTCCAGGTTTCCATCTATGCTAATTGCATTTGAAGTATTGTCAATCAAAAGCCTTTCATAGGGTTGCACGTGAATTTTGGTATCCCAATCATATTTTTCAGATTTGAAAGTAACATTAGCAATAAAGGGTGACCATATGCCTTTCTCATCCAGTTTAACGGGAACTATCATCTGCTCTTTTGCTCCGGCAGCCAACTTTTTTAAGAATGCAGTCTGGGTAAACTTAAATTCTTTTCCTCCAGTAAGGTTAATTTCGTATTGATGATCTTCTTTTGTATTGTTACTGAGTTCAACTTTCCAGGAAACCAATTTATCAGGTTTCCCATTGTAATAGAAAGGTTCGAAACGTACGGGAGGATTGGCGTTAAATGATTCGATGCGATCAAGGTTTTCGGCTGTTTGAACAGATTTGTCTTCTACTCCATCCAACATTAAATTGGCATAAGCTGGGCCATCAGGAGTCATAGAGACCCACAGAAAATGATCGAATTCGCCATATTTTTTACCCCTGAGTGAATTGACCCCACCCATTGTTGAGAGTACAAAATAATCACTGTTGTTTCGGTTATGAAGTGCGTATTGATGCGTATGCCCTGTAAAGACTGAATGTTTTCGGGTTGAAAGCATCTTTTCAACACTTTGCCAGTTTTTCGCTGTTGGAGTCAACCACAATGGCTGGTGCATAAAAACCATCGTCCAGTCAACCTTTGGATTTTCAGCAAGGGTCTTTTCTACAAAAGCGACTTGCTTTTCACTAAAGTCAGGGTTTTTCAATGCAGTAGCCCCATCTTCAGAGTTTAAGCACAGGAAAAGAACATTTTTGCAGATAAAATAATAGTAATCAGCGCCATATTTTTGCCTCCAATGATTTGCCATTTCCTGGTTGGTATAATCGTGGTTTCCTGGAACATAAAAAAATGGCATCTTGAGTTGTTTAATGGAGCTGTTGAATTCAGACCATTGATTCCCGATATTTTCGGGGTCGGGTGTATAGCCTTCAATCAAATCGCCAATGCTCACCACAAATTCGGGTTGCATCAGGTTGATACGATCAATGCCCTTCTGTAATATTCCAGACCGATGAGCGCCAGTGTGATCAGGGGTTACCACAAAATGAAAATTCCTGGGATTGTTATTAAAATCGAGATTTGTCCAAGGTTTGTTGGGCGAATCAATGTTCATCACCTGTGGTTTTTCCTGGCCAAAAGATAGGATAGCCGACAGGAACGAAATAATCAGGAAAAAATAAGTTCTCATGGGTTTTAAATTTTAAACAGCTCCATTCAGTAGAATTTTAACATTCAGGCTGATGGAGCTGTTGTTGATATATAAAGACTATTACAAGTTATAAAACAACTGAACTCCCCAGAACTGTGGTGCTCCAGGAATAAAGGTAGGAATTCCAAATGACTGTCCGGTGTTGCCCGCATCAATGAGGTACTGTTCATTGGTCATATTGTTCATGTTCAGACGAACTCCATATTTACCATTGGTACTTGAGTATTGAACTGCACTATTTAGCAAGGTATAACCATCTTCAAATAATCCGGGGGTATTGTCATCATCGAAGAAGTGTTCTGATTTATAGCTTGCAGAAAGGCTCAATGCAAGGAACCCTGCTTTCCCAAGTCCAAATTGATAAGTTAAGCCCGCTGCACCCGAGTGTTTTGGTGTTAAACGGAAAGTATGTCCTGCCAGTTGTTGTTTATTGCCATCCGAATCTTTGTCGTCAAATGTGGCATCTAAATATGCATAATTTGCAAATACAGTAAGCCCTTTAGTCGCTGCAAATTGAAATTCAGTTTCAAGTCCCTTTCCGGTTGCAGAACCAGAATCAGAAATTTTGTATAGACCTCCTGTTCCTAAAGTATTGGTTGTAGTTTGAAAATGACGATAGTTATATATAAAGGTACTCACATTAAATTGCAGACGGTTGTTCATTAAAAGGCTTTTGAACCCAACTTCATAATTGTAAACAAGTTCAGCATTCAGATAGGAAGTATCAATTGCATTAACCTCCACGACATTCGGACGACGACCTTTCGACCAGGAAGCATAAGCGTTTATATCTTTATTGATATCATATTGCAACACCAAACGGCCCACCCAATCAGAGAAAGGTTTACTTACAACTACACGGCCATTTGTTGGCTTGAAAACATTGTTTGTGCCATTCCCTAAAACTGCACCTATTGTTCCTGGCGAAGCTGCCGGATCAACACGGTATATTGATTTTTGGTTTTCAAAAATCATTCGGCCTCCGGCGGTTATTTTCAATTTTGGGGTTAACTTAAAAGTTCCGTCAGCAAAAATGTCGTATGCATTATTATCTGCGCCATCTTCATTCATGCTTTCTGTATGAGATGTTTTAAATGGTTTTTTTGTGAAAGGATTGATCGCAAATGAAAGATTGGGTTCGCCATTAATAACCATTGGTATATACGGAATTTTATAAGCAGCGAATTTTGGCGAAAGCATGGCGAAAAAGCTGCGCTCGTCCATACTAAGGTCAAAAGAAATGTTACCATCTTCGTGGAAATAGTTGGCACCGGCAAAACCTGAAAAACGATTTCCATTATAATTGAACCGCAGTTCCTGACTAATTTGGCTATAATCTATATTGCCATCGAACGCAAGCGATCTGGCCTTGGTTCCATCACTGTCGAATACAGATGCTGCAGCAACCGTACGATATCCTGTAATGGCCGTCATACTTATGGCATCGCTGAAAGATTGTTTGTATTGAAAAGTAATTCCATATACATCTCTGGTATCAAGCAGGTCTTTGCCGTCCTCCATATCGGCAAAAGTATAAGGGCTGGTATCACCTCCCTTAGGAGCAAATGTACCACTTTTGAAATCCACACCAGGCATTTCATCTTTCTCATAGTTGAAGATAAGATCAAGTGCATTGTTTTTCCCCGGTAAATATTTGATTGATGCTCTTGTAGCCAGCGTATTTTTTCCCATTAATGTACCACCCGATATGTTCTCTATATAGCCGTCGCGTTTATTATAGATTCCAGCTACACGTAAAAAAAGTTTATTCTCAACAAGGGGAAGATTGATGAAGCCATTGGCGCGTACCTGATTATAATTTCCGGTCCCGAGTGTTAAATTTCCGGATGTTTCGTTTGTAGGACGTTTGGTAATCATGTGGATAGCACCGATCTGGGCGCTCCGTCCAAATAAAGTTCCCTGTGGCCCTTTAAGCACTTCAACACGATCCATGTCAAAAAACTCGGCAAAAGCACCAACCTGTTTACTAATTGATACACCATCCTGAAAAACAGACACCCGATTGTCAACATTTAATGAAGAATTGTCGGAAGTGAGACCCCGGATCACAAAACCGGGGAAAATTACCGTTTGCTCCTGCACCTGAACGCCTGGGACGAATTGTGACATGCTTCCCATCGTTTCAATGACATTGTTTTCGATAAAACCGGATGTAATATTGGTCAAAGCAATCGGAACATCTTTTTGGCTTTCAGAACGTTTTTGCGCGGTTACAATTACAGCGCCAAGTGATATACTTTCTTCTTCAAGATTCACATTAAGTACTTTCGTTTCATTAGCGGCAATGGTAATCTGGGTAGAGAAAGTTTTAAAACCTACAAATCTGACTTCTACGGTATAACTTCCACTCGCAATTTTACTTACCCTGAAACGCCCTTGTTCGTCTGATGTTGTGACAAAATTTCCAGGATTTAACAAGATATTGGCACCCACAATGGTTCCATCTCCATTTTCCTTCACTACACCTGTCAGGTGAGCAGTTTGCTGGCCAAAGGCCATGACTACGCCGCATACAAGCAGCAGAAATAAAATAATTTGCTTCATGAATAATGATTAAAGTTTTTTTAGAGTTCAATATTTCAAGGTGGCAAATATCCTTTATCCGTATTTCAATAGGATTAAAAAGTTGTTTCAGATCTGTTAAAATATGTTACATTTTTATTTCTGTAATTTTGAGATTTGAAGTAAAGAATAGAATTTCTGTTTCTGTCGTTGCCTTTAATTAAATGTTGGAATAGAGAAGTTTGGGACGATGAATCGTCCCAAACTTTTTTTAGCATTAAATCAACCTTGTTATATTATGTTTTTATTCATAAATAAAATAATATACTATTCTAACTATAAGAATATGTAATTAATCTAATTAATTGAAATGAAACAGTAATGAAATCAAATTGTAACAGGGTAAGTTGAGATTTGCAATCGGAAAGAATAAATATAACAGAACATCCTATTTTTCAAATACATTATTTAAATTACTTAATTTTTTAACAAAAAATCTTAAATCATGATTATGAAACAAAACCCTTTAAAGTTTTTATCGTTTAATCTTTTTGCAATTGCAATGACGCTGACTGCAGGTTTTACTTCCTGCAATAAAGAGGACGATAACAAAGTTGTTGTTGAGAATAATTCAATTTCTCCGTACAAAACGCCAAAATATGTGTTTTTCTTTATCGGCGATGGAATGTCAAATACGCAAATCAATGTTACTGAAGCGGCTTTGAATGATGTAAATTTCAAACTTAAGAGTGCCAACCTGAAAAGTGTGGGAATAGGCGCATTAAATATCCGGAAATTTCCTGTTGTAGGAATGGCAACGACCCATGCCGAGGATCAGTATATCACAGATTCAGCTGCTGCCGGTACCGCTTTGGCTTCGGGTTTTAAAACAACTGTTAACACCATTGGTAAAAACGGCGACCGCACCAAGAACCTAAAAAACATGGCAGAAATGGCCAAAGAAAAGGGGATGAAAATTGGCATTGTATCGAGTGTAAGCATTGATCATGCAACACCTGCCTGTTTTTATGCACATACCAACGACAGAAACGATTACCAGATTATTGGTGAACAGATGATCAATTCCGGTTTCGATTATTTTGCAGGTGGTTCTGTACTATACAATAAATATGTAGGCAAAACACTTCTGCAATATAAAGCAGATGCTATTGCAAAAGGCTATAAGTATGTGAACACCAAAGCAGATTTCAATTCGTTAAGTAAAACCTCAGGTAAAGTAATTGCAACCCTGAAAAGGTTTGACACATCTACACTTGATGGAAATGCATTACCCTATGCACTCGACCTTGACATACAAGCGAGTGACGATGACAAGATTTCATTGGCCGATTTCACTCAAAAAGGAATTGAAATTCTTGATAATGAAAAAGGATTTTTCATGATGGTTGAAGGTGGGAAAATAGATTGGGCATGCCATGCTAACGATGTAGTAACAAGCACATTCGACATGATTTCTTTTGATGAATCCGTTAAAAAAGCACTTGATTTTTACGATAAGCACAAAGAAGAAACCCTGATTATCATTACCGGCGACCACGAAACCGGTGGTTTGACACTTGGTTTTTCGGCAACTGATTATGCAAATTCATTTGCGATGCTGAATTATCAGAATATCTCTTTTCAGGAATTTTCATATATCGTTAAAAGCTGGAAAACAGCAGGAAATAAAACGTTCGAACAGGCACTCACAGATATCAAAGCTGCTTTTGGTTTAGGCGATGCAACCAAGGGATTAGCATTATCTTCTTATGAAACCGGTTTATTAAGAAACTCTTTTATTAAAAGTATGGGTGGTACTGATACGCTGCTTCCTGAAGAAACCAAACTTCATTATGGTTCGTATGATCCGTTCACGATAACTGTAACCCATGTTTTAAACAATAAAGCTGGAATTGACTGGACAACCTATGCTCATACTGCAGTACCAGTTCCGGTTTTTGCAATAGGTCAAGGCCAATATGAATTTAGCGGATACTATGACAATACTGATCTGGCAAAAAAAATAATGACAGTTGCACAGTTCAAATAAAATTTTTCCCGAAAACATGAAGAACCTGGGGAGTATTTCTCCCCGGGTTTTTTATATCTATCAATTAATAAACTTATTAGCGTGAAAAGTATTAAGAAGAATGATTTGATTTTTGTTATCTTTATTTCCATTTTTTCAATTGCACTGTTTTTCCTCCCAACCGGTTTTGAGAATCCGTCACATACAGATTCTGCACTTCGCGAAAAAGCAAAGATCCTTAAAGTTGACAATTCTGACCTTCGTTCTTTTTCAATCGTCACTACCGGAACACAGGATGTAGAAATGGTCATCCTGTCAGGAAAATTTAAAGGGGATACAGTGAAGGCAAAGAATGTTTTAATGGGGCAAAAGAGATTGGATAAAATATTTAAGCAAGGAGATAAAGTATTAGCGGTTTTGCAACTTGATGAAACTAAAGAGCATTATATTGGAGCGAGAGCTGATGACTATTATCGCCTTAACCTCGAATTAATTCTCTTTCTTTGTTTTGCTACTTATTTAGTATTTTTTGCCAGGTGGACTGGTTTTAAAGCAATTTTATCATTTATCTTTACTGCTCTTTCCTTTTGGAAAATCCTTATTCCGTTGTATCTTAAGGGTTATTCACCACTATTTGTTGCATTATTTATTGTTATACTAACAACGACAGTTATTACAATACTTGTTAGCGGAATAAACAGGAAAGGTCTTGTAGCCCTGCTTGGAACAGTTGCTGGCATTTCCATTACTGCGACCTTAGCCCTCGTTTTTGGCTATTTTTTTAAGATACCAGGTACAGTACAGGAGTATTCCGAAACGCTATTATATACAGGTTTTATGGATTTGAACTTATCCGAAATATTTATATCTGTCATCTTTATTTCAGCAGCAGGTGCTGTTATGGATGTTGCTATGGATATTTCGGCTGCACAAAATGAAATTATTTTAAAAATACCTGAAATCTCCAAATCAGAACTCATAAAATCGGGATTTCATATTGCCCAACCAGTAATTGGAACCATGACAACAACACTTCTTTTTGCCTATTCAGGCAGTTTTATGTTTGTCTTTATGGTTTTTATGACAAAAGGAACACCCATGATAAGCATCGCAAACACAAATTATATATCGGCAGAAATCCTGCATACACTTGTAGGCAGTTTCGGCCTGGTGTTGGTTGCACCCATCACTGCAATTATAGGTGGGTATGTTTATAGTTTTCGAAAGAAAGACGTTTAATGCAATTTTTTGATTTAGTCCGGGGATGTTTATCACACCCGGACTTTATTTACTTCAAAAATTCCCGGAACCATAATCCCGAATCCTTTACTGTACGTTCCTGCGTTTTAAAATCATTGTAAACCATTCCAAATCTTGGACGAAAACCTTCGGCCCACTCAAAATTGTCGATAAAAGTCCAGGCAAAGTATCCTTTTATATTCGCACCATCATTTTTAGCCCGGAGAACCTGAGTGAGATATCGCTGGTAAAAACTGATGCGTTGCCGATCGTGAACCTTTCCATCGACAAGCTGATCGGGAAAAGCTGCACCATTTTCTGTAATAATAATCTCTTTGACAGGATATTTGGCAAACTGCATAATGATATTGTAGATCCCTTCGGGGTGAACCTCCCACCCCATATCTGTCATCTCTGCCTCCTTTTCCGGATGAACACGGTTGACCCAAAGAAAAGGAATCAAAGAGGGTTTACTGATCACCCTGAAATAGTTCTGAATTCCAATAAAATCAAAATCAAACTTCAGCTTTTCTTCATCACCTAGTTGAATATACTTTTCTATTTTCTTAAGAAATGGGAGTTCCTTATGCGGATAACCCATCCCTAATGAAGGTTCAATAAATAAACGGTTCAACAAGACATCAATCCGGTTGGCAGCACGTCGATGGCTTTCAATCGATTTTGAAGGTTCAACAAACGAACATGAATAAGAATTGCCAATATGACTGTTTTTAACATTATTGCGAATAATCCGTCCGCCCTCTGCCTGACAAAGACTGGCATGGTGAACCGAAGCCAGAAATTTATTGATGCTGCTTTGATTCGGGGCATGGATGCCGGCAAGATAACCTAAAAGGGTAAAACCCGAAGGTTCATTCAGTACCATCCAATGACGAATCCGATCACCAAACCTTCTTGTGCAAAGATCGCTGTACTCCGAAAACCATCCAACCATATCTCGGTTCGTCCAACCGCCGCGATCGTCAAGCTTTTGAGGCAGATCCCAATGATAAAGCATTGCCCAGGGTTCAATACCATGTTCAAGGCAGTTATCAATCATTCGATTATAAAAATCAATCCCCTTTTCATTTACTTTTCCAATACCATCGGGAAGAATTCTTGACCATGAAAAAGAAAACCTGAAGTTTTCGAAATTCAGGCTTTTCAAAAGTTTTAAATCACTTTCAGAACGGTTATAAAAGTCGATCGATTCGTTACCATTTGTTTTGTCCTTAACAGACCATTTTTTACCGGTGGATCTGTCCCAGATGGATTCACCTTTCCCATCGGCATTCCATGCCCCTTCAATCTGGTAAGCCGATGTGCCGACACCCCAGATAAAATCGTCACCAAAATCTGCTTTTGAAATTTGTGTATCCTCAAAACTATTCGGATGAACCGGATGCACTTTGTTATTTACTAACAGAGAAGCCAGGTATTTTAAAAATTCAAATTGAACCATTCTAATCTTTTTGCCAAATATTTTGATGGCTAAATTCAGTAGTTTAGCCTAACCGGCGGCAAAGATAGTCAGATATAATCAATACTTCGCGGGCTTTAGGAAAGAAAGCCCCGGACTTTTCCGAGGTGTAAAATCATAAACAAGCAATTAATTATATTGCTTTAAAATCCTATTTCAAAATTCAATTATTGCCTATAATATCTTCGGCTTTATAATATTGAAATGTTTTGTCAGAGGACATGGCCACAAAAATTCCTTTTGGAAAAGCAGCGTTAAATGGCATATTTAAAATATCGGAACCATCACTTTCATTTGTTCTCGCTTTTACAACCCGAACCAATTGATGATTATGCGGGTTATTATCACTTCCATTACGTGTAAATAAATGAAATTTATTGGCCTGCTGATCAGAAAGAATAATAAAACCGGCTCCATCATTTTCCTTGTAAATCGATAGTCCTTCGTGGTCACCCATAATACCCGTTTGTGCAAACAAAGCCAATTCAATGTTCCCTTTAGCTGCGTCGGCAAAATATTTACGAACACCCACTGTTTCGTCCGAATAGTAAACATATCCCAATTCATCATCAACAACAATGGCTTCTATTTCCTTTTTACCGCTGTATTTTCCCAGAGACCGAACTTTTTGTGCGACGACAACAGAATCTTGTTCCAATAATTTATATTGAAAAATATAACCATCAGCAGGTCCCGATTTTCTCCCTACAAAAGCATAAATATCACGCTTCTGGTCTTTATACAAAGCAATACCCATGGGAGATCGTTGCGTATCATCTGCAAAAACAGGGATACCGCCATTGTCAATAAATTTGCAGTCAGGTAATGAGATCACCCTGATCATATCTTTTCCTCGTTCGGTAAAAACAGCAATATCTATGGTTTCATTGCGATATTTAAAACCATATTCGATATCGATATTGTTGGGTCGGGATAAATTGTAAATGCTTAGTGAAGTATCCAGTTTCCCGGTAAGGTCGAAAACAAAAATTCCTCCCGTTGATTCACCCTTGTCTGTTCCCAAAATCAAACTCTTTTCAGGATTCGCCTTGTTATACCAAATGGCAGGATCGTCGGTATCGTTGGGCGTTGTTTCTGTCACAAACACTGGTTTAACTTCTATAGTCGGATTCTTTCCCAAATAACAAGCTGTAAAAGCCATTACACTAATTATAGAATACAAATAGGAGACTCGTTTCATTTTAAACAAATTAACAAGGTAAAATTCAAAGTTACAAATTACTTTTTCTGAAAGTTCTGCAGATATTTCAGCAATTCTTCTTCAGTGTAATTCTTCTTCGCGCTTTCAGGGATTTCAATGCGTTGTCCAATTTTCGTAATTTCGTTTGATTCAATGAATTGATTGGCTCCTGTTTTGGTTTTTACGAAAAGGAAATCATCATACAAACTGCCGGTAACATTGAAGGATTTAAAATTCAGTGCGTCACCGCTGATGCTTATATGCTGGTAAAGCTGAGAGATTCTTGGAATTCAATTCCACTCCAATCAAATTGGTATAACCGATTCGGGATTTGGTTTGAGTTAATCATCTTTATAATTTTTCTTATTTTTTCAGGATGTACTTATATATCGTTTCACCTTGATGGTCAATAAAAGAAAAAGTGAAGTTCTGCTTAGTAACGGAACACAGTGTAAAGCCGGGATCAGGATTACAAAAAAGGGTGCCATCTGTTTTTTTTACAGCTCTGGACTGTGAAGCAGAGGAATTGACAATATAGTTCACGGTCATGCCTTCAGGTTTTAAATGCTGAAAATTGTGGATGTGACCACAAATATAAACATCTGCTTTCCGCCTTTCAAGAATGACTCCCAATCTATTTTGCATATCAGTGCGCTCTGTTATTATCTTTTCAGTATCAGCATAGACGGGGTGGTGTCCTATAACGATTTTCCAACGATCTTTTGATACAACCAGTGTCGAATCTATCCATTTGAGTTGTTTCTCGAAATCCTGTTTCCCTGCATCAGAGTAACTGCTATCTGCCCGGTATTTATCGATTAGGGGAGGCGTATCAATAAATACAAATAAACATTTATTTCCGGCAGTGTCGAAAGTTTTCTCGATTGAATAATAGCGTGCAGGTGCTTTCCATCGGTTGGATAGTTTTGAATAATCCAGTATAACCTGAACGCTTCCATGATATTCATGATTACCCGAAACTACGTACCAGGGGATATTCATCAATGAAGAGGCGGTATAAATATTTTCAAATTTATCTTTCCATTCACTGTCATCGGTGCTTTTTACACCATTGTCGTGAATCGGATCACCTGCAACTGCAACAAAATTGATCATGTTAAAATCTGCCTCTTTTCCCATAAGTGTTGCAATATTCTTTTGCTCCGAAACTCCCCGTCTCCCCATGTCATTAGCCACCATAAAGTTTAACGCTTTGGCTGGTAACTTTTCGGGATTGACAAGAACTTGTGCATTAGCCGAAGAAGCCCACAAAAGCAAGGTCAAAAAAATGATTAAAGTCCTTTTCATCTGCAAATAATTTGTTTTTTAATAGTCAGATGGAATCCCCATGAGGATATATTCATTTCGGTTTGTGACTTTTTAGTCATGGGGATTTCATATAATATGTTTTTAGGAGGCCATATGTGCTTCGTCCCGAATATTCATCGGGTAAATATGGCGGCATTTTTTTATTAATAAGGGAAAAGGTTGCTTTTCCCCTTTAGCCTTTCTACTAAGATTTTTTGAAAATAAAAAAACCTTATTTTCAATCTGTTAACCTTAGCAGGAAAGTTATACATTTGATTTTTAACTTATTACCTTATTGTTCACCGAAAAAGCACCTAATAAATTAAGGCATGTTCTTAAATACAAAGGGAATGTCTCAAATATCTTTGATTTTTGAAACATCCCCATTTTGTTTCAGTTAAAAATATTAGTTTGTTCCAAATGCACCGAAACGTGCAGCAGGAACAGGTGTTTTGTACTCAACACCATTCACCGTTAAACCGGTAGTTGCGAAATAGGGAGCATATACACCTGTGAAACTGGAGTAGGCTCCTGTTAATACCGGAGAACCTGCCTGAACATGAAAGTTCCAGGTATTATCAAAGGTGAAACTGTTCAAAGCAACTGTATTGAATCCATAATTTACAAACTTTGGGTCTTTGGCAACTTCACCTGCAGATGCACTTACAACGCTGTGAAAATCAACTTTAGGTGTTCCAAGACGACCATCGTGGTAGTAGGTAGCTTGCGCAGAAACATATCCCATGTAGGCATTCATCGTTAATGGATTATCCTGTGTCAGGGTGCTTTGTTGTGAACCTGAAGCGTAAAAATTATAGTCAATGACTGAGTTAAGGTCAGCGCCGCCGGCTGATGGTCCTGGTTTATCTAATTTTGGTGTCATTGCCATAAATTTGGCGTTTACGAATAAATTATTGAAAACGCTTACCAAAGCTCCTTTTTCAATATAGGCTCCACCACCTTTCACTCCATCGCGTCTCCAACCTGAATTGATAATTGTGTTATTGAAAGCTCTAATCAATGCTTGTCCACGGCCTGCCGCGTCATCCTGACCTGATGATGAAAGCTTTAAACCATTTGTATTGGGTGCAAAGATCAGGTTAAACGCTGCATCCACTTTACAACCCGCTTTCATGTTGATAGCTTCACCACCGGTTCCGCCAATGGCAGAGAAAGTGTTGTTTGTAATAATTCCCTGACCACCTATGAAATACAAGGCATCAGAATTACCATTGCGAAAGGTGCTGTTTGTGACAACATATTTACCCAGCGGATTATTCGTTGTGATATGAGGTGTGATATCACCACCGGCGGTATAGATACCAGCCAAAGCAGAAGGAGAATCTGGTACAACGTTGCCACCTGTATATTCCATAATAACATGATCGAACAACATTTCGGGACAATCTTTTGTCCCTACAATCCCACCCCAAAGACCTGCAAATGTGTTTGCGGCAATACGTTTACTCGCGGCAACCGTGAACAGAATTGGATTAGCCGTTGTTCCTTTACAATACAATTTCCCGGCAACCATAAATTCGATCCTTGTGTGGCTTGCACCAACGCCATTATCGTCAAAGATAACCTGAACGCCCTCTTCGATGGTAAGCGTTTGTCCTGTCGCAACATTGATATGTCCTGACACATTTACGGTTGCATTTTTCTCCCATATACCCGATACACTTCCTGAAATATTATTAAGGGTCGCCCATGATACAGTAACATCGCAGGTTGCTTTTAGCGTACTGATTAATGCACAGGTAACGCTGATAGTTGTGTTACCTACACCGACAGCAGTGATTTTACCTGCATTGTCAACAGTGGCAACAGCAGGATTTGAAGAAGACCAGATCACCTCCTTGTTGGTGGCATCTTCCGGGAAAAATGTAGCTGCTATTGTTTCTGTCACTTCGGGTTTCAGCGTGGTCGAAGTCTTTGACAGGGTGATCCCTGCCAGATCAATAGTCTTGTCTTTTTTACAACTCATCAATTGAGCTGCCAACAAAAGCACTAAAGAGATTAATAAAAGTTTCTGTTTCATGGTGATTTGTGGTTTTAATAAATAATTATTTAAATCTGAGTCTAATTCCAATTAAAATATTTTGTCCGTAAAATTCTTTCCTCGCTACAATTCCTTCGTGATATCTTTCAACATTGGTATAAAGCGCATTTTCTTCAGTCTTCTTTTTGTATTGAATCATTGGAGAATTTAGAAGATTCGATACTTTGGCAAATATGGATAACCCTGATTTAAATCTTTTTTCGACGGAAGCATCCATCTGGGCATATCCCCCCTGCCAGGTATCGTCGTCCAAATAGCTGGAAACAATCATAAGTCTGTCGCCCGTGTACGAAAAAGAAATCTGTCCGTCCCAGCTGTTGCGTCTATCTTTAAGAAGGATTGAAAAATTAGCCACATGTGCCGCCTGACCAAACAACGGCCTGGTTTGATCAACATGTAATGTAATGATATTGGTCTCCGCATTTGGGTCAGGATTGGGAATATCCTTCTTTTTTGAAGTGGTAATATCGGAGTTGGTATAGGTGTAATTTGCTTTAATGCCAAACCAACCAAAATACTTGATAACATCTACCTCGACACCGTAATTGTTGGCATCGCCATAATTCATTGGCATATAAAACAAATCCTGACTATTGTAACTCATAAATCCAAATTCAATCGGGTCTTTTATTTTTTTATAGAAGAAGCCAATCATATACTGCTCTGAAGGAGTCGGAAAATACTCGTACCGGAGATCGAAATTATAAGCTTTTGTATGTTTTAAGTCGGGATTACCACGTTCCTTATATTCTTCGCCTATAATGCTATAAGGAACAATCTCGAAAAAACTTGGACGATTGATCGCCTTCGCGTACGATAGCCGTAAATTTGCATCTTTATGAACCAAATACTTCAGATTAAAACTCGGAAGTACATCCACATATTCCTGTTTGCCTTCATTTTTTGCCCCCTCTGTCGTAAATTTTAAGTTATACCCCTGATTTGTAGATTCGGCTCTCACGCCGGCAATAATCTGGAGCTTTTTAACAGATAGTTTTCCCATCAGATATCCGGCTCCGATTTTTTCGGTGGCATCATAATTAAGTGGATCACTTAAATTCCAACTGGGAACAATAAATTTAATCTCGTCAAAATTAGTGTAATCAACCCCTTTGGTTATCTCATTTGGATTCTGTTTTGATCCATCATAAGGCTTAAAATGATATTCATTAAAATAGCTTCCACGAACCTTATCCCTATACATTCCGCCGGTTGAAATGTCAAGAATAGGTCCGGTTACAAATTTAAAACTATACAAGAGATTGGCATATCCTGACATATCTTTGTCGGAGTTGTGTTCCCATCGGCGGAAGGCTCCTAAGTTTTGATTGATACTGGTAGAACCATTTACGATAAGTGCATTAATTTGTATATTGTCAGGGGTTTCATTCATTGCATTGCCATAAGACAACGACCAGTCAAGTTTCAATTTGGAACCATTAAAGTTATCGAAGCCTTTTAGTGTGGAATTCAAGATTGTTTGGCGGTTCCACCTCATCCGTGTGGTTTGAGAGCTATAAGAAATTGCATCCCTGACCTGGGAATTCTGAAAATCCATATAAGCATTATACCACATCAGCTTATGATTGGCCGACAAATTCATGTCGAACTTGGCATGGAGACCCAAACGAGTTTGTTGATTGGAGAAAAAACGATTCGTGATATCCTGCTGATCGCTGGAGTTTGTTGTTGATGTACTGTATACATCACTTGAGTTTGCCCGTGCTCCCTTTTGAAAACTTCCGGCCAGTATCATTCCTAATTTCTCTTTAAAAAATCGATCGCCAAACGAAAACCCTGCTGATAAATTCGGGACAGCTGTTTTTGAATTAAGATGAAGGTTTTTTGTTGTAAAATCTTTCATCTGAACCGGATAAGCAAGTCCATATTTTTCGTTGGGTGATTTGGCATTTATGGATGAGACATCAAAAAACTGGTATTTGTTATTAAAAAAGAGGGTGTTGTACCCTGTTGATAAATTGGCGGTGAATTGCCTGTTCGATGGAGCATCCTTCATTACCATGTTTACTGCACCTCCAATGCCATCACCTTCCATATTGGCAGTAAGTGACTTGCTCACCTCAAGGCGATCGAGAAGTTCAGAAGGGAAAATATCCAGCGGAACAAAGCGGTTTTTATTGTCCGGGCTTGGAATCTTCATCCCATTTACCATGGTATAGTTGAAGCGTTTGTCCATTCCGCGTAAAATGGCATATTGGCCGTCACCAGTGGCATTTCGTTCAAGGGTTACCCCCGACATGCGTTGAATAACATTAGCCACAGTAAGATCAGGTGAAATCTCAATGGTTTTTGCACTCATTACATTTATAACCTGATCGGCATGTCTCTCAATACTCCTGGCACTAACGTCAGTACTTTTATTCATGGTTGAAACGACTTTAACTTCATCAAGTTCAGAAGTTTGCTCCGTCAGATTGAAATCAACTACCAGAACTTCGGTTTCATTTACGACTATTTTTTTTTCAATTGTATGATAACTAACATAGCTGCAAGTTATTTTATAACTGCCCGTGGGTATATTCTTTAGAATAAACGACCCATTCAAACCCGAATTTGTTCCCTTATTAAGCTCTTTGATATAGATAGTAGAACCGATGAGCGCTTCACCGGTTACGGCATCTCTTGCAATACCACGAATCGTCTCGGCCTGCAAGCCCGAAAAAATGGCTATCAACAATAGAGTACAACACAAAATTTTATACATTGGAATATCAATAAAATGACGATGCAAGGTTAATGCGAATCCAGAAAGCCTGCAATGGCACTTTTAATCAAAAGGGTATAGTTGTTTTAACTATACGAATTAATAAATTGGTAAATCGATGACATTCATGTGTTTTGAATCTGACAAACAGAAAATATAGGATGAATGCTTAATACTGCACATATCTTAATCCTGTTTTCTTAACTTTCAGTTAACATTAATTTAATATTACAATTCAAACAGATTAAAATACTTTTATAAACAAATTCAGCCAGTTTTGGACAAGCCGTTAAAACGAATTATTATAGCCGACGACCATGCAGTTGTCCGCACAGGATTGCAACTCATTCTCGACGAAACAACCGATATGAGCATCTGCGACGAGGCTGCGAATGGAGATGAACTGATTGAAAAGCTCAGGCGCAATCGTTATGACCTTGTTCTACTGGATATTTCCATGCCTGGGAAAGATGCCATGGATGTACTCAAAGAGATTAAAACTACATGGGAACGTACACCTGTCGTAATTTTCTCGATGAATCCCGATGAGATATATGCGGTGCGCATGATTCGAAATGGCGCTTCGGCCTATATCAACAAGGAAACCGATCCAAAACGAATTATTGAAATATTGAGAATTGTTCTCTCAGGCAAAAAATATTTCACCCAGCAACAAGGCTCCATGCTTGCTGAGTGGGTTATTGAGCCTGAAAAGAGTGTGGATTCATTATTGCACGAAACATTATCAGACCGCGAATTTCAGATCTTTTTTATGATGGCTTCGGGAATGAAAAAATCGGAAATAGCCGGGAAATTGGCGATTAGTAAACATACAATCGGGAACCACCGAACCAATATTATGCACAAAATGAATCTTACTACTAATTCGGATTTAACGCGCTATGCTATTCGTAACGGAATCATCAAATAATGAAAATAGCGGCTTACCCCTTAAACTTAATACTGAATCTGGTCTTATTAATCACCGTTTTCGCGTGCCAGGAATCAACTAATAACTCGAAGGAAACCAAGGCAGCCCTTGAAATTGATGGGTTGCTTCACAATACCTTTGTTCCCGGTTACGTATCTTTAATTTCTTCGTTTGAAGTCGCAGAGAAAGCGCTTAAAATGGCTCAAATTGCAGGGAATGATACAATGATTGTGAAATCGTGGCTTGCGTTAGGATCAAATCTTCGGCTCAGGGGTAAAAATGATGATGCACTTAAATTGTTTCAGGACGCATTGATATTCTCGAAGAAAATTAGTTATAAAACTGGTGAATGCCAGTCGCTTATTGAAACCGGAACTATTTTCTATATCAGGGGGGAATATGAAAAATCAGGTAATTTTTTTAAAGAGGCGCTTTCAATCGCACAACTAAAACAATTTTCCGATCTTGAAGCTACTGCCCTCAACTATATTGGCAAGTATTACCACACAACGGGAAATTTCGAAGAATCGGTCCTGTATTACAAACGTGCCATCGAGATTTACAAAAGCAGGGGTAATATGTTGCAATCGGCCTCTGTATTGTTAAGTCTCGGAAAAACCTACAATAACGATGGCGATTTGTACATGGCCCTTAGATGTTACCTGGATGCCTACGATGCATGTGAAAAAACGAGCGATTACATCAATTTAGCCGATGTCTGCAATCATTTAGGGACTATTTATCTGGCGCTCGAACATCCCGACCGTTCAATGGAATATCACCGTAAAGCGCTTGCCTATCGTGTATCGCTCAATACGCCAGAAGGGATGGCCAACTCTTTCAATAACATTGGGAAAGTTTTTCTCGTGAAAAATAATCCAGACAGCGCCCGCTTTTACTTTTTGAAAGCACTTAGGAATTGTGAACAAATTTCTTATACAAAAGGAAAAGTAAAAGCATTAACAAACCTTGGAAAGGCATATAATCGTCAGAACGGTTACCCGAAAGCCAAAGAGTACTTGCTTCAGTCACTTGGCATTGCTCAGAAAGCTGGCTATGACGCCGGCATCGCTGAATCATCACTTGAACTTGGAAATACTTTTTTAGGTCTGAATCAACCCGATTCTGCGAGGCTGTCATTCGAACTTTATCTGAAGAAAGCCAAATCTGCAAACCTGACGGAGCTTAATCATGATGGATATTGGGGATTATACCAATGTTACCTCGCAAATAAGGATTATGAAAAATCGTTAAAATTTTATACCCTTTATGCACAGACAGAGAAAAAATTGATCCAGGCCGAGAATAATCACCGGCTGAGTGAATTACGCATCACATTCGAATCAGAAAGGAAAGAAAAAGACAATGAGGTTCTGCGCAAGGACAACGAATTGAAAAAGATGACAATCCTTCGTAAGGATGCATTTATCTGGATTTTTATTATTGCGCTTTTATTTACCGCAGTATTCACAATTATGCTTTATACCCGTTTCGAAAGCAATAAAAGAGCCAATCAAGGGCTCGAAAAGCTCAACAATAAGATCGTAAAACAAAATAAAGAACTCGAAAAACTAAACAAAGAACTCGAAAATGCAAACCGCGAGAAAGACAAGATCTTTTCAATCATTACACACGAACTAAGGAATCCGCTTTATTGGTTCCAAAACCTCACAGAAATGCTTTCGTTGCGATACACTAAAATGCCACCCGAAAAAGTGAAGAAAACATTGGGAGCTTTAGACGAATCGGCAAAAAATGCATTTCATCTGATGGATAACTTATTGCATTGGTCGCGATCGCGCCTTAACCGGATCACACCAGTTATCACCGACCATTCGTTGGAAAAACTGATTCACGAATCTTCGCGTATGTACGAGACAATTCTGAAACAAAAGAACATTCAACTCATCATTGACCTGTCAATTGATTCTTTTATCAAGGCTGATGCTGATTTATTTATGTGTGTCGTCCGTAACCTTGTGTCGAATGCAATCAAATACACACCTGAACATGGAATCATCGAAATCACTTCCACGCTAAAAAAACAGAATTATATCATTTCGGTAACCGATTCGGGAATTGGAATCGATCAGAAACTAAAAAAATCGATCTTTAATTCTGATAAAGAATCTTCTTCCGCTGGTTTGATGAATGAAAAAGGATCGGGGTTTGGCTTAAAACTTTGTAAAGAATTTGTGGAGATGAATAAGGGCAAGATATGGGTAGAGGACAATACTGAAAGGGGCACCTGTTTTTGCTTCACAGTGCCTTATGTCAGTACAACTGCTGTTGAATATGACGCGATTTTACGAAACCAAACAAACCAGGTTTTTAATTAAATTTATTTGGATGCCCAACGGTAAAGCCTGATTGCAATAAGTGTGTAAACAAGATTGGGAAGCCAGACCGCAAAAAGGACATTAAAACCCGCTTTAATAGCAAAGATAGTAGAAACCTGCATAAACATGATATAGGAGAAACTTAATAGTAAGCCAAGTACCAATTGAATTCCCATTCCACCCCTCATTCGTCGGGAAGCCAGCGAAACCCCAATAATTGCCAGAATAAAAGCACTTGCCGGTTGAGCAGTACGTTTGTATTTCTCCTGTTCATAACGGGCGACATTGTCAACTCCTCTTAACTTAAGGTCTTTGATAAATGCATTAATTTTCCAGTAATCCATTGTCTCTTCTTTACTGTTTTGCTGACCAAAGTCCGCGGGTAACATCCTCAAAGTAGTGTCAATGGCTGTTCCTGTCCTGATAGTCTCCTTTGGTCCGCGCATATCTCGGACATAGTAATTCTGGATTATCCATTTTTTTTTATCTCTGTCCCATTTTATGCTTTCTGCCATTAATTTAGATACCAATTGTTTACCCTCAAATTGATCGATTGAAAACCGATAGCCCAGATCGAGCTTGTTGTTATAGCTCTGCATATAAACATACATTCCCGGTTCCAGTTGCCGATGAATATTCTTATCAATATTTACAAAATCATTACTGATATAAGTGTTTCTAAAATTTACCCTGGATGCAGTTGCAGAAGGAATTACAAAATTCCCTAAACTCCACGACATTACTGCAATAACTCCTGAGGCGATTAAATAGGGTCTCATCAACCGGTTGTAAGAAACGCCACTTGCCAAAATGGCAATAATCTCAGAGTTGTATGCCATCTTGCTGGTAAAAAATATCACCGCGATGAAGGTGAAAAGAGCGCTGAAAAGATTCGCATAATAGGGGATGAAGTTTAAATAGTAATCCAAAACGATCGCCTTTAAGGGTGCCTTTTTAGAGATAAAATCATCAATATTCTCAGAGATATCAAAAACAATAGATATGCTTATAATCAATAAAATAGCAAGAAAAAAAGTTCCCAAATACTTTTTAATGATATACCGGTCAATCCTTTTAATATACTTCATCCCTATTCGTTTGCACTTATATGAGTCATAACGTAGATTGTTTCATCAAAATTCTGTTTGTAAAAACAATATTGTTGTCTAACCACGAATTCTTTAATTGTCTGCTAAAACAATAGCATAATAAGGTGATGGATACACCGACAAAGGCACCTGCGACAACATCTGCGGGAAAATGGGCGGAGAGATAAATTCTTGAATAACCTACCAAAAAAGCAATGAGAAACAAAAGCAATTTTACAACACTGGTTTTAGAATAAATAGACAAATACATACAGACGCTAAATATAGTTGCCGTGTGTCCTGATGGAAATGAGCCCAAATAAGGAGGTTTATAACCCGGAACCAGGTGCAACAATTTATTTGTTCCAAAATACTGCACCGGGCGCACAAGTTCTGGAAAGATAAAATTTTTCATTAAACTAACGATTATTCCTATTAATAGGGTTATTATTAAAAAAGTAATCGCATCCCGGAACGAAACCCGGAGTAAACTCACTATTAGCAAAAAAGCAACGATCCCATCGCCTAAATAGGTGATGTATAAAAATACAAAATCAACAAATTCCGAGTGATTTTCGTTTACAAGGAGAAATAAAAAGGAATTTCCATAGATTCCTAAAAGAATCAAAAAGAAGAGTGAAAAAATCAGATAAGGAATGATGAAATTTATATTACCATAAATTATCCTACCTAAAACAGATTTCTGGTTAATATTCCGATCCATAGCAAAATATATAAGCTCCAAATATAGAGTGTCATTATAATGAATAGGTTTAAATCCTGTTACATTTCGATTAAACTTTTATCATTCAATATCATTGATTGAATGATTACTCTAAATTTGGGACCTGCTTAGACAACCTTTTCAAAGGATCTTCGGGCATCATGAACAAGATCAGTATGAACGATGACAGTATCTAATTTAGTTTTCCTGAAATTTATCAAATTCTGTGCGGTTGGCTTTTCCGGGATGTTCCTTGACTTTGGGATAACCTGGATTTTAAAGGAAAAGTTCAAGATCAACAAATACATTTCCAACTCAATCGGATTTATCCTTGCCGCCACTTCCAATTACATGCTGAACAGGTACTGGACTTTTCATAGCGGGAATAAGCAGGTCGCAACCGAATATCTGTCATTCATGCTTATCGCACTTGCAGGATTGAGTATTAATAATTTGGTAATTTTTCTGCTTAATGATAAGTTGAAATTGAATTTTTACTTCGCCAAAGTATTAGCGGTAGGAGTTGTTACCATATGGAATTTTGGTATGAATTACCTATTCACATTCAAATGATTACATTCAAATATGATTGATAAAAAACCTGGACTCTTCGGAAATATTAAAGTTACAGAGAAGCAATTTCTTTTTTTTATTATTCTTATTAATTTAATTATAAAGGTATTACCTGCAACACTTATTGAACTTGGGAATGATGAGGTCTATTACTGGACGTATGCCCTCTTCCCCGACTGGAGCCATTTTGATCATCCTCCAATGGTTGGTCTGACAATACAACTATTTACCCTGAATCTGACGCTTCAGTCCGAATTTTTTATTAGGCTTGGATCTTTAGTATTATCATCGGTCAATATTTTACTGCTTTTCCAAATTGTTAAAAGGATTTATTCGGTCGAAGCAGCCTACATTTCATCGCTTCTTTTTACTGCATCCATCTATTTTAATATTATCAGTGGTTTGTTTATTATACCCGACACTCCGCAAATATTCTTTATATTGCTTGCCCTCTATTTCGGACTTCCTGCAATCACTGCTGTCAACCACACGAAAGGCGATTCTCTAAAAATAATTCTCTTCGGACTTTTTACAGGTCTGGCCTTCCTAAGTAAATATCATGCACTTTTTTTATGGTTTGGATTCGGCATTTATATTTTATTTCATGACAGACGTTGGCTAAAAAGACCCTCCTTGTACATCAGTATTTTTGTCACATTAGTCGTAATGATCCCTGTCATTTACTGGAATATAAACAATAACTTCATAAGCTTCACCTTTCATGAATCCAGGATAGGATTATTTAACAGTCCGATCAGACCCGAATCATTTTTACCGTTTATTTTTGGTCAGTTCTTTTATCAAAACCCTGTCTTGTCTATTATTTACCTATTGACCCTGTTTTCACTTTTCAAGAAGGGAAGAGACCAATTATCAGCCACAGACAAGTTGTTGCTCTATTTGTCATTACCTCTAATACTGATTTTTACTTTATCTTCGTTATTTAAGGACACTTTTCCTCACTGGACGGGACCAGCTTTTATTGGCTTAATCATATTGAGTAGCGGATGGCTGAATGAAAAACTGGCAACAAAACGAAAGAAAGTAATAAATACACTTCTGGTAGCAAATTTGATTGTTATTCTGACAATCGTGTTAGGATTCGCCCAAATAAATTATGGCCTTTTCTTCGCACCGATAAAAGGGCAGGATCCCAAAGAACTCGGGATAAATGATGTTACGCTTGATATGTTCGGATGGCACCAGGCCAGCATTAAATTTCAGCAGTTTTTAAAAAAGGAGGGGATCGAACAAAAAGATTACGATAAAGTGAAAATTATCACGAACAACTGGTTCCCCGCGGCACATATCGATTTCTATATGGCTCATCCACAAAATATTGACCTGTTTGTATACGGAACGCTGGGCGAAACACATAAATACTACTGGATTAACAAGTCCCGAACAATTAATACTGGTGATAAAATTTATTACCTCACTTCAAGTCAGTTTTTTAAAGACCCGGGGATGCTTTCTGGTAAATATCTCAGGTTTGTTCCGAGGGATACTCTACAAATCAAAAGAAACGGGAAAACCGTAAAAAACCTGTTTATTTACGAAATTATAGATCCAGAGGTAATCAAAAGTAGTTTTTAACGAGCATGATTAAACAGAGTTCATGTAACATTTCCATTACACCTTACCTTCCCGACTTTGCTTTGGGTTAATCATCCTCTTCATCTCCTAATTCTTCCCATTTCTCTTCATTGTCGCCTTTATTATAAATATACCCTTTTAGCAGGTCTATTAGCAATTCATCTTCAGGGGCGTTCATTGTTTTTTTGAGTACTCTTTCTTTTAACATGGTTGTTTATCTTTTTGAGTTGTAAAGTTGTTTAAAAATTTTCAATTTGAAGATGTGACTGTATTCATATTTGTAATTGCGTTCTTTATTCTTATTATCTGAGAATTATACAGTAATAACCACATTTCCTTTTTTATGTCCTTTGTCAACATACCTATGAGCCTCTACTATTTGTTCCATAGGGTAGCACTTGTCTATTATCGATCTTAGCTTTCCTGCCTCGCAAAGTTCTTTGAGAAAGATCAGGTCTTCAACCTTTAACTTAAAGTTGCCTGAGAAGGCAAGAACGTTTATATAGATTCCTGACTTCGACAGGGATTTTTTACGTTTTGAAGATACAATCTTACCTACTGCATCAAAAATAACGTCATAATTATCAATTCTTTGTGTAAAATCTTCCTTCGTATAATCAATAAGTTTGTCGGTTCCCAGAGATTTCACCATTTCCAAATTCGCAGTACTGGTTACTCCTGTAACCTCTGCCCCAAAGTACTTCGCAAGCTGGATTGCAAAAGTTCCAACACTACCGGAAGCTCCGTAAATTAATACCTTTTGACCCTTCTGGATATTTGCCTTTCTAAGATGAAGCAAGGCGGTTAATCCACCATTCGGAACCGGAGCGGCTTCCTCGTAGGTCATATTGATTGGTTTGATTGCAAGAATCCCTTTTTCAGGCATACAGCGATACTGTGCATAGGCACCAAATTCGAATTCAGTGGATGCAAAGACGGGGTCGCCTATCTTAAACAACGTAACATCTTTACCTACATCTTCAATGTCTCCGGCCAGTTCCATTCCAAGTATTTTTTTCCTTGGTCCATTGAAACCCATCATGATTAGCATCAAGGGCTTGAAAAAGAAATCACTGACGGGTCCTAAACCAGGCTCTAAACGCCTAACCTTAGTATCCCCTATGTGTACTGTTGTGGCATTTACTTTTATCAGTACTTCACTATCTTTAGGAAAAGGTTTTTCCACTTCTTTAACCTGCAGAACTTCCGGAGGTCCGTATTTTGTACATATTATTGCTTTCATCTTTTCCATGTGGTGTCCGTTCGCTATTTTTTTATTTTACCTTTATTACCACCCCTCCTTTTTTATGTCCTTTTTCAACATATATGTGAGCTTCAACAATGTCTTCAAATGAATAACATTTGTCAATAATTGGTTTTATACGTCCAGCTTCAATAAACCCTGTGATTAAATCAAGACATTTGGAGTCTAAGAGGAGTTTTCCATCATCAATCGAAACATATTTCGCTGTTGGGGCAAGAGCCTTTTTACACGCATCTTTTAATTTTGAGGTTTTACTTTTACCAACGGCATCAATTATAAAATCATAATGAGCACCTGATTCTAACGTATCCACTTTGGTATAATCAATTACTGTTTCAGCCCCAAGCGATTTCACCAATTCCAAGTTCGCGGTGCTGCAAACCCCTGTAACTTTTGCCCCAAGGTATTTTGCATATTGAATTGCTATTGTACCCGATGTTCCCGAGGCTCCATAAATCAGCACTTTTTGTCCAGTTTGGATATTCCCTTTTTCTATAGCTTGAAAAGCCAGAAGCCCACCATAAGCGGCCACAGTTGCTTCATCGTAAGAGATATTATTTGGTTTTATTGCCAAACATCCGTGTATTGAATCTGTTTCTTTCATGCATTTGTATTCAGCGTACGTACCGAGTCCAAACCCTGTAATCCCATACACCTGATCACCGATGCTAAATCTCTTTATGTCTTTTCCAATCGCTTCAATTTCGCCAGCCAAAACCAGTCCTATTATGGACTTTCTGGGTTTACATATACCCAACATAATGCGCATCGGTATCAGAAATTGTAAAGGTAACTTAGAGCTTCGTATAAAAATATCACTTGCCGTTACGGCTGTTGCAAAAATCTTTATAAGCACTTCATTACCTTTTGGAATAGGTTTATCTACTTCCTTAATCTGAAGAACTTCGGGTGGCCCGTATTTGGTACAAATAATTGCTTTCATATCTAAGTTGTTTTATTGTTCATTAAATATCCACCAAAACCAATTAGCCACAACATAATTGGATAAGCAATCCAACGTTCAACTAAACCAATACCCATAAAAGAGAGTAGTACTTCAGGAGAGAATACAATTATAGACCACATAGCTAATGCCACTAACCCACAAACAAATCCTGTAAATTTAAAAGGTGACGAAACAACTTTATACGACATTATTGGTGATAGCCCACCAGCCAAAAAAGTGAGCATGGATGCCATTCCGTGGTATGGCGCTTTATCGCCAGGAAAGACACCAATGCCCAGCAGTCCCAATCCAAAAAGAAACATTGGAATAGAAAAAATAATTTTTTTGAAATACATGTGTTGAAAAAAGGTGCCAATTAAAACCATTAATCCAGACATTAAAAACGTAGTATTAAAAATGAAAGCAGAGGGCTGATATATTAAACTATTTGGCGGCTTTGTACCCCCAAGATCGCTTATCTCATTCAAATTTGTAGTATATCCCGATGGATACATCGCTTCTGCCGAAATTATACCCATTAATACTATCGCGCCACACCAAAACAGCATGATACCTGATATTTTTTGATAATTCATGTTTGAATATTTTATTTTAGAACAAATACGACAAACTTAGTCCTGCGGAAATGTAATTCAAATCAACTGGTGTTTTTGTTGATGCTATCGAGACATCAGTCATTAAAGATTGGTAACGAATGGTTGGAGTTAAAGTGAAACGTTCACCAAGTGGGACAATAATACCTCCCTCAGCTTGCCAACCCAAGTCGTGCCCTTTATAATCATTGACGATATTTCCATCTTCATTTTCTATTTCGATATGGTTGTACAATGCACCTGCACTTAACAAATATTGTAGTTTAGAAGTTCCGATCAGATGCCTGAACTTTAGACCAGCCTTGTACCCGGTTTCTACCACATCAATATTATTGCCTGCAAACGACTTGTCGGCTTGAAACTTATTCCAGCCCCAACCTGCATAAGCGGATAGATTCGGAATAAACCAATAAGCTACTGTTCCTTCAAAGCCAAAACCAGCACTTAGCGTAGCATCTCCCATTTTTTGGGTTGGAAAATTTGCGGCAGGTCTCAGATTTATGTTCCATTTATTTTGCGTTTGAGCTTCACAGATATTGGTGAAAACCAAAATGGACATTCCTGTTGCCACAAATAATTTGCTCTTTTGGAAAGCATTTGCAATTTTAAATTTTAAATTTTTCATTATTTAAAAGATTATGTGCGATTATTAAATTTATCAGTGGAAAGGTGAGGCCTTTAATCAGCTAAATATTATATAATTATTGGAAAAAGTTACATCATTCACACTTTTAATGGATTCTGCGAACTGTTTTGGATGGGTGTTATGAGCATAAATCTTTCTCAGAAGCACTTTTTCGGGTAGCCAAATCGGTGTTTTTGGCTGGTCCAATATCTTTGGATGGAATATTTTTTCTATTGACTTTAATATCTTTGCTCGTTGTAATTCATCCTTGCGATTGAGGCTACTTATTCTTGTTGCTTTCGCTGGTTTAAAACCACAAAACTCCAATATTGCCCGTTTTATACAGTTTAATTTTCCATTGAAGCTTTCACTATCCGGATGGCCTAATAGAATATATATTTTCATATCACTTTCCTTTTATTGCCGACAATGCCAATTATTATAACAATACTCCAAAGTACTACAGCCCATGATGTATACCAAATTACTCGTTCTTTTCCTGTTATTGAAAGAGGCATGGAGAGTATCCAAAACATATCAAGGCTTGCATGCATCAACACAGCTATCAATAAACTTCCGGTATGCCTGTAAACCCACCCCATAAGTATTCTAAAAGGTGGAAGAAAGGTGACAAGTAATCCTGAAATATACAAGGGTAAAGGCACAGTTCCGGCTCCGGCAGCGCTACCTAAATAATTTGAAAGCAAGTGCCATAATCCCCACATGATTCCTAAAATAACACCGGTTTTTATAAGATATTGATTCAGACTTAGCCTCGGAGTCACAAATCCTGACCATCCGATCTCTTCTAAAAACCCATTAAAAAGTCCAAGCATGAGAACGAACAGAAACAAGGTAATTTTATCACTACCCGGTAAACCAAACATTATAGCAGCAGGATTAATGCCCGGGCCGAAAATTCCTGGCATGAATACAGGGGATATTAACGAAAGAGCAAAAAGTGTTGAGAAGACAGTAAGCGGAGCAATTAAGAGAGCAACTACATACCATCTGAAAGGTACGCGCCATTTGAACAACCGGGAAAACAATTCCCGATAGCCTTTCGTCCCCTCGTATAAGCCGGTCAATAGAAGTCCTGCCAAAAATGGACCGGCTACCGTTACAAAATATAACAGCAAAAAAGGGGTATTGGATGGCTGAGAAGTAATTCTGTCAGGGCCACCTATGATTAGCACAAGTCCTCCCCAGGAAATGAGAAATGTTACGAGGTAGTAGGTTGCAACTGGATATTTTATAAATAAATTTTTTGTATGTGTTTTATTTAAGGTCTCCATATTTCACTTTTATTTTTTTAATTACTATTCTCCACTCGAATGCTTTTTGAGATTTTGTTTTAAAACGACTGTTCGAACGTAGTTGGTCTTTTCAATTGCTGATACCTTTCTTTTTTTAAAATCTCATTGGCTTATTATATTCAATCTTCAATACATTAAACCTCGCATAGCTGAATTCCCCTTTATCTAATTTCCATAAAGCTTCGGCAGTTGTTGGAATAAGTATGCCATTCATATTTTTGTAATCAGCCATTTTACAAATCCATATTTCCTTTTTGTCTTTCTCCATAAATCGCGTGGTTTCCATTTGTGTTATTTCTCCCTTGTTATTAAACGACACTAAAAAACTAACAGACAATTCGTTATAATTAATAATGAGTTTAGCTGTATTTTCGTCTATGGCTAACCAGTGTAGTTTTTTTGAAGGCAACAAATTTGTGGGAAACCAAACCGATTCTGAAACCCATCGCTGAAACTCTCCTTCATCAAACACTTCTCCTTGCCCATCAACCACCTTAATAAGTGATAAAAGTGTAACAATCAAACGGCCTTTATCCGACATATACAGATCACAGGCAGTAGCCAATGAAGTAGTTCCTTTCCAGATATACCCTGGCTTTTCAGTAGTAAAGTACTGTTCGCCTTTTATTTTAGTCCACTTTTTATCTAAACCCATTTTAAACTCGCCATCATGTGTTAGGCGTACATAACTTACATAGGATTGTCCTTCTTTTAACACATGTTTAAAATAGCGTTGCACGGGTTCGGGTAAATCAATTATTTGATCGAGCCGGAATGTTTTTTCTGAAATATTTTTTGATTGAGCAAATAGTTCATTTACTTGCTTACTAAATTGATTCGATGAATTTATCTTACCAGCAATTAGTATGATGATTAGAAGCACGATTATTAAAAATATAATTATCATAATATTTGTTTTAAATTTTATTTATGTGATTATTATTTATGGAAGCATATTTATACCGGGTTAATGTTTTTGAATCCCAAAAAATTACTATTGCCATAACCATAATAAATAAAAGCACAGCAAAAACAAATGGTTTGTAATGTGAACCATTACCGGGAATCAGGTACGGACTTATATTTATCATGGTTTCAATAGTTTTGAAACGCCTTTAATATTTTGCTTTTTATACACAAGTATTACTGCTGCAATCAAAGGGCAGAATGTCATCAATGCACTAATGGGAAGTTTTACAGGGAAAAATTTAGTGAAATCTTTTGCAATGGCCCCAAGTATCCAAAAAGGAATGGAAAGAATAAGAACCAACAATAGAAATTTTAATGGCGAATTATATATTGATGTGTGGTTGTTCATAGTCAGAAATTTAAAATTCTATAAACTAAACCACAAATGAAGAGGAAAGCGAAAACAGAATAAATCAATTTGTTATACCTGGCTAACCAATTCGGCAGATAAATATCAAAGTTATCTTTTGCTGAATTGGAATATTTACGGGCAATAATTGTAAGTGGACAGTTGTTTTTGAAAATAAGCAGCACGATTATTTCCAACGAAAAAAAAGCAATACCCATCCAAACATATTTGTCAATTTTATTTGCAATTACGGCATATGACATATAGAAAAATGTCGCAGTGAATAAAAGCCAGATAATGGTATGGATAATTTTGATGGTTGCTAATTTTGACATGAATACTACTTTTTGTATAAATCTCTAACCCTTGGTAACAAGGCAATAAAAATGATTACAATAGCCCATGACATATACAATGTATGTGACCAGTGTACCGACTGTAAGTACGACATTTCAACCTGTATCCAGATAATGAGTGCAAAAGCCACATAAATACTGAATGACCACGCCCAATAAATATCCTTGAAAAAATTAAAATACTCAACAAATTTACTTTCGGGCTTTTTTATCAACGCAAATACAAGGAGACAGGGAATTAACCCCAAAACGACAAATAAAATGATACCTGGCACTAAAAAATTGTTGAATGGCGACCTTTCCAGAATTGATAGTGGTAGTCCACCTAACAACTTACCGGAAGGAGAAATAATTAAAGCTCCACCGCCTCCGATTGCACTCATTCCAAGAAATGCCAATAGGAACAGAAGAATGTTTCGAGCTGTTTTTGTTTTCATAATTTATTAAGTCAAGGTAATTAATACATTGCCTGTTTTTTGACCTGACTCGACATACCTGTAAGCATCTACAATCTGTTCCAACGTATATTTTCTGTCAATAACCGGTTTATACTTGCCGGCTACTACCAATTCTTTTAAGAACATAACGTCATCCTTACAAATTGTGGGTAAAGGAAAAAAAACCTTTTTGTTACTGAATATCGGAGTTGTAAGTGCGAAAAATATGTTTTCTGAATATCTGCCAAGTTCGGTGGAAATGTAAATTCCATTTTTGTTGATTATCGGTTTACATTTTCCGAATGAAGTCTTTCCAACAGCATCAAACACAAAATCAAATGTCTGGTTTGTTTTAGTAAAGTCTTGTTTTGTATATTCAATTACCGTGTCGGCTCCCAATGATTTGATGAGTTCCACATTTTTAGTATTACATACTGCAGTAACAGTTGCACCAAAGTATTTTGCCAGTTGCACGGCTGCCGAACCAATAGCGCCAGTTGCACCATAAACCAAAACATGCTGTCCTTTTTTAATTTTTGCGGCTCTTATGTCGCACAAAGCATAATGTCCGCCTTCGGTTATGGGGGCGGCCTCCTCATAAGTCAGATTATCTGGCATCGCTATTATGGCTTCATTCTCCGCCATCGTCATGTACTCCGCATGTGCTCCAAACTTAGTGTCGTTGTAACCAAAAACCTTATCTCCAGTTTTAAATGATGTAACGTCTTTTCCAATAGCTTCAATTGTTCCGGCAAATTCGTTACCAAGCGTTTTATTCTTCGGTCGGAATAGTCCACTGAAAAACCTGGAAATAAAGTATTGAGCACTTCTGAATCCACAATCAGTACGATTTACAGTTGTGACATAAACTTTGATTAAAACTTCTTTGTCTTTGGGGACAGGTTTGTCAATTTCCATTAATTGAACGACTTCCGGTGGTCCGTATTTAGTATTAATGATCGCTCTCATTTTCTTATTGTTAAACATTATTTTTGAAAGTGTTTATTTTTCTACTCGTGCCACTAACGGCCAACGGCTTGCTTTCAGGCGAGGATTTTTACTACGGTTCAATCGAAGCACGTCCCCCATTTTCCAATTTTATCGACGATGACTGCATAAGCCATACAGAAGAATATCACATTGAAGAAAATCCAAATGATGGGATGAATGATTTTGATAGTTGTAAGATTTGACTTTATAATCATAATCTGATTGTGCATCGTTTAATTTTAATCTTATATTAAAATATTTTTTTAAACAACATTCTATTTCGAAAAAGTAATAAGAAAATTGAAATTAGACTTGCTGCTAACAAAGATATATCTTCCACTATACCAAGTTGAAATGCGGCCATAAAACCAATAACTGACCAAATAAAAGGAATGACAAGAATTGTGAGAGGACATTTTTTTACGTTCAGCAGTAAAAATGCCAAAGTGAAAATAGTTGTAGGACATGGAAGACCAAAGGTTGGTGAATATGGATAAGTATGACCAAGAAAACAACCCAAAATTGGATACACAATAAGCGCAAATAATATCAGGGAGATTCCTGTAATTCCAAATATATCAGCCCGGAAATGAAATGATAGTTTGTTTTGGAAAACACCAAGAATCAAGAATAGAATACCTTGAACAATAAATAGTCCACCGAATAAATATGCAGCCTTATTTATTGCAGTAAAGAAAATAAGATGATACACGATGCCCATCCACAACCATAAAAATGCAAAAATGATATTAATGATTTTATCAGATTTAGGAAAAGGCTTTAATGCCAGATAAATTGCAAAAGCACTTATCAAATAGAAAGCAATCTGCATTGGAAAAACTTCTTCATTATAGTTTTTGAAGAGTTCTAAAAATTGTTTGATTGTAAATGGAGTTTTCATCCTATTGTTGTTGTTTTTGTATTCATTAAATAACCTCCAAAGCCTGTTATCCATAATACAATGGGATAAACCAACCATCTCTCCGCTCCACTCATAACAACAAACGAAATAATTATATTAGCTGCGAACACGGCGGCACACCATGTTACCAATGAAATTGATCCAAAGAAAATTCCGACATATTTAAACGGCGCTGAAATAATTTTATATGACAACACAGCTGAGATGCCGCCTGATGTAAATGTGAGCAAAGAAAATATGCCATGATAAGGAACTTTATTGCCGGAAGATGGTTGAAAAATTAAACTGTTTGGCGACTTGGTTGCACCAAGGTCGCTTATTTCATTAGTAAACGTTGTGTAACCCAAACCGGATGGGTAGAATGCTTCGGCAGTAATGATCCCCATTAGTGCAATTGAACCAGCGATGAGATATAGTAAGCCTGAAATTTTAAGTTTATTCATAATGCCATCATTGAAGTCGGTAATAAACAATAGCGGTCATTTAAAATGTTCTCTGAATTTTAATGCATGCCTTTACCCAACGTTTCTACTTTAGTCAACCATTTATTTCTGAATTCCACTTTCGAATTTCTCATTGGCTGAATGTAGGTGACTTTTACAGGTTTTACGCCACAAAACTCCAAAACAGTTTTCCTTAATTGATTTACACTTGGTCGTCCGAACACTAACCAATAATACAGACCTGGCTGATCGAGTGTTGTAATGATATGTGCCGTTTTACCCTTTAGTAGTTTATCCCACCAAACAGAATTTTCCCTGTATTGAAAAACAAAACCAGGTAAAAAGAGTCTGTCAATAAAGCCTTTTGTAATTGCAGGAAGACCTCCCCACCACACCGGGTGAACCCATACCAAATGGTCCGCCCATTTTATTTTTTCCCATGCGGCTAACAAATCGGGTTCTAATGTGGTTCTCTTCTCATAACCAAACTCAAGATTTGGGTTGAATTTTAAATCACGAATAATTATTTCTTTTACTTCATCACCCGAACCTGAAGCCCCTTTCTTATAAGCTTCTGCAATTCCAAAACAAAAACTGTTTTTGTTGGGATGACCATTTATGATAAGTATTTTTTTCATGTTAAACTACTTTTATTATTCATTTAGTCAAAGTTAAATCATCTTTATTAAGATTCGTGCTCAATGAGATTACAATTTTATTAAATATTTGAAGTTTTGAAATTGCATTGTTAATTGCTGTGATATAAATGCGGGCACAATGTTATTACAGTTTAAAGCTGAGGGTCAAAGAGCTTTATAGCTGTTTCGTTTTTAATCATAAACTTTTCAATCACATTGCCATAAGTGAAAGAATAAGTTTTACTAAGAAGCGCATCACCAAAGACTGCTTTTTTTTGAAACATAAATGTAACCAAATTGAAGCATAAATGTAACCTTATACACCAAGAAAAGTAAGCGTAAAATTAGGCTCTATGACGTTTCGTATGGGTAACTATCTTTGAGCAATGAATAGTGAACAAATATTTGCTTTAGCATTAGGCTTAGAAAAGCCTTGGATCATAGAGAAATTATCTTTGAAAAAAGATGAGAAAG
>Ga0209724_1000185_pt1 | contig 69906 bp, 60 predicted proteins | sample grotaG_FD_184143 | JGI IMG/M metagenome (GOLD analysis project Ga0209724, IMG submission 184143) | Glacier valley bacterial and archeal communities from Borup Fiord, Nunavut, Canada, to study Microbial Dark Matter (Phase II) -... | ecosystem: Environmental > Aquatic > Freshwater > Ice > Glacier ...
ATGGCCGACATCGTCGCCCAGTTCATGAAATTGCCGCTGAAATTGCTCGTGCATTCATGCGAAGCGTTCGCGGAGCCAGCGACCTGGAAGTAGCCGAGCGCCGCCGTGCCGACGTAGCTGTAGCACTTCGACGCGTCGAAGTACCCGAGATAGGTCCCGGTCGGCAGGTAGGGGATCGCGTAGCCGTTCTGGTCCTTCAGGTAGGCGGATCCGACCGTCGGGAACTCGACAGAGGTCGAGACCACGACGTTGGGGTGCGGCTGGCGGCCACCGTACAGCGGGGAGTTGGAGATGTCGACGAGCGCCTGCGCGGTCGCGAGGTTCGCGAACAGCGACAGGCCCAGGGCGAGAGCGACGATCGCGCTGCTGCGGGCAGCCACGACGAGAGTTCTGCGCGGAATGTTCATGGGATCAGTCCTGAGTGGCGACGACGACTTGCAAGACCACCTGCGAATTCGGGTTGGCACCGAATCCCATGGCCGTGATGCGGAACATGCAGGGCAGGCCGGCGCACCCTCCGTTGGTTGCCGAGTCGATCGAGGTGTTCTTGGGGATGGCCTCGATGATGTAGCGCGGCGGGTAGGCCGAGATGGGCTGCGCCGAGAGGCCGCTGGTGGTCTGTGCCGCGAAGGGTCGTCCGGTGTACTGCCCGTAGGCGACCGTGTGGTTGTTGCCGGTGCCCGTCGCGTCCTTCAGGAAGTCGACGTTGGTCCCGTCGAGATACGCCGGTGTCGCCGGATCGTTCAGGCACAGACCCGCGTTGGGCGGCGCGGAACAACCGGGCACGTAGCCGATCACGTAGTCCTGGTTGAAGCAGGTGGAGGTTCCTCCGGAGCTCCGCATCCTCCCGCGCGCCACCAGGCCGGGAAGATTGCACAGCACGGTCGAGCCGTAGATCTCGAACTCGGCATCCTTGATGGCGGCTTCGGCCGCCTGGAATGCGAGCTGCCGATCGCGATCGTTGCGCGAACCGCGCTCCTCGTTGATCGCCATCTGCGAGGCGCTGACGCCGAGGAGGATGATGACGATCAGCATCATCAGCGCGACGATCAGCGAGAAGCCGCGCTGGCGTTGCAGCCGAATCACGGGGAGTCGCCGCATCCGCAGGCCGACCATCGACTTGGTCCGAGCGATCGTCATGGTGCCTGCAGCGACGGCCACTCGCCCATGCGATTGCGGATGAAGACCGTCGTCTGGATGACGCGGCGTGCGCGGGTCCGGTCCGCCACGCTCAATGCCGTCAGGCTGAACGTGGTGCCCGGGTCGCTCGACCCCGGGTAGTTGGCCCCGAAGAGCGGATAGGTGGTGGTGGCGGCTTCCGGCGAACTCAGCGTCCCGACGGCGCTACGCAGCAGCATCGCGATGCGGACCGACCGCACGTTCTCCCATTTCACGACCGCATTGGGACCGCCGATCCCGGAGCGATAGACGATGCTTGCCGGTGCGTTGAGGTCGAGGTCGTCGTTCGGCGCCACCTGCGGAATCAGCTCGCCGTAGAGCACCTGGAAGTCCTCGACGCCGCGGATCAGCGTCTGCGTGTCGCTGACGACGCCCGACGCGGCGCCGGTCGCGGCGTCGTAGGCCTGGCGCTGGCACTTCAGCGCCGGTTCGCCGTCCGTGTCGGTATCGACGAACAGGACGTTGTAGGCACGCGCGACGCGATTGACGACCTTATCGTCGGTGGTAACGGCACCGACGGTCGTGACGGGCTGCGGCACGGGCGAACCGGCACAGTCGAGGATGTTGCCGTCGGCGATATTGGCCCCCGGCGTCGAGTTGGCGGTGCTGGAACCGAAGAAACGGACCGTCAACGAATCGCTGCCGTTGATCGCTGCGCCGGCCGTGGGCTTCGAGTTGTTGGTGCCGACGACGTTCGGCCCATTGAAGGCGTACGAGTCGGGCGACGTGGTCCAGGTGGAGTCGACGACATAGTTGGCCGGAATCGTCGGGTCGTCGCCGAAGTTGGTGTATCCGGCCAGGCGCACGAGGCGGTTGCCGAGCTCGAGTCCGAAACGGGCCGACTCGGCCAGGCGCGTCGTCTCGTCCTGCGTGCGGTAGGTACCGCGCGACGTGACGACCATCGCGGTCGCGGCCAGCACGACGAGCGCGCCGAGCACCAGCGCGATCATCAGTTCGGTCAGCGTGACGCCCTTCTGCCGGGCGCTCGATGGAAGGAGGCGGGTCGTCATGGCTCAGTAGGGCTGGATGGTGACGACCATGAAGCGCGTGGTGACGGCCGTCGCGGATGTCGCGCCGCGCGCGTTGTTGTTCTTCTCGTCCCATCTGAGCTTGACCACCAGCGGCGCGGTGGCCGCGTTGTCGCACGCGGGATAGCTCGCCAGCAGCGTGGCGTCGTGGCAGATCACCGCATCGCCGTTGGGCAGGCCGCTGGTGCTGCGCAGCTTCTGGTACCACTCGTAGTAGTCGTTCTTGGCCATGTCCGACACGCTGCAGCCGGTGGTCCAGCAGCTGGCGATCGGGCCGCTGGGCACCGAACCCGTGAACACCGCCTCCTGGTAGGCCGGCGCCGGGCCGTTGCGGTTGGCGCGCATCAGGTCGCTCATCTCGTAGGCCAGCGCCGAGGCCTGGGAACGCAGGCCGGACTGCTTGCTGTCGCGGATCGCGCTGAGCGTCATCGCGGCGGCACCGAGCACGCCGAGGACGAGCACGATCAGCGCGACCAGCACCTCGATGAGGGTGAAGCCGGCATCGCGCCGCGCCGGACCGGGCGAGGTGCCCGGGGCCGGACGGGGTGTCGCTGCCGGAGCGACGCGGAGTGGGGGGCGCTTTTTCACCACGTCATTCTGGCGGGGTGGTCTAGGTCTTTGACCGCCAAGCATCGGCAGCCAACCACCATTCATCGCCGGATCGGCCGCCGCCCGGCCCCGCCGCGGCTACTTGCGGGGACCGCGTCCCTTGGCCGCCACTTCGCGGATCACGTCCGCGAACTCGTCGACGTCCTCGAAGCTGCGGTAGACCGACGCGAAGCGGATGTAGGCGATCTTGTCGATCTTCTTCAGTTCGCGCATCACGAGCTCGCCGATGCGGTCGCTCGGCACTTCCTTGTCGCCTGACGACATCAGCTTGTCCTCGATGCGCTCGATCGCCGCGCCGATCGCCTCGGCGCCGACCGGCCGCTTGCGCAGCGCGAGGTGCAGGCTGAACGACAGCTTGCTGCGGTCGTACTCCGCCCGGCTGCCGTTCTTCTTGACGACGGCCGGCAGCGCGATCTCGGCCCGCTCGTAGGTCGTGAAGCGACGCTCGCAGGACTCGCAGCGCCGGCGACGACGGATCGCGTCACCGGTCTCCGAGATCCGCGTGTCGAGTACCTGGGTGCTCGAATGCGTGCAGTAGGGACAGTGCATGGTCGGGTCTCGCGGGGCCGGCGCCCCGCGCCGAGGTCAGCCGTAGACCGGAAAGCGCGTCGTCAGCGCCGTGACCTTGTCGCGGACGGTCGCGATCGCGGCCGCGTCCTGCGGTGCCTCGAGCACGTCGGCGATCAGGTGGCCCACCTGCGTCGCCTCGTCGACGCCGAAGCCCCGCGTGGTCATCGCCGGGCTGCCGAGGCGGATGCCGCTGGTCACGAACGGCTTCTCGGGATCGTTCGGGATGGCGTTCTTGTTGACCGTCAGGTGCGCCTCGCCGAGCACCTTCTCGGCCTCCTTGCCGGTGATCTTCTTGGCGCGCAGGTCGACCAGCATCACGTGGCTTTCGGTGCGGCCCGACACGATCCGCAGGCCGCGCGCGATCAGCGCCTTCGCGAGCGCGTCCGCGTTCTTCAGGACCTGCTCCTGGTAGGTCCTGAACGACGGCTCGGCGGCCTCCTTGAACGCCACGGCCTTGCCGGCGATGACATGCATCAGCGGGCCGCCCTGGATGCCCGGGAAGATCGCCGAGTTGATCGCCTTGGCGTGCTGTTCCTTCATCAGGATGATGCCGCCGCGCGGGCCGCGCAGGCTCTTGTGCGTGGTCGTCGTGACCACGTCGGCGTGCGGCACCGGGTTCGGATAGACGCCGGCCGCGACGAGCCCCGCGTAGTGCGCGACGTCGACCATGAAGTACGCCCCGACGTCCCTGGCGATCTTCGCGAAGCGCTCGAAGTCGATGCGCAGGCTGTAGGCCGATGCCCCGGCGATGATGAGCTTCGGATGATGCTCGTGCGCAAGCCGCTCGACCTGCTCGTAGTCGATGGCCTCGTTCGCATCGAGCCCGTAGCTCACCGGGTTGAACCACTTGCCGCTCATGTTCAGTGCCATGCCGTGCGTGAGGTGGCCGCCTTCGGCGAGGCTCATGCCGAGGAAGGTGTCGCCCGGCTTCAGCAGCGCCAAGAACACGGCCTGGTTGGCCTGCGAACCGGAGTTGGGCTGCACGTTGGCCGCCTCGGCGCCGAACAGCGCCTTGGCGCGGTCGATCGCCAGCGTCTCGACGATGTCGACGTACTCGCAGCCGCCGTAGTAGCGCTTGCCCGGATACCCCTCGGCGTACTTGTTGGTGAGCTGGCTGCCCTGCGCCTCCATCACGGCGGGACTGGTGTAGTTCTCCGACGCGATCAGCTCGATGTGATCTTCCTGGCGACGGTTTTCCTGGGTGATCGCCGACCAGACCTCGGGGTCGACATCGGCGATGCGGCGTTGGCGTTCGAACATGACGCAGTCCTCTGGGTACGTACGGCCGCGACGGGCGCGGCATGCGGGGTCGCAACGGATGGAAGTCGGGACGAGCGGGTGCGCCACGGCAGCCGTGCGTTGCACGTCATTCTCGGCTGCCCAGGCGATCGGCGGCGGACCGGTGAAACGGTCCGCGCGTTCCGCGCTCCCCGGTGGTACCCCACCTCGACGCGCCCCGGAGGTTCCCGGAGCCCGTCCATCGCCAGTCGCGCGGAATGGAATGTGGGCCGCAGTTTAGGGGACGCGCGCGGCCCCGGCAACCGACGCCGCGATCCGATTTGCGACAATGCGCGATCATTCACATGAAAGGTTCGACCATGATCGTCTTCGTCACCGGTGCAACGGCAGGGTTCGGCGCCGCGATCACCCGCAGGTTCGTCTCCGAAGGTCACCGCGTCATCGCCGCCGGCCGGCGCGCCGATCGCCTCGACGAACTGGCGAAGGAACTCGGCTCCGCGGTGCTGCCGCTCACGCTCGACGTCACCGATCGCGCCGCGACCGAAGCACTGGTCGCCCGCCTGCCCGCCGACTTCGCCGCCGTCGACGTGCTGGTCAACAACGCGGGCCTGGCTCTCGGGCTCGAGCCGGCGCAGCGGGCCGACCTCGACGACTGGGAGACGATGATCGACACCAACGTCAAGGGCCTGGCGCGCATGACGCGCAGCCTGCTGCCCGGAATGGTCGAGCGCGGCCGCGGCCACATCGTCAACCTCGGGTCGGTCGCCGGCCAGTTCCCCTACCCGGGCGGCAACGTCTACGGCGCGACCAAGGCCTTCGTCGACCAGTTCAGCCTCAACCTGCGCGCCGACCTGCTCGGCACGCCGGTGCGCGTGACCAACGTGGAACCGGGCCTGTGCGGCGGGACCGAGTTCTCGAGCATCCGCTTCAAGGGCGACGACGAGAAGGCGTCGAAGGTCTACGACGGCACGCAGCCGCTGACCTCGGAAGACATCGCCGAGACGGTCTTCTGGGTGACGACGCTGCCGCCGCACGTCAACATCAACAGCGTGCAGATGATGCCGGTGTGCCAGGCGTTCGGACCGCTGGCGATCAAGCGGAGCTGAGTGCCCGAAGCGAAAACGCTGCGTTTCAATTCCTTAGCTTTTTGTAACAAGCAAGGACGCGCCGCAAAAAGATGACGCTGCACCCCGCACTTTCCGACAAATAGTGACCGTCGTCCGGCATGATCGATGCCCGTGTCGCGCTCGTTCGATGCGCGTCTCCAATCGGACTTCTCCATGTGCGGAATCGCAGGCTCGCTCGGTACGCCCCGAACGAATCCTTTCTCGATCGTCGAGCAGGTGGAGCGCATGGTCGCGTCGCTGGCCCACCGGGGCCCTGACGACGAGGGCGTGTGGGCCGACACGCGTGCCGGGGTGTGCCTCGGCAACCGCCGGCTCGCGATCATCGACCTCAGCGCGGCGGGCTCCATGCCGATGCATTCGCCGTCGGGTCGCTACGTCGTCTCGCTCAACGGCGAGATCTACAACCACGCGACACTGGTGGCGACCTTGGGAGCGCAGGGCAAAGCTCCCTGCTGGCGCGGGTCATCGGACACGGAAGTCCTGACGGCTTGCCTCGACGCCTGGGGCATCGAGAAGACCCTCGCCGCCTGCGTCGGCATGTTCGCGATCGCCGTGTGGGATCGCGACACGCGATGCCTCACCCTGGCGCGCGACCGCATCGGCGAAAAGCCGCTGTACTACGGGTTCTTCGCCGGCCTCTGGCTGTTCGGTTCGGAGACGAAGGCGCTCGCCGCGCATTCGCGGTTCGCGAACACCATCGACCGCGATGCGCTGGCCAGCTACATGTCGCTCGGCTACGTGCCGGCTCCGGCGTCCATCTTTGCGGGCGTGCGAAAGGTCATGCCGGGCTGCTTCGTGACCCTCGCCGCGCACGACGAGACGCCGCGCGAGACCCGCTACTGGTCCGCGACCGACCAGGCGCGGCAGCCCCGCTATGCCCCGGCCGACGACCGCGAGGCGGTCGATCGGCTCGAGTCGCTGCTCACGCAGGCCGTCTCGCAGCAGATGATCTCGGACCGGCCGCTAGGCGCCCTGTTGTCCGGCGGCATCGATTCGTCGAGCATCGTGGCGCTGATGTGCGCCCAGCGCACCGCGACCATCCAGACCTTCAGCATCGGCTTTCGCGAGAGCTCGTTCAACGAGGCCCATTTCGCCGAGCGCGTCGCGTCCCACTTCGGCACGCGCCACACGGAACTCTACGTCGACGCGAACGACGTGCGCGACACCATTCCGCTGCTGCCGCAGATCTACGACGAGCCGTTCGCCGACATCTCGCAGGTCCCCACCTTCCTGGTCTCGCGGCTGGCCGGTGCCAGCGTCACGGTGGCGCTGACCGGGGACGGCGGCGACGAACTGTTCGGCGGGTATCCGCGCTACGCGATGGGCGCCTCGCTGTGGCCGGCGATGAAACGCGTGCCTTCCGCATGGCGACCGGCGATCGGGCGGCTGCTGTCCAGCACGCCGGCCGGCATCGATCGCGCCTGCTCGTGGGTATTTCCGCACGACGAGAACTCCGGCGTGCGAGGGTGGAGGCCGGCGCAGAAGCTCGGCAAGCTGGGCCGCGCCATCCGCAGCCACGACCTCGAGGAGCTCTACTGGCACCTGCTCGCGCCGTGGGGCGAACCGGGACTCGTGCGCCACCGTCCGCATCGCTCTCCGTTCCCTGGGGATCTGCATGGGGCGGGCGGGACCACCGTGGAGGAGGACTTCATGATCCGCGACCTGGTGGGCTACCTCCCCGACGACATCCTCACCAAGGTCGATCGCGCGTCGATGGCGGTGGGCCTCGAATCGCGCGCGCCGCTGCTCGACCACCGCGTGGTCGAGTTCGCGCTGCAGCTGCCGCACGACCTCAAGTTCCGCCGCGGTGTCAGCAAGTGGCTGCTGCGCCAGGTCCTCTATCGCCACGTCCCGCAGGCGCTGGTCGACCGGCCGAAGATGGGGTTCGGCATCCCGATCGCGTCGTGGCTGCGCGGCCCGCTCAAGGCGTGGGCACAGGACCTGATCGACGGCAGCAAGGGCGAGATGGCGGAGATGCTCGACCTCATGGCGGTGCGACGACTGCTCGATCGTCACGTGGCCGGGGTCGGCGACTGGCATCAGCCGTTGTGGACCGCGCTCATGTACTTGAACTGGGTGCGCAGCATCGGCGCACCCGTGGTCGCGTCCGTCCCGATGCCCACCCGGCAGACGAACAGAAAGTCACCGCCCCAGCAGGATCGGGATGGCGGCCTCGACAACGGGCTCCTGGCTGCACGCTGACGGGCGCGTGACGATCCCCGGCGCCGGGCCGCGATCATCGGGCGGGAGCGACGGCTGGCCGAGACCGGACGCTAGAGGTCGCGCGGACCGAACGCGCCCGGCAGCAGCTCGCCGATCGTCCAGCGCCGTCGTGCGTCGCCGTCGCAACAGCTGACGACGACCGTGTCCGCGCCGAATTCGTGGATCACCTGGCGACACGCCCCGCACGGGGAGACGGGCGCTCCGGTCGGCGTATGGATCGCGACCGCGACGATCTGGCGGACCCCGGCGAAGACCGCCGCGAAGATCGCGTTGCGCTCGGCGCACGAGGTCAGCCCGTAGGACGCGTTCTCGACGTTGGCGCCGGCGAACACGCGACCGTCGTCGGCCAGGACCGCGGCGCCGACGTGGAACTTGCTGTACGGCGCGTAGGCCCGCGCGCTGGCCTGTCGCGCGGCGTCGAGCAGCGACGCTTCGTGCGCAGCGGACAGGGCGGTGGCGGAAGACGGGGTCTCGGGCGGCTTCATCGGGACATGGGGGCAACGAGCGGCGGCGTCCGCTGCGACGACGCGTCGTCGCGACGATTCGGGAGGGACGATTATGGCCGACGACCCGCGCATCGGTGGACGCGAAGGCAGGCCTGCACGGCGCGCACGGTCGGCGCCATCCGGCGCCTGCCGCGAGATTTCGGGAATAATGCACCGGGGAGAGATCGGACGGACGCGAAGATCGCCCGTCCGCACCGCACGCGGCGCGACCGACCGCGGATTTCGAGTCGATCGATCTGGGGAACACCATGCGACCGGGGAGCGCCACGGAACCTGCGCGCGCGCATCGGCGCGGTCCACGATGGCTGCCGGCCACGCTGCTGCTCTGCGGCGCGTCCGTCGGGCACGCCGAAGACGTCCGGTACGTCGTGCAGCCCGGCGACAACCCGTGGAACGTCACCGAACGCTACCTGCTCGGCGTCGACTACCGGCCGCGGATCCAGACCCTCAACCGCATCACCGATCCGACCCACCTCAGGCCCGGTACGGTGCTGCGCCTTCCCGCCGCCTGGCTCAAGCGGATCGCCACCGAGATCCGCCTGACGGCCTGGAGCGGCGACGTGAGCTGGTCCCGGCCGGACGGCGTCGCGGTGACCGCGTCGGCCGGTGCCGTCCTGATGTCGGGCGCCAGGCTGCGCACCGGCGCGAACGCCAGCGCCACCCTGGTGTTCGACGACGGCAGCCGCGTGGTGGTGCTGTCCGACAGCGAACTGTGGATCACGCAGGCCGCGCGCTACGCCGCCGGGGGTCCGGCGGTACAGCTGCAGCTGATCCGCGGCGCGCTCGAGAACCTCGTCACGCCGCGCGGGGATCTGCCGGGACGCTTCGAGATCAGCACCCCCGCCGCGGTGGCCGCGGTGCGCGGCACCGAGTTCCGCGTCAGTGCCGGCGCGAACGAGGCGCGCAGCGAAGTCCTGCGCGGCGCCGTCGACCTGGGCAATGCCGCCGGACGTCAGGGCCTGCGCCCCGGTTTCGGCAGTCGTACCGACGCCGACCGCGCGCCGATCGCACCGGTACCGCTGCTGCCCGCACCGGACCTCGCCGCCGCGCCGGGCCTCGTCGAACGCCTGCCATTCGCCGCGGCGATCCCGCCGCTGCCCGGTGCGGTCGCCTACCGGACCCAGCTCGCGACCGACGCCGCATTCGGCTCGGTCGTCGCGAACCGGCTCGTCGACGGCCCCGCGCTCACGATCGTCGACGTGGCGGACGGCGAGTACCGGCTGCGGGCGCGCGGCGTCGATGCGAACGGGCTCGAAGGCTTCTCGGCCGACCGCACGATCACCGTCCACGCCCGCCCCGAACCGCCGACGCCGATCGAGCCGCCGGTCGATGCCCAGGTGGTCGCCGAACGCCCGACGCTGCGCTGGACCGGCGTGGCCCGGGCGACGACCTACCACCTGCAACTGAGCGACGCCGCCACGTTCACGACCGTTCTCCTGGACGAACCGATGTTGGCCACGACCAGCCTGCAGACCCCGGCGGCGCTGGGGACCGGACCCTACTTCTGGCGGGTCGCGACGTCGGAGGCTCCGATCGGCCAGGGCCCGTACTCGGACGCGCAGCCGTTTCGCCGCGTGCTGCCGGGTCCCGGCATCGACCCACCGGACCCGGGCGGCGATCCGCTCGACCTGCGCTGGCGCAGCGCGGGCAGCGGCGTGCACTACCGCGTCCAGCTCGCACGCGACGTGTCGTTCGGCACGCCGTTGATCGACACCGTCGTGACCGATCCGCGCTATCCGCTGAAGAAGCCCGAAGCCGGCGACTACTTCCTGCGGGTCGCCGCGATCGCGCCGGACGGCTACGCCGGACCCTGGGGAACGGTGCAGACGCTGTCGATCGCCGACGCCTCCACGCCGTGGTGGCCGGTGCTGCTGTTCCTGGTCCCGCTCCTGTTCTTATGAGCGATCCGGTCGCGCGGACGCCCCGATCGATCCTCTGGTCGCCGTGGCTGGCCGGCCTCGTTGTGGCGACGCTGCTGCAGTACACCCAGTGGGCACCGGTCTATCGCCTCGATCTCGCGATCTTCGACCTGCTCGCGCCGTCGGCACGCCCCGCGGCGCTCGACGACACGGTCGTCGTGGCGATCGACGACGCCAGCATCGGCGAGCTCGGCGCGTGGCCGTGGTCGCGTCGCCTGCACGCGGCGATGGTCGATCGCCTCCACGACGCCGGCGCCGCCGCGATCGGCTACGACGTCCTGTTCTCCGATGCATCGCCGACGGACCCCGACGGCGACGAAGAACTGGCCGCCTCGGTCCGGCGCAACGGGCGCGTCGTGTTGCCGGTGGCGCCGGTCCTCGCGGCCGACCGCACCGGCATCGCCGCGCTCGAACCGTTCGCCGCCCTCGTCGCGGCCGCCCGTGCGGTCGGACACGTCGATGTCGAGATCGATGCCGATGCGATCGCGCGACGCGTGTTCCTGCGCGCGGGCGTCGGCCGGCCCGACCTCCCGGCGCTGCCCGCCGCGCTGATCCAAGTGCGCGGTGGCGAACCGCAGTCGACCCTGATCGGTCGACGCGCGCCGCCCAGCGCATCGCCGGGAATCGCGCTGTGGGCGCGCGACTTCGAGGTGCTCGTGCCGCATGCGACCGCGTCGATGCCGGTCGTGTCGTTCGCCGCGGTGTTGCGCGATCCCGCGCTGGCCGCCACCTTCCGCGACAAGACAGTCCTCGTCGGCGTCACCGCGACCGGCATCGACGCTGCGTTGACGACCAGCATCACGCAACGGCGCGCCCCGATGCCCGCCGTGGAATTCCTCGCGTGGACCGACGTGGCGTTGCGCGCCGGGACGACCATCACGCCGCTCGCGCGCACCGCCAGCCTGGTGCTGGCGCTGGCCGTGCTGGTCGCGCTGGCCCTGTGGGCCCCGCGCTTCTCGCATGCGCGCTCGGTGCTGGTCGCCACCGCGACCGCGTTGCCGCTGCTGGTCAGCGTCGTGCTGCTGCACGTCGGGCACCTGTGGTTCGCGCCGGCCGCGGCCACTCTCGGCCTGATCGTCGGCAACCTGCTGTGGCGCAGCTACCGCCTGCGCGAAGCCGGTCTCCAGCTGTTCAGCGCGCGGCAGCAGGCGAGCGCGACGCTGAATGCGATCGCCGACGGGGTCGTCACGGTCGACCGGCGTCATCGCATCGTGTACGCGAATCCGGTCGCGAGCCAGCTCACGGGCCGCGCCGATCTGCGGGACGTCGTCGCCTCTGCGTTGTTCGCGGAGGATCCGCCGCATCGGTCGCTGGTGGCGCGCGCACTGGACGACTGCATGACCCGGCGCGAGACGGTGCGCGTCGACACCGATCTCGCGTTGCCGACGGCCGGAGACGGCTCGCGTCTCGTGAACGTGACGGTCACGCCGCTGGCGGATTCACGCGGCAAGCTCGAAGGCGCGGTCCTCGTGATGCACGACGTCACCGAGGCCGCGGCCGCCGCGGCGCGGCTCGATCACGCGGCCACGCACGATGCGCTGACGGACCTGCCCAACCGCGTGCTGCTGCGCGAGCGCCTGCGGGATGCGATCGCCGAGTCCAGGAACGGCGACGACATTCTCGCCGCCCTGTTCGTCGATCTCGATCGCTTCAAGCGCATCAACGACAGCCTCGGACACCGCTTCGGCGACCAGGTGCTGAAGGTGATCGCCGAGCGGCTGCGCACGTGCGGGCCGGAGATCGACACCGTGGCCCGCTGGGGGGGCGACGAATTCGTCGTCCTGCTGCACGCGCTGCCGAACCGCGAGGCGGTCGCGGCCGCGAGCCGGCGGCTGATGCTCGCCGTGTCGCAGACCATGGATATCGACGGCATGGAGCTGTACTGCACGTGCTCGCTGGGGATCGCGCTCGCGCCGAACGACGCGTCCGACGTCGACAGCCTGCTCGCGATGGCCGACCTCGCGATGTACCGCGGCCGCGCCCGCGCTGGCGGTCACTTCGAGTTCTATGCGCCCGAGATGGCGCTGTGGACGCGCGACCGGCTTCAGCTCGAATCGGACCTGCGCAGGGCGCTGGTGCAGGGCGAGTTCGTCCTGTACTACCAGACGCAGGTGGACCTGGCGAGCGGCGAGGCGGTGGGCCTCGAGGCGCTGCTGCGCTGGCGCAACGCGTACGGCGCCCTGGTCATGCCCGACGACTTCATCGGCGTCGCGGAGGAATCCGGGCTGATCCTCGCGATCGGCGAGTGGGTGCTGTTCGAGGCGGCGGACCAGATCGCGCGCTGGTCGGCCGAAGGACTGCCGGTGCTTCCGGTCGCGGTCAACGTCTCCGCGCGGCAATGCCTCGATTACGGCATCGTGCGCACGCTGCGCGAAGCGCTGGCCCGCACCGGCATCGAACCGCGGCTGCTGATGCTGGAGATCACCGAGACCACCGCGATGCGCGACGTCGAGCACGTCATCGAGCTGCTCGCGCAGATCAGCGCGCTCGGCGTCGGCATCGCGGTCGACGACTTCGGGACCGGTTATTCGTCGCTGTCGTATCTCAAGCGCTTCCCGATCGACCAGCTCAAGATCGACCAGTCGTTCGTGCGCGACATCACGACGAACAGCAACGATGCCGCCATCGTCGTCGCGATCCTGGCCCTCGCGCACAGCCTCGGCTGGCCGGTGGTGGCCGAAGGTGTCGAGACCGAGGCGCAGCGCGACTTCCTGGCCGCGCAGCACTGCGACCTCGCCCAGGGCTATCTGTTCTGCCAGCCGATGCCGGCCGCGGAACTGGTGGAGTCGTTGCACTGGCGCAGGCGGGCACTCGCGAGGCACGACGAGGCGACGGACGGAGGCAGCTTCACCGCGGCGGCACCGCTCGACTGAGCCGCCGGGTACGGCCCTTGCGTGCCCGATGGGGCGTCCCGCATCGCGTCCACTATGATGCGGCGCTTCCGTCGCAACCCCTTCTTCCGGACCCTCATGATCGACGTCGTACGCAGCATCGGTGGCATCGTCGGACTGCTCGTCATCGCGTGGCTCCTGTCGATGAACCGAAGGGCCATCCGGCCGCGCGTCGTGTTCGCGGCGCTGGGCACGCAGGTCGCCATCGGTGCGCTGATCCTGTTCGTGCCGCTCGGCAAGACGGTGCTCGGTGCGACCGCCATCGGCGTGAACCACGTGCTCGAATACGGCAACAAGGGCATCGAGTTCATGTTCGGCGGCCTCGTGTCGCCGAAGATGTTCGAGGTCTTCGGCGGTCTCGGGTTCGTGTTCGCGCTGCGCGTGCTGCCCGCGATCATCTTCGTGACCGCGCTGATCTCGGTGCTCTATCACGTCGGCGTGATGCGCTGGATCGTCAAGGGGCTCGGTACGCTCTTCCAGAAGGTGATCGGCGTCTCGAAGATCGAGTCGTTCTCGGCGGTGGCCACCATCTTCCTCGGCCAGAGCGAGCTGCCGGCCGCCGTCAAGCCGTTCGTGCAGCAGCTGCGCGGTCCGGAGCTGTTCGCGATCATGGCCAGCGGCATGGCGGCGGTGGCCGGCTCGGTCCTCGCGGGCTACGCGGGCCTCGGCGTGCGGCTCGACTACCTGATCGCCGCATCGTTCATGGCGGTGCCCGGCGGCCTGATGTTCGCCAAGATCATCTGTCCGTCGACCGAGCCGTCGAGCATCGACTTCGAGCATCTCGCATTCGAGGACGTGCGCCCCGCGAACGTGATGGACGCGGCGGCCGGCGGCGCGACCATCGGCCTGAAGATCGCGGTCAGCGTGGGCGCGATGGTGCTGGCGTTCGTCGGCCTGATCGCGCTGCTGAACGGCGTGGTGGGCGGCGTGATGGGCCTGCTGGGCCATCCCGAGTGGAACCTCGAGACGATCATGGGCACGCTGTTCTCGCCGGTCGCCTGGATGATCGGCGTGCCGTGGGAGTCGGCCGACATCGCGGGCAACCTGCTCGGACAGAAGCTCATCCTCAACGAGTTCGTCGCGTACATCGGCCTCGCGCCCTACCTCAAGGACGCCGCGACGGTCGCGGCGGCGGGCCTGCACGTTCTCGACCCCAAGACGCTCGCGATCCTGTCGTTCGCGCTGTGCGGCTTCGCCAACTTCTCGTCGATCGCGATCCTCGCGGGCGGCTTCGGTGCGATCTATCCGCCGATGCGGTCCGAGGTCGCGCGCTACGGCCTGCGCGTCGTGGCCGCGGCCACGCTGTCGAACCTGATGAGCGCGACGATCGCGGGATTGTTCCTCGGGTTGGGATGAAGGGGTCCCCGTCTGCCGGACCATCGACACCCATGGGTTCCGCGTCGTTCCCGGCTGTCTCTAGCGTGCACCTGCCCCCGGAGGGATGAATGAGGCTAAAGATATTCCGGATCGATCCGATCCCTATTGACGGGTGAACTGGATGTTTTCGCAAGGACAGGTATGGAAACCGTGACAACGATGCGCTTCGACGACCCGCAGCTGATCACTTTTCTTTCGGGAGCGGACGCGGCCGAGCTCGATCAACTGGAATTCGGTGTGATCGGATTCGACGCCGAGACCCTCGTGTGCGTCTACAACGCTTACGAGTCGCGCTGCGCCGCGCTGGCGCCCTCGCGCGTGCTGGCCCAGCCGCTGTTCACCATGGTGGCGCCTTGCATGAACAATTTCATGGTGGCGCACCGTTTCGAAGAGACCCAAGCGTCCGGTGAATCGCTGGACGAGATCATCGACTACGTCCTCACGCTCCGGATGCGGCCAGCGAAGGTCAAGTTGAGGCTGCTGGCCAGACCGAACGTCACCCTGCGGTATGTCCTCGTCCAGCGGGCGATCTAAGTGACGGCGTTGACCGTGAATCTCGAGAGCGAATTCGAGGCACTGGTTCAGTTCCTCTACCTGGCACCCGTGGGCCTCGCACAGGTCGACCGCGACGGCGAGATCTTGATGATCAATCCCCTCTCGGCCCAGCTGCTGATGCCGCTGGCCCGGGATGCCAACCTGACCAACCTCTTCGTGGTCCTGGAATCGGTATTGCCGGATCTGCGGCACATGGCCACAGACTTCGCGATGCCCCACGGCAAGGTGTGCGACGGAGTCCGTATCCAGTTGAACGCAGGCGGACGCAGCAAGCGCGATCCGCAGGTGCTTTCGTTGACGCTTCTCAAGCTCGATGCCGATCGGATGATGGCGGTACTCAACGACATATCGGAACAGGTCAAGCGCGAGGCGCAGTTGCGACACAACGAAATGTGGTTCGATGCCATCCTCACGGGCGTCTCGGACTACGCACTCGTGTGCCTCGATCATCAGGGCCGCGTCGTCGAGTGGAACAGCGGGATCGGCCGCGTCACCGGTTTCGAAAGGGACGCCGTGGTCGGGCAACCGTTCTCGGTGTTCTATCCCGGCGGCTCGATCACCCCCGACCGCGTCAGCGATCGGCTGCGTGAGGCGGACGACAGCGGCTGGAGCCTCGATGACGGGTGGCGTGCGCGTGCGGACGGCAGCCGGTTCTGGGGCAGCGGCATGCTCGCCATCCTGCCCGAGCGCCTGACCGGGTTCCCGGCGTCGGGTGGCGCCGCGCTCGACGAAAACAGCATCTACTGCCTGATCATCCGGGATATCACGGAAAAGCGCGACGCCAGCGAGAGACAGCGCAAGCTGACGTCATGCGACCACCTCACGGGCGTCGCGAACCGCCGCGTCTTCTTCGAGGTTACCGACCTCGAAATCGAGCGATGGAAGCGTTCACCGCGGCTGCTATCGATGATCGTGATCGACGCCGATCTGTTCAAGACGATCAACGATCAATACGGGCACGCGGCCGGAGACGTGGTCCTGCGTGATCTCGCCGAAGTGATGATGCAGGTGTTCAGACCCATCGATACCGTCGCGCGGATCGGCGGGGAGGAATTCGCGATCCTGTTGCCCTCCACCTCCCTGGTCCAGGCCCATGCAGCGGCCGAACGTTTGCGCGCAGCCGTTGAAGCGCGTCGCGTCGAAGTCGAAGGCATCCGGATTGCGTACACGATCAGTGGGGGCGTGGCCTCGATGGAAGACGCGACCGGAGGCCTCGATGCCTGGATGAAGCGTGCCGACCGTGCGCTCTATGCCGCGAAGGCGGCCGGCCGCAACCGCATCGAAGCCAGTGGTCCGCTTTACGCGTGCGTCATGACCGCGTGAATGCGATGGAAGAGAATCACAGTGAAGCTTACGAGGCGTTGATCCAGTTTCTCTACGTCTCACCGATCGGTCTGGCCCAGATCAATGCACAAGGTGACATCGAGATGATCAATCCGATGTCGGCGCAATTGCTCATGCCGCTGTCGAAGAGCGGCGACCTCGACAATCTCTTCGTGGTTCTCGAGGAAGTCGCTCCCGAAGTGCGCGGCAAGGTCGCCGCGTACGGGGAACCGCTCGGCGTGGTCTGCGATTCCTTGCGGATCCGCCTCGAGGCGAAGGCAGGCCGGCGAGAGCAGCTTCAGGTCCTGTCGCTCAGCGTGCTCAAGTTGGGCGCCAACCGTCTGATGGCGGTGGTCAACGACGTGACCAGCGAGTGGCAGCGAGAGCAACAGGGCATGCTTCGCAAACTCAACGACGCGGCGCGGATCGATGCTTTGACCCGGCTGCCCAACCGCACGGCCATCCAGGAATTCGTGCAGAACGTCATCGCGCGGTCGCGCTCCGACGGTGCGAGCGACTTCGCGGTGATCTTCCTCAATTGCGATCGCTTCAAGCAGATCAACGACACGCTCGGGCACACCGCAGGGGACAAGACGCTCGGTCTGATCGCCGATCGCCTTCGCTCCGCACTGCGCCCTTACGATCACGTCGGCCGCGACACCTCCGACAACCATATGGCTGCGCGGATCGGCGGAGACGAGTTCGTGGTCGTGCTGGACCAGCTCGGGAGATCCGATGACGCCCATGCCGTCGCCGCTCGTTTGATCGACACGCTGGACAAGCCTTACGGGATAGGTCCCCATCAAATCCGCTGCAGTGCCAGCATGGGGGTCGTGCTCGGTGCGCAGGCCGACGGCGATGCCGACGACATCCTGCAGGACGCGAGCATCGCGATGGCGGAAGCCAAGCAGCAAGGTGGCGGCCGTTACGCGGTCTTCGAGCCGGCCATGAAGGAGCGGGCCGTTCGGCGCGGCAACGCCGAAGTCGAGCTCCGACAAGCCCTTGTCGGCGGCGAATTCTTCGTCGTCTACCAGCCAGTGATCGATCTCCAGGGAACGTCGGGTCTCGAACGTTCGGCGGGAGTCGAGGCGCTCGTCCGTTGGCGCCATCCGACGCGGGGGATCGTTCCCCCCCTCGAGTTCATCGGGCTCGCGGAAGAATGTGGCTTGATCAGCGCGCTCGGCACCTACGTTCTGGAAACGGCCTGCCACCAGATGGCGGCGTGGCGACGCCGTTTGGGAGTGCTCGCGCCGCGCAACCTGGCCGTCAATCTGTCGCGCGCTCAATTGGCCGACGTAGAACTGGTCGCCCAGGTCGACCGGATCTTGAGATCGACCGGGATGCAGCCCCAGAACTTGCAACTCGAGGTGACCGAAAGCCTGGCCGCGCAAGATGAGAGCGTGCAAGCGCGCCTCGCCGAATTGCGGGCCCTCGGTCTGACGCTGGCTCTCGACGACTTCGGCACCGGCTATTCATCGCTCGCCAGCTTGCACCTGCTTCCGGTCGGCACGGTCAAGATCGATCGATCGTTCGTCAGCCAGGCGGCGACGAGTCGTCATCACCGGGTCCTGATCGAAGCGACGGTTCGCGTTGCGCAGAGCCTTGAAATGAAGACGGTCGCGGAAGGCATCGAAACGGTGGAACAGGCCCAGATCGTGCGCAGCCTGGGTTGTGACAAAGGACAGGGGTATCTGTTCAGTCGGCCGATCGATGCGTTGGAGATCGAGCAATGGCTGAGGGGCAAACACGATGAGCAGGCACACATACCCCGCAGATACGACGGAACGGCCGGGCACGAAATGAGCACGCTGGAACCGTCGCTGCAATGAAGCCGACGCCTCGACGCCGAAGTTCACGCCCGGGATCGTCACGGCCGAACGCAGTTCGCATCTTCTGCAAGGGTCGCCTTTCGATTACGCTAGCGCGGCCAGGCCGTTGCGCGCAGGACGGGGAAGCCCGGCGCATCGCAATAGGCCGCTCGAAGGGATCGTGCCATGTTTGTTCCGCCTGAACAGCGTCGGTCTTGGTACCCCCCCCGGCCGGAGGGCGGGAAATCCAGGCGCAGTGAAACGATCCTGCTGTTCCTGATCGGCATGTTCCTACTGGCCATGGTCCTGGCCCCGATCGGAGGCAGTACCGTGGTGCAGGCATTCCTGGCGCTGCTGCGTCGTTAGGTGGCCGGCGCGTGGTGCTGATCGAAGACCCCGGGGTTTCCTGCTGGAGATCGATGCCCGGTCGATCCAAGTCTGGTTGGCAGAGTCATCGCCACCGCAGCGAGCGTCGACGACGGCGCGCAGGACAACCGACCCTTGCATGGTGACGCGTTCGATGCCTTCGGCGCCACCGCCCCCCCCCGGCTTGCGGGAAGACAGGGGACGCCTTGACCGGGAACCGGCACGTGGCGACGCGGTCCTGCGGGCGCCGCGAGCCCGACCGTTGCGGTCGTTGCAAGGGCGACGGAGTCGTCGACGAGAGGGAACGCGTCGGGACCGGCACGCACGCCGAGATCGACGATCGGTCCCGGTCCAGCGAGCGCACGGACCGATTCGTCAAGGTGCGCGGCCATGGAATGGCCGGGAACGTCGCTCGGCCGATGATTTCTCTTGCGTCGGCCGATCGCTCGACCGCAGGCCTTAGGTGCGCGGCCATGGAATGGCCGGGAACGTCGCTCGGCCGATGATTTCTCTTGCGTCGGCCGATCGCTCGATCGCAGGCCTTCGATGGATGCCCCCGGCGGCATCGACTCGGGGGTCTGATTGAACGTCTCGAATCTATCCGTCCGGAGCATCCTGTATCTGCTGGTCGCCGCCGTGCTGCTTCCCATCACGGTGTTGATCAGTTCGACGGTCTACCAGAAATACCAGCAGGACGAAGACGCGGCAGCTACCGAATCGTATAACTTGGCAAGACTCACATCCGACAATGTCAGGACGTTTCTGGCGGATGCGCAACATGTCCTCGTGGTCCTTTCGAAGCGACCGCAGATGCAGCAGTCGGCGTGTGATTCCCTGTTCGCCGATTTCAAGGATTTTTTCCCGCGCCTTTCCAATCTCAGCCGATCGACACCGGCAGGCTATCTCGACTGTTCGTCGCTCCCGCAGATCGACGGCAAGCCACTCTATGTCGCCGACATGGAATGGTTCAAACAGGTCTACCGGAACCGCGAGTTCACCGTCGGTCCGATCGTCTTCGGCCCGATCAACAAAGGGTGGATCGTCGTCCTGGCACAGCCGATCTTCGACGTTTCGGGACGCATGATCGGCGCGGTACAGACACCGATCAATCTATTGGAACTGCGTCTGACCCCAACCGCGGACAGATTGCCGGAAGCAACGCTGATCAGCATCATCGACAGTCGCGGGACCGTGATCGCCCGCTCGAAGAATCCGGAGAAATTCATCGGTCGAAGCGTGCGCGAGCTCGGCCTGATCAGGACCGTGCTGTCCGAATCGAGCGGAACATTGCGATTCGAGGATGCCAGCGGTATCGAACGCATATTCGGTTTCTTTCCAGTACCCGGCACCGACTGGAAAGTTCTCGCCGGGACCGAAACCGGTGTCGCGCTTGCGAAAGCCCGACAGTCAGCCTGGGCGAATCTGTCCGCGGGACTGTTGATCCTCGCAGCCGCCATCTTTCTGGGCATCCGTTTTGCGAGACGGATCTCGCTTCCGATCAGCGCGGTTCAGCAGGCCGCGCTGAAGGTCGAAGCCGGTGACGTGCATTACAGGGCACCCATCGAAGGGCCTCGTGAAATTAGGGAAGTCGCGAAGCAGTTCAACCAGATGCTCGATGCAATCGTCGCATCGCAGAAGGAACTGCAACATAGCGAGACCCGCCTGAATCTCGCACTCGACGGATCCCGCTTGGCCTTGTGGGAGGCGGACATGCCCGGAGACACGATCACGTTTTCCGAGACGTGGACCGAGCTGCTGGGAACTCCCGGGATCCGTCCGGTGTATTCGTTCACGGAATTCTGTCGCGGCATTCCCGCCGAGGATCTCGAGATCGGACGCAAGAAACTGGTGGCGACGCTCAAGGGCGAGACCCAGAACTTCACCGTCGAATATCGCATTCCCACCGCAAGCGGTGAACTGAAATGGTTTTCAGGAGAAGGCCGTGTCTCGCGACGCGATGCGGAGGGTCGCGCGCTGCGGATGATCGGCGTCAGTCGGGATATCAGCGAGCGCAAGGCGGCCGAGCAAACGATTCAGCACATGGCCTTCTACGACGCGCTGACCGCGCTCCAGAATCGCCGCTTCCTGATGGACAAGCTGCAGCAGCCGGACTCGAGCGACCGGCGTTCCCAGCACCAGAATGCGCTGCTGTTCATCGATCTCGATAATTTCAAGTTGATCAACGACAGCCTGGGCCACGCGCAGGGCGATCTCCTGTTGCAGCAAGTGGCCTTCCGGCTGAAGGCCAACATGCGCCAGACCGATTTGCTCGCGCGACTGGGCGGCGACGAATTCGTCGTCCTGGTGAAGAAGCTCGATTCCGATACGGCCATCGCGGCCATCCAGGCCGAGGCGATCGGTGAGAAGCTTCGCGCGATCCTGATGCATGGTTATCGTCTACACGACGACGACTATCAGGTCACGGCAAGCATCGGTATTTCACTGCTCGATCGTGCCGCCGAGATCGGTCATGAGGATGTTCTTCAGCAGGCCGATACGGCCATGTTCCATGCCAAGGCAGCGGGTCGGAACACGGTGCGATTCTTCGACCCGGCGATGAGCGCCATGGTGATCGCGCGTGCCAGGCTTGAAACCGAATTGCGGGCGGCGTTAGCGCTCGAGCAATTCGTTGTCTACTATCAACCGCAAGTCGACCGGATGGGCTGTCTGATCGGAGCGGAGGCTCTGGTTCGCTGGATCAGCCCTGAGCGCGGCCTGGTATCGCCGGCAGAATTCATTCCATTGGCCGAGGAGACAGGCTTGATCCTGCCGCTGGGATCGTGGGTGATGGAAGAAGCCTGCCGGCTCCTGGCGCAGTGGTCGCTCCGCGTGCAGCGACGTGACCTCACCATTGCCGTCAACATCAGTGCGCGTCAGGTGCGCCAGAAGACCTTCGTCGCCGACGTGCTCGCCGTGCTCGAACGGACCGGTGCACCCGCGTCGCGTCTGAAGCTGGAATTGACCGAAGGACTGCTGCTGGAAAATGTCGAAGAGACGATCGCGAAAATGGAAGCCTTGCGACGAAGCGGCGTGACCTTTTCGATCGATGACTTCGGCACTGGTTTTTCCTCTTTGTCCTATCTGAAGCGGCTGCCGCTGAATCAGCTGAAGATCGATCAGAGCTTCGTTCGGGATATTCTGGTTGACGCGAACGACGCGGCAATCGCCAGGATGGTGATCACCCTGGCCACCAGCCTGGGGCTGCAGGTGATCGCCGAGGGTGTCGAGACGATCGAACAGCGCGACCGGCTGGCAACTGAGGGTTGCGACCATTACCAGGGGTACCTGTTCGGTCGGCCGGTACCGATCGCGGAATTCGAACGCATGCAATTCATACCGCGAGACGCTGAATTCAATCGTTGAACGCGATGGTGCATCTGCACCCCGAATCAGCGATCGGCATTGACTTCATCGCACCGAGATGCAGGAGCCCGTTGCACAGACCGGACGCGTCGCTCGTTCGACACTCCCCGAGCGAGACCGTCTACCCTCGCTCGCGACACGTGATGCGGGGCGCCGTGTGCGAAGCAGCGGACAATGGCGAGCACGTCCACTCCGTCCATGCTCCCGCTGCCATGCTTGCCCAGGAAATCATCCGCATCAAGCGCGACGGCGGCGTGCTGCCTCCCGCCGAGATCGCGACCTTCGTCGCCGGCATCACGGATGGCTCGGTCGGCGAGGGCCAGATCGCGGCCTTCGCGATGGCCGTGTTCTTCAACGACATGAACATGGACGAACGCGTCGCGCTGACGCGCGCGATGTGCGACTCGGGCAGGGTGCTGCAGTGGACGGGCGGCGTGGACAGGCCGGTCGTCGACAAGCATTCCACCGGCGGCGTCGGCGACACGGTGTCGCTGCTCCTCGCGCCGCTGGTCGCCGCCTGCGGCGCCGCGGTGCCGATGATCTCGGGCCGCGGCCTCGGCCACACCGGCGGCACGCTCGACAAGCTGGCGACGATTCCCGGCTACGACACGACGCCGTCGAACGCGCGTTTCCAGCAAGTGGTCCGCGAGGTCGGCTGCGCGATCGTCGGGCAGACCGGCGACCTCGCACCGGCCGACGCGCGCATCTACGCGACGCGCGACGTGACCGCCACCGTCGAATCGATCGCGCTGATCACGGCGTCGATCCTCAGCAAGAAGCTTGCGGCCGGACTCGACGCGCTGGTGATGGACGTGAAGGTCGGCTCCGGCGCGTTCATGCCGTCGCTCGCGAAGGCACGCGAACTGGCCGCCAGCATCGCGCAGGTCGGCCGCGGCGCGGGGCTGGCCACGACCGCGCTGATCACCGCGATGGACCAGCCGCTCGCGCCCTGCGCCGGCAACGCGATCGAAGTCCGCTGCGTGATCGACGTGCTGACCGGCAACACGCGGCCGGGCGACACGAACCAGCGGCTGATCGACGTGACGATGGCGCTCGGTGCGGAGATGCTGCGTTCAGCCGGACTCGCGACGAGCGAGAAGGAAGCCCGCGCCGCGTTGCAGGCGGCCCTGGATTTCGGCCGCGGCGCCGAACGCTTCGCGCGCATGGTCGCCGCCCTCGGCGGGCCGTCCGACCTGCTCGAGGCGCCCGACCGGTTCCTCGCGCGCGCACCCTGCGAACGCGTGGTGCATGCACCATCCGACGGCATCGTCCGGTCCATCGACGTTCGGGGCCTCGGCCTCGCGGTCGTCGCGCTGGGGGGCGGACGCCAGCGGGCGGACGACGCGATCGACCCGGCGGTCGGCCTGCGCGATCTCGCGCCGCTCGGCCGCGTCGTGAAGGCGGGCGACCCGATCGCCGTCGTCGAGGCGCGCACCGAGGACGAAGCGGCCGGTGCGGAACGCCTCGTCGCTGCGTGTTATATGGTGGGCGAATCGCGTCGTCGAGGCGCGCACCGAGGACGAAGCGGCCGGTGCGGAACGCCTCGTCGCTGCGTGTTATATGGTGGGCGAATCGCCGGCGACGGAAGCGCCGCTGCCCGCGATCGTCGAGCGCATCGGCTGATCGAACGGCCGTTTCCTTTCGGACGATGGCTTGCTTCTTGCTAAACTCGATTGCACAAACGCAGCGACTCGGAGCCCGGTGAGGGACGTCGTGCACCGAGGACGCGGTGACCAAGAGGAGAGCACCATGCATACGTGGGTCCGCGTCACCGTCACGACCGCACTGGCCCTGACCTGTCTGGACGGTCAGGCGAAGGTCGCCGACAAGTGCATCCAGACCCTCGAAGCGCGTCCCGCGCGACCCGATGCGACGACGCCGCGTCCGTGTCCGCTGGCGATCGGCTACGCCCCGCGTCAGCAGCCGTCGTCCGCGCGGCCGCATGCGCGCGGCCCGGCCGATGGGCAACTGTCGCGTCGCGTGCTCCCCGTCGAGACCCCCACCCCCACCGCCGACGCCGACCCGGCCGACGAGATGCCGTCGCTGCATGTCTGATCCGGCGGCTGCGATCCTTCCATTCGCCAAGACCGACCGCCCGCAGCGGGTCGTGCTGCCGCGCGCGCGATCGCCGGCCTCATCCCCGCTCCACCTCCCCTGACGATGCCCGCCGACTTCTTCGACGAGATGACCGACCCACGGACCTCCGTGCGTCCGCACTATTCCAGCTTCAAGTCATGGCTCGACGGCCAGGGCAACGACGCGATCGCCGACAAGCGCACCGAGAGCGAGCTGATCTTCCGCCGCGTCGGCATCACGTTCGCGGTGTACGGCGATCTCGACGAGGGCGGCGGCGGAACCGAGCGGACCATCCCGTTCGACATCATCCCGCGCATCATCCCGGCGTCCGACTGGCGCACGCTGCAGGCCGGCCTGCGCCAGCGCGTCACCGCGCTGAACCGCTTCATCCACGACGTCTATCACGACCAGAACATCCTCAAGGCCGGCATCGTCCCGCCCGAGCGGATCATCGGCAACTCGCAGTTCCGGCCCGAGATGAAGGGCGTCGACGTCCCGAACGACATCTACGCGCACATCGCCGGCATCGACATCGTGCGGGTCGGCAACGCGGCGGGCGAAGGCGAGTTCTTCGTGCTCGAGGACAACCTGCGCGTGCCGTCGGGCGTGTCGTACATGCTCGAGAACCGCAAGATGATGATGCGGCTCTTCCCCGACCTGTTCGCGCTCAACCGGGTCGCGCCGGTCGCGCACTATCCCGACCTGCTGCTCGACAGCCTGCGCGCGGTCGCGCCCAAGGGCGTGACCAATCCGACCGTCGTCGTGATGACGCCGGGCATGTACAACTCGGCCTACTTCGAGCATGCGTTCCTCGCGCAGCAGATGGGCGTCGAACTGGTCGAGGGGCCCGACCTCTTCGTCGACGACGAGCAGGTGTTCATGCGCACCACGCAGGGCCCGCAGCGCGTCGACGTGATCTATCGCCGCATCGACGACGACTTCCTCGACCCGCTCGCGTTCCGCGCCGACTCGGCACTCGGCACCAAGGGCCTGCTGCGCGCCTACCAGGCCGGCAACGTCACGCTGGCCAACGCGATCGGCACCGGCATCGCCGACGACAAGTCGATCTATCCGTACGTGCCGGACATGATCCGTTTCTATCTCGGCGAGGACGCGATCCTGTCGAACGTGCCCACCTACCAGTGCGGCAAGCCGGAGGACCTCCAGTACACGCTGGCGCACCTGCCCGAGCTGGTCGTCAAGGAGATCCACGGAGCGGGCGGCTACGGGATGCTGGTCGGCCCCGCGTCCACGGCGCGCGAGATCGAGGACTTCCGCCGCGCGCTGGTGGCCGAGCCGGACAAGTACATCGCGCAGCCCACGCTCGCGCTGTCGGCCTGCCCGACCTACGTCGACGCCGGCATCGCGCCACGCCACATCGACCTGCGGCCGTTCGTGCTGTCGGGCCACCACGTCACGATGGTCCCCGGCGGCCTCACGCGCGTGGCGCTGCGCGAAGGTTCGCTGGTCGTCAACTCGTCGCAGGGCGGTGGAACCAAGGACACCTGGGTGCTGGAGGACTGATGCGCCGTCTCGATGTCATCCCGGCGAAGGCCGGGACCCATTTTTTGTTCATTCCCCCATCATCAGGTCCCGGCCTTCGCCGGGATGACATGAGCTAGAGATGCTTTCACGCACCGCCGATCACCTGTTCTGGATGGCGCGCTACGTCGAGCGTGCCGAAAATACGGCGCGCATGCTGGACGTCGCCCACCAGACGTCGCTGCTGCCGCAATCCGACAAGAACGCCGAGGAGAGCTGGCGCGCGCTGCTCGGCATCTCCGAACTGCAGGCCAGCTACGACAAGGCGCACGACAAGATCACCGCGCGGTCGGTGATCGACTTCATGGCGCGCGATCCGTCGAACACGTCGTCGATCTATTCGTGCATCCGCCGCGCGCGCGAGAACGCACGGGCCGTGCGCGGCTCGCTGACCACCGAGTTCTGGGAGACGTCGAACGCGACGTGGCTCGAGCTGAACAACATCGTGATGAGCAAGATGCTCGAGCGCGACCCGAGCGAGTTCTTCGAATGGGTCAAGTTCCGCTCGCACCTGTCGCGCGGCGTGATGATCGGCACGATGCTCAAGGACGAGGCCTTCCACTTCGCTCGGATGGGCACGTTCCTCGAGCGTGCCGACAACACCGCGCGCCTGCTCGACGTGAAGTACCACGGCATGGCCGAGCTCGGCCAGCTCGTGGAGCCGACGTCGGTGGAACGCAGCGATGCGAAGGCCGGCGGGCAGGTCTCGTCGCACGGCGACTTCTACTACTGGGCCGCCGTGCTGCGCTCGGTCTCGGCGTTCGAGATCTATCGCAAGGTCTACAGCGACCTGATCACGCCGGCGCGCGTCGCCGAGCTGATGATCCTGCGCGGCGACATGCCGCGCTCGCTGTCGGCGTGCGTCAACGAGGTCGTGATCAATCTGGCCAACGTCGGCAACGATCTTTCGCACGACACCGAGCGACGCGCGGGCATGCTGCGCGCGGAACTCGAGTTCGGTCGCATCGACGACATCCTGCAGACCGGCCTCCACGCGTGGCTCACCAACTTCCTCGAACGCGTCAACGATCTCGGCATGCGCATCAGCCGGAACTTCCTGGTGTGGAATGCCTGAGCGCGGCGGTGCCGGATCGCCCGCTTCGATCTGCGACGGCGCGCGCAGGGGTATCGGTGTTACGCGACAGTCATTTCCCCCCGGCGAGGCGCATCATGCCGACGAGCCTGCTGCAACCGGCCCAGGCGTCCGCCGACGGCGCCACTGAGTCCCCGATCCTCTATTGGAGTTCGCGTTGGCTATTCACGTTGCGCTGACGCACGTCACCGACTACCGGTACGACCGCCTGGTCGCACTGGGTCCCCAGGTCATCCGTCTGCGACCGGCACCGCATTGCCGCACCCCGATCCTGTCGTATTCGCTGTCCATCTCGCCGACCCAGCATTTCATCAACTGGCAGCAGGATCCGTTCGCGAACTACCAGGCCCGGCTGGTGTTCCCCGACCTCACCGATCACTTCCGCGTCACCGTCGACCTGGTCGCCGAGATGGCGGTCTACAACCCGTTCGACTTCTTCCTCGAGGACTGGGCCGAGAACTTCCCGTTCAGGTATGACGAGACGCTGGCGCGCGAACTCGCGCCGTATCTCGTCAAGCTCGACGCCACCCCGATGTTCGCCGCGTTCGTCGAGAGCATGGCACCGCGCAAGGGCGCGCCGAAGCAACGCACGATCGACTTCCTCGTGCAGATCAACCAGCGGCTGCAGAACGACATCCGCTACCTGATCCGCATGGAGCCGGGCGTGCAGACGCCCGAGGAGACGCTGGTGTCCGCCGCCGGCTCGTGCCGCGACTCGGGCTGGCTGCTGGTGCAGGCGCTGCGCCACCTCGGCCTGGCCGCCCGCTTCGTGTCGGGTTACCTGATCCAGTTGCGGGCCGACGTCAAGGCACTGGACGGCCCGTCGGGCGCCGAGACCGACTTCACCGACCTGCACGCGTGGTGCGAGGTCTACCTGCCGGGCGCCGGCTGGATCGGGCTCGACCCCACGTCGGGCCTGCTCGCCGGCGAAGGCCATATCCCGCTCGCGGCCACGCCGGAGCCGGGCAGCGCCGCGCCGGTGTCGGGCATGGTCAGTCCGAGCAACGTCGAGTTCCATCACGTGATGAAGGTCACGCGCACCTTCGAGTCGCCGCGCGTGACGCTGCCGTACACGCCCGCGCAGTGGAGCGCCATCAACGCGCTGGGACGGAAGGTCGACGAACGGCTCGACGCCATGGACGTGCGCCTCACCCAGGGCGGCGAGCCGACCTTCGTCGCGATCGAGAACCGCGACGCCGGCGAATGGAACACCGACGCCCTCGGCCCGACCAAGCGCGACTACGCGCTGCGCCTGCTGCCGAAGCTGATCGCGCGCTACGGCGCCAACGGCTTCATGCACTTCGGCCAGGGCAAGTGGTACCCCGGCGAGCCGCTGCCGCGCTGGGCACTGTCGGCGCTGTGGCGCCTCGACGGCGAGCCGTGCGTATCCGACACGGCCATCTTCGACGAGGACCTCGAGGACACGAAGGGCGGCGAGCGCGAGAAGGCTCGGGCCAAGAAGGGCTGGTCGGTCGACGATGCCGCGCGGCTGATCGCCTCGATCGCGCAGTCCTTCCGACTCCCGGCCGATCACGCGATCCCGGCCTACGAGGACGACTTCCAGGGCACCTGGCGACTGGATCGACTGCCGCTCAACAGCGCGGTCGAAGTCAAGGAAGACGCCACGAAGAAGGCGGCCGCCGTGACGACGCAGGACCCCGTCGGCTTCGTGCTGCCGCTCGCGCGCGCCGAGGACCTGACGTTCCCGATCGCCGGCGCGACGAGCGGATGGATCACGAGCCGCTGGCCGGTGCGCGACAGCCATCTCAAGCTCACGCCGGGCGAGTCCGCGATGGGCTATCGCCTGCCGCTCGACACGCTGCCGTGGGTCGACCCGCAGGAATACCCGTACCTCGTCCCGAAGGATCCGTCCGAACAGAACGGGCCGCTGCCGTCGCTGGCCGAACTGCAGGTACGCGTCGCGCGCGCGCCGGTGGCGATCGCGGGCGCGGCCGACCTGATCGGGCCCAAGGCACCGGTCGACCCCGCGCTGCTCGCGGTCGGCACGTCGGCCTCGTGGATCGTGCGCACCGCGCTGTGCGTCGAGTTGCGCGGCGGCCGTCTGCGCGTGTTCATGCCGCCGGTGGCCGACATCGAGCGTTATCTCGAACTGATCGCCGGCATCGAGAACAGCGCCCGCACGCTCGGCCTGTCGATCGTGCTCGAAGGCTACCTGCCGCCGCGCGACCCGCGCGTGAAGATGCTGCAGATCACGCCCGACCCCGGCGTCATCGAGGTCAACATCCAGCCCGCGTCGAGCTGGAGGGATCTGGTCGATCACACCGAGTTCCTCTACCAGACCGCGCACGAGACGCGGCTGGCGACCGAGAAGTTCATGGTCGACGGCAAGCACATGGGCACCGGCGGCGGCAACCACTTCGTGATGGGTGGCGCGACGCCGGCCGACAGCCCGTTCCTGCGCAACCCGCGCCTGCTGACGAGCCTGATCGGCTACTGGCACAACCATCCGTCGCTGTCGTACCTGTTCTCGGGCATGTTCATCGGCCCGACCAGCCAGGCCCCGCGCGTCGACGAGGCGCGCGACGACCAGCTCTACGAACTCGAGATCGCGTTCGGCGAGGTCGCGCGCCAGGTCGCCGAGCAGAAGGCCGCCGAGGGCTGGACCGACGGCGTCGCCGATCGCGCGAAGGTCCTCGTGCCGGGCGCGCAGGAGCCGTACGCGACGCCGTGGATGGTCGACCGGGCGTTGCGCAACATCCTGTCGGACGTCACCGGCAACACGCACCGCTCCGAGTTCTGCATCGACAAGCTCTATTCGCCCGAAGGCGCGACCGGCCGCCTCGGCCTGCTGGAGCTGCGCGCTTTCGAGATGCCGCCGCACGCGCAGATGAGCCTCGCGCAGCAACTGCTGCTGCGCTCGCTCGTCGCCCGCTTCTGGAAGCAGCCGTACGCGGCGCCGCTGATGCGCTGGGGCACCGGGCTGCACGACCGCTTCATGCTGTCGACCTTCGTGCGCGCCGACTTCGAGACGGTGATCGCCGACCTCGTCGAGGCCGGCTTCCCGCTCGAGTCCTCGTGGTTCGCACCGCACGTCGAGTTCCGCTTCCCGCTCGCCGGCGAGTTCTCCGCGGCCGGCGTGCACATGACGCTGCGTGCCGCGCTCGAGCCGTGGCACGTGCTGGCCGAGCAGACCGCCAACGGCGCCACCGCGCGCTACGTCGACTCGTCGGTGGAGCGCCTCGAGATCATCGTCGACGGCCTCACCGATCCGCGCCTCGCGATCGCGGTCAACGGCCGCCAGCTGCCGCTGACGCCGACCGCGCGCACCGGCGAGTTCGTCGCCGGCGTGCGCTATCGCGCGTGGTCGCCGCCCTCCGCCCTGCACCCCACGCTCGGGGTCGACGCGCCGCTGGTGATCGACATCGTCGACACGACGAGCGAGAAGTCGGTGGGTGGCTGCCGCTATCACGTCGCACACCCGGGCGGACGCAACTACGACACGTTCCCGGTCAACGCCTACGAGGCCGAGAGCCGGCGCCTCGCGCGCTTCTTCAAGATCGGACACACGCCGGGCCACTTCGTCATCAAGCCGACAACGCCGAGTCCCGAATACCCTGTGACCCTCGATCTGCGTCGGCGCTGACCGGCTCGATCCTTCCTCGCTGAGCCGACGCGTCGTGGCGCAATCCCTCTTCCAGTCCGAGCTGTTCCAGGATGCGGCCGCGATCGCGGACCGGCTCGCGCTGCCGCCGCGCGACGGCCACTTCGACGAGCTGCGCGACCGCCACGGGCACGTGCGCGAATCGTGGCGCCGCTTCTTCGAGCTGCTCGGTGCCGACGGCTTCGCCGACCTCGACCGGCGCATGGAGGTGGTCGGCCGCCAGGTCCACGAGAACGGCATGACCTACACGGTCTACGCCGACGAGGGTCCGCCGCGGCCGTGGTCGCTCGACCTTTTCCCGTTCGTCGTCGAGGATGCCGAGTGGCAGGAGATCGAGGCCGGCATCGCGCAACGTGCGGCACTGCTCGACGCGATCGCCTGCGATGCCTACGGTCCGCAGGAACTGGTCGCCGAAGGCCTCATCCCGTCGGCGCTGGTCCTCGGGCATCCCGGCTACATCCGCGAGATGCACGGCGTCGACGTGCCCGGCGACGTGCGTCTGCACATCGTCGCGTTCGACCTCGGTCGCGGACCGGACGGCCGCTGGAGCGTGGTCTCGCAGCGTGCGCAGGCTCCGTCGGGCCTCGGCTACGCGCTCGAGAACCGGCTGACGATCTCGCGCCTGTTCCCCGAAGCCTTCAGCGACCTGCAGGTGCAGCACCTCGCGGCCAGCTACCGGCGCCTCGTCGACATGCTCGAGGCGCTCGTGCAGCAGGAAGCCGAGACGATGTTCGACCAGCCGGCCCCGCGCGACGCGAGCGAGAGCAGCTTCCTCGGCATGCGGATCGACAGCGACGACGACCGCCGCCAGCGCACGCCGCGCATCGTCCTGCTGACCCCAGGTCCGTACAACGAGACCTACTTCGAGCACGCGTATCTCGCGCGCTATCTCGGGCTGCCGCTGGTCGAGGGGTCGGACCTGACCGTGCGCGACGAACGCGTGTACCTGAAGACCATGCACGGCCTCGAACGCGTGCACGGCATCCTGCGACGCCTCGACGACGACTTCTGCGACCCGGTCGAGCTGCGCTCCGAATCCACCATCGGCGTGCCCGGCCTGATGCAGGCGATCCGCGGCCGTCACGTGCTGGTCGCCAACGCGCTCGGCTGCGGCTTCCTCGAGTCGCCGGCCCTCAACGGCTTCCTGCCGGGCATCGCGCAGCACCTGCTCGGTCGCGACCTGCTGCTGCCGTCGCTGTCGTCGTGGTGGTGCGGCGAGGAGGCGGCGCGCGAGCAGGTTGCACCCGACCTCGCGCAGCGCGTCGTCAAGCCGACCTACCCCACCACCGTCGACCGGCCCGGCTTCGAGCCGCTGATCGGCGCGGCCGCGACCGCGTCGCAGCTCGAAACGTGGAAGAAGCGCATCGATGCCGATCCCGATGCGTACACGGTGCAGAACCACCTTCCGCTGTCGCAGGCGCCGACCTGGACCGGCGGGCGCATCGTGCCGCGCGCGGCCATGCTGCGGGTCTTCGCGATCGCCGAGGCGCCGTCCTATGAACCGGGCGCCACCAAGCGCTGGCACGTGTTCCCCGGCGCGCTCGCGCGCATCGCCAATCGCGACCGGCAGATCGTGTCGATGCAGCGCGGCGGCTCCAGCCTCGACACCTGGGTGCGGACGCACGGGCCGATCAGCGAGTTCTCGATGCTGCCGCCGAAGCTGCAGCCCGAGGAGCTGGTCGCCGCGCGCACCAGCCGTGCGCGGCCGGTGTCGAGCCGGGCCGCCGAGAACCTGTTCTGGATGGGCCGCTACACCGAGCGCGCGGAGTACGGCGTGCGTCTCACGCGCCTCGTCCTCAATCGACTGCCGGCCGACGACAGCCTGCCGCCGCTGTTCTTCGACGCGGTGCGCGAGCTCAGCATCAGCGCCGGACTGGTGGCGCGCGCCGCGCCGTCACCGGGCATGGCGCCGCGCGTGTTCGAACGCGCGCTGATCGCAGGCCTGCCCGACACCGAGGAAAACCGCGGCGTGGGCTTCGCGCTCGACGCGCTGGTGCACGCGGCCGGACAGATCCGCGACCGCCTGTCGCCCGAACACTGGCGCCTGATCTCGTCGACGATCGAGGACTACAACGCGCGCCTCGGCTCGCCCAGGTCCGACGAGAAGGGGGATCAGAAGGTCACGGGTGCGATGGCCCGCGAGGCGCTGGAACACGTCGGCACGCAGCTGTACGCGATCACCGGCGCGCAGACCGACCGCATGACGCGCGACGACGGCTGGCGCCTGCTGACCATCGGCCGCCAGATCGAGCGCCTGCTGGCGATGTCGAACGCGATGACGGTGATGCTCGAACGCGACGTGCTGCAGAGCGAGCGCGAGCGTGCGTTCGCGCTGGTGCTCGGCCTGTTCGACAGCACCATCACGTATCGCTCGCTGTACCAGCGGCGCCAGGAGCTCGCGGCCCTGCTCGACCTGCTCGTGTTCGACGAGGAGAACCCGCGCGCGCTGGCCACGATGGTCGCGGTGCTGCGCACCGAGGTGTCGCGACTGCCCGACACCGGCTCCGGACCCGCATCGGAGCTGCTGGCGGCCTTCCCGGCCGAAGGTGTCGGCTTCACGCTCGCCGATCTGGTCGAGCGCGATGCCGAGGGCAAGCACACCACCGCGCTGGAGATGTCGCGCGGGCTCACGGAACTCGCGCGCCAGCTGTCGACGGACATCGCGCTGCGCTACTTCAGCATCGTCGGCGACCTGTGGCGCACGACGGCGCGATGAACACGTTCCGATGTCCAACGTGATGCAGGACCAGCAGGCCGTCGTGCTCGAAGTGCAGCACGACACGACCTACCGCTACGCCAGCGAGGTCGCGCTCGCGCATCACATCGCCTATCTGCGACCGGCCGCGTCGCCGCACCAGCAGGTCGAGACGTTCCGCATCGGGGTGTCGCCGAAACCGTTCGTCCAACGCCTGACGGTCGACGTGTTCGGCAACGGCCGCTTCTATTTCTCGCTCGACGTGCCGCACTCTCGCCTGGCCGTCCGCGCGGTGAGCCGCGTGCGGCTGACCACGCGGTACGACGACTTCGACGCGGCGGCGACGACTTCGACGCGGCGGGCACGTTGGCCTGGCGCGACGTCGTGCACTGCCTCGGCTATCGCGTTGGCGGCCGCTACGTGCCGCAGAACGAGTTCTCGTTCCCGTCGCCGTACATCCCGCGTCATCGCGAGCTCGGCAGCTACGCGGCTGCGTCGTTCCCGAAGGACGTTTCGGTTGCCGACGGCGCGATCGACCTGATGCATCGCATCCATCGCGACTTCCGGTACGACTCCGACAGCACCGAGATCTCGACACCGGTGCTCGAGGCCTTTCACGCGAAGCGCGGCGTGTGCCAGGACTTCGCGCACGTGATGATCGGCGGCCTGCGCGCCATCGGGCTCTCGGCGCGCTACGTCAGCGGCTATCTGCTGACCCGGCCGCCGCCCGGCCGGCCGCGGCTGATCGGCGCCGATGCATCGCACGCCTGGGTGTCCGTGTGGTGCCCGCGCGCCGACGGTCCGTCGACCTGGCTGGACCTCGACCCGACCAACGACGTCGTGCCGTCGACCTCGCACGTCACGCTGGCCACCGGCCGCGACTTCGGCGACGTCAGCCCGCTGCGCGGCATCATCCGCGGCGGAGGCGCTCACAAGCTGACGGTGGGCGTCACGGTCCGTCCGGTCGACGAGGCCTGATCGGCGACTGTCAACGTCGGTCGCCGATGCGCCGTTGAGGATGCGGGTTCGCCTCCCCGGTTCCGCAGGCGCACGAGAAAGCACTGAACAAGTGCGTCCACATCAGGAGACTTCCATGTTGCGCAGATTCCTGGCCGCGTTCGCGGCCTTCGCCGTCGTCTTCCTCGCCTCGACCGGCCTCGCGTTCGCGCAGGTCGACGTGAACAACGCCGACGCGACCCAGCTCCAGACCATCAAGGGCATCGGCCCCGCCATCTCTGCCAAGATCGTCGCCGAACGAAAGAACGGCAACTTCAAGGACTGGGCCGACCTCGAGAAGCGCGTCTCCGGCATCGGCGACAAGAACTCCGCGAAGTTCTCGGAAGCCGGCCTGACGGTCGGCGGGACGGCGAAGGCCAATGCGCCAATGACGGCTCCGGCGAAGACGATGACGGCTCCGGCGAAGACGATGGCCAAGACGGCGCCGACCGCAGCGCCCGCTCCGGTCGCCGCGACGCCGGTCCCTGCGCCAGCCGCCATGACCAAGGCGCCGGCACCGGTTGCGGCGACGCCCGCGGCACCGAGCGCCATGACGAAGGCAGCCGCGCAGGTTGCGCCCGCAGCTGCAGCCCCCGGCGCGATGTCGAAGGCGGCCGCACCCGCGGCACCGGCTCCCGTCGCGCCCAGTGCGATGACCAAGGCCGCACCGGCGGTGACGAACACGGCGAAGACCGGGATCGCGACGACCGACGCGAAGGCGACCAGTGCAACGAAGAAGAAGGATGCCAAGGACGACACGGCGGTCGCCGCCACCCCCGACACGCCGAAGGCCGGGAAAACCAAGGCGAAGAAGGGCGACGCCGCCGACCCGACGGATGCCACGACCAAGAAGTGATCGTTGCCGCCTCGACGAAAGCCCCGCCGATCATGCGGGGCTTTTTTTCGTCCGGTCGACCAGTGCTTCGTCTTTGTTAATCCGTCCGGCGTCGCCCGACGGCAGGCTTATCGACCAGGCGCCGCGCGTCGTCGAATACGGGTTCGCCTCCGGCCCGGAGGCACTTACCCCTGGAGATCGTCATGTCCGTCAAGTCACTCGCCGCGTCCGTCGCGGCCGTCCTGTTCGCGTTGTTCGCCTTCGCCGGTTCGGCATGGGCCGCCGTCGAGGTCAACGGCGCGGACGCATCGCAACTCGAAAGCATCAAGGGCATCGGCCCGGCGCTGTCCGGCAAGATCCTCGCCGAACGCAAGCAGGGCAACTTCAAGGACTGGTCCGACTTGGAGACGCGCGTGGTCGGCGTCGGCGAGAAGAACGCGGCGGGCTTCTCGCGCGCGGGCCTGACGGTCTCCGGCAAGGCCAAGGACGGTGCGCCGGCCGGAGCCGACACGGGCGCGAGCACGAAGACCGCGTCGAAGAAGCCGGCGAGCGAAGGGTCGAGCACGTCGCTCGCGAAGAAATGAGGCCGGTCCGCTGACTCGGCGGTGGCCCGCGCGGACGGCAGTTTGTCGCTAAACTGCCCGTCCCTCGTGCTCCACCGTCCACGCCTCATGCAGTCCGCCGCGCGCGCGTCCCCGCCCCTCGTCTACCCGACCATCGAAGACACCATCGGCCAGACGCCGCTGGTACGACTCACGCGCATTCCCGGGGACGGGAACCGCGAGCGCGGCAACGTCATCCTCGGCAAGCTCGAGGGCAACAATCCGGCCGGCTCCGTCAAGGATCGGCCGGCCGTCTCGATGATCCGACGCGCCGAGGAGCGTGGACAGATCAAGCCGGGCGACACGCTGATCGAGGCGACCAGCGGCAACACCGGCATCGCGCTGGCGATGGCCGCCGCGATCCGCGGCTACCGGATGGTGCTGGTGATGCCCGAGCACCTGTCGATCGAACGGCGCCAGACGATGCGCGCGTTCGGCGCCGAGATCGTGCTGACCTCGAAGGACGGCGGTATGGAGTTCGCCCGCGACCTGGCCGAACGGATGCAGGGCGAGGGCAAGGGGCTGATCCTCGACCAGTTCGCCAACCCCGACAACCCGCGCGCGCACTACGACACCACCGGCCCCGAGCTGTGGGAACAGACGCGGGGGACGATCACGCATTTCGTGTCGAGCATGGGGACGACCGGCACGATCATGGGCGTGTCGCGCTACCTGAAGGAGCGCAACCCGGCGATCCGCATCGTCGGTGCGCAGCCCGACGAGGGCTCGCAGATTCCCGGGATCCGCAAATGGCCCGAGGCCTACCTGCCGAAGATCTTCGACGCGTCGCGCGTCGACCAGGTGGAAAACGTCAGCCAGGCGGACGCCGAGGCGATGGCGCGGCGGATGGCGGCAGAGGAAGGCATCTTCGGCGGCATCTCCGCGGCCGGAGGGCTTTGTATCGCGCTGCGGGTCGCGGCGACGGTGACCAACGCCACCATCGTCTACATCGTCTGCGACCGCGGGGACCGCTATCTGTCGACCGGGGTCTTCCCGGCCTGAGCATCCGTGCGTCCCCTGCCCGGGAGCGCGACGCAGTGGCGTTGTATCCGCGTCGCGGATGTAACAACGCAGTGATATTGCGGTATGGTTCTTGCTGCAAAATCCGGTCCGGTCAGGGAAGATCATGGATAACGACGAGGCGAAGCAGTCGGTTCTGGAGCGCTTCATCAGCGACCATCCAGATTTGTACGAGGCCACCAAGGCCCGCCATCGCAACAAGATCGGCAAGAGCGCCCTGCTCCACAAGGAACTGCTCGCGTCGTACCAGCCGCTCGTCGACGAAGGCATCGTCCGCCACCGCGTCAACAAGTCGAACAGCTACCGGGTCCACGGCGAGTACATCCAGATCGCCTACCGCATCTCGATCCGCGCCAGCGACGGCAAGTGGCAGCGCATCGACGTCGGCAAGGAGTCGATCAAGCGCGAGTTCGAGAACTTCGTGCACCGCATGCTGATCGTCGAGCACCTCGACAAGCTACGCGCCTATGTGGACGAGCTCCGGGCGCCGCCAGAAGACTCGGAATATTCGGTGCCGGACCTCACGTCGATCTGGGGACCGCGGTAGGCACGCGCTCCGGGCTGTCGACTCGGGTGCATCGCCCGTGCCTCGAAAGCGATTGCTCCAGGACGTCCTTCCGCCGCAACTCCTGGTCTGACCAAGCACCTTAATTGCCGGTCAACATCCCCACGCGGTTCTCGTCACGTCATTCGTCGCCGTTCGGCGTCGCGCTGCGTCGGGGTCGAGATGCCCGTCGGCAGGTTCACCGGCAACGACGGACGCGCACTTCACACAGTCAGCGTGCCTCGCGCAGGGCCTTGATCGTGCTGCCCAGCTCGATCACCGAGAACGCGTAGAAGTAGCTGCGGTTGTAGCGCGTGATGACGTGGAAGTTCTGGGTGCCGGCGAGATAGGTCACGAGTGGGCGCCCCGCGGCGTCGCTGCCCGACGGCAGGTCGATGAGTGCGAGCGGCTCGATCGGCTGCGCCGTCGTCGACAGGCCCGCCGCCGCCAGGTCGACGTACGCGAAGGTCGGCACGCTGCCCGCCTCGACCATCGTGTCGATCCGCGCGGACTGCCCGGCATCGATGCCGGACGGGCTGGTCAGCGGCAGCCAGGTCGGCTGGTCGCGCATCCAGCCATGCTGCGCGAGGAAGTTGGCGACGCTGCCGATCACGTCGGCAGGGCTGCCCACGAGATCGATCCGCCCGTCGCCGTCGTAGTCGATCGCGTAGTGGCGGATGCTGCCGGGCATGAACTGCGGCATGCCGATCGCGCCGGCGTACGACCCCTTCAAGGCCGCGAGGTCGACGCCGTCGTCGCGCGCCATCGACAGCACGTCGGTGAGCTGGCCGCGGAAGAAGGCCGAGCGGTCCTTCAGCTTGTTGGGATAGTCGAACGCGAGCGTGGTCAGCGCATCGACGACGCGAAAGCCGCCGGTATTGCGGCCGTAGACCGTCTCCACCCCGAGGATGCCGACGATGATCTCGGCCGGCACGCCGAACTCCGCCTCGGCCTTCGCGAGCAGCGCGGCGTGGTCGTCCCAGAAGCGATAGCCCGCCGCCAGCCGTACCGGCTCGACGAAGCGCGCGCGGTAGACGTTCCAGTCGCGCCGCGTCGACGTCGTCGACGCCGGCATCATCAGGCGCGCGGCCGTCGCGTTGTAGCGGACGTCGGCGAACACGCGCAGCAGCTGCGCGCGATCGAAGTGCTCGCGTGCGACCAGATCGTCGACGTAGTCGAGCACGTCGCGGCGGCGCGCGTAGTCGGACGCGGGCTGCGCGGGAAGCGGCATGTTTTTCTTCGCCGCGGCCCGCGGCCGGGCCTTCGTCGTCGCCGCGCCGTCGTTGCCCGCTGCCGTCGCCGACATCGCGAGCGCGATGCACGCCGCGCCCGCCAACCCTTTCACGGACCCGATGATCGTCCACTCCTCGTGCGCAACGCCGACACGCTCGCCGTGAAACGCGCGCGCAGCGCGCCGTCCGACCCGGCATCGACGCGCCGCGCGTAGCGCAGTTCCTCGTACAGCGCGAAAGCCGCCTCGGCCCGCGTCCGCAGTCCGTCCGACAGCCGGTCGCCGATCCGTGCGAGATAGGCACGATGGCCTTCCGCCGGACGGCGTGCGAAGCCGCCGCGCGTCGCGCGTTGCCCGTTCGCCGCCGCCTGCGCCAGCAGCGCGCAGGCGCGGTCGTACTGGCGCACCACGGGATCGACCTTCGTGCGCCGGAACAGCGTCAGCGCGCCGATCACGGCCAGCGTGCCGCCGAACGCCACGATCAGCGCGATCGTCAGCGTCTGCCAGTCGATGCGTTCGATGCCGATGCCGGACAGCAGTCCGCTCTGCCGGTCGGCGTTGTACGCGAGGATCCACTGGTTCCATGCGTTGCCGACGGCGTCCCAGTTGAAGCGCGTGCGCTGGAGCAGCGACGCGAGGAACGAATCGCGCGACGCGAATCCGCGAGCCTCGGAGAACGCGTCGGCCGCGCCGCTCTCGATGCGGTCGGGCGCGACCGCGGCCGTGGGGTCGACGCGCACCCAGCCCTCGGTCGCAATCCACACCTCGGACCACGCATGGGCATCGCGCTGGCGGACCTCGAGGAAGCCGTCGACGGGATTGATCTCGCCGCCCTGGTAGCCGGTGACGACGCGCGCGGGGATGTCGAGCGCGCGCATCAGGAACACGAACGCGCTCGCGTAGTGCTCGCAGTAGCCGCGCCGCGTATCGAACAGGAACTCGTCGACCGACTCGCGCCCGAGCGCCGGCGGGTCGAGCGTGTACACGAAGCCCTCCCGGCGGATCATCGCGAGCACGCGGTCGATCAGGTGACGGCTGTGGCGCGCCTCGTCCTCGGGCGTCGTCGACTGCGGGTCGGCGCGCTGCTCCTCGTTCTGCATCTGCGCGGCGAACGCGTGCGTGCGCGGGTTGAAGCCCGGTGGCAGCTCGAGCCAGTCCTGCAGGCGGATGCGGGTCTCGTCGGCCCCGACGCGGTAGCGCGTGTACGACCGCGCGGTATAGACCGACCGCTCGCGGACCATGTTGTCGCTGACGACCTGCAGGTCCGAGCGGATGCGCGCGACCAGCGGCGACGCCGGACGCTCGCGCGGGACGTCGAGCGTGAACAGCCAGGTGCGGTTGCTGGGCTCCAGCGTGACGCTGTAGTCGACCGCCGACGCGGGATCGACCACCAGGGATCGCGAACTCGCGTTGCGTCGCAGCGGCGTCGGGGTCCACGCCCGTCCGTCGAAGGCGCCCAGCACCGGACCGCGCCAGTAGCGCTCGGACGGCTGAGGCACGCGCCCGTCGAAATGCGCGCGGAACGCCATCTCGCGCGACTCGGACAGCCGTCCGAAACTGCCCGGCGCCATCACTTCGCTGAGCCCGGACTTGGCGGCGTACGCGTCGCTCGGCATGCCCCACAGCGGTCCGTCGATGCGCGGGAACAGCACGAAGAGGATCGCCATCAGCGGCAGCGCGAAAGCGACCAGCCGCAGCGCGATGCGCGCCTTGACGGTCCAGCGCGGCTCGTGGGTCGCGAACTGCACCGACACCAGCGCCGTGACGAGCATCCACAGGCTGATCATCAGCATCGCGGCCATCACCATCGACTGCGACTCGAACAGCGACGTGAGCATCACGAACAGGCTGAGGAAGATCACGACGAAGATGTCGCGACGCGCACGCATCTCGAGCAGCTTGAGGCCGAGCAGCAGCGTCACGTAGGCCACGCCCGCGTCCTTGCCGAAGATCGTGCGGTACTCGAGCCACACCGCGATGCCCGCGACGCAGGTCAGAGCGATCGGGATCAGCCGGTGCGGCAGCCGGTGGCCGTTCCACGTCAGCCACGCGCGCCAGGCCACCAGCGCGACGACCGCGCCGGTGCACCACAGCGGCAGCACGAGCGCGTGCGGAGACAGCACCCACACCAGCGTGAGCAGCAGCCACAGCGTGTCGCGGACCTCGCGTTCGCGGCGGCCGATCGCCGCCGTCAGCGCAGCGAGCGGATGCCAGCGCGGGTCGCGGATCTCGACGAGCGCGTTCATGCCACCGCCAGCGCCAGCGCTTCGAGGCAGGCCTCGCGGTGCGCGGGACCGCGGTCCGGCGCGATGCGCGTGGCTCGCAGTTCGAGCCCGTAGTGCATCGCCTCGGCCTCGGCGTCGAGCACCCAGCGTGTCATCAGCGACAGCGCGGCCTCGAAGTGGCCGGTGTGCGCGAGCGCGGCTTCGAGCGTCAGCCACGCCTCGCCACTCGCGCCCCCGTCGAACAGCTTGGTCATCACGCGGCCCTCCGGATTGCGCGCCATCGCGCGCCACGCGATGTGCCGCACCGGATCGCCGGCGACGTAGGCCCGCAGCCCCGCGAAGTCCTCGCTACCGCGGATCCGCTCGGCGCGATGGTCGCGGCCGTGACCCTGCGCAAGCGGCAGCGGCGTGCCGATCTCGGCCGGCCGCGGATACACCAGCGCGGCGAGGTCTGGCGTCCAGTAGCTCCAAGCGCGCCACAGGCCGAGCGGGAAGCGCGTCGCGAGCGTGATGCGCGGCATCGGCTGGCGGCCGCGGCGCTCGGCGGTCACGGGAATCGTCACGTCCTGTTCCTGGCCGGCGGGCGGGTCGCAGGGAACGCCGCGCATCAGCCCGTCGACGGTCAGCTCGATCGCGTAGCGGTCGATGGTCGCCGCGTTGCGGATCACCAGGCGGTATTCGGCGGTGTCGCCGGCGAATACCGGCTCGACGCGCAGCGTACGCAGATAGAGGTGCGCGAGATTGCGGAACGTGGCCAGCATGCCGATCCAGGCCACGCCCACCACCAGGAAGGTCAGCCCGAAGCCGAGCGACAGCGAATAGTTGATCGACCCGAGCAGCAGCGCGACCAGCATCAGTCCGAGCAGCAGGCCTGCGCGCGTCGGCAGGATGAAGACGCGCCGCTGATTGAGGAACACCTCGCCCGACTCCGCGCCGCGCGGCTGGAAGACCAGCGTCGCCACGCGTTGTCCGAGGCGCGTGTTCGCGACGCGGTCGCGCCACGGATGCGCGGACCGCGGCGACGACGACGGCAGGAGAGCGGCGCGCATGCGGACGGCCGCGTGTCTCAGGACACCGGCACCGTGGCGAGCAGCTGCATCGCTGCGTCGCGCTGCGCGACATGCGACGCGCCGCTGGGCGTGAGCGGCCGCAGCCGGTGGTTGACGACCGGCACCCACACCGCCTGGACATCTTCGGGGAGCACGTGATCGCGGCGCGACAGCAACGCCCACGCACGCGCCGCCTGCAGCAACGCCAGCGCGCCGCGCGGAGAGAGGCCTTCGGCGAAGGCCGCGGCATGGCGCGTGGCGCCGACCAGCGCCTGGATGTAGTCGAGCAACGCGGACGACGCGTGCACGCCGCGGACCTCGGCCTGCAGGACGCCGAGACGCTGCGGATCGAGGATGCGATCGAGCTTCTTCATCAGCAGACGCCGGTCCTCGCCTTCGAGCAGCGCCCGCTCGGCCCGCGCGTCCGGATAGCCCAGCGCGATGCACATCATGAAGCGGTCGAGTTGCGACTCGGGCAGCGGGAAGGTCCCGATCTGGTGGAAGGGATTTTGCGTCGCGATGACGAAGAACGGCTCCGGCAGCGCGCGCGTCGTGCCGTCGATCGACACCTGGCGTTCCTCCATCGCCTCGAGCAGCGCGCTCTGCGTCTTGGGCGTGGCGCGATTGACTTCGTCGGCCAGCAGGATCTCCGAGAAGATCGGCCCCGGGTGGAACACGAAGCGTCCGCCCGACGTGCCATCGGCAGGCGTGGTCCGCTCGTGGGCTCGCTCGTAGACCGAGACGCCGACGATGTCGGTGGGCAGCAGGTCGCTGGTGAACTGCACGCGGGAGAAGCGCAGGCCGAGCGACACCGCGAGCGCATGCGCCAGCGTGGTCTTGCCCACGCCCGGCAGGTCCTCGATGAGCAGATGCCCGCCGGCGAGCAGGCAGGTGACGCTCTGCCGGATCGCGACGTCCTTTCCGAGGATGACTTCAGAGACCTGCGAGATCAGTGCGTCTAGGGATCTGGACATGAAGAGTCGGTGGAGGCGCGTGACCGGCCGCCCTGAACGGACGACGCGAACTCGATTTTCGCATGCCTCCGACGCGCTCCCCCAACGGTCGGACGGCTCCTGTCCTCCGTCCGGCGCCTCGCGCGCGCGCCGCGACCCGACACGCGACTAGTTCAGCGCGGTGCTGCCCACCGGCAGGCCGCGCTTGAGCGCCTCCCATTTCCACTTCGGGATGCGATGCACCTGCATCACGCCGGGCGCCTCGTCGTCCTCGGGAATGCCGAGGTTCATGCGTCGCGTGACGGTGCGCGACGCATCGGCGGTGGAGGGGCAGGTCCAGGTGCGTCCGTCCTGCACGTCGCAGTCGGTGAAGCGGCCCGACGCGCCGCTGCCGTAGATGGTCCAGAACAGCACCTCGCGATGCGCCTTCAACACACGGAAGCGGTAGCGGTCCGCCGCCTTCAGGCGACCGGTGCAGGCCGATCCCTGCCATTGCCCGTCGACGCAATCGGCGGTGTAGATGGTCCACTCGCCCTGCATCGTCACGAAATCGGTCGCCCACATGAACGCGGTGATCACGACCAGGGCCACGGCGAGAACGACCGACAGGATGCGCCAGTTCATCGGCCTCTTGCCATGATCACTGGTTGACGCGTAACGCGACTCGGTCATGGCAACGTCCCGGCTGGATGCCGGCGGGATGGTTTCGATCGCGTCCAGCATGGCACGAAACGCGGATCGCACCATCGCGCAAGGGTTGTCACTGGTTGACGCGTAACGCGACTCGGTCATGGCAACGTCCCGGCTGGATGCCGGCGGGATGGTTTCGATCGCGTCCAGCATGGCACGAAACGCGGATCGCACCATCGCGCAAGGGTTGCGGAATCGTCGCACCTCGTGGCCCCGACGGCAGGAATGGTCAACGCCCCGTGCCGTTGGCCCGCGTCGCGACGGTCGGGCATAATTCCCGACCCCGCACCTGCGCTCCACCGCTCCCCGCAGCGGACCCGCGCAGACCGAGCGGACGACCACAGGGACACTCCATGGACGAAGCTGTCGGCGCCGTCGACGTCGCGCTCGAAGGCCTCTCGACACCGCGGGGCGCGCCGGCGTCCGGCGTCACGGCCTGGTTCGCGCATCCGGACTGCGAAGCCCACGAGATGGGGTCGTGGCATCCGGAGTCGCCGGCCCGGCTCGGCGCCATCGACGACCGCATGATCGCGAGCGGGCTGATCGATGTCGTCAGGCGCGAGGACGTGCCGCTGGCCGACGACGCCGACCTGCTGCGCGCCCACACGCAAGGTCATCTGGACCGCCTGCGCGGCTGCGCACCCGCGTCCGGCTATGCCGCGCTCGATGCCGACACCATGATGTGCCCCGGCACCATCGGCGCCGCATGGCGCGCCGCCGGCGCCGCCATCGCCGCGACCGACGCGGTGATCGCGGGTCGCGCGCGCAACGCCTTCTGCAGCACCCGCCCGCCCGGCCATCACGCCACGCACGACCAGCCGATGGGCTTCTGCTTCGTCAACAACATCGCGGTCGCAGTGCGCCGCGCGCTCGACGTGCACGGTCTCGAACGCGTCGCGGTGGTCGACTTCGACGTCCATCACGGCAACGGCACCGAGGACATCCTGTCGGGCGACGAACGCGTGCTGATGGTCGGCTTCTTCCAGCATCCGTTCTACCCGTACAGCGGCGTCGACCACCCGGCCGCCAACATGCTCAACGTGCCGGTGGCCGCGTATTCGGACGGCGCCGCGGTGCGTGCGCTCGTCGAGAACAAGTGGCTGCCGGCGCTCGAACGGTTCGCGCCGCAGATGATCTTCATCTCGGCGGGTTTCGACGCGCATCGCGAGGACGACCTCGGCCAGATGCGTCTCGTGGAGGCCGACTACGTGTGGATGACCGAGCGGCTGATGGACGTGGCGCAGCGTCACGCACAGGGCCGCATCGTCAGCTGCCTCGAAGGCGGCTACAACCTGTCGGCGCTCGGCCGCAGCGTCGCTGCCCACGTCAAGGCGCTCAGTGAGTACTGAGCCGGGACACCCGATCGAATTTGCGAACGGTCGTGCTATTCTGCGCTGCGCGCTAGCGGATTCGCTCCGCCCCCTCCCGCCAACCGGCCGCCCGAAGTCGCGGCCGCATCCCTGTACAGGACCGTCATGAAAATCCTCGTGCCCGTGAAGCGCGTCGTCGACTACAACGTCAAGGTGCGCGTGAAATCGGATCAGACCGGCGTCGACATCGCCAACGTGAAGATGTCGATGAACCCCTTCGACGAGATCGCGATAGAGGAAGCCGTCCGCCTGAAGGAAAAGGGCATCGCCACCGAGATCGTCGCCGTGTCGTGCGGCGTCACGCAGTGCCAGGAGACGCTGCGCACCGCGATGGCGATCGGCGCCGACCGCGGCATCCTGGTCGAGAGCGCCGACGAGCTGCAGCCGCTGGCCGTGGCCAAGCTGCTCAAGGCGCTGGTCGACAAGGAGCAGCCGCAGCTGATCATCCTCGGCAAGCAGGCGATCGACGACGACAGCAACCAGGTCGGCCAGATGCTCGCCGCGCTGTGCGAGTACCCGCAGGCCACGTTCGCCAACAAGCTCGAGGTGGCCGACGGCAAGGTCATCGTGACGCGGGAAGTCGACGGCGGACTCGAGACCATCAGCCTGACGCTGCCGGCGATCGTCACGACCGACCTGCGCCTCAACGAGCCGCGCTACGTGACGCTGCCGAACATCATGAAGGCCAAGAAGAAGACGCTCGACATCGTCAAGCCGGCCGACCTGGGTGTCGACATCGCGCCGCGCATCAAGACGCTGAAGGTCAGCGAGCCGCCGGCGCGCAAGGCGGGGATCAAGGTGCCAGACGTGGCGACGCTGATCGCGAAACTGAAGAACGAAGCGAAGGTGATTTGATCGGAACGATCGGATCACCCTCTGTCATCCCGGCGAAGGCCGGGACCTAATTTTCCCGCCCCCCTTCGATGGGGTCCCGGCCTTCGCCGGGATGACATAGCCAGAGGTCCACCATGAGTTCTCTCGTCATCGCCGAACACGACAACACGACCCTCAAGGGTTCGACCCTCAACACCATCACCGCCGCGATCGCCTGCGGCGGCGACGTGCATGTCCTCGTCGCCGGCGGCGGCGCGAAGGCCGCGGCCGACGCGGCCGCACAGGTCGCCGGCGTCTCGAAGGTCTTCTTCGTCGACGCGCCGCACCTGACCGACGGACTGGCCGAGAACATCGCGGCCGAGGTGCTGTCGCTCGCGAAGGACTACTCGCACCTCCTGTTTCCCGCGACCTCGTACGGCAAGAACATCGCGCCGCGCGTCGCCGCCAAGCTCGACGTGGCGCAGCTGTCCGACATCATGACCGTCGAGTCGCCGGATACCTTCACGCGACCGATCTACGCCGGCAACGCGATCGCGACCGTGCAGGCCACCGACGCCGTCAAGGTCATCACCGTGCGCACCACCGGCTTCGATGCGGCGCCCGCGACCGGCGGCTCGGCCACGGTCGAGTCGGCCGCGGCAGCCGCGGACTTCGGCAAGTCGACCTTCGTCAATCGCGAGATCGTCAAGCTCGACCGGCCCGAACTCACCGCCGCCAAGATCATCGTCTCCGGCGGACGCGGCGTGGGCAGCGGCGAGAACTATCACAAGGTCCTCGAGCCGCTCGCCGACAAGCTCGGTGCGGCGATGGGTGCGTCGCGTGCGGCCGTCGACGCGGGCTTCGTGCCCAACGACTACCAGGTCGGGCAGACCGGCAAGATCGTCGCGCCGCAGCTCTACATCGCGGTCGGCATCTCCGGCGCGATCCAGCACCTGGCCGGCATGAAGGACAGCAAGGTCATCGTCGCGATCAACAAGGACCCCGAAGCGCCGATCTTCGGCGTGGCCGACTACGGCCTGGTGGGTGACCTCAACACGGTGGTGCCGGAACTCATCGCGGCGCTGTAAACCACCGCGGGAGCCGACCGGTCCGGTTGCGATCGGTCGTTCAGGCCCTGATCCCGGTCATCGATCGATCCCGCGCGCCACGCGGAAGCCCCCTCCAGCGGTGCTGTAGGTCTCGAGCATGCCGCCGGGCGGCGGCCCGAAGTTCCTCGCGGCCGAGCGAATGAAACTCGCCGGGTCGCCCCAGTTCCCGCCTCGCAAGATCCTGTATGCGCAAGCCGAACGACCTTCGAGCCGTGCGAACGCCGGGTCCGACAGATGAAGCGGCCCATCGTGCTCGTTCGCGCGGCCATCGAGCGGCAGATGCTCGTAAGAGTCCGACAGGCAATCCTGGACCCATTGCATCGCGTTGCCGTGCATGTCGAACAACCCGAACGCATTGGCGGGGAACGCGCCCGAGGGGGACGTCCAGGTCCATCGATCGTCGCCTTCGGCGAGCCCGGAACAACAACGGTCCGCGCCGTAGTTGGCGCGATCGCGCCGCGCCTCGTCACCCCAGGGAAATGCGGTTGACGTCACGCCGCGTGCGGCATATTCCCACTCGGACTCGCTGGGCAGGCGATAGCGCTGGCCGGTTCTTCGCGTCAACCACGCAAGGTAGTCCTGTGCGTCGTCCCAGGTCACGCAGACCACGGGATGTCCATCGTCCTGGTCGAACCCGAGCCGTTGCCAGGAAGCGTTCGGGTTGGCGCCATCACGACGCGCGTTGCCCGGCAACGCGCTCCATGCGCAGCCCCCGCGCACCGGGCGGCCGGTGTCGTTCACGAACGCGGCCCATTCGCCACGCGTCACCGGGTGGGTGCCGATCGCGAAGGCACGGACCGCCACGGTCTGCCGCGGTCCTTCGAGCAAGGCACGCGGGCGATCGCGCCCGGCTTCCTCCTGCGGCGAGCCGATCATGAAGCGGCCGGGCGGGAGCGCGATCATCTCGGGGCACTCGGCACAGTCGCGAAAGGGACTTGCGACGGTCGACGCCGTCGATGACGGAACCTCCGGCCCGGACCTCGATCCGACGGCGCCGCAGCCGGCCGACAGGCTCGCGACGAGAAGCACGACAAGAAGAAGCGGAGCGGGCATGGTGGGCGAGGGTTCGTGGCGTCGTCCGCCAATCTAGCAAAACGATATAGTCGGCCGCACGGCAGGACCCGTCGGCGACACCCCAACCATTCGAGAATCGCAATGAACTATCAAGCTCCCCTCAAAGACATGGAATTCGTGATCAACGAACTCGCCGACCTCGACGCGGTCGCCGCGCTGCCCGGGTTCGAGGACGCGACGCGCGAGACCGCGCAGGCGGTGCTCGAGGAGAACGCGAAGTTCGTGCAGGACGTCGTGGCGCCGCTCAACCGCGCCGGCGATGTGACGCCGTCGTCGTGGAAGGACGGCGTCGTGACGACGACCGCCGGCTTCAAGGCCGCCTTCAAGACCTACGGCGAAGCGGGCTGGCAGGGCGTGCAGCACGACGTGGAGTACGGCGGCCAGGGCCTGCCGAAGCTGATCGCCACGCCGTGCATCGAGATGCTGAACTCGGCGAACCTGTCGTTCGCGCTCTGCCCCCTCCTGACCGACGGTGCCATCGAGGCGCTGATGACCGCCGGCAGCGACGCGCAGAAGAAGACCTACCTGGCGAACCTGATCTCGGGCCAGTGGACCGGCACGATGAACCTGACCGAGCCGCAGGCGGGATCCGACCTCGCCGAAGTGCGCACGCGGGCCGTGCCCCAGGCGAGTGGGCCACATGCGGGCACCTATCGCGTCTTCGGCCAGAAGATCTACATCACGTACGGCGAGCACGACATGGCCGACAACATCGTCCACCTCGTGCTCGCCCGCACGCCCGACGCGCCCGAAGGCGTCAAGGGCATCTCGCTGTTCACGGTCCCGAAGGTGCTGGTCCACGACGACGGCTCGCTCGGCGCGCGCAACGACGTGTACTGCGCGTCGATCGAGCACAAGCTCGGCATCAAGGCGAGTCCGACCGCGGTGCTGCTGTTCGGTGAGGACAACTTCCAGGTCGATGGCAAGCCGGGTGCGATCGGCCAGCTCGTCGGCGAGGAGAACCGCGGCCTCGAGTACATGTTCGTCATGATGAACGCGGCGCGCTTCGCGGTCGGCCTGCAGGGCATCGCGATCGCCGAGCGCGCGTACCAGCAGGCGGTGGCCTACGCGAAGGATCGCGTGCAGTCGCGCGACGTCGCGGGGTCGAGCGGCCCGGTGACGATCATCCATCACCCCGACGTGCGGCGCATGCTGATGACGATGCGCGCGCAGATCGAGGCGGCGCGGGCGATCGCCTACGTCACGGCAGCGGCGTACGACGCGGCGCACCGGTCGCCCGACGCGGCGACGCAGAAGCAGAACAAGGCGTTCTACGAATTCCTCGTGCCGGTCGTCAAGGGCTGGAGCACCGAGCTGTCGATCGAGGTCGCGTCGCTCGGCGTGCAGGTGCACGGCGGCATGGGCTTCATCGAGGAGACCGGCGCGGCGCAGCACTACCGCGACGCGCGCATCCTGACGATCTACGAAGGCACGACGGCGATCCAGGCCAACGACTTCGTCGGGCGAAAGACGCTGCGTGACGGCGGCGCCGTCGCGAAAGGCATCGTCGCGCAGGTGCGCGAGACCGCGCACGCGCTGGCCGCGTCGTCGTCGGACGACCTGAAGGCGATCGGCGCGCGCCTCGAGACCGGCGCAGGCGCGCTCGGCGACGTGATCGACTATCTCGTCGCGCACGCGACGTCGGACGTCCGCGGCGTGTTCGCGGGGTCGGTGCCGTATCTGCGTCTGGCCGGCATCGTGCTGGGCGGCTGGCAGATGGCCCGGGCTGCACGCATCGCGGTCACGAAGCTCGAACAGGCCGGGACCGGCGATGCCGCGTTCCTGCGCGCCAAGCTGGTGACGGCGCGCTACTTCGCCGACCACCTGCTGGTGCAGTCGCTCGGTCTGCGCGACGCGATCGTCGAGGGATCGGCATCGACCCTGGCGCTGGAGGCCGAGCAGTTCTGAGCGGCGTGGCGCGGCACGCGGCGCGCACGAAGGTTCGCGCGCCTGCGAAACACGACGTTTCCCCCCGGACGACGGAACTGCCGATGCAAGCCCCCCGCGCCGCGGCGCCGATCATCATCTCGGTGGGCACCCGCCCCGAAATCATCAAGATGGCGCCGCTGCACACGGAGCTGCGGCGCCGCGGCATCCCGGTGTCCTGGGTCCACACCGGCCAGCACGGCGAGATGGCGGACACGCTGTACCGCCTGTTCGGCATCGCGCCCGAGCATCGGGTCACGCTGGCGCGCGACGACGGCGGCCTCGCGTTCCTGAACGCCGAACTGCTGCGCAGCCTCCCGGCGCTCTACGAGGCGATCCGTCCGCGGGCGGTGCTCGTGCACGGCGACACGACCAGCACGCTCGCGTCGGCGCAGGCGGCATTCTATTGCAACGTACCGATCGGCCACGTCGAGGCGGGACTCCGCACCCACCAGGCGCGCGAGCCGTTCCCTGAAGAGAAGAACCGCGAGCTGACCGCCCGTCTAGCCCGCTGGCACTTCGCGCCGACGGTGGGTGCCGCGGCGAACCTGGCCCGCGAAGGGATCGACGGATCGTCCGTGCATGTCGTCGGCAACACGGGCGTCGATGCGGCGCTGAGCGGCTGCGCGCGACTCGATGCTCTGATGCGCGACGGTCACGACGTGCTCCCGAGGGGCCTCGACGCGTTGCGCCTGCACGGTGCCTCCCTGCGGCTCGTCACCGTGACAGCCCATCGTCGCGAGAACTGGGACGGCGGCATCGCGCGCATCGCCCGCGCCGTGGCCCGCCTGCTCGACACGCACGACGACCTCGTGGTCGTCTGGCCCGTCCACGGCAACCCGATCGTGCACGCATCCGTTCATCGCGAACTGGGACCACGGTTGCGCGACCTCTCCGGCCGACTCTTGCTGCTCCCGCCGCTCGACTACCCCGCGCTTCTCTGGTGCCTGCGCCGCAGCGTGATGGCCCTCACCGACTCGGGCGGCATCCAGGAGGAAGGCGCCGCGCTGTCGCTGCCCGTCCTGGTCCTGCGCGACCGGACCGAACGGCCGGAACTGATCGCGGCCAGCGGCGGCCTGCTGGTAGGCACCGACGAGGAACGCATCGTGGCGACCGTGACGCGACTGCTCGCGCAACCGGAAGGCATCGCCCGCATGCGGGCGGCCGCGAACCCGTTCGGCGACGGTCGGACCGCCGCGCGCATCGTCGATGTGCTCGAACGCGACCTCGCGGCCCCGTGCCGGCGCGCCTGACCCGACGCGCGGTCAGGGGGCTCGCATCTCCCGTCGCAGGCGCCGCGACGCACTTCCGTCACCAGGGAGGAGCCCGCAGCGATGGCAAGCGGAAGGATGTAGTAGATCGCGCGGTACGCGAGCAGCGTGCCGAGTAGTCGGGCCCTGCGGGATCTCGTGGCCGAGCAACGCGATGAACACCGCCTCCAGCACGCCGAGGCCCGCCGGCACGTGCGAGATTCGTGGACGCAGGCCGCTCCGCGAAGTTCAGCAAAATTGCCGCGTGGCCCGCGGCATCAGATTCAGGCTGACGCGTGGACCGCGACTTGCACCGATTCGTCGCCGGCCAGCTCGATGCGGTGCCCGGCCTTGACCCAGTCCTCGATGCCGCCCGCGAGCGGTCGCACCCGCGTGAAGCCGCGCGCCTTGAGCATCTTGGCGATGCGTGCCGCCGACGCCTCGTTCGGGCACGCGCAGTACACGATCACCTCGCGGTCCGGACTGTCGTCGGGGATGTGGATGGCGATGGTCTTCTCGTCGACCTGGATCGCGCCGGGGATCCAGCCGTCGGCCGCGCGCGCTTCGGCGGTGCGCACGTCGAGGATCATCGGAGCCGTGCCCGCGTCGAGCATCTCCGCCAGTTCGGCGACCGAGATGCGCGCCATCCGCAGCTCGTTGTAGAAGCGGCGCCGGTCCCACCACTTGAGCGCGACGAAGACCAGCAGCGCGAGCACGATCAGCCCGATGCCGATCTCGCCCAGGTGCGACAGCGTGTTGAGCAGCGTCTCGACGGTGTTGCTGAACAGCGAGCCGACGGCGATGGCGGTGCCGGCCCACAGCGCGGCACCGATCGCATCGAACAGCAGGAAGGTGAGGTAAGGCGTGCGCACCGCGCCCGACAGCGCGGTGGCCACCGCGGCGAAGCCGGGGATGAACTTCGCGACCATCAGCGACGGCGCCCCGAAGCGCGAGTAGATGGTCTCGGTCTGGCGCACGCAGGTGTCCGGCGACAGCGAGATGCGACACATGACGCGCAGCACCGGGCGCCCGATCCGCGTACCGGCCAGGTACCACCCCGAGTCGGCGATCAGCGCGGCCACCACGGCCACCAGCAGCAGCGACCCCGCCGAGTAGTGGCCGACCCCGAGCAGCGCACCGGTCATCACCAGCGTCGGCACTGCCGGCAGCGGCAGGCCGGCCTGGGCGGCCAGCACGTTGACGAACACGAACAGCAGTCCGTATTCGGTGATGAGAGCGATCAGGTGCTGCATGGAATCCCCGGTTCGACCGATGGCGGCGCGCGGCGCCGTCGTCCGGTGGCCTAGCGATATCGCGGCGATGCGGCCCGATTCAAGAGCCCGTGTCGAGCACGCGGCGCAGGAAGGCACCGATCGCGGCGACCTCCTCGCCGCACACCGAATGCTGCATCGGATAGGTGTGCCAGTCGACCCGGTAGCCGAGCCGGATCAGCTCGTCGCGCGACTGAACTGCGCGTTCGACGCGCACCACCGGATCGTGACTGCCATGCGCCATGAAGATCGGCACCTCATGGTTGATCGCATGCCGCTCGGCCTCCAGACGCGCGCCGAGCGGCAGGTAGCCCGACAGCACGATCAGGCCCCCCAGTCGCGCGGGATGCCGCAGGCCGGTCATCAGCGTCATCGCCGCACCCTGCGAGAACCCCGCGAGTAGGATGCGCGACGCGGGGATGCCGCGCGCGATCTCGGCAGCGATCAGCGCATCGACCATCGCCTGCGACGCCCGCAGGCCCTTCTCGTCCTCGCGCGGCCGGCTGTCCGAGCCCGCGCCGCCGATGTCGAGATGCAGGATGTCGTACCACGCGCGCATCGACATGCCGCCGTTGATCGTCACCGGGATCACCGGCGCGTTCGGGAACACGAAGCGGATCGCCATCGGCACGCCGGCCTTCGAGCGCAGGTCGAGTTCGGGGACCAGGGGGACGAAGTCGTTCGCATCGGCGCCCAGGCCGTGCATCCAGACGACGGCCGCGTCGGGGGTGGCGCCGGCCGGGCCGGTCTGGCGTTCGATGGTCTGCAGGGCGGTCATGGTTTCTTCTGGGCTGACTTCGGTCGGAAGGCCTTGACGATCGTCTCGTCGGTCTCGACGAACGGTCCGCCGATCAGGTCGATGCAGTAGGGCACGGCGGCGAAGATGCCCGGCACCAGCGACTTGCCGGTGTCGTCCTTGAGCCCTTCGAGCGTCTCGCGGATCGACTTCGGCTGGCCCGGCAGGTTGATGATCAGCGCCGCGTGATGCTGTCCCTCGATGTCGCCGATCTCGCGGATCACGGCCACCTGCCGCGACAGGATCGCGGTGGGCACGAACTCCAGGCCGATGCGCCGCATCTGCTCGCCGAAGCCGGGCATCTCGCGCGTCGCGACCGCGAGCGTCGCCTCGGGCGTGACGTCGCGCCGCGACGGCCCCGTGCCGCCGGTCGTCACGATCAGGTCGCACTGGTGTTCGTCGCACAGCTCCGTCAGCACGTCCTCGATCAGCGGACCCTCGTCGGGCACGAGACGGGCCTCGATCACGTGCGGTGAAGTCAGCGCCGCGTCGAACCACGCGGTGAGCGCCGGCACGCCCTGGTCGACATAGACGCCGCTCGACGCCCGGTCGCTGATCGACACGACACCGATCTTCAGCGGCCGGTCGGCCGCGCGGTCGAAGACGGCCGTCATGCGTCGGGGAAAGGCTGCGGGTCGCCGATCGCGGTGCGGATCAGCTTGAAGAGCTCGCGGAAGTGCTTCGGCGGCTTCGACTCGGCGCGCTCCTTGCGCGCCATGCGGATCGCGGTGCGCAGGCGCTGCAGCAGGTCGGGACCGAGTGCGGCGGTGTGCTCGCCGGCGAACGCGGTCAGCGCTTCATCGTCGGCCAGCAGGCGTTCGCGCCAGCGCTCGAGCTCGTGCAGCGCCGCGGCTTCCTCGCGCGACGAACCCGCCCAGGCGTCGACCGCCGCCTGGATCGGCGCGACGTCGACGTCGCGCATCAGGCGACCGATGTACTGCATCTGCCGGCGACGCCCTTCGTGGTCGCGGATGCTGCGCGCCTGCGCGATCGCGGTACGCAGGTCCTCGGGCAGCTCGACCTTGTCGAGGCGGTCGGCCGGCTGGTCGACCAGCACCTCGCCGAGCTTCTGCAGCGCCGTCATGTCGCGCTTCTTCTGCGACTTGCTCGGCTTGGTGTAGAGCTCGGGCTCTTCCTCGGGGCGCTCGCCGTCGATGCGCAGCGCGAGGTTCTCGACGGGGACGGAGGGCGAATGACGGGGCATGGACGGGGGCGAATCGGCGCGCTGCACGCCCGCGCCGGCAGCGGCGGCGGACGACATCGGCCGCTCTGAACGGGGCGGGGTCGGCTGCTATGATAAAGCCCGCCTTCGATCCTGCCCCCACGCCGCTTTGCGGGGCCCGCCGAAAGACGGTCGTCTCCTCTTCCCTCGACGGCCACCAGCCGTGCATTCATGACCCGAGCCTCGCAGTCGCGCCGCCATCCGTCCTCCCGTCGCGAGGCGCCGACCCTCAAGCGCGCCGCAGCCCATTCCGCCGGCGGCCGCGAACCGCAGGACGCCGCCCTCTACCGCCTGCGCAGCGACGCCGACATGCAGCAGGTCGCGCGCGACGTGCTCGCCCACGCGAAACGGATCGGCGCGAGCGACTGCGCCGTCGACGTCGACGAAGGCAACGGCCTGACCGTCAACGTGCGCAACGGCCGCATCGAGACCATCGAGCAGAACCACGACAAGGGCGTCGGCGTCACGGTGTTCCTCGGCGCCGGCAAGGACGTGCGGCGCGGCAACGCGAGCACGTCGGACCTGACGTCCGCCGCGTTGCGTTCGGCGGTCGAGGCGGCGTATCACATCGCGAAGTTCACGGCGATCGACGACGCCGCTGCCCTGCCCGAGGACGCCTGGTACGCACGCGAGCCGCGCGAGCTCGACCTCTACCACCCGTGGAACATCGAGGCCGATGTCGCGGCCGAGATCGCGCGTCGCGCCGAGGCAGCCGCGCTCGCGACCAGCCCGATGATCCGCAACTCCGACGGCGGCAACGTCTCGCTGCAGCATGGCCGCTTCGTGTCGGCCAACTCGCGCGGCTTCGTCGGCGGCCACGCGCACTCGTACCACAGCATCGCGGTCGCGCCGATCGCGAGCCGTCCGCGCGACGGCATGCAGCGCGACGAGTGGTACGTGTCGCGCCGCGACGCCGCCGACCTGCCGTCGCCCGAATCGGTCGGCCGCTATGCCGCCGAGCGCACGCTCGCGCGCCTCGGCGCCCGCAAGATCGACACCTGCACGGTGCCGGTCCTGTTCGAGGCGCCGCTGGCCGCGGGCCTGCTCGGTTCCTACGTCGGCGCGGCCAGCGGACGCTCGCTGTATCGCTCGTCGTCGTTCCTGCTCGGCAAGCTCGGCGAGCGGGTGTTCGCGGAGCACCTCGACATCGTCGACGACCCGTTCGTCGTCAAGGGCATGGCGAGCGGCTGGTTCGACGACGACGGCGTGGCCACGCAGAAGCGCACAGTCGTCGAGGCCGGCGTGCTGACCGGCTGGTTTCTAGGCACCTACTCGGCCCGCAAGCTCGGCCTGGCGCCGACCGGCAACGGCGGCGGCGCGCACAACCTGTCGATCCGCAGCCGGCTGACGAAGCCCGGCGACGACTTCGCGGCCATGCTCAAGAAGATGGGCACGGGTCTTCTCGTCACCGAGCTGATGGGCCAGGGCGTCAACCCGCTCACCGGCGACTACTCGCGCGGCGCGAGCGGCTACTGGGTCGAAGGCGGCGTGATCGCCTATCCGGTCGAGGAAGTCACCATCGCGGGCAACCTGCTCGAGATGTACGGCCGCATCGTCGCGGTGGGCACCGACGTGCTGACCAGCGGCAGCCGCGGCACTGGGTCGATCCTGATCGAGTCGATGACGGTCGCGGGGAACTGAGCGGCAGTTCAGCGCACCGCGGGCAATCGCCCGCGGCTCTACCGTCGTCCGCAAAACAATTTCCGCCTTGTCCTTGCGCCAAATTTCTGTAAAAATAATCATTCTTATTTGCATTCAGGATGCGAAATGGCACGGAGCGGGTGGCGGTCGATCCTGGTGGTGACTTCGTTCGTGACGGCGCCGGCCTGCGCGGGCGATTCTCCTTTCGGCTGGCTGTATCCCGCGGACGTGCATCCGGCGGGCACGCGAGAGATCGAGCAGCACATCGATCAGCAGCGGACACAGTCGCAGGGCTTCTACCGCAACACGCTGTCGCGCACCGAGTTCGAATTCGGCGTCACGCCGCGCTATCAGACCTCGGTCTACTTGAACGCCCGGGCCATCGACGCGTTTCGCAACGGTGCCGACGGCACGACCGGCGGACCCAACACCGACATCTCGGACCGTTTCGACCAGAACTCCCACTATCGCCTGCGGCGGCTCGAATCCGTCTCCTGGGAAAACATCTACCAGGTCTACAACCCGCTGGTCGATCCGATCGGCGTCGCGCTCTACGCGGAACCGAGCTGGGGACCGCGCAACAAGGAACTCGAACTGCGGCTGATCCTGCAGAAGAATCTCCTCGACGATCGGCTGATCCTCCTGTCGAACATCGAGACCGATCTCGAGCGCAACAATCGCGGCGACGACATCGAGAAGGCGACCGAGCTCAACGTGCAGTTCGGCGCGTCCTACCGCTTCGCCAACAACTGGTCGGCCGGCGTCGAACTGCGCAACCATCGCGAGTACGAGGGCTACGGCTATGCGAAGCCGCAGCATTCGGCCTGGTTCTTCGGTCCCAGCCTGCACTACGCGGCCCAGCGCTGGTGGATGACGGTCGCGTTCCGGCACCAGCTGAAACACGCGGCCGGCTTTACCGACGAACAGCGCGAGGTCATCCGCGATCACCGCATCTTCGGGGACGAGCACACGCTGAACCAGTTCATCGTCAAGGTCGGCTTCCCTTTCTGACATGCACTGGCAACCCTTCCTCGCCGTCCCCGTCGCCCTGGCCTCGTCCGTCGCGTCGGCGAGCGTCTACCTGTCCGTGGCGCAGGCCCAGCAGGCCATCTTCCCGGGCGCCCGCCTGGCACCCGTGAACTTTCTGCTCTCCGCGCAGCAGCGCGACGAAGTGTTCGTGCGTGCGGGGGTGCACGAGCCGTTCCGCGAGAACCGCGTCTGGTCGGTCGAGGGCGGGGGCTTCTTCATCGTCGACGAGGTCGTCGGCAAGCACGAGATGATCACGTACGCCGTCGGCATCGGCGCCGACGGCACGGTCAGACAGATCGAGATCCTCGAGTACCGCGAGAGCTATGGCAGCGAGATCCGCGATGCGGCGTGGCGCCAGCAGTTCGTCGGCAAGGGCGCCGCGTCGCCGCTGAAGTTGAACCGGGACATCGTCAACATCACCGGCGCGACGCTGTCGTCGAAGCACGTGACCGATGGGGTCAGGCGCGTGCTCGCCGTCTACGACCTGGCGCTCAAGGGGCTGCCGCGTGCCGGTGCTTGAGCGGATGCGCCCGCTGCTCGGCACGTTCGTCACGATCCGGGCCGCGTCGGCGGAGTCCATGCCCACGGCGGTCCTGATGCGCGCGATCGATGCGGCTTTCGACGCGATGTCGCGGGTCGATCGCAGGATGAGCATCCATCGCCCGTCGAGCGACATCTGCCGCATCAACCGCGCGCGGGCGGGAACGCGCCTGCGCGTCGATCGATGGACCCATGGCGTCCTACGTCGTGCCGAGACACTGCGTCGCGCGAGCCGCGGTGCGTTCGACCTCGACGTGGGCGACTCCCTGTCGCGCGCCGGGCTGCTGCCGGCGAAGCGGGGGAGGAGCAGCCGTCGCCACGGGGATGGTCTCCCGGCTTTCCGCCTGCTGCCCGGCCACCACGTCCTCGTGCGACGAAGGCTACACATCGACCTGGGCGGGATCGCGAAGGGCTTCGCTGTGGACCGGGCGGTCGATGCGTTGCGTGCCGCCGGCGTCCTCACCGGCACGGTGAACGCCGGTGGAGACCTGCGCGTTTTCGGCAGCGGTTCAGCGGCGATCCGCGTGCGCGACGACGCATCGCCGACGCGGACCGTGGGCCTCGGGATGCTGCGCGAAGGGGCTGTGGCGACCACCGCGGCCTACTTCGTGGCGAAGTCCGGCGAACGACGGTCCGCCGTGGTCGACCCACACCGCGACCGGCAGGTGCGGCTGATCCGCAGCATCTGCGTCGTCGCGCGACACTGCGTGGATGCGGACGCGCTGACCAAGGTCGTCGCCGTGGACCGGCGGATGTCCGCGGCCCTCGCGCGCCGCTTCCACGCGCGAGTCGTCCGATCATGAGCGCGAACCACCCTCTGCGCCTGGGCGTCCAGTTGCCGCAGGCTCAACGGCGAATCGCCTACGCGACGTTCGCGGCCGTGGGCCTCAGCGGCCTCGCCTGGTTCGTGCTCCACGACATGTTCCCGGGTGACCGGTCCGCGGTGCTGCATGCGCTACTCGTGACGCACGGCGTCGCTGCGGCGGTCGCCCTCGTGGTGGTCGGCAGCCTGCTTCCCGTCCACCTCCGCCTAGCGTGGCGCACACGCCGCAACCGCACGTCGGGCCTGGGGTCGCTCACGATCGTCGGCGGGCTCGCGCTGACGGGGTTGCTGCTCTACTACGGAAGCGAGGAGGGCCGTGACGTGGCGCGGTGGAGCCACATCGTCGCGGGGCTGGCGGTCCTGACGGCATTGCCGCTGCACGTGTGGCTGGGTCGTCGGACCGTCCTGTCGCGCTCCGGCTCGCCCCGGAAAGAGCGCGTGGTGGATGAACCGCCCACATCCCCGACGCCAACGGCCGCCCTCGTCACCGACGGGCCGGGGCGTAAGCCCGATCTGCGACCGTCGCGGCGCCCACCGACGTGTCGACCGGCGGCAGCAGCGGGACCGGATCGATCCTCATCGTGTTGATGACGGTCGCGGGGAACTGAGCGGCGCGGCGATCACGCCTCTCGGGACGGGAGTCATCCGATCGGCTGATTGACCCGCCGAGGCAGCAAAACCATAATGGTTTCTTTTTGGTGGAATCGAGATGCCGACGACGCTGACGCTGAAGGGAATTCCGGACGACCTCTACATTCGTTTGAAGCAGACGGCAGAAGTGCATCGTCGCAGTCTCAACAACGAGGCGATCTCGGTGCTAGAGACGATGCTGCTACCCCGGAAAGCCACGGCTTCCGACCGGATCGCCAGAGCCCGTGCGCTTCGGGCATCGCTGGGCACCCATACGTTCTCGACCAAGGACATCGACGCGTTCAAGCGGCAAGGCCGGCGATGATCGTCGTCGACTCCAACATCGTCGCCTATCTCTACCTACCCGGTGACCAGACCGCCGCAGCGGAACGCCTGCTGTTGCGGGAACCCGAGTGGGCGGCACCGTTACTGTGGCGCAGCGAGATGCGCAATGTCCTCGCATCGCATATCCGCCAGCGGCGACTGGACTTCGAGCGGGCATTCGAGATCCAGCGCGAAGCGGAGGCGCTGATGGCCGACAACGAATACGACGTCGATTCCTTCGACGTGCTCGAACTGGCGCGGGACAGCGGCTGTACCGCCTACGACTGCGAGTTCATCGCACTGGCACGAAGACTCGGAACAAAACTCTTCACGCAAGACACCAAGCTGCGAAAGGCGTTTCCGAAGTTGACCGCTGCGCTTTCCCGCACCTGAAACAAGGACGACCGATCGCGTCGGAACGATCAAGACTTGCCGCTCGTTCATGCCGACAACGACGTGCGCGCCCCTTCCGACACGAGCGCCACGCAGGGATGGTGGATGCGGCGCTCGATCGAGATCGCGTAGAACTCCTCGATGATCTCGTCGCTGCGCCCGATGCACGTCACGCCGTAGCGCCTGGCCACGTCCGCCTCGATGGCGGTCGGCGCGATGAAGGCGCCCTGTCCGCCCTGACCGAACGCCTTCATCAGCGCGCTGTCGTCGAACGCGCCCGCGATGTTCGGCCGCAGGTCGCGCGCTTCGAGCCAGCGCCGCAGCCGCTCGGCGACGGCCGTCTCGGCGCCCGGCACCAACAGCGGCATGTCCTGCAGTACCTGCGGGAAACGCCGCCGGAAGCGTCGGCGCAATCCTGGGGCCGCGAAGAACGACACCCCGGACTGGCCGAGCCGGTGGTTGAACGCCTTGAGTCCGGTTCCCGGCGGCATTGGTGCGTCCGAGACGACGAGGTCCAGCCGATGGGCGACGAGTTCGCCGAGCAACGCGACCGCCTTCCCCGACAGGTTGTGGATACGCACCGCGTCACCGGCGCGGGTTGCCGGCTCCAGCAGGCGATAGGCGAGCGACTTCGGCACCGCCTCCGTCACGCCGACCCGGAACTCGATCACGTCGCTGCCCGCCCGGCCGGCGCGGAAGCGGTCCTCGAGTTCGCCGCCGAGCGAAAAGATCGCATCGGCGAAGCGCAGCGCGGTACGACCGTCGTCGGTGAGTTCGAGCTGGCGTCCCGCCTTGCGGAAGAGCGTCCGGCCGAGCGCCGCTTCGAGCAGTCGGACCTGCCCGCTCAACGTCTGCGGCGTCAGGTGCAGCTCGCGGGCAGCTGCGCCGACCGCACCGAGACGCGCGACGCGCCAGAAGTAATGCAGGTGTCGGAAGTTCATGTATAAGTTCTTCGAGAAAACCGAACGATCGACCGGAAACTTCGAATATACGCGTCCGCTCGCCCTGACTAGACTGCCACGGTTCAGTCTTCTCCCGATTGATTCATGTCGACGACTTTCGCCGCGAACCTCCTCAGCCCGCCGATCCTATTCTTCCTGCTCGGCCTCGCCGCCGTCTTCCTTCGATCCAACCTGAAACTGACCGAACCGGTACCCAAGCTGCTGGCTCTCTCCCTCCTGATGTCGCTCGGCTTTCGCGGTGGCGTCGAGCTTTCGCACAGCGGCTTCGATCCCCGCACGGTGGCGACGCTTCTCGCGGCCTTCGCGATGGCCGCGACGGTGCCGCTCTACGCGTTTTTCTGGCTACGTCGCCGGACGGACCGGGCCAACGCGGCCGCACTCGCCGCGGCCTACGGCTGGGTCAGCGCCGTGACTTTCGCAACCGCGGTCGACTTCCTCGGTGCGGTCGGCCTGCCGCACGGCGGACACATTGGTCGCTACGCTGGCGCTGTTGGAGTCGCCTGCGCCGTTTAACATCGCGTTCGACGAGCCGCCGGTCCGGCGGCGAACACGCATCCCCGAAAGCGAATGATGGCCCTCGTTACGCAGGACACCCTAGAACGCGCCGAACCCTCCAGGACTGCCGTTCGGCCACCTCCGGACCATCCCGATCGCGCGGTCGCCGCGAACGAGGTCCACGCGCGACCGACCGAAGCGCTCGAGGTGCCGCTGCGCGCGAGCTACCTCGCGGTCACGATCGAGCCGGCCGACCGCGAAAGGGAAGTGCGGCACATCGCCGACCTCTGCAGCCGTTTCGGTGTCGCGGGACCGTCCGACGACGACGCGCACTTCAAGGTGACGATCGGCCAGGTCCGGCTGAAGTGGGAGCGGCATACCGAGTTCTCCGCGTACACGTTCATGGTGCCCGGCGTCAGCCCCGTGCCGTTCAGCGAGCCGCCGACGTCGTTCCTGCCGCCCGGGTGGATGGCCGGTCTGCCGGGTCGCACCGTCGTCGCCGTCCACGCGAAGCTGATGCGCAGTCCATCGACCGCCCTCCCGTCGGACGTGATCGCCGAGTCCTTCGGCGGCCACGAGACCGTCGCGTCGCTGATCGGCGAAGGAGCAGGCGCCGCGTTCACCGATTTCCGGATCCAGGCCGACGGACATGTCCGCGTCGTGATCGAGGATCGCGCGCTCACGCCGCGCCAGGCCGGCCGCATGCTGCGGCGGCTTTTCGAGATCGAGGCTTACCGCGTCATGGCCCTCCTCGCGCTGCCGCTCGCGCGCACGCTCGCGCCGCGCATCGGCGCGATCGAACGATCGCTCGGCGCACTCGCCTCGGCCATCGCCGACCAGTCCGGACACGACGAAACGCTGCTCGCCGAGCTCACGCAGCTGTCCGCCGAGGTGGAACGGATGCGCAACGGCAGCGCGATGCGACTGTCGGCGAGCGCGGCGTATCACGAGCTGGTCGTCACGCGCATCGACGAACTGCGCGAGCGCCGCCTCGAAGGTTTCCAGACCGTCGGCGAGTTCATGGCACGACGCCTGAACCCGGCGATGGCGACCTGCCGCTCGACCTCGCGGCGAATGCGCGACCTTTCCGAACGCGTCGCGCAGGCGAGCACGCTGCTGTCGGCGCGGGTCGAGATCGTGCGCGAGCGCCAGAACCAGGCGCTGCTCGAATCGATGGACCGGCGTGCGCGGCTGCAGCTGCGGCTGCAGCGCACCGTCGAATGGCTGTCGATCGCGGCGGTGACGTACTACGTCGCCGCGCTGGTGTCGTACGCGGCGAAGGCTCTCAAGGCGGGCGGGCTGCACGTGGACGTGGACATCGCGGTGGGGATCGCGATCCCGTTGGTGGTCGGGCTGGTCGCGCTGGCGTTGCACCGAGCGCGGCTCAAGGGCGAGCGGCCCGCCGCATCGCACGGCGCGCGTCCGCTGGAATGAACGGGCACCGTCGCTAGTCCTTCGACCGCGACTGCATCTGCAGGACCAGGATGCGCCACCGACCCTATCGCTTGATGTAGACGCAGGCGTACCGCCGGCTGGTCAGCGACTCGGGCTTGTCGGGACGAGCAAAGCGCGTCGATCAGGCGCCGCATCGCGGCTTCGTATGCAGAGCGCCTGGCGATGTGGCGCACCGGCTGCCGCCAGCCCGGTCCTGTGGCTGCCACTGCGCTCGAGCGAGGAGCCGGACGCCCCGGTGCAACGACTACGGTGCGAATTCACGGACGTCATTCGACCAACGACGACAAAGGTACTCGACTCGCGCGACTTGCCATTGCATTCATGAGCGGCGAATGATCCGATAGGACGCCTGAAAGCATGCGGACGGCCGATGCTGCCTGCGTCGTCCAGGTCGCACCACCGCTGCCGCGTTCATGCGCCTCGGCTGCTCACCGACCGAACTCGTCCCGTACCCTCGCACCGCCGGGCGCTCTCGGGGTTTCCCACCAGCGTTGTCCCGGGCCCCCCCTGATATCCTCCGCTGTTGCGCAGGCCGGGCTTCGCCCGGTCGATTCAGACCCGCAAGGCACGGCGACCGACGAGTCGCTGCCCGACATGCACAGCGATTCCCTGGAGACCATGATGAAGACCACTTCCATCGGCTTGCGACTCGCGTCCGCAGCCATTGCCCTGTCGGCGGCGCTCGGCGCCGCCCACGCCGCCGACATCAAGCTCGGTGCGGCCGAGGCGCTGTCCGGCGGCGCAGCCCAGTACGGCGTCGCGATCAAGAACGGCTTCCTGCTCGCGCTCGACGAGATCAACGCGGCCGGCGGTGTCGGCGGCAACAAGCTGGTGCTGGTGCTGGAAGACGAACAGGGCAAGAAGGAAGAGGTCGCCAACGTCTTCAAGAAGCTCTTCTTCCAGGACAACGTGCTGATGACGTTCGGCCCGACGCTGTCGAACTCCGCGCAGTCGGGCGACCCGATCGCGCAGGCCGCGAAGGTCGTCGTGTTCGGCACCTCCAACACTGCCGACGGCATCACGTCGATCGGCGACTACGTGTTCCGCAACTCGGTGACCGAGGCCGACGTGCTGCCCGAGACGCTGAAGATGGCGGTGAAGAAGTCGGGTGTGAAGAAGGTCGCCGTGCTGTACGGCAACGACGACGTGTTCACGAAGAACGGCTACGACAACTTCAAGAAGGCACTCGAGGACCAGAAGATCCCGGTCACGACCACCGAGACGTATGCCAAGGGCGACGTCGACTTCAAGGCGCAGCTCACCAAGATCAAGGCGACCAATCCGGACGCGCTGGTGCTGTCGGCACTGCTCGCCGAAGGCGCGCCGATCATGGTGCAGGCCCGCCAGCTCGGCCTCAACGTGCCGGTCATCGGCGGCAACGGCATGAACTCGACGAAGGTCTTCGACCTCGCCAAGGGATCGTCGGACGGCCTCTACGTCGGCAGCCCGTGGTCCGCGTCGAACGCCACGCCCGAGAACAGCAAATTCATCAAGGCCTACACCGACAAGTACAAGGACGCGCCGGACCAGTTCGCCGCGCAGGCCTACGACGCGATGTACATCGTGGCCGAGGCGCTCAAGAAGACCAAGCTGACCGGCACGCTCGCGACCGACCGCGCGGCGCTGCGCGACGCGCTGCCGGCAGTCAAGCATGTCGGCGCGACGGGCCCCTTCGCGTTCCGCCAGGTGATGGGCAAGGACGGCAAGCCCGCGGGCTACGACGCGCAGCAGGTGCCGATCGTCAGCGTGACGAAGGACGGGAAGTTCAGCATCGAGAAGTGAAGCAAGATGATCGCGGCGAAGCCGCCACTTCCTGTCACCCCGGCGAAGGCCGGGGCCCAATTCGAAGATCGAACAACCATTGGGTCCCCGCCTTCGCCGGGATGACAGAGTGAGATGCTTGCCCAACAGTTAGTCAACGGCCTCTCGCTCGGCGCGCTCTACGCGCTGTTCGCGCTCGGCTTCACGCTGATCTTCGGCGTGCTCGGCGTCGTCAACCTGTCGCACGGGGCGATCTTCATGGTCGGGGCCTACGCCGCGGTGGAAGCCGTGACGCGCCTCGGCCTGCCGTTGTGGCTCGCGCTGCCGTTCGCGTTCGCCGTGTCGGGGACGTTCGGCCTGCTGATCGACGTACTGGTCCTGAAACCGCTGCGCCGGCGCAACGCGCCGCACCTGATCCCGATGATCGCGACGATCGGCATCGGCATCGCACTCAACAATGTCGTGCAGGGGATCTTCGGCGCACAGAACATGCGCTTCCCGTCGGGCACGATCCCCACCGACACGATCGAGGTCGCCGGCATCGGCATCACCGCCATCGAACTCGCGATCATCCTGCTGTCGTTCGTGCTGATGGCCGCGCTGATCTTCGTCATCCGCAAGACCCAGGTGGGCCGCGCGCTGCGCGCGATCGCCGAGTCGCCGAAGGCCGCCTGGCTCGTCGGCATCAACGTCGAAGGCCTGTTCATGCTGACGTCGTTCATCGCGGCGGGCCTCGGCGGGATCGCCGGCGTGATGATCGGGCTGTACTCCAACGCGATCTTCCCGCTGATGGGCCAGCCGATGCTGCAGAAGGGCGTGGCCGTGATCATCCTCGGCGGCATGGGCGACATCCGCGGCGCGCTGCTCGCGGGGCTGTTCCTCGGTTTCGCCGAAGTGATGTCGGTGGCGTACATCGGCTCGACGATGCGCGACGCGGTCGCGTTCGGGATGCTGTTCCTGATCCTGCTGGTGCGGCCGAAGGGGCTGTTCGGCACGACCAACGAGCGGAAGGTTTGATGGCGCGCTGCCTCCCCCTTCCAATGTCGACGACTCCTTCCCGCGCTGGGGGAAGGCCGGGATGGGGGCGAGCGCAGCGAGCGCCGGTGTCGGCTTCCGGACGCCATCGAACGAGAGAGACGTCCGTCGCTGTTGCACGCGCCAGCGCGTGCAACAGCCCCCTCCCCAACCCTCCCCCAAAGGGGGAGGGAGCCCTTCGGAGCAGGGCCGCGTGATGGACTGGTTCTCCAACTTCTGGGCCGTCTACAGCAACGTCGTCCTTACGCTCGGCATCAACGGCCTGCTCGCGCTGTCGATCTGGCTCACGCTCGGCTGCGGGATGCTGTCGATCGGCAACGCGGCGTTCATGGGGCTCGGGGCCTACACCGCGGCGCTGATCACGATGAACCTCGGCTGGCCGTTCCCGGTCTCGCTCGCCGCCGGCATGGTCGTCCCCGCCGCGCTCGCCTTCGTCATCGGCAAGCCGACGCTTCGCCTGTCGGGCATCTATCTCGCGATGGCCACGCTCGGCTTCGGCGAGGTGGTGCGCATCACGCTGCTGAACTGGGAGTCGCTGACCGGCGGCGCACTCGGCCTGAACGGCATCCCGCAGCTCACGCAGTGGTGGCACGTGGCGCTCGCGCTCGCGGTGACCCTCGTCGTGCTGTGGCGGCTGCGTCGCTCGAAGGTCGGCCGCGCGTTCGAGGCGATCAAGGAGGACGACACGGCCGCCGGGCTGATGGGCATCGACGTCGCGAACACGAAGATGCTGGCGTTCGTGCTCGGCGCGGCGATCGCGGGGCTCGCCGGCGGCCTCGACGCGCACCTGACGTTCTTCATCGGCCCGCAGGAGTTCGGCTTCGACAAGGGCGTCGACATCCTGACGATGGCGATCCTGGGCGGCATCGGCAGCCTGCCGGGGCCGATCATCGGCGCGGCCATCCTGACGCTGCTGCCCGAGCTGCTGCGTTCGCTGAAGGACTTCCGCCTCGTCGTCAACGGACTGATCCTCGTGCTGATCGTGCTGTTCCTGCCGAAGGGCATCTGGGATCCGCAGCGCTTTCGCGGGTGGTTCGGCCTCAAGCCACGCCGCGCGCTGATCGCGAAGGCCAGGGGTCTCTGAGATGCGCGCCCTGACATGCTGGAACTGAGCCAACTGTCGAAGGGCTTCGGCGGCCTCAAGGTCCTCGAAGGCATCGACCTCGTGATCCCGAAGGGCGGCATCCACGGCCTGATCGGTCCGAACGGCGCGGGCAAGACCACGCTGTTCAACATCATCACTGGCCTCTACGCGCCGACCTCGGGCACGGTGCGCTTCGAAGGCGAGAGCCTGGTCGGACAGCGCCCGCACCGCATCACGCAGCTCGGTCTCGCGCGCACCTTCCAGAACATCCGCGTGTTCAAGGAGATGACGCTGCTCGAGAACGTCGTCGTGGGCATGCACCGGCACCTGCAATACGGTGGCCTCGGGCTGCTGTTCTCCACCGGTCGCTTCCGCGCCGAAGAGAAGCGCGCGCGCGAGCGGGCGCTCGAACTGCTGTCGTGGGTCAGGCTCGACGGCCAGGCCGACGAACTCGCCGACAACCTGTCGTACGGCAACCAGCGCAAGCTCGAACTCGCGCGCGCGCTGGCCACCGAACCGAAGCTGCTGCTGCTCGACGAGCCGGTCGCCGGCATGAACAGCGTCGAGAAGACCGAGCTGATGCGCGAGATCGCAGCCATCGCGGAGCGCGGCTACACGGTGCTGCTCATCGAGCACGACATGCGCTTCGTGATGGGCCTCTGCTCGCGCATCGGCGTGCTGAACTTCGGCCGCATCATCGCCGACGGGACGCCCGACGCGATCCGCAACGATCCCCGCGTGATCGAGGCCTATCTCGGGCGCGACGACGAGGAAGAGCCTCTCGATCTCACGCAGGAACATCCGGTCCATCTGCCGGACCTGTCGGGCGACTTCCCCGAGCTCGGTTCGCCGACGACCATGGATCGCGAGAGCCGACGGTGACCGCGCTCCTCTCGGTCGAAGGCCTGGCCGTCTCCTACGGCCACATCGAGGCCGTCAAGGGCATCGACCTCGCGGTCGACGCGGGCGCGATCACGACGCTGGTCGGCGCGAACGGCGCCGGCAAGTCGACCACGTTGCTGGCGCTGTCGGGGCTGGTGCCCAAGTCCGGCGGCCGCGTGCTGTTCGACGGCGAGGACATCACCGGCGAATCGCCGCATCGGATCGTCGCGCGGGGTCTCGTCCAGGTCGCCGAAGGGCGTGCGACGCTGACCACGCTGACCGTCCGCGAGAACCTCGAACTCGGTGCGTACTCCCGCAAGGGCGGCCGCGCCGAACGCGAGACCGACATCGAACGCGTGTTCACGATGTTCCCGCGGCTGCAGGAACGGGCGGGCGGCGCGGCCGGCAACCTGTCCGGGGGCGAGCAGCAGATGCTCGCGATCGGTCGCGCGTTGATGGCGCGGCCGCGGCTGCTGCTGCTCGACGAGCCGTCGATGGGCCTCGCGCCGCTGATCGTGCAGGACATCTTCCGGACGCTTCGCGCGCTCAATCGCGACGGCCTGTCGATCTTCCTGGTCGAGCAGAACGTCAAGCAGGCGCTGCGCATCGCGACGCGCGGCTACGTGATCGAGACCGGCAGCATCGTGCTGGCCGACGACGCGTCGGCGCTGCTCGACAACCCGCGCGTGCGGGATGCGTACCTGGGCGGTTGAGGGTCCCTGTGTCGCGCGCCTAGCCACCGCCCGGAGCGCGGGCCACGGGACCGCGGCCGGATGCCGGGTGTCCGCGTCGATCGACCGTTCGCCGGCGCGCGCCCCAGGCCAGCAGGCCGATTCCCAGGAGCGCCATGGACGGCGGCTCGGGCACCTGGAGACCGAGGAAGCCGTGGATCCGGCGGTCCGCGCCGACGAACAAGCCGACGATCGTGCCGTGATTGTTGATGTCGTCGATCTCCGGCGAATCCACCGCTCCCGGGATGTCGATCGTCCGCCAGACGTCGGCGTTCTCGATGAAAGCGTGGCTGACCCCCAAGGCGTCGTTGAAGGAGCCGACGAAATCGCCGCGATCGTTCAGCCCGAGAAGAAAGGTATCGACGTTGGCGCCCGGCGCATCGAGCGCCGTGTACGCACCCGCGGCGTAGCGAAAGCCGCGGAAGCGCGTCGCATCGAAGTAGTAACCCACGACTGCGCCGGATTCGTCGATCCCGCCGCCGTCGGTGAACGATGACCCGGGCGGCTCGAGCGTCACGAACGTTCCGCCGTCGTCGAGGAACGCGAAGTTCGTATCGGCCGCGTCGGAGAAGGCCCCGGAGATCTGGCCCGCGTCGTTGATGCCGTATGCGACGCTGCCGAACGTCGACCCGGCCGAACCGGGGGCATCGAACAGCGTGAAGACCCCGGCGCGATACAGGAACGCGCGCGTGAGTCCGCTCGCGTCGAAGGTCTGACCGACGACGTCGCCTCGACTGTTGATCCCGCTGGCGGCGGTGCCTCTGGCGCCAGGCACGTTGAGTGTCGTGAACAGCCCGCCCGAGAGCACGTAGCCATGCGTTCCGGTCGCGTCGTTGAATCGGCCGACGACCTGACCGGTGTCGTTGATGCCCAGCGCGCGGGTCGAGGTGGCGCCAGGGACGTCGATGTTGGTGAACGTGTAGGCCAGCGCGTACGCATGACCGGACGCCAGGAGGACGACGGCCGAAACGGCCAGGCGAAGGCAGATTCCGTTCATGAACCCTCCTGAAGATCTGGGAACGCCCGCGACGGGCCGTCTCGCGGCAGCGGCGCCAGGAGATCCGGCTTGAGCGAATCCACGCGGCGCGTCCACACAGTAAGTCGGCCTCCCGAAAACGTCACGTGCCATTTCGTGTCGCCACGGACCGATCGGGTCCGTCAGCCGGCGAACCACGAACGCGCACCTCGAAAAAAACTCTCCCCGATCGACCCCGATCGCCGCGCTCGTCCGTTAACAGTCCGACCGCCCCTTCGGAGAACGACCATGCCCCGTATCCCCCTCGCTGTCCTCGCAGGTGCGCTCGCGCTCTGCGCCGCCCTCCCCGCCCACGCCGTCGGCCAGCTCGTCGACGTGCAGGTCGTCGACCGCAGCAGCGGCGAGACGCTGACGCCGATCTACTACAAGGGCGAATGGTGGATCGCCGGCAGGCCCGGCGCCCGCTACGGCGTCACGATCCTCAGCCGCACTGCGCAGCGCACGCTCAACGTCGTGTCCGTCGACGGCGTCAACGCGATCTCCGGCGACACCGCCGCGTGGAACCAGACCGGCTACGTGCTCGCCCCGTACCAGCGGGCGCAGATCGACGGCTGGCGCAAGGACATGAACCGCATCGCCGCGTTCGAGTTCACCGCGCTGCCCGACTCGTATGCCGCACGCACCGGTCGCCCGGCCAACGTCGGCGTGATCGGCGTTGCGATGTTCAGCGAACGGCGAACGCCGCCGATCGCCCGGCGCGAGGTCGCACCGGCCGAGGCGGAGCGCGCATCGTCGGGTGCAGCGGAGCCGGCGCGCCCCGCGCCCGCCCCCTCTGCGGCCAACGACGCGCTGCCAGCGCAGGCCGCGCCGATGCAGAAGGCCGAGCGCCTCAGCGACGCGTCGGCGGATCGATCGCGGATCGGCACCGGCCACGGCGAGATCGAGAATTCGTCGATCAGCTACGTCGCCTTCCAGCGCGCCCAGCCGACGCCGAACGAGATCGTGACGATCCACTACGACCGCGCCGAGAACCTGATCGCGATGGGGATCATGCCGCC